>Ga0189288_10114_pt1 | contig 85427 bp, 67 predicted proteins | sample UW105minimetaG_FD_130316 | JGI IMG/M metagenome (GOLD analysis project Ga0189288, IMG submission 130316) | Marine microbial communities from the Costa Rica Dome - UW105 mini metaG | ecosystem: Environmental > Aquatic > Marine > Oceanic > Photic zone | place: Costa Rica: the Eastern Pacific...
CGGCTCCTACTTCCTGCGCCTCTTCTCGCCCGGCAAGATCCTCGCCTTCAACGCGACCGGTTCGATCCTGCTGATCCTGATCAGCGCCAACAGTTCCGGTACGCTGGCCGCCTACAGCCTGCTCGCCGTGGGCCTGATGAACTCGATCATGTTCCCCACGATCTTCTCGCTCGCCTGCGAAAAGCTCGGCTCGCGCGCGGCAGACGGATCGGGCATCATCAATGTCGCGATCTTCGGCGGCGCGGTCGTCCCGCTGCTGTTCGGCGTCCTCGCCGATACCACCGGCAGCCTCCCCCTCGCCCTCACCCTCCCCGCCATCTGCTACGCCATCATCGCCAGCTTCGGACTCTTCGCGCGAAAACCCGCAACAGCGTGACAGGGAGGGGGCGGCGGTGCGGCGCCCCCTCCGGAAAAACAGGTAGCGGCCGCCTGCCTGGCCGTTAACCAAAGTGAGGCACAGCAGCCGGAATTCTACCGATGGAATTTCCGGAATATGGCCAGACCCAATCGCAATGACCTGATTGCCATCATCGCCGTCGCGTTCCTGTTCGCGACGCTGGCATATCTGGGCATGACGCTGATGCGCGCAAGCGAACGCATCGCGCTGCTGTGGATCCCGAACGCCGTGGTGGCAGCCCTGCTGATCCGCAGCCGGTCGGACAGCCGTGTCTATTTCATCCTGGCCTGCGCCGCGGCGGATCTGGCGGTGAACCGGATGATCGGGGACGGATGGAGCATTGCCATCGCCCTGTCGGTGGCGAATGCCGCGGAGATCGCCGTGATCGTCTGGGCGATGCAGACGTGCTGCGGCAAACATCCCGACGTCAACGATATCAGGACGCATGGCTGGTTGCTGGTATCCGCGCTGAGCGGCGCCGGCGTTTCGGCCACCATTGCCGCGCTGGCATTATCCGGGGGCGATGCAGCGACGTTTTTCCAGCAATGGGAGAGATGGGTGCTGGCCGACGGGCTGAGCCTGCTGATCATTCTGCCGCTTGCCCTGATCGGGATCGACGCGTGGCGTGAACGCCGTTTGCCGCCCAAGCATAGCCCGGCCGAATGGGCTTCGATGATTGCGATCGTCATCTGCGGCAGCATCGTCGTCTTCGCCCAGTCGCAATATCCGTTCCTGTTCCTGGCGTGTCCGCTGGTCCTTTATGCAGCTTTCCGGACCGGGATGAACGGTACGGCCATAGCCGTGCTGATCGTGACCGCAATCGCATCGCTTGCCACGTCCCTGGATGCAGGGCCGATCACGCTGGTGCGCGGGTCCATCGAAGACAAGCTATTCGCTTTCCAGATATTCCTCGCCAGCAATTTTGCGATCGGCCTGCCGGTCGCCGCCATGCTGGAAGGGCGCATCCGCGACCGGGACCTGATCCGCCAGAGCCGGGACGACAAGCAGGAAATCCTCGATCACATCCGCGAAATCATCTTCCGCACGGATGAGAACGGTCGGTGGACCTCGCTCAACCCCGCATGGGAAGCACTGACCGGCTATACCGTCGAGGAGTCGCTGGGCTGGCCCACCACGAAATTGCTGGTGCCCGAGGATTTTGCAGCGGCAGGTCAGATCTATCCCGCCCTCGTGAGCGGAGAGCTTCGCGAGACGACCCTGACCCAGCGTTTCATCGATAAATGGGGCGCATGCAGACATATCGAGGTCAGCATCCGGCGAGCAACCGACGAGCGCGGACGATTTTCCGGGACAATCGGAAATATCCGCGATGTGACCGAGCAGATACGTCAGGAAAAGGCCCTGTCGGATAGCGAGAAGCGATTCCGCACCCTTGCCGAATCCGCCCCCATCGGGATTTTCCAGGCGAACGGTCAGGGGCAATTGACCTTCATCAATCCTTCCTGGGCGAACAAGGTCGGCAAAACCGTCGACGAAATGCTTGGGCGTGGATGGGTCGATGCGCTGGCATCGCTCGAGGCGATACAGGCCGACCCGCCTTTCAGGGGATTCGAACCTGGCATGGTCCGGCGGCGTACGCTGGAATTTCGGGCGCCGGACGGGTCGAGCCTGTGGATGGATACCTATAATACGGCCGAGTTCGACGAGAATGGTGCCGTGACCGGATATTACGGCGCGGCTGTCGATATCACCGAGCAGAAACAGGCGAGCGAAAAGCTGGAGGCCAGCGAAAGCCGCTTTCAGGCCCTGGCCAATCTGGCACCCGCAGGCATATTCCGCACCGATACCGAAGGCCGCTGCACCTATGTCAACGCGGCGTGGCTGCGTCTTTCCGGGCTGGGACCCGATGAATGGCAGGGCGACGGCTGGGCCCGCGCAGTACATCCCGAGGATCGCGACAGGGTGCATGCGGAATGGACCGGTGCGGTCGAAAGCCGGACGGAATGCCGTCTGGAGTTCCGCTGGCTTCATGGCGACGGGTCGATCGTGTGGGTCGACACCATCGGACGGCCCGAATTCGACCAGACCGGACAGGTCACCGGCTTCATCGGCGTGAACATCGACGTGACCGAGCATCGTGAAGCCATCGCCGCCCTAGCCCGGCGAGACGAGCAGCTGACCCTGATCACCGAAAACATCACCGATGCGGTGGTGCGTCTCGACCTGAAGGGGACCTGCGTTTACGCCTCGCCATCGGCGAGGGATCTGTTCGAACTGCCGCTGAGTGCGCTGATCGGATCCAACCTGCTGACCGGATTCCATCCGGACGACGATGCGAGCGTTCATGACGCTTTCGCCGGATTGGCAGATGGCAGCCGGAAACGTGCGCTGATCGCGTTTCGCGCGGCTTCGGTCGACGAGCCCGATACCTATCGCTGGATGGAGGCCAATTGCGCGCCCGTGCATGATCATCGCACCGGGCGGCCGGTCGAAATCATCGCCTCCATCCGCGATGTATCGCACACCAAGAAGCTGGAAGCCGAACTTCGCGCAGCCAGGTTGGCGGCGGAAGATGCCGCCACGGCCAAATCCGCGTTCCTGGCGAACATGAGCCACGACATCCGCACGCCGATGAACGGCCTGCTTGGCTTCACCGAGCTGCTGAAAAAGACCGATCTGAGCGACCGGCAGACGGATTACGTGCGCCTGATCGACGAATCCGGACGCGGCATGATGCAGTTGCTCAACGACATCCTCGACATATCGAAGATCGAGGCGGGGCTGATGCGCGTGGCGCAGGAACCGGTGGACGTGCGCCACAAGCTGACCGGCGTGGTGCGGCTGATGGAAGCCGTAGCCCGGGAAAAGCAGGTCGCTCTGGAACTGGATATTGCCGACGACCTTCCGAAATGGGTCGTCGGCGACCGCCTTCGGTTGCGGCAGATCGCACTCAATCTGGTGGGCAATGCGATAAAGTTCACGGCGCACGGTACGGTCAGCGTACGCGTCGCGCCCAGTGCGTGCGGCACCAGGTTCGAGCTGTCGGTCGCGGACTCCGGTATCGGCATCGCGCCCGATCATCTGGAAACCATCTTCCATCAGTTCACGCAGGCCGATGGATCGACCGCCCGCAAATATGGCGGTTCCGGCCTTGGCCTGTCCATCACCAGCCAGCTTGCCGAACTGCTGGGCGGCGAGGTGACGGTGGAAAGCGAAGTGGGCAAAGGCTCCACCTTCCGCGTGACAATGCCGCTGGTGCCATGTGACGCGCCGCGACACGAAGAGGACGTGGCGGGAGAATGCGAAGACCGTACAGAGGCGGCGCATTCCCCCATTCGCCTGCTGATCGCCGAGGACAATTCGATCAATCAGGAGCTGATCGCGGCCATGGTGCGACAGGCCGGATACGATGCCACCATTGTCGAGGATGGCAGTATTGCGATCGAACGCGTGATCGCCGCGGCGCAGGACGAAAAGCCGTACGATCTGGTTCTGATGGACGTGCAGATGCCGGGAACGGACGGGCTAACTGCAACCCGCGAGTTGCGTAATCGCGGTTATGGCCCGCAGGACCTGCCGATCATCGCGCTGACCGCCAATGCCTATCCCGACGATATCGCCCGGTGCCGGGCAGCCGGAATGCAGGCGCATATCGCAAAGCCGTTTTCGTATCGCGACCTCACCAGCAATGTGGAACGGTTTGCAGACAAGGCGGGGCGGATGGCGGCCGAGGCCGGCGTTTTGATCGATCCCGGTGTCTCGAACACGGCGCAGCTTCGCGATCGCTATATCAAGCGCAAGAACGACCTGCGTGAACTGATCAGCGCCATCGACGACAGCAATGTCGAAGAGCGCTGGCCCGAACTGGCGAGTGCCCTCCACCAGATTGCAGGCGTGGCCGCCTATTTCGGTGATGCGCATTTCGGCTCACTGGCGTCGCAAATCGAGCATGAGCTGGGCGAGGCGAGCGAAGCGGAAAGCCGCCTGGTGCTCGTCTCGCGCAGCCTGTCGGTCCTGGACGAAGCGGCCTGAAGGTGTGGGGGCAGGCCCGCCCTGCCCCGGAATATCCTGGAATGGGATCAGATGGCGCGGGCGCCGGCCGGCCTTTTTTCGAGTGCCTTGCGATCATGTGCTTCGGTCAACAGCACGTCGACCGTTGCGAGGAGTTTCTTCGGATCGAAGGGCTTGCGCATATATTCGTCGGCCCCGGCATACATGGCGAGGTCTTCATCGGATGCGCTGACGCGCGCGGTGAGCATCAGGGCCGGGATTTCCCAGAGATCATAGTCGATGCGCATCTGGCGAACGATCTGGACCCCGGTCATGCTGGGCAGGCTGCAATCGAGGATGACCATGTCCGGGCGCTTGGCCCGGATGACGTCGAGCGCAGCCGCCCCATCCTGAACCACACCCACGGCGTGTCCAGCCTGAATGAGAGTGTCCCGCACGATCTCGGCGACGATCTCGTCATCTTCAGCGACGATTATCCTGGGCATGCAGCATCTCCTTACTTGCGTAAGCGCTAGCAACAATATGGTATAGCAGATGCTTAGGCGCCCTACGGGAATACACGTGCAGGTGCGGTAAAGCCGCGCTCAGCGGACCGGGGCCGGGCGCGAAACGCCTTGAAAACCCGCGCGCATTTTCTATACTCTACGGTATGGAAAAAGTCGCAAGCCGAGGACGTCCCAGAGAATTCGATACCGAGCTGGCCCTTGGCGCGGCGCTGCGCGTGTTCTGGGCCAAGGGGTACGAGGGCGCTTCGCTTTCCGATCTCACCGACGAAATGGGCATAACGCGGCCCAGCCTCTATGCCGCTTTCGGCAACAAGGAAGCGCTGTTCCGGCAGGCGCTCGACCTCTACGAACGCGACAAGCTGACCTATATCGGCGATGCGATCGAGGCGCCGACGGCGCGCGACGTTGCCGAGCGCCTGTTGATGGGCTCGGTGGATGCCGCAACCACGGGCGACTGCAAGGGCTGCATGGGCGTCATCGCCTCGGTTGCCTGCCAGAGCGTGGAGCCTTCGATCAGGGACGATGTGAACGCACGGGCGGAATCCTCCCGGCGGGCGATCATTGCGCGCATGCAGCAGGCGATCGACGCCGGCGAATTCCGCGTGGCGACCGAAGCGGAAGCGATCACGCGCTATCTGCTGGCCATCATGCAAGGCATCTCGGTCCAGGCCCAATCGGGTGCGAGCCGCGACGAGCTTTTGCAAGTTGCTGATTCTGCATTACTTTCCTGGCCGTCTGCCTGACGGAAATCCAAATCTGCGAAAATAATATCGGTCGGTACAGAAAAATACCTTGACCTGAACGCAGCATTACATACTTATCGGTACAGATTGTTGGTCGGGCCGACTCCCGTCGGTCACGCGTGATGATATGTGCACGCCCGATCCCGGAATAATTGCGAGTTCAATTTCGAAAGCCGCGCTTTTGAAAGCGATGTCGTGCGGCATAACAAGATCAGGGAACAGCGTATGTTCGATACCCCCTTCGACAGGTACCATGACGAAGCAGCGGCAGAGCGCCGCGAGCAGGAGCAGTTCGACGAGCGCGAACAGGACGGCGGCTACGATCCGGCCGAGGTGACGGCACGCCAGCCGAAGTCGCGGTTGATGCGCGTGTGGATCGGCGTGCTGATCGTCCTCGCCGCGATCACCGCGTGGTGGGTCCTGGGCGGCGGCGCACCTGCGCCTGCAGCAGCCCCCCTGCCCGTGGTCACCGTGGCGACACCGCTGCAGAAGGAAATCACCGAATGGGACGAATTCGTCGGCCGCTTCGAAGCGAGCCGCCGTGTCGAGGTTCGCCCGCAGGTGTCGGGGCAGATAACCGCCATCCACTTTACCGACGGCCAGTTCGTCCGGCAGGGTGCGCCGCTGTTCACGATCGATGCGCGAACCTATCGCGCCTCGCTGGCGCAGGCGCAGGCACAGGTCGCTCAAGCTACTACTGCGCTTGCCCTCTCGCGCGACAATCTGGCCCGTGCGCAGCGGCTGGTCGAGGACGACGCGGTTGCTGCCAACGAAATCGACCGGCTGAAAGCGGAGGTGCGCAATAACGAGGCCGGCCTCGCCGCGGCACGGGCGCTGGTATCGGCCCGCGCACTGGACGTGGGGTTCACCACGGTCCGCGCGCCGATATCCGGGCGGATTTCCGATCGCCGGGTCGATGCAGGCAATCTGGTGTCGGGCAGCGGCGGTTCGCAGGCCACCCTGCTGACGACCATCAACGCCGTCGATCCGGTCTATTTCGAATTCACCGGATCGGAAGCCTTGTTCCTGAAAGCCCAGCGCGAAGGGCTGGACAAGGGTACGCCCGTGGAAATCCGCCTGCAGGACGAAACCGAATATACCTGGCACGGCAAGCTCGATTTCACCGACAACGGGCTCGACGATGAATCGGGTACGATCCGCGCGCGCGCACTGGTCGACAATCCCGACGGGTTCCTGACGCCCGGCCTGTTCGGCCAGATGCGGCTGGCCACTGGCGGCACGCACAAGGCGATGCTGGTTCCAGATACCGCCATCACGACCGACCAGACACGCAAGCTGGTTCTGGTGGTGCAAAAGGATGGAAAGGTCGCCGCACGTTCAGTCGAGCTGGGCCCCCAGATCGGCAATCTGCGGGTGATCGAGAGCGGCCTGAAGCCGACCGAGAAGGTGGTGATCAAGGGCGTCCAGATGGCCATGCCCGGTCAGCAGGTTTCCGCGCAGCAGGGGACCATTGCCCCCGCCCGTGCCGAGACACGCATGGCCAAATCGCCACCGGCAAAATTCCGCGCTGCGGCTGCGACCTTCGCCGAATAACCGGCCCGGTTTCCGCCTGACCAATCCGCAATTCACACCCGAGGTGCGTCCATGCGACTGTCACGTTCCTTCATCGATCGACCGATCTTCGCCAGCGTGCTGGCTGTCCTGATCACGCTGGTCGGAGCCATTTCATATTTCTTCCTGCCGATCAGCCAATATCCGGATATCGTCCCGCCGACGGTGACGGTCACAGCCGTCTATCCCGGCGCATCGGCGGAAACGGTTGCCGATACGGTCGCCAATCCGATCGAGCAGGAAATCAACGGCGTCGATGGGATGCTGTACCAGTCCAGCGAATCCACGGGCGATGGACGCATGACTATTACCGTCACCTTCGCGCCCGGAACCGATCTGGATGATGCGCAGGTGCTGGTTCAGAACCGCGTCGCCATTGCCGAGGCCCGGCTACCCGAAGAAGTCCAGCGGCTCGGCATCGTGACCCGCAAGACGACGCCCGACTTCCTCATGGTGGTCAATCTGGTGTCGCCGGACGGGTCGCTCGATCGAGAATATATCTCGAACTACGCCCAGACGCGGATCAAGGATCAGCTCGCCCGGCTCGAAGGGGTCGGCGATGTGCAATTGTTCGGCCAGCGCGAACTGGCGATGCGCGTCTGGATTGACCCGGGCCGCGCCGCCGCCCGCGGACTGACCGGCAGCGACATCGTGCGCGCACTGCGGGCGCAGAACGTGCAGGTCGCAGCCGGCACGCTGGGGCAGCAGCCAAGCCCTGAAAGCGCCTTTCAGCTCAACGTTGAAACGCAAGGCCGCTTCACCGATCCATCGCAGTTCGGTCAGGTCGTCATCCGCACGGATGCGCAAGGACGGCAGATCCGCGTCAGCGATGTCGCCCGCGTCGAAATCGGCGCGACCGACTACGCCACGTCGGCCTATCTGAACGACATGGATTCGGTCATCTTGCCCGTATTCCAGAAGCCGGGTTCCAACGCTTTGGAGGCGGCCGAGGGGGTCAAGGAAACGATGACCCGCCTTTCGGAATCCTTCCCGCAGGGGATGGAATACCGCATTGTCTACAATCCGACCGAGTTCATATCGCAGAGCATCGACGCCGTCCTGCACACATTGCTGGAAGCGATCGTGCTGGTAGTCCTGGTGATTGTGGTGTTCCTGCAGAAGGCCCGCGCATCGATCATTCCGGTGCTGGCGATACCGATATCGCTGGTGGGGACTTTCGCCGTGCTCGCCATGCTGGGCTATTCGCTCAACAATCTGTCGCTTTTCGGACTGGTGCTCGCGATCGGAATTGTCGTCGACGATGCCATCGTCGTGGTCGAGAATGTCGAGCGCAATCTGGAACAGGGGTATTCCCCTCTCGAAGCGGCACGCCGGTCCATGGACGAGGTCGGGACCGCCCTGATCGCCATCGTCCTGGTGCTGTGCGCCGTGTTCGTCCCCACCCTGTTCATGGGCGGATTGTCGGGCGAATTCTACAAGCAGTTCGCGGTTACGATTTCGGCTGCGACGGCAATTTCGCTGTTCGTGTCGCTGACGCTCTCGCCTGCCCTTTCGGCCCTGCTGTTGCGTCCACATGAAGATCTGCCCGCCGATGCACCGCGTTGGCGGCAGGGGCTGGACCGTGCCGGACAGCGGTTCAACAATGCGTTCGAACGGTTCAGCGACTGGTACGCCCGGCTGACGGCACGGCTGGTCGCCATGCCCCGCAGGATGATGGCGGCCTATGCGCTGCTGATCGGCCTTACCGCCCTAACGCTCAGCGCAACGCCCACCGGCTTCATTCCGCAGCAGGATCAGGGCTATTTCGTGTCCGTCATCCAGCTCCCGCCCGGGTCGTCGACTACGCGAACAGATGCCGTGATGAAGCAGGTGGCCGAGCGCGTCCTGCCGATCGAAGGCATCAAGGGCACCGTCATGCTGTCGGGTTTCGACGGCACGACGCAAACGCAGTCCGCAAGTTCGGCGGCGGCCTATTGGGTGCTCGACGAATTCGAGAACCGCAAGGGTAGCGGCAAATCGATCGACGAGCTTATCGCTGCCGCGCAAGCCGCCACTGCGGACATCAACGAAGCACGCCTGATGATCGTCAAACCGCCCGTAATCCAGGGGATCGGTTCGGCGGGGGGCTTTCGCATGATGCTGAAAGCGGATTCCGGCCAGGACTATCGCGACATGCAGCAGGTCGCCAATGAGGTCATTGCCAAGGCGAATGGTCAGGAAGGTCTGGCCGGTGTCTATACATTCTTCGACACGGGCACGCCCCGCGTGAAGACCGATATCGACCGCGACAAGGCCCAGATGCTGGGCGTGGCCCCGGCAGACATTTTCGATACGCTTTCGGTCTATCTCGGCAGCGCCTTCGTCAACGATTTCAACCTGCTGGGCCGCACGTACCGAGTGACCGCACAGGCGGAGGCGGACTATCGCGACGATGTGAGCGACATTGCCGGGCTCCATGCCCGCTCGGCCAATGGATCGATGGTTCCGCTCGGCTCGCTTGCGACGTTTACGGACACCACCGGGCCGTACCGCGTATCGCGCTACAACCTCGCCCCTGCCGTGGCCATCGATGGCGATACGGCGCCGGGCGGATCGACCGGTCATTCGCTGATGACCATGGAAAAGGTCGCGTCGACGACGGTTCCGCAAGGCTATTCGACCGAGTGGACGGGCATTGCATATCAGCAGGCCACCACCGGCAATACGGCGGCCTATGTCTTCGGACTGGCGGTCCTGCTCGTCTTCCTGGTGCTGGCCGCACAGTACGAGAGCCTGATCATGCCGCTGTCGATCATCCTGATCGTGCCGATGTGTCTGCTGGCGGCAATGGCCGGGGTGAACCTGATGGGCATGGACAACAATGTGCTTACACAGATCGGCCTTGTCGTCCTGATCGCCCTGTCCGCGAAGAACGCCATCCTGATCGTTGAATTCGCCCGCCAGGGTGAGAAGCTGCACGACCTTTCGCCCGCGGCTGCCGCAGTGGAAGCTGCGCGCACCCGCCTGCGGCCGATCCTGATGACCAGCTTCGCGTTCATCCTGGGATCCGTCCCGCTGGTAATTGCCACTGGCGCCGGGGCGGAACTGCGCCAGGCGCTGGGTACGGCGGTATGTTTCGGCATGCTCGGCGTCACCGGGTTCGGACTGGTTTTCACTCCCACTTTCTATGTGGTCTGCCGCGTACTGGGCGACCGCGTGGCCGAGCTGCGCAGCCGCTGGAGCCGAAAGGCACCCGGCCTGACCGTGCAGCCAGCCGAATAGGACATTTCATCATGGCATATCGCACCTTCATCCTCTCCGCCGTTTCCGCGCTTGCCCTGTCGGGCTGCGCGGTGGGGCCGGATCGCGTCTCTCCCTCCCCCCCGTCCCCGAGCGCGACTTCCGGCCCCTTCCTTTCCGCCCAAACCGATATCGTGACCGCCAATCCGCTGCCGCAGGACTGGTGGCGGCTTTACGAAGACCCCGTGCTGGACGGACTGGTTGCAGATGCGCTGGGCGCGAATACCGACATCCGGCAGGCGGTAGCGCGGATGGACCGCGCCCGTGCTGCCCTGCGCGGTGCGCGATCGGACCGACTGCCAACCGTCGGCCTGACCGCCTCAGCCGCCTATTCCAGAACACCGGAATTCGAGACGCCCCCCGGAGCCGACCGGACGGGTACCGGCATATCGCTAGGTGCTGATGTGTCTTATGAAGTCGATCTGTTCGGGCGGGTCAGCGGACAGATAAGCGCGTCTCGTAACGATCTGGCTGCGGCGCAAGCGGACGCCGATGCGGTGCGGGTCATGGTCGTAGCGGATACGACGCTGGCCTATGCCAATGCCGCCAGCGCTGCCGCGCGGATCGACGTGGCGCGATCGATCGTCGCCCTGCTCGACGACAGCCTTCGCCTCACGCGGCGACGCCACGAGGTGGGCATGGCAGACGGGCTGGCAGTCGCCCGTATCCAGAGCCTTCGCGACCAGCGGGCCGCCACCATCCCGGAAATCGAGGCGCAGCGCAGCGCCGCCCTGTTCGCGCTGGCGACGCTTACCGGACGCACACCTACGGAATTGCCCGCAATTTCGGGCGAGCGCTCGATTCCGCTCGAGATAGCTGCCCCCTTGCCCGTTGGCGACGGCACGCAATTGCTGGCACGCAGGCCGGATGTCCGCGCGGCAGAGCAGCGGTTGCTTGCCGATACCGACAGGATCGGGGTTGCCCGCGCCGATCTCTATCCGCGCATAACGCTGGGCGGTTCCGTCGGATCTTCAGCATCCAGCGTGAGCAATTTGTTTTCCGGCGGTCCGCTCGGCTTCATCCTGGGACCGTTGATCGATTGGGTCTTTCCCAACCGCGAACCGGTATTCGCGCGCATCGATGCCGCCAAAGCGGACGCGCGCGGATCGCTCGCAGCATTCGACGGGGCGATCCTCAATGCCTTGCAGGAAACCGAAACCGCCCTGTCCCGATATGCCGGGGCAATCGAGCGGCGGCGGTCTCTGGAGCAGGCGATGCAGGCAGCAACCAAGGCGGCACGCATTACCCGCGCCCAGAACCGCGAGGGCGTTATCGATTCGCTGGATTTGCTCGATGCGGAGCGCACGCTTGCCGAAACGCGGGCCGAACTGGCCGATCAGGACGCGCTCGTCTCGAGCCGCCAGATCGATCTGTTCCGCGCTCTGGGAGGTTCATGGTCGGCCGAGCGGGAGACGGCGTCGTGAACCTGAAGGCATTGCTGCGCCTGCATGCGGACGCTTTTCAGGCAGGCGCCGTGGGTTTCGGGGCGACTACCATCATCCTGCTGGTGACGTTGCTGTAGGGTTGGTGAGCGCCGGGCAAAGGTAATCACCGCTGCCCGGCGATCATTGCCTTGCCCCGATCTGAAAACTAGGTATGCTTGCAGGCGAACGCGCAAAAGTGCGTCGGTTGGGAGTATGTTTGCATGGCCTGGGATTTCGAGACCGATCCTGAATTCCAAGAAAAGCTCGACTGGATGGACGGATTCGTCCGCGAGAAGGTCGAACCGCTGGGCCTGCTGGGCATCCATCCCTATGACGTGAAGAACCCGCGCCGCAACAAGCTGGTCCGCCCTCTTCAGGAAGAGGTGAAGGCCAGGGGACTGTGGGCGTGTCACCTCGGCCCGGAGCTTGGCGGTCAGGGTTATGGTCAGGTCAAGCTGGGCCTGATGAACGAGATCCTCGGCGGTGCGAGTTTCGCCCCGATCGTGTTCGGCTGCCAGGCGCCCGATACCGGCAATGCAGAGATCATCGCCCATTACGGAACGCCCGAACAGAAAACACGGTATCTGCAGCCGCTGCTCGAAAACGAAATCGTTTCCGCATTCTCCATGACTGAACCGCAGGGCGGATCCGATCCGACCAATTTCATCACCAAGGCCGAACTCGACGGCAACCACTGGAAGATCAACGGCGAAAAATGGTTTTCGACCAACGGTCGCTGGGCGGAATTCCTGATCGTCATGGCGGTGACCGATCCCGATGCTCCGCGTCACGAGCGGATGAGCATGTTCATCGTGCCGGTCGATACGCCGGGGGTCGAAATCGTCCGCAACGTCGGCGTCTATGGCCAGGAAGACGGTTCGGAAAGCTACGTGCGCTACACCGACGTGCGTGTGCCGGCGGATCATCTTCTGGGCGAACAGGGCGGTGCTTTCGCCATTTCGCAGACACGCTTGGGCGGTGGGCGCGTGCACCATGCCATGCGCACCGTCGGCAATTGCCGCCGCCTGCTCGATGCGATGAGCCGGCGTGCTGTCAGTCGCAAGACGCGGACCGGTACGATCGCCGATTACCAGGCGGTTCAGATGCAGATTGCCGACAGCTATATCGAGCTGGAACAGTTCAAGCTGTTCGTCCTGAAAACCGCGTGGATGATCGACAAATATCAGGATTATCGCAAGGTCCGCAAAGACATAGCCGCGATCAAGGCGCTGATGCCCAAGGTCTATCACGACATCGCGCACCGCTGCATCCACATCCACGGATCGCTGGGCGTATCCAATGAAATGCCGTTCGTCGGCAGCCTCATCGGTTCGATGGTCATGGGCATCGCCGATGGACCGACGGAAGTGCACAAGGTCACCGTCGCCAAGCAGCACTTGCGCAAATATCGCGACGTCGCCGATCCGATGTTCCCCGATTATTCGCTGATAGAGCGCCGGGCCAGGGCGCGGGACATGTACGACCCGTTCGAAGAACTGGTGGAGGCGGCGGAGTAAGCCGGTGCCGACGCCAGCGATGACGCGCGGACAGCGCCTGAGCTATGGTTTCGGGGCAGTGGCGAACGGCGTCAAGAACGCCGCCTTTTCCACCTATCTGCTGCTGTTCTACAATCAGGTGCTGGGGGTCCCGGCATCCATCGTTTCGACCGCGATCGCGCTGACGTTGCTGGTCGATGCCGTGGCCGATCCCTTCATCGGCCGCTGGTCGGACATGACCCGGTCGCGGATCGGGCGCCGGCATCCGTTCATTCTCGGATCTGCGCTTCCGACGGCAGTATTCTTCATCCTGGCATGGTTCCCGCCCGCCGGGCTGACCGACATCCAGATGGGTGTCTGGGTATTCGCCATCGCGGCCCTGACGCGCACCTCGATCAGCGCGTTCGAAATCCCCTCCAGCGCCATGAACCCCGAACTGACCGACGATTATGCCGAGCGCACGAAGCTGTTCGGCCTTCGCTACTGGTTCGGATATGTCGGGACCTTCGGCTTCACCGCCTTTTCGCTCGCCGTGTTCTTCGTGGCAACGCCCGAATTCGCCCGGGGTCAGCTCAATCCGGAAGGCTATGTGAAGTTCGCATGGCTCGGCGGCGCACTCATTTTCGCGGCCATTCTGGTGTGCGGCTTTGGCACGCTCAGCCGCGTGCCGCATCTGCGCCAGCGCGACGAACCCGGCGAAGGCGCCACGCCGACGTCCCATTTCAAGGAGATGTTCAGCGCGTTCAGCAATCGCGGCTTCCTCGCGATCTTCGCATTCGGCGTATGCAAATACACTGCCATCGGGCTCTACGCCGCTACGACGCTGTATTTCGGCACCTATGTCTTCAAGCTGGGTGCAGGACAGCTGGCCCTGCTGACGTTCGACAGTCTGGTTGCCGCAACGATCGCTGCGCCGTTCGCCCCGAAATTCTCGCGCTGGCTAGGCAAGCGCAACACATCGATGTTCATGGCTATAGGTGGCATTCTGCTCGGCCTTTCGCCGCTGCTCCTGACTTACCTGGACCTGTTCTTCCAGCCGGGCGATCCGATGCTGCTGCCCACGCTCTTCATCATCGGCGCAGTCTACGGTGCCATGATCGCGACCTCGCTGATCAACACCTCTTCCATGCTGGCGGATGTGGTGGAAGATCACGCCGTGCGGACCGGCCAGCATACCGCCGGCGTATTCTTCGCCGCGTCCAGCTTCATGCAGCAATGTTCGACCGGCCTCGGCATCATGATGGCAGGGATCGTGCTCGAACTGTCCGATTTCCCGACCGGGGTGGACGTCGACCAGGTGACGGTGGCGATGCAGAAGAGCCTGCTGATCCACTATATACCGGCCTCCGGCGGTTTGTGGATCATCGGCGCGCTGTTCCTGCTGCTCTATCCCATCACCGAGGCCAGCCATCGTGAGAACGTCGATCGCCTGAAGTCGCGCGAGGCGCAGGCCCGAGAGCAAGCCATCCGCGATGGCGCATTTGGCTCCCCCGCCAGGTAAGGATAATAATGATCGCAGATCGCTCAGCCCCCAAACTCGGGCTATCGACCAAACTGTTCTACGGCTTCGGTTCGGTTGGCTACGGCGTCAAGGACGTCGCCTTCCGCTCGTTTCTTCTCCTGTACTACAATCAGGTCATCGGCATCCGCGCCGATCTGGTGTCCTTCGCAATCCTCGTCGCCTTGTGCGTCGATGCGATTTCCGATCCGATCGTGGGGCAGTGGTCGGACACGGTCCGGACCAAATGGGGCCGACGCCACCCCTTCATGTTCCTGAGCGCGATCCCGGCCGCGGGCAGCCTGCTATTCCTGTTCTTCCCGCCCGAAGGGATGAGCGAGATGCAGACCTTCTGGTACATTCTCGTGGTCGGCTGCTGCGTCAGGACCTTCATAACCTTCTTCGAAATTCCGAGCAGCGCTCTCGCCCCCGAACTGACCAGCGATTACGACCAGCGCACTTCGATCGCCAGTTTCCGCTATTTCTTCGCCTATCTCGGCGGCGTCGGCATGGCGTTCCTGACCTTGCTGGTCTTCCTCGCGCCAACCGCGGAATATCCGGTCGGCCAGCTCAATCCCGAAGGCTATCGCCTTTTCGCGATTGTCGGTGCGGCCATCATGTTTGCCGCAATCCTCATCTCCAGCCTGGGAACGCTACATCGGGTCAAATACTTCCGCATGCCGCCTGCGCGTGAGAAGATCGGGCCCATTCGCACTTTGGTGCAGATGAAGAGCACCTTCGCGCACAAGGGGTTTCTGGCGATCGTCGCCTTCGGGGTGCTCAAATACACCTCCGTCGGCATGACCTCTGCGCTGAACATCTATTTCGGCACCTACCTGTGGGGGCTCAATTCGGCCCAACTGGCCGTGCTGACGATAGATTCGCTCACCGGGGCATTCCTTGCCCTCTTCATCGCGCCATGGGCTTCGCGTAAAATCGGCAAGCGGAACGCGGCGTTCGGCCTTGCCATCATTGCCGTGATATTCGGTAGCGCGCCCTACGTCCTTCGCCTTACCGGCAATTTCTTCGACAATGGCGATCCCCTGCTGGTGCCGGCCCTATTTGCATTTTCGACCGTGTTTCAGATGTGCGGCGTTTCGTCGGCAGTTCTGACCCACGCAATGGTCGGAGATGTTGTCGAAGAAAGCCAATTGGCCACCGGGCGCCGCAGCGAAGGCCTGTTCTACGCGGCGAACACGCTCATGCAGAAAAGCACGTCTGGGATCGGCGTGTTCGCTGCGGGCATGCTGGTCGCGTTCGTGGGCATCGTACCGGGAATGGAACCGGCCACCATCGATCCTGCCATTCCGCGACTTCTGGCCACCGTTTACGTGCCCACATTGATCGTGCTTTATATCGGCGGGGCCGGGTTCCTGTTTGCCTACCGCATCGACAGAACCACGCATGAAGCCAGCCTGGCCGAACTCGAAAAACGCGACCGCGCCGCTGCGAGCAATGCCGACGACATTCCGGATCCATCGTGAGGGTCGGGCAGATGGCTGGCACAGGCATTTCGCCCCAGGGTGAGTACTGACACTGGACCCGCTGGAAAATCCCGAAGGGCTGGAAGATCTGCGCACCGTGCAGCAGCGCGCGATGGCGGATCACGCGCGGTTCGTAGACGAAAACCTCAAGCGTAATTACCGCGCCAACTTCATTCATGGCGTTCTGGGGATGACTGGCTTCCGCCTGATCTATGCGCCCACCATCATTCCCGCCTATCTGCTGCTGCTCACGGGCAGCACGGCTGCAGTCGGCCTTGGCTCGGCGCTGCTGCAACTGGGCGCCACCATCAGCCCGATCGCCAGCGGCGCCCGGATAGAGCATCGCAGCCACATCCTGCCCTACGCCATCCGCGTCGGTTCCATGATGCGGCTGATGATCCTGGGGCTTGCGCTCACGGGATATTTCCTGACCGGCAATGTCCTGCTCTTCGCGACCTTTGCATGTTTCCTGATGCTGGGCTTTTTCACCGGTGCACAGCGGGTCGCGTTCCAGATGCTCATGAGCAAGCTGATCCCGATACGGCAACGCGGGCGATTGCAGGGGTACCGCAATTTTGCAGGCGGCCTGATCGCGGCCGTTCTCGCCTGGGCGGCAGGCAATTATCTGATCGCCGACGAATGGCTGGGTAATGGTTACGCCACGACCTTCCTGTTTGCCTTCCTGCTGACCAGTGCAGGGCTCATCGTGCTCAAAACCATGATCCGCGAACCTGCCGCGCCCGCCTCGCGCCCTCAGATGCCGATGAGAGAGCGCATCCGGCAGTTCCCGGAACTGTTGCACGACCGCGATTTCGCGTGGTTTCTCGTCGTCCAGTGCTTTGCCACCATGGCCCGTGTCGGCGCACCTTTCTGGACGATCTACGCCGGGACCCAGCTCGGCCTTGATGGGGCGCTGATCGGAGGGCTCAGCTTTGTGTTCCTCGGGTCGGATACGGTATCCAACATCTTCTGGGGGCCGCTGGGCGATCGCTGGGGCTTCAAGATCATCTACGTTTTTGCTCTGGGAAGTTCGATCCTCGGGGTCACCACCCTCATTATCGGCAATTCCGCCGTTCCCATCTATGCGGCCTTCGTCCTCCTCGGCGTTGGCGGGTCGGGCTGGATGCTCGCGTCAACGACGATGGTTCTGGAATTCGGCAATGTCGAAGATATCCCGATGCGGCTCGCATTCGTGACGACGCTGGAAGGCGTAATCGCAGCGACCGGCCCCGTCCTTGCCGGAGTGCTCGTAGCGACCAGCGGCTTCAAGCCCCTGTTCGCCATCGTCCTTGCCGCGGTGGTAGCGGCCCTGATATTTCTGATCTGGAAAGTACGAGAGCCCCGCCACCGGGAGCCCGCGATCTAGGCCGCGTCAAATTTGGCGAGGTGCAGACTTTCCATCGCTCTGCGCCGCCCCCGACTTAGTCGGACTGCTCACCTGCTGCATCGTCGGAATTGGTCATTTTCTCGATGATGGACCGTCTTTGTAGCGGACCCGTTGCATCCGTCCGGCTTGTGTAAAGACCGGTAAGATAGGCCCGATCATTATCCGTGAGCAGGAAAGGCTGATCTTCGCGCTCTCGACTGAACATCGAAAGTATCGACGTGTTCGGCCACGCCTCGCCAAGCACCGGATTGCCCAGGGCGACCATGGAAAGGTAATCAGAAATTTCGTTGAGCCCGAATGCACCAATTTCCTGCCCGTCGACCAGAACCAGCATCATGTAGATCGCCGGTCGTTCTGATTTTTTTAGACGCGAGCGTTTTACAGCGCAGCCCTCGAACCCACACGGATCACTCAGGCTTATCCAGCGGACGGGATTTTTTGTCTCGACAAAATCGGTCAGGCGATCCCTGCCTTGCCCACCCAAAAAAACTGTCCGGCTCTTGGCGAGCGCCGCTGCCATAGCCTGCGCGTCGTTGTCGAACATGATCAGCATGCTTGTGCGGCAACCTTTGGCGTAAGCCCGCAATCCAAGTGATTCTGCCACGCGCGCGATATTCTGTTTGATCAGTACGGCCTGGCCTTCGTCGACACCTACGATGCGGGGACAGATGGCCCTATCCCATCGTGCAAGCTGTCTGGTCCGGTCCGCGTCGGTAAGTGCTTGCACGAATTTCTGGGCTTCAAGTTTACGGCCCTCGACCACGATGTCCCCATCTGAAGGCGCCGGCGTGGTGGATGAAGGAGCAACAAGAAGGGCGAGTGTGATGGCGAAGCTTTTGAGCATTCCATTAGCATCGCAATTTTTGTCGCAAAAACAACACCCTCGATTCAGAAGCCCGTTCGGCCACGGCGAAGTGTGCCATACTTGACCGATTAAGAACCTCCTGCCAGCATCCCTTCGCTGAGCACGGACAGGTAGGTTTTTATCGCCTCCGCTCGATCCTCGAAACGCGATGCCCAGCGGCGCGCCTCATAGGCCCCGTTGAGTGTCGACATGATGATCTGGCTGGCCACCAACGGATCGATCGCCCTGACAGAGCCGTCTTCGAAGCCATCGATCAGAAAGCCCGCGAAGCGCCGGGCTAGACGGTTCGAGCGCATCACCACGTCCGTCTTGTGATCGCTATCCAGCGCCTGAAGCGCAGTCGTTCGCAGCAGCGGCATGGGATCGAAGAACTGAAGGTCCATCAATTCGTTGAGGACACTGCACAGCTTCGTCCAATATGTTCCAGGCACCTCGTGACCGGCCATCTGAACCTTCGACAGGCGGTCATAGCTGCGCTGGAAGCAATCCATCACCAGATCGTCCTTCGCATCGTGATGATGGTAGAAACTGCCCTTTGTCACGTTCAGCGCTTCGGCAATCCTGTTGACCGATGCCCCGCGATACCCGCGCTCGTTGATCATTAGCGTTGCAACGCGGAGAAATTCATCGTTTTGCGATGGCGCGGCATCTCCATCGCTGCGCCAACCGCCATCGGGAAGTGGGGACGGCGCCCATTCGCCTTTGCTAGCCGGAATGCCGTTGCAGAGGATTTCGACAATCTTCTGTTCGACGCGCGGGAAGTCGAGCACCGAATATCGCCGCGACCAGACGGGCCACCACAGCATCGCTTCGATCAGGATGTGCGAACGCGCGGAATAGAGTGCCCGGTCGGCTTCCGTAGCCGGGTCGCCGAAGAACATCCTGACATCCTGCACGACATCGCGATATTTCTGGAGCAGTTCGTCCTGCTGTTCCTGATCGAGCGAGCGGATTTCCGACAAGGCCGCGATAAGACCGTGTTCCCCGCGGCGGATGCGGTCCCGCAGCTGCACATGAAGCTTCACGAACTTGGCGATCCGCTCGCGCGGCGTCGCCTCAGCCAGTGCCTCTTCTGCCGTCGCCTTCATCAGGGCGATGGTCTCGGCATAAACCGCAACGATCAGCTGATCCTTGCGCGGAAAATAATAGGTAACGCTGGTGGCATTGAGCCCGATTGCCCGCGCAACCTTGGTCAGGGTGGTCGCCTGGACGCCGGTTTCGTTGATGAGCACAGATGCCGCGTGAACGATCGCGCTGCGTTTTTCGCCAAACTTCTTCGTCACATCGGGCTTCTTTGCCATCCAATTCCCCACCCCAACCGCTTACAGCAGGTACCGCTGCCCGTCCAATGGGGCAGGCGCGGCAATCCTCAGCGAATGTTACCTATGTCTCGAAGAAGCTTGAGAGTTCCTTTTTGAGTATCTTTCCGTTCGCATTGCGAGGCAGCGTGTCAGGCGTGAACGCGATCCTCACCGGGACTTTGAACTTGGCGAGGCGTTCTGCCACCCACTCCTGCAGGTCGGCCTCGCTGGCCTCCATTCCCGGCGCAAGGTGGACGACGGCCGCCGGCTCTTCGCCGAGTTGCTGATGCGGCAGGCCGATCAGGGCCGCGTCGGTCACGGCCGGATGGTCGTAAAGTACATTCTCCACTTCGGATGAGTAGATGTTCTCGCCTCCGCGGATGATCATGTCCTTCGCGCGGTCCGCGATATAGCACCAGCCTTCTTCGTCGAGCCGGGCAAGGTCGCCGGTCTTCACCCAACCGTCGACGAAGGTTTCGGCGGTGGCTTCGGGATTGTTCCAGTAGCCTTTGACCACCATCGGACCCCGGGCCCACAATTCGCCGATTTCGCCTGTCGCTAGTTCGCGGGAGCCGTCTTCGCTCATGATCTTCAGATCGGCCACGGCTACCGGCGGGCCGCAGCTGTCCGGGCGGTTGAGATAGTCTTCCGACGAATGGCCTGTCACCGTGGCCATCGTCTCGGTCATGCCCCAGCCATTGCCGGGCAAGGCTCCGAATACTTCCCGGATCTTGCGAACCAGTTCAGGCGCGGCGGGCGCCCCGCCATAGGCGATCGCCTCGATACTGGAGAGGTCGTAATTCTTGCGTTCGGGATGTTCCAGCAATTGCCATGCGATTGTCGGCACACCGCCAGTCGAACTGACTTTCTCGCGTTCGATTATCTTGAACGCTTCGACCGGATCCCACTTGTACATGTAGACCATCGTATTGCCCGCAGCGATATTGCCCATCAGCCCGGCAGAACATGCGGTGACGTGGAACAGCGGAATGACGGTCAGACCGGTCTTTGGCTGCGGTTCGGGCAATGGCTCGCCGCGCCTCAGAACCGCGCAACCGGCATTGTAACCGCTCGACAGGATATTGGTGCAAAGGTTGCGATGCGTACCCAGTGCTCCCTTGGGCCGCCCCGTCGTGCCGCTGGTGTAAAAGATGGTCGCATCGTCTTCAGGCAGGATGTCAACGTCGGGGAGGGTCGCTTCTGGCAGGGAAGCGTATTGCTTGGGTGTCCGGATCACGGATTCCAGCGTGTCGGCCCCGTTCAGTGGGTGTTCGGCACGCGTAACAAACGTATGATTGACACAGGAAAAGTCGTTCCGCCGGTCCTTCAGGCGGTCCCAGCGCTCTTCATCGCACACGAGCAGCTTGGTGCCGGAGTTGGAAAGGCCGAAAGCCAGTTCATCACCGGTCCACCAGGCATTCAGTGGCACGCAGATCGCGCCGATCGTTACGGCGGCGAAGAAAACCACCGGCCATTCCGGCAGGTTGCGCATCGCCAGCGCAACCCGATCGCCCTTCTTCACGCCCCTCGCCTGGAATTCGTGCGCCAATCTTGCGACAGCACGAAACCAGGCATCGTATGTCATGCGCTCGTCTTCATAGATGACGAATTCGCGCGCACCATGCGACTGTCCAAGCAGAGCGATCGCGCGCAGATTGGGCGGCGCGTTCTTCCATGTCCGAAGCCGTACGCCGCGGATGTCGACCTCCTCCATCTCGAAGCGCATGCCCGGTGCGGTAAGGATCGCCTTGCATTCAGCCCTGCTGCGCGCTGGCCAGTTCGCCGGTGGAACCCAGCCGATCGCCGACGCGAGGTCCTGTTTTGCTTCCGTCGCCATCACATCACCTCGAACAGGCCGGCTGCGCCCATGCCGCCGCCGACGCACATCGTCACGACGACATATTTGACGCCCCGCCGTTTGCCTTCGATCAGCGCATGGCCGACACAGCGTGCGCCGGTCATGCCGAACGGATGGCCGATCGAGATCGACCCGCCATTCACATTGAGCCGATCGTCCGGAATGCCGAGCTTGTCGCGGCAGTAGAGCACCTGCACGGCGAAGGCCTCGTTAAGCTCCCACAGGCCGATATCCTCGATCGACAGATCGAAACGTTTCAGCAGCTTGGGGATCGCGAATACCGGGCCGATGCCCATCTCATCGGGTTTCGTGCCCGCCACTGCCATGCCGACATACCGCCCCATGGGTGTGAGCCCCCTCGCCTTGGCAAGTTCCGCTTCCATCAGCACACTTGCAGCGGAACCGTCGGCCAGCTGGCTCGCATTGCCAGCCGTGATCGAATAGCCCTCGCCCATGACGGGGTCGAGCTTTGCCAATCCTTCGATGGTGGTATTGGGCCGGTTGCAATCGTCCATCGCAATGGTGACGTCCTGTTGCGACACCTCACCCGTTTCGCGGTCCTTCACGTCCATCGTAGTCGACACTTCGATGATCTCGTCGTTGAACTTGCCCGAAGTCTGCGCTGCGGCCGTCCGCTGTTGGGATTGCAGAGAATAGGCATCCTGATCCTCGCGCGAGATGCCATACCTTTTGGCAACCACTTCGGCAGTGCCGATCATCGGCATGAAAATATCCGGATGCATGCGCAGCAACTCTTCATCGCGCGCTGGCTTGGCGGTATTGTTGCGTATGGCGGTGATCGATTCAATGCCGCCGGCAACGCAGACATCCATCCGATCCACGATGATCTGCTTTGCTGCGGTAGCAATTGCCATCAAGCCGCTGGAGCATTGGCGATCGATCGTCATACCCGCGACATCGACCGGAAGACCCGCGCGAAGGGCAATCTGGCGTCCGATGTTGAACCCCTGCGCCCCACCCTGGCTGGCCGCCCCCATGACTACGTCTTCGATCTCTTCGCCATCGATCCCCGCGCGCGCGACTGCGGCCTCCACGCTCCAGGCACCGAGCTGGACCGGATGGGTTGCGTTGAAGGCACCGCGGATGGATTTTGCAAGAGGAGTACGTGCGGTAGACACAATGACAGCATCACGCATTTTTCAGATTCCTTTCCCGTTATAGCCGTGAGGCAATTTTCAAACGGGATAGCCGCATTTACCCGCCGGACGCAAGCGCACACAGCCAATATCTAAAATATTGGTATGGGCCCTTTTGAACCGAGCGCCTGAGGCGCGATCTTAACGGTAGAATATGTGGTACGCATTGAAGTTTGAGCGCTTGTCTAGGCACGATGGCCAACAGCCTGCCTTCCGGCTCCACCAAATAAAAAGGGGCGGGCAGCCTCAAGGCCACCCACCCCTTTCCGAATTTTCGCTTCTGGGAGAGAAGGATCAGAAGCGAACTTTTGTCCCAAGCCTGAATGTGCGTCCGATCGCGGATCCGATGAATGGATCGTATCCGTATTCCAGACGCGCGCCGGCGGGATCGCGATCGAAGACGTTCTCGATGCCCCCGTTGAGGGTGACATCCAGGCCACCAAGGTCGAGTTCAACCGATGCGAGCAGATCGTGCTGCATGAAGCTGCCGATGCGACGGCCGAAGTTGGTGCCCCCGAACTCTGTGACAGCACAGGGATCGATCAGCGCACCCGTATCCCGGTTATAGCAGCGGTTATCGTCGACACCGCTGATATAATTCACATTGTATGTCAGGGTGACCGGTTCGAAACCGAGCGAGGCAAAAGCGTTGCCGCGCCATTTCGAGACCGTCCCGGGGTCGCGGCCGTAATTGGCCCAGCCGGATGCCTCGTAACCGTTATCGAACTGCAATCCGTTGAACTCGAATGCGTCGAACTTGTATTCGAGCACATAAGTCGCGTTCGCGCCGAAATTGAATACAACGTCCCCGAAATACCGCTGATAGTTCAGCGTGAAATCCAGACCGCGGGTCGTCACATCGGGCCCATTGACCGTTTGCGTGCGGATTCGGGCGATATCCCGAGCAATGGTCACGCCCTGGGTGCACTGACCGCCCTGGAATGTGATATATTGAGTGAACGGGCTTGAGCAGTCGACCAACTGAGTGCCCGACGTACCGGGCGCGACCGCATTGGCAATCTGCTGGAACGGCAGATCGGCGAATTGGCCTTCGAACTCGTAAGTCCAGAAGTCGACGCTGAAAGTCAGGTCTCCAGCCGACAACACGGCTCCGATGTTATATGTGAGCGCTGTTTCCGGGTCGAGGTCCGGATTGCCGCCGGAATCGGTTGCGCGATATTCGTTATTGATCGCGTTGATACCGGTGACAAAGCTCGCTCCGGATGGGCTCAGATCTCCAGGCAACGGCCCACGGAAGGTCGTTCCGATAGAACCGCGGAATGCGAGAAAATCGGTTGCCTGCACCCTTGCGGAGAATTTTGGATTGATGGTCGATCCAACCGGATTGCCGTAATCTTCAAACCGCACCGCACCGACAAGTTCGATGTCGGGCGTGGGGTTGACCTTCACTTCCGCAAATAGCGCGTTGATCGATTGCGTCAGATTGGCGGACGGATAATTGCCCAGGAACGAGAATGCACCAACGGGCACCAGATTGTCCGTCGGATCATCGAGGCAGCTGCGATCCCCGTCGACAGCGCAGGGATAGGCATCCGGGTCGCTGAAGCGATTGATCGGCTGCGAAACGAAGGTACTCTGCCTGTGCTGGCCGCCGAATGCGTAACCGACATCCATACCGCCAATCTGGGTCTCACCGCTCACGACGAGGTCAGCGGTCCAGAGTTCCTCGAACCCGTTGGTTCCATTTCTCTGACGCACCCAGTTGATCAGTTCTTCGCTGTTTTCCGATCCGGGAACATAGGCTGGGTTATTCAAGCCAAGCGCAGCGTTGCCTGGCGACTGGCTGATAAAAGGGTTCCAATATTGGCAGCCGTTCATACCCGGTGTGAGGGTGTTGCAGTTGGGCCCGCCGAGACCGTTGAGGGCACGCTGCAGACGGTCGCTGACAAAATCCATGGAATAGGCGGTTCGGTTGCTACGCAGGAACAACCCGTTGAGGTTGACCCGCATATTGTCGGACAGTTCCTTTTCGAAACCGCCCGAAATGCGCCAAGCATCGTTGAACGCGCCGCCTTCTCCGGCACCGCGTGGATCCAGCGGGTTGCCGCCCGATCCGAACGGGCGCCACAGCACGATTACCGAATAAGCAGATGCGAGATCCGGCAGCGAACCGGGGCCAAATGTCGTATCGATGAAATTCTGATAATTCGGATTGCTGCGCGGTACGATGAAACGTGAACTCGTGCCCGGCCCGCGCGGACTCTGCGTTACCGGATAGCTTGGCGAATAACCGAGTTCAGGTAATTCGGTATGCGAATACAGCGCGTCTGCACGGAAGCTCAACGTGTCCGAAAGATCGACAGTAAGCTGTCCGAAGACCTGATACCGGTCTTCCTTCTCGATCAGATTCACGAAGGGGATGTAGGAATACCGGCAGGTCTGGAAAGACGAAATCGGCACCTCGATACCGCCAAGGCTGTTACAGGCATCCAGCAAATTGCCGTCGATCCCCGGTTGTGCCAGCGATATCCCCGTTGCCGTCTGCGGCAGATACACGCCCGGATTGTTCAGTGGTGACCAGCCCGAGGGGTTCACTTCATAGGGACGCTGCGTGAAATCGCGTTCGGTTGCTGGAAGTTCGGATCGGTGCTGATATCCGGCACCGACCATGATGTTGGCCGATCCGAAATTCTTTCCGACCAGAATGCTGGCCTGGTAATTATCGTCCGACCCGTCGACGAACTGCCAGTTTCCGGCAACTTCGACCCCTTCGAAATTGGTGCGGGTGATGAAGTTGGCCACGCCCGCAATGGCGTCCGAACCATAGGTGGATGCGGCGCCATCCTTCAGCACCTCCACGCGCTGGAGGGCGAACATCGGGATGAGATTGGTATCCGCAGCACCGTCGCCTGGTTCGGGGAAGAAGCGCTGCCCGTTCATCAGCACGAGTGTGCGTTCACGGCCGAGGCTGCGCAGGTTGATCGAGCCGACGCCCTGGCTGCCGCCGGCGGCATACTGGTTCGAATCGCCGAGCACCGGGCCGACCGAAGGCAGGGTCTTGATGAATTCGAGCGGACTGTCGATGCCCCGCTGGCTGAGTTCATCGACGCCGAATACGTCGACCGGGAGAACACCTTCTTCAGACGTACCGCGGATGAAGGACCCGGTCACCACAATCGTGCTGGCGTCCTGCGTCGCGGCGGGCTGATCCGCCTCAGCCGGAGCTGCGGCATCCTGCGCGCTGACCACGTTTGCTGCAAGCAAGGCCGGGACAGCCAGCTTCGTTCCCAAGAGGTATCGTGTCTTCCGATTCATCGTTCTCTCCCAATCGCTTTTTGTTTGATCTTATTCTGTTTTTCCCGGTCCATCCGGCAGCGCGTCGGCCGGAGCCATGCGGAGCCCGTCCGTTTCGATGAGGGCTGCCTGGCCACCCTTCTCGTATGGCTCCCAGACGAAACCGTCGGCACATTCGAAGCTTTGCGCGCCGGTCGGCATCTTGATGAAGGCCACCCAGCAGCCGTTGACCTTCTTCGCCAGCTCGCGGTCGGCGGCGTCGGCCCGCTCCCCGCCCCAGCTCGACTGATCGATGGAATCGAATGCGAACATGAGCTCCGCCGAATGCACCGGGCCGTTGGTCCATTCCTGTGCGCGGAAGGCGGGCGTATGGTCGAAGCGGTACAGGAAGGACGGCGCGCCCTCATCGCCTGCCAGTGTCGCAAAGCTGCGCGCAGCGCCAAAGCCGCCCTCGCCCCTGTTCGTCCCCACCAGCAGGGGCACATCGGTTTCTTCTCCCGCGCGCAATGCATCGATCGCCGCTTTCGGCTTGAATTTCGCGTCGGGCGTGAAGAAGAAGCCGGCCCGCAGATCGTTGGACGCGGCAAAGGTCTGAGCAGAGACACTGCGCAGCTCGTCAGCGGTAGCATCCGCCCCGATGCCGATGCCAGCCAGGGCATCCACGGCCATTTCCTCCGCCTTTTCGCGCGGACGGTCGGGAAGCAGCAGGCTGCCCGATTCCACGATGGCCTTGTCAAACAGACCCTTGGCGGATGGCAGGGCGAGCAGATTGGTGACGATACCGCCACCTGCCGACTGCCCGGCAATCGTCACACGGGAAGCATCGCCACCGAACGCAGCGATGTTGTTCTTCACCCATTCGAGCGCCGCGACGCTGTCCTGAAGGGCATAATTACCCTGAGGCTCATCCGAATGCTGGGCCGCAAGCGCCGGGTGAACGAAATTCGCCAGCGCGCCCAACCGGTAATTTACGCTCACGGTGATCACACCCTGCCGCGCATTCGCCGTCCCGTCATACGATCCAAGGCTGCCCGCACCCAGGAAGAAGGCCCCGCCGTGAAACCAGACCAGCACCGGCGCTCCGCTGGCATTCTCCGGCGCAGTGATCGTCAGATACAGGCAGTCCTCCGCCTGCGCGCCGTTGACCCCGCCGAAATTGGCGACGGTCGTGTCGAGATCGACAGGCTGCGTGCAGGCCGGTTCGTGCGCAGTGGCCGAACGTACGCCCGACCATGGCTTGACCGGCTGCGGCGGACGCCAGCGATATTCCCCGGTTGGCGGGCTGGCATAAGGCACGCCTCGAAAAACCAGTACGCCATTTTCGCGTGACCCTTGAAGGGCTCCGGCGGTCACATCGACAGTAACCGCATCGATCGGTTCGGGCATTTGCGCGTGAATTGCAGGTGCCTGGAATGCCGTTATCAGCATTACACCCACGAGCGCAGCCGGAGTCCCCCGCATGTCTCTCTCCCATTTCCTCACCATCTGCTTAGCGCGATATTTACGATCTAACAACAAGGATTTTAGAAGATCGGGTACGAAATGAAAACTTGCTGCTGAAACCACGGTCCCGGCGGTAGACAGACCGACCGGATCGGGCGTATCTTGCCCTCATGGAAGTCACTCGCGCAGAGCTGTTCAACTCGGTCTGGTCGGAACCGTTGGGGAATGTGGCATCGCGTTACGGCCTGACCGGGAATGGGCTTGCGAAGATTTGCGATCGGCTGGCCATTCCGCGTCCGCCCAGATCACACTGGACCAGAAGCGTCGAAGCACGCGATGCCCAGCCCCCTTTGCCCCCGGCACCGCTTGGCCTGAGCGACACATTCGCTTTGGGCAGCCGCCAGCCTCGCCAGTCGCCCGGCACCCGCACGCGAATGTCTGCGGAAGCCCGGCGGCAGCAATTGCTCGATGCCGCTGGGGAGATCGCCGTTCGCAACGGAATATCGGCGGTCACCATGCGCTCGGTCGCCAGCAGTGTCGGGATCAGCGAAACGCAGGTTCACAACTGCTTTGGCGGCCGGACGGATCTGCTCGCAGCCCTCGCGCGCCGGGAAATCGATGCGCAGGAAAGCCATCGACGCAGGAATATCTCGCGTGGATCGTCGCATCACACCCGGGTGATGCTGTCGACGATCGGCTATCTCCATGAAGCCCATCGCCGTGGGCCGCTGATGCAGATGCTTCTGCATCTGCCGGAGGTGCGCGAAGCATTGAAGCACGAACGCGCCTCCAAGGGCGAAGCGGCTCGTGAGCCCATCCTGAAGCAACTCGTCGCGAGTGGCAGCATGGATCTTGCCAGCGCGAAGGCGTCAACGGCCGCCCTGACCGCGGTGTCGTTGAAGGCGGGTGGTATCGTCGCCAGTCGCCGGGCGCCTTTTGCGACGGTGGAAGCGATTTGCCTTCATATCGTCATGGCGGGTACCGAGAGCGACGAAAGGATAGCGTCCGGCGCCGGTTAGTGCGTCGGCCTCAGGGCGAAGGATTGCAGCGATGCCGCTATCAGTCGCTCGCAGGTCTGTGCGGCAGTTTCTTGATCGATCTCTCCACTGCGCACGAGACGGGCCAGCGCTTCCGGGATGGCCCCATTCAGCTCTATGAGGACGAATGCTTCGCGCGGCTTCAGTGCGAGCGCATGGCAGGTTTGAGTGGCCAATGAACGCGCCAGGCGCATGAACCGTTTGCGGCTTTCCTGTCCCAGCGGGCTATCCTGATTGCGTTCCCTCAGGATCAGCTGGAGCACCGGCCCTGCTTCCACCAGATAGTGAAAATATGCCAGATTGGCGCCGATCGCCCTGCGCTCGAAGGCCTCGCCATCATCACCTGGCAGGGGCAGGTGTTCTTCCAGCCGGCCAAGATGAATCTGGAAGATCGCATCGAGTATGGCGGGCACCCCGTCGTAATAGACGTACAGAAGGCTGCGGCTCACTCCGATACGGTCGGCAATATCATTTAGCGTCAGGCTGACCGATCGCGTTTCGAGCATGATCGCCTCGGCCACCTCCAGCACCTGACCGGCCCGATCGCCCCCATCCTCGAATTCCGTCATGCGGAGGGTGTGAAACCAGCAGCCATCGAAGGCAAGGACCTTTCTCCAATCGTGCCGGAAATCCTTATTGGTTTGACTGTCAGGCGACCCTGGGGCACCCTCGTTGCTGAACAAGATGGGAGAAAACCGTGGCGCTAGATTTCACGAGAAGAGGTTTGATGAAGACCGGGTATGTTGCAGCCACGGTATTGGCGACCAAAGCATCGATCGTCAGCGCACAGTCCGGCGAGGGCCAGAGAACGATGGTATCTCCCGGTGATAGTGGCTGGCAGGAAATCACGCCGGACCTGACGAACTACATTTCAGGCGCGGCGACACACACCGTTCCTGCGGCCATTCGGGAGCGCGCAAGACTGCACATTCTCGATACGCTGGCCTCGATCATTGCCTGCAATTCTCTGGAAGCGGCAACGCTGGGCCGCGCTTATGCCGCTGCAATGTCTCCCGATGGACAAAGCCCCATCCTCGGCTCGCGTCAGGCGGCTTCGCCCGTCGATGCAGTCTTTGCGTCCGCCATGACTGCGCACGCAGCAGAAATAAACGACTTCATTCCTTCCGCCTATGTGCAGCCGGGCCCGGCGATCGTACCTGTTTCGATCGAAGCAGCACGCGCAAACGGTCGAACCGGTTCGGATCTGGTCGGCGCGGTGATTGCCGGATACGAGATCGCCGGTCGCCTGCCCAAGGCTATCGGGACCCGCAATCTCTACCTTGCCGGGCTCGCCAATCATGGCATCGCACCAACCTTCGGCGCCGCATCTGCCGCGGCAAGCCTGATGGGCCTGTCACCGGAACAGGTCGATCACATGCTCGCCTACTGCTCGCAGCAGGCGTCGGGCTCCTGGCAATGGCTGCTCGATGTGCGTCACATCGAAAAAGCCTTCGTTTTCGGCGGCATGGGAGCGCGCAACGGATTGCAGGCCGCTTATATGGCGCAGCTAGGCTTTACCGGCGTGCCCGAAAGCTTCGACAATGAAAACGCATGGTTCCGCTGGCGCGCATTTCAGGGCGAAGGCAAGGACCATGCATCGCTGGTCGATGGTTTGCATGAACGGTACGAACTCTCGCTCGCAGCGATGAAACGCTATCCGGTGGGCGGCCCCACGCAGCCCGCCGTGCGCGCGCTGCTCGATCTGCGCGAAACCATCGCTCCCGATCAGGTGGAAAAGATCGTGGTCGCCATGCCGGGTGAAGCGGCCACTTTCGAACGCGCGAACATGCCCGCGCTCAATATCCCCTATCTCGCTGCGATCATCATGCTCGATGGCCGCCTCGATTTCGTGGACGCGCAGTCCCTGAGCAGGCAGGAAACGGACGAGCAGGCCAGAGCTTTTGCCCGCAAGGTTACCGTGGTCCGCGATGAAGCGCAGGAAATGGGCGAAGGCGAGGACCGGACGGAAAGCGCGCGCGTAACCGTCACCCTCAAGGATGGCAGAACGGAAGAACGTTATGTGGCTTATGTCCCCGGCTTCCCCACGCATCCGCTCGGCAAGGCAGAGGTAGAGGAAAAGGCCATCGAATTGATCGAGCCGGTGCTGGGCCGGTCGAAAGCAGATCGGCTGGTCGCTCTGTGCGACGGTCTCGACGATGCGCCGAGCATCGAACCGATCATCGATCTTATGCGCTTCGACGGAGATGCCGCCCGCAGTTGAGGCGGATTAAATAAAGGGGGCATCTTCCGATGCCCCCTGAATTCACATTCCACTCTGTTCGTGGTTACTCGGCTGCTTCGGCGAGCGGCTGGCTCTCACGAAACATCATGTGATCGTAATTCGTCCGGTAAAACATGTCCTTCACGTCCTCGTCGAACCCTTCGAGCGACGTCTCGAACTTCCCGTAGGGATCGCGCGTTCCTTCGGGGTGCGGATAGTCGCTGGAGAACATGTAAAGCTCCGGCGAACTGTCGCGTATCATACGTCCGACATCTTCGTTCGGGAACGGCGTGAACCGGACGGCGCGCTTGAGATATTCCGACGGCATCAGATCCATATCCTTCAGGTACTGATCAGTCTTGCTGAAGGAATGCCATCCGTGGTCGAGCATGCGGAGAAACTCCGGAACCCAGCCGGCCCCGCTTTCGATAACGCCGCCGCGCAGTTCCGGGAAGCGCATGAATACGCCGTCATAGACCATGGCCGTAAGGAATTCCTGCGGTGCGAACCACAGGCACAGGAAATCCGGGAAGCGGAGGTTCTCGCCGCCGCCGTGGAGATCTGCCGCCCGGTCACGTCCATTGTTCTTGAACTTGGGCGGCTGGGTTTTCGTGCCGGGCCCGATATGCAGCATGAACGGGATACGGCTATCCTGCAGGAACTGCCAGAACGGGTCCAAATCTGGATGGCCCGGGCTTTTGTCGCCCGCCGGACCCGCACTGAACATTACGGCCTTAGCGCCAGCGCCGACCGCCCGCTTTGCTTCCGCCAAGGCCCGATCGGGATCGTCAAGCGGCGCGAAGGCGACACAGTCCATCCTGGCATCGGCATCGCAGAAATCCTGCTGCGCCTTGTTGAGGGCGGTTGCCGCGGCATATCGCTGATCGTCATCCGTGGCCTTGGTGATCGCTCCTAGGCCGAATGTCGGAAATACGAGCTGGCTGTTGAACCCGAGCCAGTCGAGCGCCTCGACACGCTCATCCTTGTCGAAACCGCCGTAGCCCAGCCAGCCCTTGGCTCCTTCGATGGGATTTTCCAGCGCCTTTGCCCGCGCTTCGGGATCGTTCTTACGGGCCTTGGCCGCGTCGATCATCTTGACGATGCGGTCGCCGCCTTCCCGCTTGGAATATACCTGCGAATACATCTCCTTGTACTCGCCTTCCAGATAGGGGGCCAGCCAGTCCTGGGTTTCCATGGTGTGGGCATCGGCGTCGTTGACGATTCGTCCGGCGGTGTACGTCATGCTTGTCTCCTGAACATCTGGCACGCTTATCTCACACTATTTGTTAGTTCGTCAAACGCATTGTGGAAATTGATGTCACGGAGGAGTCCGAAGATGCCCGGCGAATTCCGAGCTTGAAGGTCGGACATTGTTAGAATATCGGGTATGCAGAGGACGGGAGAGGTCTAATTATTCACCTACCGACGATGCTCGGCGTCGAGCAGATCGCTGCCGACACCTATGAAGGCGGGATCGGGCCTGCCATCGGGCCGCGCCTTTTCGGCGGACAGGCTATCGCCCAGGGACTGCTGGCGGCGTGCGAAGCGGAAAGCGAAGGGCGTCTTCCCCACTCGCTCCACGCCTATTTTCTGAAAGCCGGGTCCAGCGCGCATCCCGTTCGTTATCGTGTCACCACGCTTTCGGAAGGCCGCAGCTTCGCAACGCGCCGCGTGGAAGGATCGCAGGGTGACACGCTGATTTTCTCGATGATCGCGTCCTTCCATGTGACCGAGCAGGGGTTCACCCATTCCACCTCGCCCCCCGCCGACATGGATGTATCCGCAGCGCTCGACGCGCTGGAAAGCTGGCGCCGACATAATAGCGAAGCCAGCAGTTCGCCGATCATCGACCGTTTGCAGAACCGACCGATCGAAATCGTCCCGCTCGATCCGGGCTCGCTCTTCGGTTCGCGTTCACGAGAACCGAAAACGGGCGTGTGGATGCGCCTGCGCGATACGGCGGACACCGATCCGCTGCTGCAACGCGCCCTGCTCGCCTACGCCTCCGACATGATGTTCCTGCGCAACGCCATGCTGCCCCATGCCGTGCGTCCGGGAAGCCCCTCGGTTCAGGCGGCCTCTCTCGATCACGCGATCTGGTTCCACGAAACGCCCGACTTCAACCAGTGGCATCTCTTCGCGACTGACAGCCCCTGGGCGGGCCACGCACGCGGCTTGAACCACGGTCATTTCTTCGATGAGACCGGCCGCATGGTGGCAACGGTCAGCCAAGAAAGCCTGATGCGCCCCAAGGGGGATGTGCTCGACAGACTTCGGGAAGGCGAAACTCCATGAGTAATGACGACACCGCCCCCGATTTCGATGTCACCGCGCTGGAGCGATGGATGGCGCAGAATGTCTCCGCGCCCGCGCCCGTCGAGCGGATCGAGAAATTCCCCGGCGGGCAATCCAATCCCACCTATCGCGTGCGCACGCGCGAAGGCCAGATGGTCCTGCGCCGCAAGCCCTTCGGCAAACTGCTTCCTTCCGCCCATGCGGTGGACCGGGAATATCGCCTCATCGAGGCCCTGCACCCGACCCCGGTGCCCGTCGCGCGCCCGATCGCGCTGTGCGAGGATCCCGCCGTCATCGGAGCCCCCTTCTACCTGATGGAAATGGTCGAGGGCCGCACCTTCTGGAAGGGCGAGCTTCCCGACTGCGATCCGCAGGAACGGCGCGCCATCTACAATGCCATGATCGATGCCCTCGCCGCGCTGCACGCGGTCGACCACGAGGCCGTGGGCCTCGGGGATTACGGCGCGCCGGGCAATTACTTCGCCCGCCAGGTCGGCCGCTGGACGAAACAGTACCGCGCCGCGCAGACCGACGACATCCCCGAGGTCGAACGGCTGATCGAATGGCTGCCCCGGACCCTTCCGCAGCAGGATCGCACCTCGATCATCCACGGCGATTACCGCATCGACAACATGATCTACGCGCCCGACCGGCCCGCCATCCTGGCGATCATCGACTGGGAACTGTCCACCCTCGGCGACCCCCTGGCCGATTTCGCCTATCTGGCGATGAACTGGGCGATGCCGCACGGCGGGCGCGGCGCGCAACTCGGCGGGCTCGACCTGCCCGCGCTCGGCATCCCCACGCTGGAGGAGATGACCCAGCGCTACTGCGCTGCCACCGGTCGCGACAGCGTTCCCGATCTCAACTGGTTCTTCGCCTACAATCTGTTCCGCCTCGTCGGCATCATCCAGGGCATCAAGAAACGCACGCTCGACGGCAACGCGTCCAGCGCCAATGCCGAGGCGGCAACCGCCCGCATCGTTCCGCTGGCGCAGCAGGCCTGGGCGTTCGCACAGCAGGCACAACACTGACATGCAAGGGAGAGCACCATGTCGCTATTCGATCTGACCGGAAAGGTCGCCATCATCACCGGCTCCAGCCGCGGCATCGGCAAGGCTATCGCCCAGCAGCTTGCCGCGCACGGCGCAAAGGTCGTCATTTCCAGCCGCAAGCAGGAAGCCTGCGACGAAGTGGCCGCCGCCATCAATGCCGAACACGGCGAAGGCAGCGCCATCGCCATCGCGGCGAGCATTTCGGAAAAGGCACAGCTGCAGGACCTTTTCGCGCGCACGAAGGAACAGCTCGGCGCCGTCGACATCCTCGTCTGCAACGCCGCGTCCAACCCCTATTACGGGTCGATGGACGGGATCGAGGACGAACAGTTTCGCAAGGTTCTCGATAACAACATCCTCTCCAACCACTGGCTCATCCAGCTGGCTCTTCCCGATATGCGCGAGAAGCAGGACGGGGCGATCATCGTGATCAGTTCGATCGGCGGGCTGCGCGGGTCGACCACCATCGGCGCCTACAATGTGTCCAAGGCGGCGGATTTCCAGCTGGTGCGCAATTACGCCGTCGAAAACGGCCAGCACGGCGTGCGCATCAATGCGATCGCGCCGGGTCTGGTAAAGACCGATTTCGCCAAGGCGCTATGGGAAAATCCCAAGGCGCGTGAACGGGTGGAAGGCCAGCTTCCCATGCGCCGTATCGGCGAACCGGAAGATATCGCCGGGGGCGCGGTCTATCTCGCCTCGCCTGCCGCCAGATGGACCACCGGCCAGATGGTCGTGATCGACGGCGGCGCCACGATATGAGCGGCCGTCTCGAAGGCAGGGTCGCCGCCATCACCGGCGCGGGTTCGGGCATCGGCCGGGCCAGCGCACGGCTCTTCGCTGCCGAAGGCGCACGCCTCGTGCTGTTCGACAAGACCGACGCGGTGGAAGAAACCGCGGCCATGGTCGAATCCGCAGGCGGACATGCGCTGGCGATGGTCGGTGATGCCGGCGAGGAAAGCGATGTCGCAGCGCTCGTCGCCAGGGCCACCGACAGCTTCGGCGCCCTGCACATCACGTTCGCCAATGCCGGTATCACCGGCGGCGTGCGCGGCGGCTTTTTCGACGCCACGCCGGAAGTCTGGGCGGAAGTGCTCCGCGTCAATCTCATCGGCCCCTTCCTCGCGGTGAAACACGCCGCGCCCGTCATTCGCGATTGCGGCGGCGGATCGATCGTGTGCACCGCTTCGGTCGCCGGCCTGCGCAGCGGTGCCGGCCCGGCGCAATATTCCGCCAGCAAGGCGGGCGTCGTGAACATGGTTCAGACCGCGGCGCAACAGCTTGCGGGCACCAATGTCCGCGTCAACGCGGTGCTGCCCGGCCTTACCGAAACCGGCATGACCCAGCCGATGTTCGACGGCGCGCGCGCTGCGGGCAAGGAACACAAGATCGGCCAGCTCAACCCGCTGCTGCGCGGCGGTCGCCCGGAAGAGATCGCGCATGCCGCACTGTTCCTCGCCAGCGACGAGGCAAGCTATGTCAACGGTCAGGCGCTGGCCGTGGATGGCGGCCTGTCCAGCTCGCATCCGACCTCGCGCCCGCCGGGCGATCCCGCCCGCCCCACTTCTTGAAGGACAAATCCTTGGACGACACCGATCCCGCCCTCTTCTCTTTCGTCAAGCTGACCGTATCCGATATCGATGCGGCGAGCCGCTTCTTCGTCGATGCATTCGGCATGACCCATGCCGATACGGTCGATACCCCCGCGTTCCGCGAACACATGATGACGGGCCGGAAAGGTTCGGCAACCATCGTGCTGTTCCACTGGAAGGATGGGCGCGCCATCGAAACCGGCAATGGCTATGGCCCGGTCGGCATGCTGACCCGCGACCTCGATGCCGATCTGGCGCGCGCGGTGAAGGCTGGGGCGAAACAGAAGGGCGAAACCGTCAGCTTCGGCCCCGCCCGGATCGCTTTCGTCCTTACGCCCGACGGGCATGAAATCGAAATGATGCAGATGGCGGCAAAAGCCGCCGCCTGATCGCTCGGTAAATCGCCGTCCCGGACTATTGCCGGGACGGCGTCGATCCAGGGGGCCTAAAGCGAACGTCCTTCGGGCAGCAGGCGCTGAAGCAATTCGCGCTCTGCGCTGTCCGGGTCGTTCACCACTTCGGGGTCGACATCGAAGATCATCGTCGCGCGTTGCTGGACATTGTAGGTCGGCCATTGCGGCAATGCGGCCGTGTTCGGATTGCCCGTTCGCGCAAAAGCGATCCAGGCATCCGCCATCAGATCCGCCATGCGCTTCGTTTGCGCGGTTTCCGGCCCGGTATAGCTCAGCGAACGCGCCACATTGTCGAATACGAACGCGATATCCAGTGCATGGGGCGTTTCCAGCCGGCCGCCTTCCACCGGCGTCTTCCAGTCCAGCCGGTACATGTATACCGGCGCCGCCTGCGCGCTCTTGCGCTCCGCCTGGCGCAGCGCCGTGTTGCGGTAATTGCGGAATGTGGCCACCTGGAAGAACACGTCGCTCGCATCGTAATCGGGGTGGGCCTTGCGCATCCCGGCGATGATTTCGCCGACATCGGCATCGTCCACGAATGGGGTCAGTTTCGCGGGCAACTGCTCCCATGTCAGGGCGAAGTTTTCCGGACTGCCCAGCCCGCCCTGCAACCGCATCTCGTTATTGTTCGTTCCCACCAGCAGCGGGATGTCCGCGGAAACCGGGTTGGCGTCGGGCGCATAGGGCTGCCGGGTCAACGACCGTCCATCGACCACCGGGCGATAGAAGGCCGCCTTGCTGCGCGATTTCATCATCGCTTTCACGAAATCATCGATCGGCATGGCCGCCAGTTCTTCCACGCTCGATGCGCCGGCCGTAGCCATCAGATCCTTTGCCAGCGGTGTGGCCAGACGCGGCGTGAAACCGGCCAGCGACATCGATCCCGATTGGGCGATGGCGCGCTGGAACAGCCCCTTGGCCTGCTCCATACCCATCAGCGTCGATACCTTGGCTGCCCCGCCACTCTCGCCGAAAATGGTCACGTTCCCGGCATCGCCGCCGATCTCGTCCGCGTGATCGCGCACCCATTCCAGCGCCTTCACGATGTCCAGGCTGCCAAGGTTGCCGCTATCGGCATATTTCGGATCGTCCGACAGGCCGGCCAGATAGCTGTACCCCAGCCCGTTCAACCGGTGGTTCAGCGTGACGACCACTACATCTCCGCGCTCGGCAAGGCGCGATCCGTCATAACCATTGCTGGATCCCGATCCGGTGACGTAACCGCCGCCGTGCAGCCAGACCATGATCGGGCGTTTCTTCCCGTCGCTCAGGCCGCGCGTCCACACGTTCAGGAACAGGCAGTCTTCGCTCGTCCCGACCGAATTTTCCCATGATTTGAACACCGGCACATCGCCCGATGGACGCTGCGGGCATTCGCTGCCGAACTCCGTCGCGGGGCGCGCAGTCGTCCACGGTTCCGGATCGGCGGCCAGCTGGAAGCGCCGCCCTTCGGTCGTGGCGGCATAACGGATACCGCGAAATACGTTCACATCGTTCGCTGCGCCTTCGCGCGTTCCCGTCACCGCTCCGTATGCGGTTTGCAGTTGCGGCACATTGCTGGCCGATGCCGTTGCCCCTGCCCCGTCCATGGTGGTGCAGGCGGAAAGGCTCAGTGCAGCGGCAGCCACGCCGATCATTGCAGCACGTAAATTCATGTTTCTCCCCTTCGATTCATTGTTCGGAATAATATGGCAGATCGCTCAGATCGCTGGCCCGCACACCGCGTGCCCAGGCGGCCCTGCCGACCACGAATTGTTCTTCCGGCGCCTCGGTGGGCTCCAGTCCGGATGCGATGAAGGCCGCGCGCATGCCTTCACGTGCCCTGGCGTCCAGCACCGGGATCGCACCTTCGGGTGCGTGGCTGTCCCGCGGCAGCAAGCCGCCGTTTCCGCCCGCCAGCCATTGGTAATAGCGATTGTGCTGCCAGGGATGTGCGCCCCTCCGGATCACCGGGGCCTGCACGGCGAAGAAATGCGACAGCGCGGGCTCGATCTGCTGTGCCAGAGCATCGATCTGCGCTGCCTCGCCTGCGGCACAGGCGGCCAGCAGCCGATTGCCAAGCTGTTGCTGCGGGGTCTGCACCGCCTCGGCGTTCCACTGACCGCTCCAGCCGATCCGGAAATAGCGGGCCAGCAGCGGCAGGAAATCGAGATTGACCGGCCCCATTGACAGCCGATCGCCCAATCGCTCGCACAGCTGCATGGTCGATGTCAGCGATACCGGCTGCGAAATTTTCACCGCCACGACATTCTCGAGATCGGCGATGCGGTCGTAAACGTCCAGCGGCTGGCCAGCCGGGCCGAGATGGGGAAACGCACGCCTGCCCGTTGCCGCATACAGCATGACGGGCAGCGCGGTCGCCGAAATGCGCTGTGCCATCAGGTCGCACAACTGATCCGCGCTGCTATCCGCTGGATAGGTCGATGCCAGCAGCACCAGGCTGGTCCCGATCTCTTCCAGCGTCCCCAGCAGGGCCTTGTCGTTCTCCACCTCCCGGCTGGCGATAATGCCATGGACAGGCAGATCGATGCCTGCCTCGTCGATGACGATGCGATAGAATTCGCGCCAGTTCGGATCGCCGGGAAGCGTCCAGTTGATCATTGGCATGGTGCCGGAAAACCCCTGCGCGATCGCATGGCGGACGTCGTGACGGATCGCTTCTTCGTCCAGCGTCCGTCCGTCTTCGCGAAATGTCGGCAGGAACAGGTTCATCAGTCCACGAAGATGGCTCTGCCCCCAGACCCGCTGGCTGGAATTGGCAGCGGGCGCGATGCGGTCGGCAACCGGGATACGGGCCGCAAGTCCAGGCGCCGCCATCAGCGCGGCACCCCCGCAAAGCGCCGCTCGGCGCGAAAAGCCCAAACCCTGCAAATTTCCGCTCTCCCGCTTTGTCCGGCACGCTCGACGACCGAACCTGCCTTTCAGAGATATAGCTTCATATCCTTGGCTTTGGATATTTCACCCATACTCGAAATACGAAAAAGGCTTAACACACACCCACAATTGGTTCTAGTGTCAATCGGCAGGACAAGGGAGAATTTGACATGATGACTCGGCGGCAGACTTTGGGATCGGCTTTGGCTCTTGGCGCAGCGGTAATGGCCAAACCCGCTCTGGGGGCCACCATGTTCCCGGTGGTCGAAACGGCCCGCGGCAAGCTTCGCGGTCTGGAATCGGGTGGCGTCTCGATCTTCCGCGGGGTCAGCTATGCGGCCGATACGTCGGGCGAGAACCGCTTCATGCCGCCGCAACCGGTCGAACCGTGGTCGGGTGTTCGCGATGCGCTCCACTGGACCGATGTCGCCCCGCAGATCCCGGGCGACCGGCGCCATGTCTATGCCGATCTCATTATGGTCGATCGCAATCCTTCGGGAATGGGGGAAGACAATCTCTCGCTCAATCTGTGGACACCCACGATCGATCCGAATGCGAAAAAGCCGGTCATCGTGGTCCTCCACGGCGGCGGCTTCTATTCGGGGTCCGGCAATTCGGTCGGCATGGACGGCGAACAGATGGCGCGTTTTTCCGGCAGCGTGGTCATCGCCATCAACCATCGCCTCGGCGCGTTCGGCTTCCTCCATCTGGCCGAATTCGGCGGGGATGATTTTGCCACCTCGGGCACGGTGGGCATGCAGGATATCGTTGCCGCGCTCGGCTGGGTGCGGGAAAATGTCGCGGCGTTCGGCGGCGATCCGGATCGCGTCCTCGTCTACGGCCAGTCGGGCGGCGGCGCCAAGACCAGCGTGTTGATGGCGATGCCGGGCGGCAAGGGGCTGTTCCAGCGCGCCGGCGTCATGAGCGGGTCTGCGCTCAGGATGATGCCTCCCGAAATGGCATCTGCCACAGCAAAGCGGCTGCTCGACGCACTGGAAATCGCGCCCGGCGACGTGCGCAAGCTGCAACAGGTGCCCTGGACCACCCTGCTCGAAACGCAGGCCGGGCTCGAAGCGGCCGACCGTGCGCGCGGGGAAGCGCCTCGCAGCTTCGCCCCCGTCGTGGACGGCATTACCCTGCCGCGCCATCCGTGGGACCCGGATGCCCCCTCCATCTCGGCCGACGTGCCGATGATCGTCTCCTCCGTGCTGGACGAACGCTCCTATCGGATGGGGGATTTCGCGATGGACGAAGCGGGCCTCCTCGCCTTCGCGAAGGAACGCCTTGGCGAACGGGCGGCAGATGCGGTCGCCGCCTACCGGGCGGAAGATCCCGATGCCAAGCCTTTCCTCCTCGCCGCGCGCATGGATTCCGATCTCACCTTCCGCAAGGGCGCTTTCGCGCAGGCTGAACTCAAGGCCCGGCAGGGCGGTGCCCCGGTCTGGACCTATCTGTGGACCGAGCCCAGCCCCGCGGTCGATGGCCGGTTCGGCGCGGTGCACGGCATCGATGTCGCGCCCAGCCTCTACAACACGCGCGGCGCTCTCAACGGGTCCAGCCCGTCCGCCAACGAACTGGCCGCCGCCATTGCCGGAAGCTGGGCTGCCTTTGCCGCCAATGGCGATCCCAACAACGAACGCGTGCCGGAATGGAAACCCTATTCCGCGCCCCGGCGCACGACCATGATCTTCGATCAGGACCTGCGGGTCGAAGATGATCCGCGCGCCGAATTCCGTAAATACTGGCGCTGAACGCACGATCCCGAAATCTGCCGGACACTGCCGTTCAAGCGGAGTTCGGCAGCCTGATCATACGTATGATTGACATGCTTTCGGGGTGTTTCTTGCTCGCTCCCGGACCCTTCGCGCGCGACCGCAGTTAGGTCAGCAAGGAGGCCCTTTGTGAGCAAAACCATCACCGTCAACGGAACCGAGCGTCCGATCCCCAGCGACCCTCGCGTGTCCCTTCTCGATTTTCTCCGCGAAAATGAAGGGCTTACCGGCACCAAGAAAGGCTGCGACCATGGCCAGTGCGGGGCCTGCACCGTCATCGTCAACGGCATGCGGATCAACAGCTGCCTGACCCTCGCCGCCATGCACGATGGCGACAGCGTCACCACCATCGAAGGCCTCGGCACCCCCACCTCCCCCTCCCCCCTGCAGGTCGCATTCGTCGAACATGATGGATTTCAATGCGGCTATTGCACACCGGGCCAGATCTGTTCCGCCACCGCGATGCTCGATGAAATCGCCGCCGGCTTCGCCAGCGATGCGAGCGAGGATCTGCTCGGCGAAATGCAGGCGAGCCCCGAAGAAATCCGCGAACGCATGAGCGGCAACCTCTGCCGCTGCGGTGCCTACGCCAATATCGTCACCGCCATCCGCGAAGTCGCGCAGGGAGACGCCTGATGAGACCATTCGACTTCCAGCGTCCCGATAGTCTTGCCCACGCGCACGAACTCACCGCGCCCGAAGACGCCACCGCCGTAGCCGGAGGGACGAACCTTCTCGACCTGATGAAGCTCCAAGTCGAAACGCCCGAAAGACTGGTCGACATCAATCGCCTCGGCATGACCGAGATACAGGAAACCGCCGACGGCGGCCTGCGCGTCGGCGCGCTGGCGACCAATACCGCGACCGCCAATGACGAGCGGGTCCGGGCGGATTATCCGGTCCTTGCCCGCGCTATTCTGGCTGGTGCAACCCAGCAGTTGCGCAACCGCGCCACGACCGGCGGTAATCTGTGTCAGCGCACGCGGTGTTATTATTTCACCAATATCGATCAGCCCTGCAACAAGCGCGAGCCGGGATCGGGTTGCGGCGCCATCGACGGTATCGCCCATCTGCATGCCGTTCTGGGCACGAGTCCAAGCTGCATCGCGACCTATCCGGGCGACATGGCTGTGGCCCTCAGCGCGCTCGATGCGACAGTGGAGATCGCTAGCCCAGATAGCGATGAGCGCTCCGTCCCCGTCCGCGACTTTCACCTGCTGCCTGGCGACACCCCATGGCGCGATAACGTACTCGAACGCGGCGAGATCATCGCGGCGGTTACCCTTCCACGCCCAGTCAAGGCCAAACACCTCTACCGCAAGGTACGTGAGAGATCGTCCTACGCCTTCGCCTTGGTGTCGGTCGCCGCCATCGTGGCTGTCGAGGACGGCGTCATCGCCCGAGCCGATCTTGCGTTTGGCGGGCTGGCGCACAAGCCCTGGCACGACGCTCGTCTGTCCGAACTTCTGGTCGGCGAGGCGCCATCTGGTGCGCTGTTCGACAAGGCGGCCGACCTGCTGCTCGCAGGCGCGCGCGGATACGGCGAGAATGACTTCAAAATACCGCTTGCCCGCCGCACCCTTGCCGCGGTGATGGCAGAAGCGACGGAGATCGAGATATGAGCGCGCATCTGAAGCAGGATGAACCTGTCACGTCGAACCGGCTGGATGGGATGAAGCAGGGTATCGTCGGCCAACCCCTTTCCCGTGTCGAGGGTCTGGCCAAGGTTACCGGCACCGCCCCGTATGCGGCAGAATACAAGATCGATAATGTGGCCGAAGGCGTTCTGGTCACTGCACCGATAACCCGGGGTGAAGTCGCATCCATCGACAAGGACAGCGTCCTTTCGATGCCCGGCGTCCTGGCTGTCGTGGACGATGAGCGGCTTACAACCCGCGCAGCGCAAGGCACGGCTAACGAGGCGCCGAAACAAGACCCGGCAACGGTTTGCTATTGGGGTCAGCCGATCGCGGTAGTGGTCGCAGAAACGTTCGAACAGGCGCGCGATGCGGCGAAGCATCTCAAGGTGGAATACCGCGTCCACGAAGGAGCGCCGCTCGATCCCCATCAGGTCACGCCAGAAGAGCAGGAAGACGAGACGGTCAATCAGGGCGATCTCGATGCTGCCATGGCGCGGGCCGCGCATACGGTCGATGTAGAAATTGCGACCGAGGGGCATGCGTCCGCAGCCATGGAACCACACGCAGCCATCGCGGAGTGGAGAGACGATAAGCTCACCGTCCATGCATCTCTCCAAATGCCAAATTACAATATCGCCGAACTGGCCGACAGTCTGGGGATCGAAGAAAGCGATATCCGCCTTGTATCCCGGTATGTCGGTGGAGGCTTCGGATCGAAACTCGGCGTCAGCGAGGAGACCGTTGCCGCAGCGATCGCTGCACGCGAGCTCGGCCGCCCGGTCCGCGTGGTAATGAGCCGCCAGCAGGTATTTCAGTGCATCATGCGCCGCTCCGAAACGACGCAGAAGTTGCGATTGGCAAGTGACGAGGAAGGGAAACTCGACGGCTTTGCGCATCATGCGCTGGTGTCCAATCTCCCGGGCGAGGAATTTGCCGAACCCGTGCTGCAGTCATCGCACTTTCTTTACGGCGGCGAGAACCGGCAACTGAAGCTCGAAGTTGCCCGCATTCATCGAATGACTGCCGGCTCGGTCCGTGCACCGGGCGAAGCTGTTGGCATGCCTGCACTCGAAGTGGCGATGGACATGCTCGCCGAAAAGTCGGGTGTGGACCCTGTCGAACTGCGGCTGCGCAATATTCCGGATCGCAACCCGGAAGAAGATCTGCCTTTTTCATCGCATAAGCTGGCCGATTGCTTACGACAGGGAGCAGAAAAATTCGGTTGGGATAGCGGTCCCAGAAAACCGCGTCAGCAGCGCGATGGCGAATGGTGGATCGGTACGGGCATGGCGAGCGCGGCGCGCGTTCATAATGTCGGCGAAGCAAAGGCACGTGTAACCCTAAAGAGCGATGGGACTGCCGTGGTCCAGAGCGATATGACCGATATCGGTACGGGTACCTATACGATCGTGGCGCAGATTGCTGGCGAGATGCTCGGCATCCCGATCGAAAAAGTGCTGGTAGAACTGGGTGATACGAAACATCCCCGAGGGCCGGGTTCCGGTGGTAGCTGGGGCGCGGCGTCGATCGGATCGGCCGTGTACGTCGCCTGCGAAGCGCTGCGCGAAAAGCTCGCCCATCGAGCCGGAACAAGCGAAACCGAGCTGGACCTGCGCGACGGCTCTGTCGTCGGAGGCAATTCGCTTGTTGAACTGCTGGATGGCGAAGACATCTCCGAAGTCGGTCATTACGAACCCGGCGACATTGCGGACAGCCACACCGCATCAGGCTTCGGCGCATTTTTCGCTAAGGTTCGGGTGAACCGCTTTACCGGAGAAACACGCGTCGATCGTATGCTCGGCGCCTTTGGTTTCGGCCGCGTACTCAACGAAAAAACGGCGAGGTCCCAGTGCCTGGGCGGCATCACCTGGAGCATCGGAGTGGCATTGACGGAAGCCCTGCTGTTCGATCCTGTCGACGGACATCTCGTCAACTGCGATCTGGCCGAATACCACGTACCCGTAAATCGAGATGTACCGGATGTAGATGTCCTGATGCTGGAAGAACGCGATCCCGTTGCCAGCCCCATTCAGGCCAAAGGCATCGGCGAACTTGGAATGTGCGGGGGCGCGGCGGCAATCGCCAATGCAATCTATAATGCATGTGGCGCGCGGCTCTTCCAATATCCCATGACACCGGATCGCGTATTGGCTGCCTTGCCGGATTGAATTGCTGACAATTGGAGTGGCCAAGGTCCTCGACCGGCACTGTCACTGCCGACCATGCTTATTCCCAGCAATCCCAGAGCCTGACTACACTGCGCAGGAGAAATTTACGCGATTGATCAACGGTTTCGGCGCCAGTGCCAGGGATCGCCTTCTACTGGCGCCAGAAAACGTCCGTCACTTCGCACCCTGATTGCAGCCTTTGCCAGCAAAGTGTCGAGATCGATCGGCTCGAACGCATGGATTGCAAAGCGGCGGTGCGCGGTACGCACGACCTCACCGCGAATGGAAAGACTGCGATGCCGGATCTCAACGCAATCGCCCAAGGCCGGCGTGATCTCGGCCTTCAGCAACAGGCCGCTTTCGGACACGTTCACAATCAGGATATCCTGCCATCCATCACCGGATCGCATTTTGACTGGCATGGACACCATCTTGCGCTGGGACCTCTCGGTCTCTTTCGGAGTGCGATCCCAAAGCCAAGCCATGATCGCCCTGTAATCTTGGCTGGTTAGGCGCGGCCTAGCGGTAGCCTAAGCAATTATGCCTACCTTCTGGCATTAGATGCTCCCAGTTCCGGGCGCCAACTCCGCCGCGAACTGTTTGATTGGAACTTAACCAACTTCCCAATCGCTCTTCTGCTAGAGAGCAATCGGAGAAAGGAAAGATCATGGGCGAGTATGAACCCAACGATTCCCGCAATGTGACACAGACGAAATCGAATGTGCCGGGCGAGCCCGAACGAACGGGGCCGCGCGAAGGCGAGACGCGGGATCCACGCAAGGACGCGGACGAGGGCCAGATCCAGCGGAGCGGACACACGCCGGGCGGCAAGGACCTATCACGAGGGTCGGAGCCGGCGACCGGCGCTGCCAGCAGACACCGTCGTTGACAAGCGACATTGAGCGGGCGCCCTGATGGGCGCCCGCTTTACCGATGAAGGTGGATAGACAAGGCGGAGAGCGAGGCATGGGCCAAGATAATCGCAAGCATCCCGATGAGGGTGGCGCAAAAGAACGACATTCCGGTAATGAACAAAGCGACAAGAATCCGGTGCTGAAAGAGGAAGACCGGCAAGCTCTAAAGAACCAGAGCAAGGCTGATCCGGAAGATTATCCGGACCGAGGCATCAAACCAGCCTGATCCGATTTCGGCCTCCACCGGCCGAAGACCTTCGGGTGCCACACCAGAGTGGCAGAAATGGACAAGGGTGCATGTTCAATTGGCGCGCCCGGCAGGACTCGAACCTGCAACTCCAAGCTTAGAAGGCTCGTGCTCTATCCAGTTGAACTACGGGCGCGCTCGCGGTTCCCCATAACGTCACTTTCGCGCCGGGCCAATCGGCTCTAATCGTCTTTTATGGAAAAAACGCGATCGGCCCCGTCCCAGACGCAGTTCCGTTATTACGACCTCGTGATGGCGGCATTCGTCACGATCCTGCTGCTGTCGAACCTCATCGGCGCCTCGAAGCCGAGTTATGTGACGCTGCCCTTCATTGGCGAATGGTCGTTCGGCGCAGGCGTACTGTTCTTTCCGGTCAGCTATATCATCGGCGACGTGCTCACCGAGGTGTACGGATATGCCCGCGCCCGTAGGGTCATCTGGACAGGTTTTGCAGCGCTATTGTTCATGGCCTTCATGGCCTGGGTCGTCGTGCAATTGCCCGCTGCTGCTGGCTGGCCGGGGCAGGCGGCATATGAATTCGTGTTCGGCAACAGTTGGCGGATCGTACTCGCATCCATGATCGCTTTCTGGGCTGGCGAGTTCGCCAACAGCTATGTGCTCGCGAAAATGAAGATCTGGACGCGCGGTCGCCACCTGTGGATGCGCACGATCGGCTCGACCGTAGTCGGCCAGGGGCTCGACAGTCTGATCTTTTATCCCCTGGCTTTCTGGGGTCTGGCGGGCTGGCCCGTTGAACTGCTGTGGCAGGTTGTCCTGTCCCAATGGGCGATCAAGACAGCATGGGAAGCCCTCCTCACTCCCGTGACCTATGCAGTTGTCGGTTCTCTCAAAAAAGCAGAGGGCGTGGAAGTCTTCGATACCGATACCGATTTTTCTCCGTTCTCTGCTTCAAGGAACTGATAGCGACGAAAAAGGGGCGACCCGCAGGCCGCCCCTCCCCTCTCCCCCAATTTATGGGTGGTGTTAGAACTTCGCGCCGACTGCGATGCCGTAGCGCCGCGGATCGAGCGTAAAGATGTTGGTGAAATTACCCGATGAAGCATCCGTCACATACAGCCCGGTGACGGAATTGCTGTTGAAGATGTTCTGGACGAAGCCGCGAACGAACCAGCCATTATCGCTTCCATTCAACTGGATCGATGCATTCGACTGGACGAATGGTTTGATGCGGTTTACCCGACCGTTGAACACATTGCCAAACTGCTCGCCGGTAAGCGCGAGGTCAAACCGCGGCACGAGGGACATGCCGTCCCCGAACTCAGCAGTATATTGAACACCGACCGAGGCCTTGTATTCGGGCGCCTGCGGCAATCTGTTCCCACGCAGATTAACCTCTACGCCCGGGCTTAAGACATTGATGGGTCCGAGCGCCGCGAAGGCGGGATTGGCAGCCTGAGCGCTCAGCACACTACAGATGCTGAACGCGCCGTTGGACGCTATGCCGCCATCTGCCGGAAATGGTCCAGGCCCCTGAAGGCCGAGCCCGCCATTGACCAGGCCAACGAACGTATTAGCACCAGCACCCGTTACGGCACACAGGGAGCCGTTCGAGATGTCCTTGATGATGACGGCCAGCGGATCGCCGCCCCCTGGATCGCGGGGATTGCTGAAGAACTGGTCACCGGCCACCTTCGCGTTGAGGTAGCTGAGGTTCATGTTGATCACCCAATTGTAACTCGGGCGCAAAATGCTTTCGAGTTCGAGCCCCCAGATGTTGGCATCGATCGTATCGTTGACGGAAGTCCGAGCGACGATACGGCTGAGTTGCAGGTCCTTGTACTTATAATAGAAGCCCGTGAGATTGATCTGCGCCGCCCCATCGAGGAAGGTGTTCTTCGAGCCGATTTCGAAAGCGTCGATCTTTTCCGAACCGAAACTTTCTGACACGGCAAAGACCGGCGAGAGCGGCGGGTTAATGCCGCCCGATTTATACCCCCGCGAATAAGAGAAGTAGAGGCTGTTGTCGGGCGAGATCGCATAATCGAGCACCGCGCGTCCGGTAATCGCATCGAAACTGACGTCCCGCTGTTGCAGTAGCTGGTTACCGTCCATCCCGGCATCGGCATCGAAGCTTCCGACGAAGGGCGAGGTAAACGGATCACCATTCCCGAACGGATTCAGAAAGTTCGCCAGAGTTGTGCGTGCCGATACCGACTTCGTATCGTCATTGTAACGAATACCTCCGGTAAGGGTCAGGCTGTCGGTTATGTCGAAATAGACTTCACCAAAGATCCCGAAGCTCTTCAGTTTGAAGTCGGTCGTATTGTTGCGATACATCGACGTGGCGAGGTAGGACGGCGGGGCACCTGCCGCGAAGGCGGAAAACGTCCCGAGTATCCCGGTCGCATAATCGAGACCGAAGGAGTTTACGTAATAACTGTTCTCGCTGACATCGGTCTGCGCATAAATCCCGCCAACAAGGAAGTTGAACGGCCCGTCGAAATCGCTCGACAGGATCGCTTCGCCGGACCACGCTGTCTGGTACTGGACTGACCGGTCGAATGCCAAAGGCGCATCAGAGCAAATCGAATTGCCTTCGTAAGCTCCCAGATTACCATCGTCATTGTCCGACGTGCACAGCTGACCATTGGGACCATTTGGAATGAGGGCTGCGGCGATTGGCGCAAAATAAGCGCTCGATCCGGGAATGAAAGCAGGGGCCGGCGCCGGCAGACCAGTCGGCAGACCATTGGCAGCGAAGAACGCCAGCGTATTGAGCCCGGTAGCATAACCCGACCGGTCGAGAACGCCGAGGTTGTAATCCTGGCGCGAGTCGACCGTCGTTTCCTGATAGATGCCGGTCAGCGACAGGTTCATCGAACCGAAGCCTTGGCTAAGATGGCCCTGCAACTGCAGTTCATCGGCAAAGTATTCAGGATCGAAGGATGTGTTCACGGTACGAACGTCGTTCGGTTCGTCGAAGTTCGCATAACCATCGGTGCCGTATACGCTGCCGAGGGCAAGCGCTTCCGGAATGCCCTGAATGCGGAAGAGTTCGACCGACGACAGTACGGTCGCGAGTGTAGAGTTCGCGTTAGTCTTGTCGAAATCAAGGCGATTGTTGAGGCAGCCCAGCACACCTGTCGGATCGCGTTGGCAAGCCTGCTTCTGGATCCGCAGACGGTCGTCCTTTTCACGGAAATAGAACGCCATCAGATCGAGAGTGGTCGACGCGGTCGGCTCGAAGCGCAATGAACCGCGGACCGCGTACATATCGCGCCCATCGATATCGCTGTTATCGTAAAGGTTGGTCGTATAACCGTCCCGGTTCAGATAGAACCCGGCAGCTCGCAGTGCGAGCGTGTCGCCGATCGGCACGTTGATCATGCCGCGGGTTTTGATGCTGTTGTAATTTCCGTATTCGAAGTCGCCCGCCGCGGCGAACGTGCCGAGTTCCGGCTTGGCGGTGACTACGTTTACGACGCCCGAAGTGGCATTGCGGCCGAACAGTGTACCCTGCGGTCCGCGAAGCACCTCAACCCGCTCAAGATCGAAATATTCGGTTTCGAAGAGTCGGGTACCGAAGAGCGGCGAGCCATTGGTGTGAATGGCTGTCGCGCTGTCACAGGTAACGCCAACGCAAAGGTCGCCGATACCGCGAATGGTAAAACTTGAACTGGTGAAGTTCGATTTCGTGAAAGAGACGTTGGGCAGCGTAAGCTGCAAGTCGCTCGCGTTCTCGATCTGCTGGGCTTCCAGAGCTTCGGCATCGAAGGCGCTGACGGCGATCGGGACTTCTTGTAGCGACTGGTTTTGGCGCTGGGCGGTTACGATAATGACATTCGGACCGATACGGCGGCTATCAAGATCGTCATCTGGTGTTTCCTGTGCGAAAGCCGGAAACGAAATCGCGCTCGCGCAAATTCCCGCGAGCAGGGAAGCCCTTACCCTCATAAACCCTCTCCTCTCCACATGGCCGTCTATTGCGGCCTATGGTCCCATAGTTATCACACATTCGTATGCACGCAAGCGATTGCGCACGATTGTTGCGCACATGCTCACATATTTTTGTCGAGTGTTGTTTTGGAGATCAGGCATGGCGATGCGCTGACGTTACGGAATGCTTGACTCCGCGCTATACCGACCGTCGATTTTTCAGACCAGCGTCGCGCTTTCGGCTATCTGGGTGATACCGCGCCTGCCAGCTTCGTCGCGACCGAGCTGTACGAACACGTCGATCACACTTGCCGAATAGGCGATCGTATCGCTTCGAGTAAGGCCGATTCCCGTCTGCATGACCATCAGCGACAATTGCTCCAGCGCGCCGCGCAGACTGTTCGCGTGAATGGTCGAAAAGCTTCCCGGGTGCCCGGTGTTGATCGCTCGCAGGAAGCTGACGCTCTCGGCGCCGCGAAGTTCGCCCAGCACGATGCGGTCGGGACGAAGGCGCAGCGCAGCCTGGAGCAGTTCGTTGGCAGTCACCTTGGCTTCGCCCAGCTCACCCTTCACGGCCACCAGACCGATACCGTTCTTGCCCGGCAATTTGAGCTCCGGCGTATCCTCCACGAGTACCACGCGCTCGTGTTTCGGGATTTCGCCCAGCATAGCGTTGAGGAATGTGGTCTTGCCGGTACTCGTGCCACCCGAAACCAGAATGGTACGGCGCTGCCGGATCGCTTCGCGCAGAAAGGCGATCGGTTCGGCCTGCGCATCGGGCATCGGCCCCCGCTGCGACGGTGCAAGCGGCCCCGTGTCGTAGGCATCGAGAGGCAGGTCGAGGCGGCGGTGGCGGCGGATCGCCATCGCCCAGTGCTTGCGTGCCGCTGGCGGACCGCAGAACTGGACGCGCGCACCACCGGGCAGCGTCGCGCCGAGCAAAGGGTGTTCGCGGTTGATCCCTTGGTGACTGACGCGGGCGACCTGTTCGGCAAGGCGCTGGATCAGCCGGTCGTCGATGTCGGGGCGAACGATGCGCTGCATGCCCCCGACACTGGCATCTTCTACCCAAACCTCGCCCGGACCGTTCACAAGGATTTCGGTTACCGTATCCCGTTCAAGCCATTCCCGGAACGGCGCAAGGTAAGCATCGAGATAGACGCTCCGTTCCCCGTGCAGATCGACGGGCGGCGCGTCCTCTTCCGGGTTTTCGTCCGGATGGAAGGGATGTATATCGGCGCTCATGATCGTGTCCGGCTCAGCTTACTGCCGAGAAGTCCAGATCACGCGCTGTGAAGATACGAATGGGTTCGCCCTGCCGGACGCGCACAGTCGGCCCACGCTGTCCGTCCTGCTGTGCCGCTGTTGCCGCTGCAGAGGAACTTGCGCCGCCGATCAGGACGCCTGCAGCACCGCCGGTGGCCAGCGATCCCACGCCCCCCACGACGGACAGCAACATTGCCGAACCGAAGCGTTTGAAAAAACTGGCGCCCGAAACCTTACCGGCGAGGCCGGTGGTTCCGTCGAAGCCTACAGCCGGCGAGGCGAGATTGACCGATGCCCCGTCGGGACGGATCAATCGTGTCCAGATGACATAGGCGCGCCTCTGGCCGTTCTGCAGTCCCGATTGATACTGCCCGATCAATCGGCTGGATCGCGGTACGAGTACTTTGGTGCCATCGAAGCTGCGCACATCCTGGCTGACAACCGCCCGGACATATCCCGGCACATTCGTGTCGATCGCGGTTTCGAGGATAGCGGGGATTAGCGTACCCTGCGTGACTGTTGTCGTTGGATTGACCATCGCCCTGGCCTGGGCGGGTGCCCCGCCCACGCCGCCGATCCGGCTGGCGAAATCGTTTGCCGAACCGCCGGAGGTCCCCGCAGCCGCCAGTTCGCCGGCGACGGTCGGCTCCGCGGCCGCCAGCGTAGCGGGGGAGTTGCCCGCGTCGTAGACAACCGTCGGATTGGAATAGGGATTGCTGGCCAGACCGGGTTCGGGCTGCGCTGCCAGCACAGGTTGAGGGGCCGGGTCGGGACGCGGTGTGGCAGCAAGCTGCTCGTTCGGCTGATTTGTTGCTGCGGCAGGGGCTGCTGCGGGCGGAGGCGGCGCTTGCACGGCCGCTGCCTGACCGCCTATCCCTTCCGGTGGGGCAACACGGGCGGAATTCATACTCCACAGCGTGACAAGGCCAAGGCCCGCGACCACTGCAATACCTGCAACGAGACCGAGCGCATCGGATTTGCCCGCTGGCCGGGCGACTGCAGGAAACGAATTGCGCTGTGCAAGATCGATGATCTCTGCATCGGTGTCGTCCCGCGGATCGACATCGTTGGCAATATTTTCATTGCCCGGCTTCTTTTCGGGCAGTCGCATGGCAAGGCGCATCGGTTACTTCCCTTTCGAAGCGAGGGCCGGGCTGACGCTCGCTGTGGCTGCAGGCCGTTCTGGCCCGGTATTTGTGAGCTGGGCACTATCTTCGCCCGCTCGCAGAACGAGCATGCGCGGAACACCGTCGACAACGATGGTATCGCCGCGAACGGTAAAGTTGACGGGCCCTTCGACACCCTTGCTGTTGACGACCAGAATTGCCGGCACGTCTTTTCCAACCGGCCAGGTCAGGAATGTCGCTGTGCCGTCGTCATAGGTGTTCTCTGGAAGGAGCTCGGGATCGCCCGAAGCACGCCAGGCGAAATTGAGATCTGCCGGATCAACCACAGCATATGGGTCATTCGCCGCCTGCTGCTCCACGGCATTCGGGGCTGCGGCCAGTTGCACTTGCTCTTCCTCGGGCTCGTCCGGGTAGGCGAAGCGCATGAGGTAGAGCGGCTTTGCGTTGGGGGTGGCAACGAGATCGAAAAGATAGGTTCGTTTGCTCGTCACGACCGTGAGATTGGTCGAGGCACGCGGTTCTAGCGGCTTCACAAACAGGATGTTGGCCCGCTTGTTCGGGGTTACCTGCCATGTCGCACTGTCGCCGATGGCGACATTCTCGATGACCTCGTCATCGTTGAACATGATGCTCGCCTGCACCGATACGCGGCCATCGATCCGAACCACTTTTGCTTCGTCATACATCACTTCGACGAGGCGGGAATCCTGCGCCGCAACGGGCGCGGCGATCAGGGCGAGAGCGAGCGCGGGAATGATCGCGCGGGTCATGCGTGTTTCTCCATCGAACGGTCGAGGGCTTTTGGTGTGGCGGATTTGAACCTGCTGCCGATGCCGGAACCGCGCGCGCGGGCCTTGCTGGCGATCGATTGCTGACCGGATCCTGAAGACGTCGCGTAAACTTTCGTAACGCGGGAACCACCGCTGCTACCGGACGCCCCGCTATCGTTCGCCGCATAGGCAGTGGGGACGGCGGACACGTCTATCCTGCGGGCCTGCGAACTGGCCTGATTGGCAGCCTGTGCCTGGGCAAGTGCGGCAGCGCTCGGTGCGGCTGCTTGTGAATGCTGGGCGACCGCAGGTTTCTCGTCCTTTTCGGATACCAGCCCGAAAACGGTCCAGCCAGACACCATCGCCCCGGCGACCTTCAGCACCAATATCATCAACGCTACGTGGACAGCGCCGATCATGAAGAAGCCCATGGCTGCCTGTGGATCGACTTGCCCGGGTGTGGCCGTCAACGCACCGAGTATGGGAACAGCCAGTTCGAGCATGACGCTCCCGCCCAGCACCGCAAAAAGCGGGGCCAGCGCGCACATCGTGAGCCCTTTTATCCAGCCCGTGAAGAGACCGCGGGTGCCATTGAACAGCGCCATCACGACGAAGAGCGGACCCAAGGCGACGAGGACACCGAGTGCAATCTTGGTCGTTACCAGCAGACCGACCGTACCCAGCATGAACAGCATCGCACCAAGCCACATCATCCCTTCGGGCGAAAATGCGGAGAAGTCCTCGTTACCCCCGCTTGCTTCCTGAATGGCGATGAACACCACATCGATCTTCTGGGCGAACACATCGGTGGCAGAGCCACTGGTTCCGGTAAGAAGGCCTGCGAGATAGTCCGGCGTCAACACCGCAAGGTTCCAGACCACGCTCTGGTACGCAATCCAGCTGGTTGCGAAGGTCAGCACAAGGCCGAGCGTCATCATGCGGGGGACTAGCGAACGCACGCCGATATTCGCGCGCCCGGTGAGCAGGGCGAATGCGAAGAGCGCAATGAACAGGGTGAGAACGAGCGTCAGCACCATGCTCAGCTGTCCACCGGAAGCGAACAATCGGTTGAACGCAGCGGCACTTGCCTCGCCCGCCACGCAATCCACACCGCGCAGCGCGGCGGCTACGCCATTGCCGACCTGTTCGGCAGCCTGCTGGCAATTGGCGCTCATTCCGCGGCCAGACCGAGGGCTTCGATCCCGGCATCTCCATGATCATTCGCCCCGCCCGGCCATTTCGTGCCGGTCAGTGCAGGGAACCATTCGCGCGGCGCATCGCCCAGCGCTTCGCGCAGCAGATCGAGCCGGCGGACGGAACTCTCGCGGCCTGAGAGCAGTGTCAGCACTTCGGGCGCGCCCGACAGATCGAGCCGGACCACCACACTCGCATCGGGCTGGCGCACAAGGAAGCAGCGGCTGTGTGCCGGCAACGTACGGATCAGAGCAAGCTCGTGTTCGGTCAGGCCGAAGCCATCGCAATAATCCTCTGGCCGCGCGCGGCTATTTGGCATGAACACCATGGTCGCGGTCTGCTCGACCAATGCGGTCGAAATGCGGCTTTCCAGCGCGTCCCGAGCCGATTGGGTGGCGAAACCGACCAGCGCGTTGCGTTTGCGCAACGTCTTGAGCCAGTCTCGGATGCGTGCCGCAAAGACTTCGTCATCGAGCGCTTTCCAGCCTTCGTCGATGAGGATCATGGTCGGCTTGCCGTCCAACCGCTCCTCGATCCGGTGGAACAGGTACATCATGGTGGGCGTGCGCAGGCGCGGATTTTCGAGCAGCGCGGTCATGTCGAAACCAACAACGCGGGCGGTCAAATCCAGCCGGTCTTCGGCATTGTCGAACATCCAGGCATGTTCGCCTTCGCCGATCCAGGCTCCCAGCCGATCCGCCAGATCGCCCGGTTGCGGACGACGACTGCCGGAAAGCAGTTCCTTGAAGTGGCGCAAGCGGCGCAGCGACGCATCGTTGGCATAGGTGGCATCCACCGCTGCGGCGATGGTCTGTTCCTCTTCGGGACCTTCGGCCTTCAGCAGCACGCCAAGCCAATCGCGCAGGAAAGCCTTGTTGCCTGCCGTGTCCGGCAGAGCGAGAGGATTGAACCCGGTCGGGTCGCCGGCACGGATGCTGTCGTACCGGCCCCCAATACCGCGCACGAACAGTTCGGCGCCGCGATCCTTGTCGAACAGGATCGTGCGCGGGCTGAATTTCTGCGCCTGCGCAGCGAGGAAATTCATGACTACGGTCTTGCCCGACCCCGAAGGACCGATGACCGAAAAATTCCCCAGATCGCCGTGATGGAAGTTGAAGAAGAACGGCGTCGCGCTGGTCGTTTCTAGCAGCGTTACGGCTTCGCCCCAATGGTTGCCCTGCGCCTGACCGAGAGCAAAGCCATGCATGCTGCCAAAGCTCGCCATATTGGCGCTGGATATAAGCGCCCGGCGCACGAGATAGCTCTCGTTACCTGGAAACTGCCCCCAGAACGCGGGTTCGAGATTAGTGTCCTCGCGTACGGCGATCGCGCCGGTATCGGCAAGAGCCGCGGCGCAGGCCGCCATGGCATCGTCCAGTCGACCAAGATCGCGTTCCTTGACCATGACGGTAAGGTGATGATCGCCAAACCCGACCGCGCCATTGCCAAGCGCATCGCGCGCAGCCAGCATATCTGCTCGTTCCGCAGCCGCTTCTTCATCCGCACTTTTCAACCGGCGAATAGCCAGATCCATGCGTTCGCGGGCAGTCTGCCGTTCGGTCGGGGCATAACTTTCACTCACCACCATTTCGAACGGCAAGCGCAACAGGCTGTCGAGCAGACCCGGGCTCGTCGCTTCGGGATAATCCTTGAGCCCCAGCACTGCAGCGAAATCAGGCGAGCCGGAGCCGCGCATCTCGATCGCATCGAGACCGAAGCTGACGCGGCGGTATGGCAGCATGTACCCGACATCGACATCGTCCGCCGGTTTGCGCACCGGGCGCATCTCGCCATTATACAGCGCGCTCAGCAGCTCGAGCATTTCCGAATTGATATTGCCCTGCGGCCCGACGTAATCGGCCAGCGGCGTCGCTCCGTACGCCTGCAATGCGGCGACCAGACCTTGCGACGCAGCGCGCAGGCTTCGCAGATCCTTGGGATCGGCCTCCAGCCTGTCGCCATCCTTGCGGCGAAATTTCTTGCCGACCCGTTCCACGAGCCCCGCCTTGCCGCGGGCAGGACGACGGATGAGCGTAATGAACTGATCGTTCACGAACAGCTGTCCCGAACCGAGCCGCTCGCTCCAGCGTTCATCGATATGACGACTGATCGGATCGGGAAATTCAGCTTCGAGTTCCACGGACACGCGGCGACGGATGACGTGGTGATACAATACGAACCGCGCATCGAGGGTCGAACGCAATACAACCTCGCGTGTGGCGGCATGCGCGTTCAGCGCTTCACTGTCCTCTGTCTCGAACAGTAGGCCCGGGACCTGGATCGCGGTCATGACCGATCCGTCGCGCAACAGCAGCGTGTTTTCGTCGATCAGGCGAACATAGGGCAGACGGTCGCCGGCTCGCGCTTCCTTTGCGCTCCAGGCAGCGGCGCCCTTCCATTTGTCGTTACGCGGCATAGGAATTGCACCCCCAGCGCTTGTAATTCTTCACCCGCGGGCATTTGCTGACCTTTGTGATCCAGAGGTCGAAAATACGCGGTTCGCGCAGGCAGGCGAAATAGCCGATGCCATGCATCACAGCGAAGACCAGCAGCGCAAGCCAGCTGCCGGTGATCAGAAAAGCTTCGGTCGTCACCATCCCGTTGATGATGAAATAGTTGTACGTCACGCCCGCAAACATCTGCGGGCGCGTCAACGCGCGGTGAACGGGATGGCGGACGAGCGCGGTCATCCTAGCTGGCCGCGCCCTGAATACCGGCGACAATCGACGCTGCACCGAACAGGATGAAGACGCCGATGATGACGGTGGCGCCGAAACGCCAGTTGAGGCGGCCGGTCAGCATCATGAAACCGACGGCAGCAACAGCCATGACTGCCACGGCCGTGGCGACATTGCCGAGCAACGTGCCCTGCAACCAGCCGAGTGCTGCCACGATCGGGCCCGATCCGGCCGGATCGGCAGCCTGCGCAAATGCTGCGCTCGGCGTCAACAAGGCGGCAAGAGCTGCCGGAACGATAAACTTGCGATTCAAGTAACTACTCCCGTGAGTGGTCAGAAAGACGGCCCATGATGGCCGCCACATAATGCTGGGTTTCGCGAATGCGCGGAATGCCGTTGGCGCGGATAACGCGTCCGGGTCCGGCATTATAGGCCGCCAGTGCCTTTTCCAGATCGCCGTCGAACCGGTCGAGTTGTTCGCGCAGGTAACGCGCCCCACCCTCGAGATTGGCGAATGGATCGTTCGGGTCGACACCCAGGTCGCGTGCAGTGCCCGGCATCAGTTGCGCAAGCCCGCGCGCGCCGACAGGCGACACCGCATTCGCGCGCCAGCGGCTTTCCTGCCAGACGAGAGCTTCTATCAGTGTCGGGCTGAGATCGAAGCGCGCTGCAAGTTCGGCGACTTTGGCTTGATAACCTTGGGGAACAAGGCGCGCATGCTCGCCGGGATCGGCCACCGCAATATCGGGAACGAAAAGATCGGCCGGAACTTCTGAAATGGGGTCCGTAGAGATCAGTTCGGTTGGCGCAGCAGGAAGCGCGGTGCTTCCGCCGGTTACCCAGCGCGCTCCGTCCGCGTTAATCTCCATGACATCCGCCTTCACCGGGAAAGCGATCAGCGCCGCGCAGGACAAACCTGTCACCAGCGCCAAGCGTGCTAGAATCATTGCACCCTCCGTCCGGCCCCCATGCGCATACTACATGACAGGCGAGTGACACAAAACTGAATATCCGGGATTGTGTCGACGGGACGAAAGAATAAAGGCCCGTGCTCCCCGGAGCGCGGGCCTAAACAGCTTTTCGGCTTCTGTAAAAGTTAGCGTAACGACAGGGCGTAATAACGGGCGAACTCGCCCTTATCGAGCATCGCCAGCGCCTTGCGCGCGAGATGGCGCGAATCGACCCAGGCACCGCCAGCGGTCTGCAGTTCGACACTGTCGCGGGCCATGGCGGCGGTTCTAAACTCTGCCCGCGCGGCGTCGTATTCCCCTGTCCGCGCAAGCGCGATGCCATGATTGATCAACCGGGCCGGATCGTTTTCTGCCAGCTCATCGCAGTTCTCGATAGCTTTGCGGGCAGCGGCATTCTCGTTCGAAACCAGCTCTTCATACCCGACATCGTAATCGGCCTGCGGGCCTGCGACAGCTTCGACAGGGCCCTGCGCTAAAAGGGCCAGCGCAATGCTCGTGATAATTGCCATGACAGCTCTCCCTACTCTCGTTGCCCGAGCAGGAATGCCCCACGGCATGGACAATCGCAACAAAACTGTAACATTGTCATATTTCTGCAATCATCGCGGCAACCGCGGGATTTTCACAGCGGGCTTCGACGCGTCGCATTATCTGTTGAAACTGCAACATAACGGTCATCTACCGACACAAACTGTCACACAGCGTCCGTAGCGGACGAGTCGCGATCAAGAGTTCGCAACTCGATTCTTCCGGTTTTTGAGGGGACCGCTACCCGTGACAAATCTTCACCGTTCGCTCGTACTCGGCTGCTCGGCTCTGGCTCTGGCCAGCTGCGGCGCCGACGAAATCGTCTCGCCCGGCACTGGCGGTGACATCATCATCAACCCACCTGCCACGCCTGCGCCCACCCCGGCACCGACGCCGACACCGACTTCGGGCCCGGTAACCGCAGCGGCGGATTGTCCAACGATTTCCAATCCAGCGGGTCTCGCCGATGACGGCACGGAAACCGGTCCAACCGGCGAATACCGCGTCTGCATTTTGCCTGCAGTGTTCAGCGCCAGCACCACGCTGCCCTTCGTGGAAGGCCTGGTATATCGCATGAACGGCCGGGTCGACGTCGGCACCGACGGTGGCCCCACTGCCACGGCGAATGATACGAATGTCGAACTGACGATCGAACCCGGCGCAATCATTGTTGCTTCGGGATCGAGCTTCCTGAACGTCAACCGCGGTAACACCATCCAGGCCAACGGCACGGCTTCGCGCCCTATCATCTTCACGTCGACGAACAACGTGACCGGCGTAGATCTGAACCAGGATACTTCGGGTCGTTGGGGCGGCGTTGTCCTGTCCGGCCGTGCCCCCGTCACCGATTGTATTGCTCCTGGCGCGACGCCTGGCACCACAGCCTGCGAACGTCAGGTCGAGGGTGCAGCGCAGCCGGCTCTGTTCGGCGGCGCCACTGCAGATGACAGTTCCGGCAGCATGACTTTCGTCCAGATCCGCTATTCGGGCTTCGTCCTCTCCGGCGATAACGAACTGCAGTCGCTTACCACCGGCGGCGTGGGCTCCGGAACCACGCTCAACAACATCATGAGCTACAACAGCTCGGACGACGGTGTCGAATTCTTCGGCGGCGTTATGAATGTTTCGAACCTGATCGTCGTCGGCGCGGAAGACGACAGCATCGACACCGATACCGGCGTCAAGGCCAATCTGCAGAACGTGATCGCCATCCAGCGCCCTGGATTCGGTGACACGATCATCGAAGCGGACTCTTCCAATGGCCTGGAAGAAGACACACCGCGTCAGAATGTGAAGATCTCGAACGCGACCTTCATCGCCAACAGCGGTGTTGGTGATCAGGCCATCCGCATTCGCGGCTTTGCCGATTTCACCATCGTCAACTCGGTTCTCATCGATCAGTCGGGCAACACGCCATGTCTGCGGGTCGACAACCCCGAAACGCTCAACCGCGCTGCCAATGCCAGCATCGATGAAGCCGGCCCGGTTGTCTTCAATTCGTTCGTCCTCGATTGCGCAACGGACTTCCGCGATGGATCGGGCGGTGTCACCGCAGCAGACGTTCAGACCCGCTTCAATGCCGGTTCGAACAACAATGCAGGCTTCACCAACACGCTGTCGATGACCTTCATCAATGGCGCGAACGAGAACGGTGTTGCGGTATTCGATCCGACTTCGCTTGGTTCCTTCTTCACGCTTCCGACCAATATCGGCGCCGTTTATCCCGGCAACAACACCTGGTTCCAGGGTTGGACCTGCAACTCGGCAACGGTGACCTTCGACACCGCGGTGTCCGATTGCACCAGCCTGCCGATCTACTGATCTGAACACATGGCGGCCGGGCAAACGCAGTTGAGCGTCCCCGGCCGCCTTCGCTTTTCAAATGGGGCGATCGCTGCGCTCCACTCCAGTTTCAAAGGCCTGAATATGAGGGGGTCTCGAACCATGTCGACCGGCAAGCAGCTTACTGCGCTGCTCCTGTTCACCACCGCGCTCACCCTGCCCGCAGCGGCATTCGCTCAGGATGCGGGTGTCGGCACCGGTGCCGAAGGCGTACCCGCAGATGAAGATGCCGCTACCGATGCCCTTCAGGCACAGCAGGCCCAGGGCATCGACAACACGCCCCAGGAAGAAGAGTTCGAAGAACCCGATATCTCGGTGCCCGGTGGCTCTATCGTTGTCACGGGACGCCGCCGGCAGGACGTCACCCGCGCGTCCTCGCAGGTCGTGTCCGTGCTCGACAGTGCCAGCATCGCCCGCTCCGGCGAAGGCGACATTGCGGGCGCCCTTACCCGCGTGACAGGCCTTTCCACCGTGGGGAACGGTCTCGTGTTCGTTCGCGGCCTTGGCGATCGTTATTCGCTCGCCCTGCTCAATGGTATTCCCCTGCCCTCGCCGCAGCCGCTGAGCCGTGTCGTCCCGCTCGACATCTTCCCGACCAGCGTCATCGCGTCCAGCCTCGTGCAGAAAACCTACTCGGCCAACTTCCCGGGCGAATTCGGCGGCGGCGTGATCAATCTCACGACCCGCGCGGTACCGGACGAAAGCTTCGTCAAGGTCAGCGCCGGCATCTCCGGCGACACCGAAACCACATTCGGGACCGGATACAGCTATTACGGCTCGGATTACGACTGGTTCGGCTTCGACGACGGTCGCCGCGAACCTGGTCCCAACCTGCAGTCCTTTCTTAACAGCGGCCTCCAGATCACCGACCCGCAGGTCGATCAGCAGGCGATCCTGCTCGAACTGGGCGATCCCAATCAGATCCTCCTCCAGAGCACCGATGAACTGCCGGTCAACTGGTCGGCAGGCATCACGGCAGGCACGGGCTTCGACGTTTTTGCCGACGGACGTTTCGGCATCATCGCCACCGCCTCGCTCAGCAACAAATGGCGCAACCGCTTCATCACCCGCCAGGTTGCGGTAAACGGCGCGCTCGATCTCGATCAGGACGGCACGCAGTTCCAGACCGACCAGCGCATCCTCGCAAATGCGATGCTCGGCCTCGGTCTCGAGGTGGGCGAACACCGGTTCCGCCTGACAAATCTCTTTATCCGGGACTCGCTCAAGCGCGCATCGCTGGCACAGATCAACGATCTGACCGACGATGATGACGACCTGTTCCAGAATACCGGCTGGTACGAACGCCAGCTGTTCGATACGCAGTTTGTCGGCGAACTCGAATTCGGCGATCTTTCGGTCGATCTGCGGGCCGGTTATGCGCAAACGCAGCGCGAAGCGCCCAATGAATGGGAATTCGTCTATACCCGCGACCTTACGCCCACGACCCAGCTCGACGAAATCTATCTGAACCTCCAGAACGGTGGTCAGCGCGGGCGCACCACGGTGGCCTTTTCCGATCTGACTGAAGATCTCTATTACGGTGGTCTCGATCTCAGCTATCAGTTCGCCGACTGGGTTACGCTGACGGTTGGCGGCGCCTACACCGACACGACCCGCCTCTCGCGCCGCCGGGAATTCGATATCCGCGCCACGGGCGCCTATCCGCTCGTTTTCGGCGCATTCCGCCCCGATAATCTGCTTGGCGATGCCCTGATCAATCTCGGCTACGATACCGCGGCGCAGGCTGCTGGCGGCATCGGCCCCTTCGGCTATCAGATCATCGACACGACCGCATCGGACCCGGCCTTTTCCGCCGGGCTGGAGATCAAGGCGGGGTACGTGCAGGCCAATCTCACGCAATCCGATGCCCTGTCGCTCGACCTTGGCATCCGCTACGAAGACGCCACGCAGGAAGTCATACCGCTCGGGCTCGACGGGCGTCCGAACGGCTCGGCCAATGCCACACTGCTGAACAACGATTACTTCCTCCCTGGCGCCACGCTGACATGGGAGGTGATGGATAGCGTCCAGCTGCGTCTCAACGCGTCCAAGACCATTGCCCGCCCGCAGTTCCGCGAACTGATCCTGCAAACCTATTACGATCCGGAAACGAACCGGCAGTTCACCGGCAACCCCGGCCTGATCGACAGCCGGCTCACCAATTACGAAGCCCGCCTCGAGCATTATTGGGGATCGAACAGCCGCGCCAGCGTGGCAGGCTTCTACAAGGATATCGAGAACCCGATCGAAATCTTCTCGAGCTTCAACGACAACGCGGTCGTCAGCCGCTTCGCCAACGCCCCGTCGGCCAAGCTCTACGGTGCCGAAGTCGAGTTGCAGTGGAACAAGGACCTCTACGACCTCGGCGAATGGTGGGACAGCAAGCGCTTCGTCGCCATCGCCAACTACACCTACACCAAATCCGACATCAGCGTTCAGGATGGCGATCTCGTCAACATCCCGGAACTCGGCGGGCTTCAGCCGGCGTCAAACTTCTTCGAAGACGGCACGGCGCTGACCGGCCAGTCCGATCACATCGCCAATGTGCAGCTCGGCCTCGAGGATCTCGACCGCGTCAGCCAGCTCACCGTGCTGTTCAATTACGGCAGTAAGCGCGTGATAAGCCGCAGCACCCTCTCCCGTCCGGACATCATCGAAGACCCGGGCCTGACGATCGACCTCGTTGCTCGGCAGGGTTTCCAGCTGGCAGGCGCCGAGCTGGAACTGAAACTCGAAGCGCGCAACCTGACGGGACGCGATCATTTCGAATACCAGACGGCCGGCGACGCCCGGATCGAGAACAACAGCTACCGCGTGGGCCGCAACTTCGCAGTCTCGCTATCGGCTGAATTCTAAGCTTCTGCCAACACTTGGCCGGGGGCCGCTTTCGGGCGGCCCCTCGTCATCCTCAAGTCGATCGTCCCGGGTCGGAACCGCGTCCCTCTTTCCGATCAGCGCGATTGCGCCCAGCCCGACCGGCTGCAGGCTGACACCCAGCAGCGCCACCGAAACCAGCGCCACGATAAATGGCGCGCTCCCCCGCGCCAGCGGATAGATCTGCGTAAGATCGCCGGCATCGTAAGACGCCATCAGAAGGAACTGATAACCCACATGCAGGCCTATTCCCGCCGGTATCAGCATGTAGCTGGAAGGGTCCGGCATCGACTATAAAACCAATGCTGCGCCCAACTACATTACGGGCTGCATTATTCCTCCCGTCGCACCCGCCGCCCCTTCTATCGCTAAAAGCCGGGAGCCGCGAGCTGGAATGCCCGGATTTCCGTTTGGACTGTGACGCTTTGAAAGGGTCTTCATGCGCATAGCCCAAATCGCTCCGCTTGCGGAAAGTTGCCCCCCAAAATTATACGGTGGAACCGAAAGGATCGTGCACTTTCTGACCGAAGAACTGGTCGGCATGGGGCATGATGTCACCCTTTTCGCCTCGGGCGATTCCCGGACCAGCGCCGAGCTGGTGCCGTGCGTTCCTCAGGCGCTCAGGCTGGTCGACGGCGCGCAGAACCTCGTGCCGCATCATCTCAGCATGGTGGAACGCGTGCGGCGGCGGCTCAGCGATTTCGACATCGTACATTTTCACATCGACCTGTTTCATTATCCCGCCATCCTCACCTGGGACACGCCGACGGTTACGACGTTGCATGGGCGGCTGGATATTCCCGACCTGCAGACCTGCTATCGTACATTCTCGCAGGTTCCTCTCGTTTCCATCTCGCAGAACCAGCGCATGCCGATGCCCCCGGTAAACTGGATCGACACCGTCTATCACGGTCTCCCCGACCAGATGCTGCCCTACGACAAGGACGGCGGCGACTATCTGGTATTCCTTGGTCGTATTTCGCCGGAAAAGCGACCAGATCGGGCGATCGAGATAGCGGTGCGAAGCGGTCGGCCGCTCAAGATGGCGGCCAAGATCGACGCGGTGGATCAGGCCTATTGGGACGCGGAAATCCGCCCTCTGGTCGAAGCGCACGACAACATCGAATATATCGGCGAAGTGAACGAAGCGCAGAAGGCGGAATTGCTGGGCGGCGCAGGCGCGCTGCTGTTCCCGATCGACTGGCCCGAACCCTTCGGTCTGGTGATGATCGAAGCCATGTCCTGCGGCACGCCCGTTATCGCCTGGAGAAACGGGTCGGTACCCGAAGTGATGCAGGACAAGGTGAGCGGCCGGATCGTCGACACGATGGACGATGCCGTTGCAGCCGTGGACGAGGTGTTCGGTTTCGACCGGGCGAAGGTTCGGGACTATTTCGAACGACGCTTCACGGTCCGCCGCATGGCCGACGATTACGTGCAGATGTTCGAACAGCAGATCGCCAGGCACCAGAATTTGCGCGCCATCGATACCGTCGATGTCTTTCCGGATGCGCTGCGTCAGGGTTCCTTCCGCGCAGCACCGCCGCCAGCGCTCGATACCGCTGCCTGAAATGAACAGGAGGGCAGGCAAATCTTGTTAGAAAACGGCACGGTCGTTCTCGATGGGCAGCACCAGGTGCAATCATCGACGTCGATTCAGGAACAGGAACTTCGCGCCGTAAAACACGGCGATTCCTTTGCGCTATTCGATACCCATGGCGACGTCGTCGGGGCCGAAGCCACGCCCGAAGGGGTCTACTTTCGCGATACGCGGCAACTTTCTTTCTGGCGCCTCACGATCTGCGGCACCTACCCCATGCTTCTGGGATCGGCGCTGGATGACCGGGTCGATGCCCTGATCGTCGATCTGACCAATTCCAGCCTGACCAACCGAACCGGCCAACGCATACCCAATGACGTCCTGCATTTCGGACGGGTCAAGTTTCTGCACGAAGGCAGCGCGTTCGAACGGCTTTCGGTACGAAACTTCGACCAGTGTGCGCACAGTTTTAGCATCGAACTGACTCTGGGTGCGGATTTTCGCGACATGTTCGAAGTGCGCGGCGACAAGCGCGAGCGGCGCGGAACCCATGCTCAACCCCGCTGCACCCCGGATGGGGTCGAATATCGTTATACCGGGCTCGACGATATCGAGCGTCGGACCGCGATCAGTTTCGCTCCGATGCCGGACTTCATCAGCGACCATAAGGTGCGTTTCGATGTGAGCCTTGCGCCGGGCGAGCGGAAGGTTTTCTACACCCAGATCGCCTTTACCGACGATGAGAACGAAAATCCCACGCGCGCGTACCTCGAAGGTTACCGGGCACTGCGCCGGGGGCGCCGCGATGCGCTGGTCGGACGTCCCTCGATCGTCTCTTCCAATACCTCTTTCGATGCGATGATGGCGCGCAGCATCGCAGATGTGACGACGCTGACCACCCAGACGCCGCAGGGGCCTGCGGCATATGCCGGCATTCCATGGTATTGCACCCTGTTCGGGCGGGATTCCCTCGTCACCGCGCTGGAAATGCTCTGGTACGATCCTTCCCTGGCTCGCGGGACCCTGCTCCGGCTGGCCGAATTGCAGGCAGTTGCAGATGACCTGGCAGCCGATGCGGAGCCGGGTAAAATCCTGCACGAAACCAGGCTCAACGAAATGGCCAATACCGGCGAAGTTCCCTTTCGCCATTATTACGGCAGCGTCGATTCCACCCCCTTGTTCATCTTCCTTGCGGGCGAGTATTTTCGCCGCACGGGCGACAGGGAAAGCATCGAAACGCTGTGGCCCCACCTCGAAGCAGCTTGCGCATGGATCGAAAATGCAGGCGATCGCGATGGTGACGGCTTCTTCGAATATGGCCGTCGAAACCAGAATGGCTTGCGCAACCAGGGCTGGAAGGACAGCCACGATGCGATCTCTCATGCCGATGGAAGGCTGGCCGAAGGGCCGATCGCGCTCGTGGAAATGCAAGCCTATGTCTATGGCGCCTGGCGGGCCATGGCCGATATCTCGAAGGCCCGTGGCGACCGTGCGGCGGCAAGGGAATGGCGCGCGAAGGCAGCCGATCTGAAGCAGCGCTTCAATGCCACATTTTTCGATGAGGAGCTTGGATGCTATATCCTTGCGCTCGATGGCGACAAGCAACCATGCCGCGTCGTGTCCTCCAACGCGGGCCATGCTCTCCTGACCGGTATTGCCACACAGCGTCACGCGGAAGCAGTGGCGGCGCGTCTGCTGGAGCCTGATTGCTTCTCCGGTTGGGGCATCAGGACGCTCGCGCGCGGGGAAAGCCGCTATAATCCGATAAGTTATCACAACGGTTCGATCTGGCCGCATGACAACGCCCTGATCGCGGCGGGTTTTTCGCGTTACGGCTTGCAGGATGCGGTAGCCAGGGTCTTCGGTGCCCTGTTCGAAGCGACCTTCTATTTCGACCAGCAGCGCTTTCCCGAACTGTTCTGCGGCTTCGGTCGCCGCCATGGCCGCGGACCCACGCTCTACCCCGTGGCCTGCGCACCGCAGGCCTGGGCAAGCGGCGCACCGATGTACATGATCCAGGCGGCACTCGGGCTGAACGTATGCGCGCCTGACGCGGTCCGGTTCGACAAGCCGAGCCTGCCCGCCTTTTTGTCCAACCTGTCGCTCGATGGGCTGGCCTGCGGCGAAGCGAGCGTCGATCTGGACGTCCAGCAGATCGGTCCGGCGACCAGCGTTTTCGTGCGCCGCGCAGGTAAGAACGTTAAAGTGGCAATTGGAATTTAATCGGTCGGAGTTGCTTCTTTAAAGCGCAGTCGGCGGGCAGTCTTGCCGTCGTCGCTCCGGAAATGCCTCACGCCGCTGGCTCACCAGCCCACCTCATTCGTAACTGTCGTAAACATAGCCCAGCGAACGGACGGTGCGTACCCGCTCGCCTGCCCCGACGATCCGCAGGGCGCGGCGCAGGCGACCGATCCAGACGTCCACGGTGCGCTCGTCGATCGGCGGTTCCTGTTTGCCGAGGGCTTCGATCAGATCGGTGCGGGTCAGCACGCGGTCGGGATGCTGGGCGAAGAAATGCAGCAGGCGGAATTCGTTCGGCCGCAGGTTCAGTGGTTGTCCCGCCCAGCGCGCCTGCAGGGCCGCAAGATCGACTAGCAGCGCGCCCAGTTCCAGCCGTTCGTTGATCCGCGGCTGCCCGATACCGCCCTGCAACGCCATGACCCGGTCCAGAATCATAGTGCGATCGACCGGGCCGACCAGATAATCGTCCGCCCCGGCGCGCAGGGCGCGGCGTTTGTCGTCTGCATCATCCTGTTCGAGCACGATGGTGATATGCGCTTCGTCGAGACGCGGGTCGCAGCGCAGACGGCGACACATCTCCAGACCCGAAAGGTCTTCCATCACCCAGTCGACGAAAGCGCAGACCGGCCCTTCGACCAGCCGTCTCGGGCCATCGGAATACAGACGGGCGAAAGCATAGCGCATCTCGCCATTTTCGAAATCGGGGAGCTCCCCTGCAATCGGATCGGTCAGGAAAATATTGATCGTGCGCACGCGGTTTTCATCCCACCCTGTCGGGGGTGCGATGGCGCACTCATGTGACTGGTTTGTGACCCGTTCGGCGCGATTGTAACACTTTGCGCCGGTTACGCTTCCTACGTGCCCGCGACCGATAGCGACCAGTTGCGCGGGACCGTAGTTTCGACGCCGACGGGGCTCTTGGGCAGATATGGCGCTTCAAGCCGCGCGACCTCGTCTTCGGTCAGGCCCAGGTCCATGGCCGCAACTGCGGCGGCGATGTGTCCCTCCTTGGTCGCCCCGACGATCGGCGCCGTTACGCCCTTGGCGAAATGCCAGGCCAGCGCCACCGTCGCGCGCGAGACGCCGCGCTCTTCTGCAATTGCACCCACGGCCTCCACGATGGCGCGGTCCGCTTCTTCCTGCTGGCGATAGAGCGTTTTGCCGAAACCGTCCGTTTCGCTGCGTACGGTGGTCTCGTCCCAGCTGCGCGCAAGCTTGCCGCGCGCCAGCGGGCTCCACGGAATGATGCCGACGCCCTGATCCGCGCATAGTGGCAGCATCTCGCGCTCTTCCTCGCGGTAGAGCAGATTGACGTGGTTCTGCATGGAGATGAAACGAGTCCAGCCATTCGCCTTGGCGACCTCCTGCGCCTTGGCGAATTGCCATGCCCACATGGACGACGCGCCGATATAGCGGGCCTTGCCCGCCTTCACGATATCGTGGAGCGCCTCCATCGTTTCCTCGATCGGCGTGTCCTTGTCCCAGCGGTGGATCTGGAACAGGTCGACATAATCCATGTTCAACCGGGTCAGGCTGTCGTCGATTGCCTGCATCAGCGCTTTGCGCGAAAGGCCGCCGGCATTCGGCGCCTGCCGCCAGGGCATGAAGGCCTTGGTCGCCAGCACGATCTCGTCCCGCTTGGCAAATTCGGGCAGCAGCTTGCCGACGACCTCTTCGGATGCGCCGAGCGAATACATGTTGGCGGTATCGAAGAAATTGATCCCGGCTTCCATCGCCTCGCGGATGAAGGGGCGCGACTGGTCCTGGTCGAGCACCCAGTCCCCATGCCAGCCGCGGCTGGTATCGCCATAGCTCATGCAGCCGAGGCAGAGGCGCGAAACCTTGAGGCCCGAGGGGCCGAGATTGACGTATTCCATAATCCTTCTTCCTTTCAGGAAAGCGTCATGCCGCCATCCACGCGGATGGTCTGGCCGACGATGTAATCTGCCAGCGGCGAGGCGAGAAACAGCGCTGCGCCAGCCATGTCCTGCGGCGTGCCCATGCGGCCGGCGGGTATCCGCGCGACGGCACCTGCTACCCGCTCCTCGTTGTCGGTGGTGACCTTGGTCAGCTTGGTAGGCACCAGGCCGGGCGCGATACCGTTTACGCGAATGCCCTCGCCCGCCCATGCCTGCGCAAGACTGCCGACGAGGCTGACGGCTCCCGCCTTGCTCGCTGCATAGGCCGGGTTGCCGATCATCGCGTGATAGGCGCCCACCGAACTGACCACGATCAGCGATCCACCGCGCTCGGCCAGCATGGGCCGCACCATGCGCGCGCAGTCCATCAGCGAATTGAGATTGACTGCCATCACCACGTCCCAGCCCTCGCGCTCGAACTCTTCGCGGCCGTACCGAACGGTACCCTGGCACAGGACCACGACATCGAGTGTTCGGGGCAGTGTTCGGCTCAAATCATACGTATGATTGACATGCTTTGTGGCGTCGAAGCGATGGAAATGGAGCCCGCGAAGATCGCTGCCTTCCTCGGCCGCATACTCCTGTGCTGCGCGTGTGCCGGTGACATGGACATGCCCGCCGCGGCTTAGAAAGCCATGCGCAATGCCATTTCCGATACCACTCGACCCGCCTATGACGAGAATGGTTTTGCCCGTGAAATCAATCGGTTCAGCCACTCTTCGCTCCTTAGATCGACCGGCTGATCACTTCCTTCATGATCTCGTTCGTGCCCCCGAAAATGCGCGTCACGCGCGCATCGCGCCACAGGCGGGCGATGGCGTATTCGTTCATGTACCCCGCCCCGCCATGCAGTTGCAGCGCCTTGTCGCAAGCCTCCCACTGCAAGTGCGTATGCCACAATTTCGCCGCGCTCGCCTCGTCCGTCGTCAGCTCGCCGGCGAGGTGTTTCCTGATCGCCCAGTCGAGATGCGCCCAGCCGACTTGCAGCTTGGCCTTGAGGTCTGCGAGGACGAATTTGGTGTTCTGGAATTCGAACACGGTCTTGCCGAAAGCCTTGCGATCCTTGGTGAATTTCACCGCCTCGTCGAAAGCGCGCTGTGCCGCCGCCTGTGCTCCGACGGCGATACCGAGGCGTTCCTGCGGAAGCTCTTCCATCAGGTGCACGAAGCCTCTTCCTTCGCCACCCAGAATATTGGTCATCGGCACGCGGCAGTCGTTGAAGAACAGCTCGGACGTATCTGCAGAATGCTGCCCGATCTTGTCGAGATTGCGCCCACGCTCGAAGCCCGGAGTGTCGGCGTCCACCAACACCAGCGTGGTCCCCCTCGCGCCCTGCGAGGGATCGGTCTTGGCGACGACGATGATAACATCGGCATTCTGCCCATTGGTGATGTAAGTCTTGGACCCGTTGACGACCAGATGGTTGCCATCTTTGATCGCAGTCGTGCGAATGCCCTGCAGATCGCTCCCGGCCCCCGGTTCCGTCATGGCAATAGCGGAAATGACGTCGCCCGACACCATGCCAGGCAGATACTTGGCGCGCTGTTCATCCGTGCCGAGGCGTTCGATATAATTGGCGGTGATGTCGTTTTGAAGGGTGAAGCCTGCCGAACTGCCGAGATAGGACAGCTCCTCGCACAACACACAGTTGAAGCCGAAATCGAGACCCAGGCCGCCATTCTCTTCCTTGACGGTCGGGCACAGCATCCCCGCCTCGCCCAAGGCCTTCCATGCTGAGCGGGGTACAATCCCTTCTTCCTCATGCTGGTCGAGATAGGGGGTCATGTGTTCTGCAAAGACCTTGCGCACAGTATCGCGAAAGGCCTCGTGATCTTCGTTATACGCAGTGCGCTGGCTTGTATCGAGCATCGTCGTTCCCCTTCAGGCGGCCAGCAAGCCGGTGAGGCGCTGGCGGATCAGGCTCTCCGCTTCCGCCATGATGCCGTCGATCAGTTCCTTGCAGGTGGGAATATCGTCGATCAGTCCAGCCACCATGCCGCATGACCACGCGCCAGCGTCCATGTCTCCTTCAGTCATGATGCGCGGGTAGACCCCCGCCACTTCTTCGATGATGTCTTCGAATTTCAGATCCGCGCCCAACTTCCGTTCTTTCTCCAGTAGCCGTTCGACAGCATCGTTGGTCATCACCCGCTCGGTATTGCGCAACGGCCGCATGACGAGGCGCGTGTCGAGCTCGCTGGCAGCAACAATCGCCTTTTTTACATTCTCGTGCACCGGCGCTTCTTTCGTCGCGATGAAGCGCGTGCCCATGTTCATTCCGTCGGCACCCATGGCCAGGCTGGCGACGAGACTGCGTGCATCGGCCATACCGCCACTGGCCACGAAGGGAATTTCCAGTTCGTCTGCCGCGCGCGGAAGCAGGATCATGTTCGGAATGTCGTCCTCGCCAGGGTGACCACCGCATTCGAACCCGTCGACCGAAACAGCATCGCATCCGATAGACTGTGCCTTGAGGCTATGCCGCACGCTGGTGCATTTGTGGATCACCTTGACGCCTGCATCCTTGAAGAAGGGAAGCACCTGCTGCGGATTGTTGCCCGCGGTCTCGACGATTTTTACGCCGCCCTCGATGATGACCCGAACGAGCCCAGGGTAATCCGGGGCATTCACGGTTGGGAGAAATGTCAGATTCACACCGAAGGGCTTGTCCGTCATGTCTTTGCAGCGGGCTATCTCGTTGGCGAGCTTTTCGGGCGTGCCCTGTGTCAAACCCGTGATTATGCCGAGCCCACCGGCGTTCGAGACAGCCGCTGCCATCTCTGCCAGACCAACATAGTGCATCCCGCCCTGGATGATCGGGTGTTCGATTCCGAACATTTCAGTAATACGGGTTTTCATAGCCTGCATCTTCCCTAGTTGCTTTTCGCAACGGGTATCGGTGTGCAGCCTATGAGTCTAGCGCTTCGCCAAGGCTTCGAGAGCCTGGAGCAAATCCTTGCCGCTCGCCGTAAGGGAAAGCTCACCACCCAGCCTTTCGGCCAAGCCTTCCCTCTCCAGATCGTCACCGGTCGGAGAACGCATCACTCTTCCGTACTGGCCGCCATGATAGATCAGCGGTTCGGCCTCACGCCGGTCGAAATCCACCACTTCGCCAAGAAAAATCGCATGATCGCCGCCTTCATATTCGAACCGCGCGCGGCAACCGAAACGTGCGGCATAGCCATTCAAGAGCGGCGCGCCTTCCGGCCCATCGGCACTATCCATGCCGGCGAACTTGTCTTCGCCCGGGCGCGCAAACCGGTCTGACATGGATTGCTGGTCTGCGGCAAGAACGTGAACCGCCCAGCTTTCGGCATCGCGAAATACCGGCAGTGAGCCCGACTTGAGCGACAGGCTCCACAGCACCATCGGGGGATCGAGGCTCACCGAATTAAAACTGTTCGCCGTCAGGCCGAAAGGCCGCCCTTCCGCGTCTCTCGCAGTCACGATCGTTACGCCGGTAACGAAGCTACCTAATGCGTCGCGGAAAGCCTTGGGTTCGAACATCGTCGCCCAGCTAACCTTGCACTGCCTCTTCGGCAACAGCTGAAGCCGATATCCGCGTAAATTCCATCCCATGAAAGCTGCAACATCTTTGCAACATTTCCGCCTTTTTCCAGCGCCGCCTTCCTAGAAGAATTGACCAAGTGAACGTTATCAAATAGGTGAACGTTCACATAAGAGTGTTTCGTGCGTGGCATGCGCACGAATTGGGAGGAGAATCAGCATGAATTTGAAGCGCAAGCCTTCGCTCGTCCAATTTCTGGCCGGCGCCTCGGTTGCCGCAATGGGCGCCAGCGCTCCGCTCGCCATGGCGCAGGATGCGACCGCTGGCGACGAAACTTCGGATGAAATTTCGCAAGACGAGGGCGATGTCATCATCGTTTCGGGCATTCGTGCCAGCTTGCAAGATGCGATGAATATCAAGCGCAATGCTGTCGGCGTGGTCGACGCGATCAGCGCTGAAGACATCGGTAAATTCCCCGATACGAACCTGGCTGAATCGCTCCAGCGCATCACCGGTGTTTCGATCGACCGTCAAAATGGCGAAGGTTCGCGAGTGACCGTCCGTGGTTTCGGACCGGATTTCAACCTCGTGCTTCTCAATGGTCGCCAGATGCCCGCCTCCACGCTGGGCGATTGCTGCTCTGCGCCGGCATCGCGTTCCTTCGATTTCGCGAACCTTGCATCTGAAGGCGTCGCGGGAGTGGAAGTCTACAAATCGGGCCGCGCGTCCCTGCCAACCGGCGGGATTGGCTCGGTCATAAATATCAAGACGCCGCGTCCTCTGGACCGTCCTGGCTTCCAGGGAAGTATCGGTGTCAAGGGTGTGCTGGACTACACGTTCGAGGACACGAAAATCACTCCGGAAGTTTCCGGCATCATCAGCAAGACCTTTGCAGACGATACAATCGGCGTTCTGGTGACCGGCTCATATCAGCGCCGCAAGGCGAGCCTGTCGCAATTCTCGGTTGGTGAATGGCGCGAAGGCTATCTCGCCACCGAAGGAAACTGGGGCTCTCTCGCGATGCCCGGCGACCCACGTTTCGATAACATCGAAAACCGTCCCGAAGGCGACGATATCTATCAGGTCCCGCAGAACGCGGCTTACGACTTCACCGACATCGATCGTGAACGCATCAACGGCCAGGCCGTGCTGCAATTCCAGCCATCCGACCAGTTCACGGCAACCCTCGACTATACATTCTCTCAGAACACCATTGATGCGCGTACCAGCAGTATCGGTGTATGGTTCAACCATGATCAAACCAGCAGTAGCTGGACCGACGGCCCGGTCGCCGGACCAAACTTCTATTCGGAAGTATTTGCTCCGCCCGAACCTGCCGTCGGCAATAACGGAAAAGATCTGGCGATCACCGGGGCCGTGGCGGCCAACCGCAACATCAATCATTCAATCGGCACCAATCTCGAATGGAATCATCCGAGCGGCATGCGGTGGGTATTGGATGCGCACTATTCGACGGCTGAATCGAAGCCGACCTCCCCTTACGGCAGCAATGTCGCCGTGGGCACATCGATCTTTGGCGTGCAGAGCCAGACTGTCGATTTCACCACCGACCTGCCGGTGATCTCCGTTAACATGTATCCGGGATCGGAGATCGATGCCTCGAACATTCGTCCTTCCGGCAACGCATTCCGCAATGCCTATATGAAGGACCGGATCATCGAGGCGTCCCTGCGTGGTGGATATGACTTCGACGACAGCTTCATCGAAAGCCTCGACTTTGGCGTCACCTTCACCGACAACAAGGTTCGCACGGCTTACGGCTTCCTCCAGAATGAAACCTGGGGCGGAACGCTGAGCGCAGACGAAACGCCGGACGATTTCTTCACTCCGCGCAGCACGTCAGAAGACCTTCAAGGGATGAACGGCGCGGACAGTCCGAACATCATCCCTACCTATTACAATATCGCCACCGAACAACTGATCGATCTGCTCGAATCCAGCATCGGTATCTGTTCCGATCCGTTCGTAGGCGTTCCACTTGGGGAGGGATGTCTCGCCGAGTATTCGGTCGATCGTCGCCTGCGTGAAAAGACGCTCGCTCCGTTCGTCCAGTCGCTTCACACTTTCGACCTTATGGCGGACGAAGCGCATCTCCGTCTGGGATTGCGGTATGAAACAACCGACGTGAAGTCGTCGGCGCTCGTTCCCATTCCTACCGGTACCGAGCAGTCGTCTGAAAACGAAATCGCTGTTCGCTATGATGGCGGAGCAGCCGGGTTCACCACGTTTGCAGGCAAGTACAACAACTGGTTGCCTGCCGTCGATTTCGACATATCGCCGATCAACGATGTCGTGCTACGGGCATCATATAGCCATACGATTACGCGGCCGGACTATGCCAGCCTGAATGGCGGGCTGACCGTAAACTCGCCGGCTCGTCCCAATGGTGGCAGCACTGGCGGTTCGGGCAATCCGAACCTGCTTCCGTACAAATCGAAGAACATCGACCTTTCGGCTGAATGGTTCTATGCCCCGGCAAGCTACGTTTCCGTGGGCTATTTCCGGAAAAGCGTCAGCAACTTCATCGCTAACGCGACAACGCAGACCACAGCCTTCGGTCTGACGAACCCCAGCCAGGGAGCCGTTGCTCAAGCAGCTCGCGCAGCTTTGGGCGACGACGCTACCTTTGCTGAAATTCTGGCTTATGCCGCTGCGAACAATCCAGAAGTGGTGACGTTCGACGCCGATGGCGACCCGGTTGGTCTGCTGGGCCAGCCCGGCGATCCGGAACTGGTGTTTACACTGACCCAGCCCTTCAACAGCGATCAGTCGGCGACTCTCGACGGTTTCGAATTCGCAGTGCAGCATAGCTTCTGGGAGACGGGCTTCGGCGTTATCCTGAACTATACGATCGTGAAGAGCGACACGGACTACGACAACACCCTGCGCTACACCGAGCCTCAGTTCGCTGTAACAGGCGTGTCGGATAGCGCCAACGCTGTCCTGTATTATGACAAGGGTGGCCTCCAGGCCCGCGTAGCTTACAACTGGCGCGACGAATTCCTGTCCGGATACGGCTTCGATCCGTTCTATGTCGAAGCCTACGGTCAAGTCGACGCCAGCGCGAGCTACGAGTTCAGCAATGGCGTGACGATTTTCGGCGAGGCGATCAACTTGCTCAATGAAGATCGCCGCGGTCATCGCCGCGCCGATCAAGCGGTTTACTTTGCCGCTCCGGGCCACGCCCGCTATACCGCTGGCCTGCGCTTTACGTGGTAGTCGAAAGCGGAGGCGACGTCCTTCGTATTCGAATGTTAGGAGAGCCGCACTGCCAGCAAGCAGTGCGGCTCTTTTGGCACCGCAGATAAGCAAGGTTATGGACCAGATGGATGTCAGGCGAATTTACTAATCTGGTGATTGTAGGCGGGGGAACGGCCGGATGGCTGTCCGCTTGCATCCTGGCTGCCAGGCGGCCGGAACTCGCAATTACCTTGATCGAAGCGCCGGACATCCCGACGGTCGGTGTGGGCTAGGGAAGCTGGCCAACGCTACGCGAGACATTGGCCGTTATCGGGATCGATGAGACCGAGTTCCTGACGGAATGCGACGCTTCGTTCAAGCAAGGCTCCCGCTTCGACGGATGGGTCGATGGCTCCGAGCGCGACTGCTATTACCATCCCTTCTCCGCCCCGCTTTCGGGCTCCATGCCGGACATTCTGACGGCTTGGAAGATGCAGAATGACGGGCAACCCTATGCCGAGGCGGTGAGCCCGCAAGCCGCAATCTGCAACCGCGACCTCGCCCCCCGGCAGCGAACTATGCCTCCCTTCGCCGGAGCGCTCAATTACGGCTACCACCTCGACGCAGGCAAGTTCGGCGCATTGCTCGCCAGTCACGGTGTAAAAAAGCTTGGTGTTCGACATGTGCATGGGAAGGTGACGCGTACCGAGCGGGGAGTAGATGGGCTATTTACTCGGTTGCTGCTTGATAATGGCTCAGCAATCGAGGGCGACTTCTTTATCGATTGCACCGGAATGGCCAGCAAGTTGATGGGCGAAGAACTCGGGATTGGCTGGGTCGACCGGTCCAACGTTTCTTTCAACGATCGCGCTCTTGCAGTTCAGGTCCCCGTCGTGCCTGATAGCGCGATCGCATCACAGACAATCGGCACTGCGCATCGGGCTGGCTGGTTGTGGGATATCGGCTTGCCGACCCGCCGCGGGGTGGGCTGTGTCTACTCGTCTGGTTTTCTCTCAGATGACGAGGCCCAAGCCATTTTGATGAATTATATCGGTGCCAGGATAGCGGGCGCCGAGCAGACGGCTCTTACTCCGCGCGCGCTCAAGTTCTCCACCGGCTATCGTGACAGATTCTGGGCAGGCAACTGCCTAGCAATTGGTCTTTCGGCAGGGTTTATCGAACCGCTTGAAGCCTCGGCCATCGTGCTGATCGAATTGTCGCTAAAGGCCTTGGCCGACGGCTATCCGCAAAGCCGCACAGCGCTCCCCCGGCTCGCCGATCGCTTCAACAGCCTGTTCCGTTATCGCTGGGAGCGGATCGTGGACTTTCTCAAGCTCCACTATGTTCTCAGTACCCGGACGGAACCATATTGGCAGGCTCACCGCGATCCCGCTACCATACCCTCCTCCCTTGCTGCCCACCTCGATCTGTGGCGTGATCACGCGCCATCCAGCGGCGACTTCCCACAGATCGACGAGATTTTCTCAGCGGCGAGCCACCAATATGTGCTTTACGGCATGCGCTTCCCGCAGCCAGCGGACATCAGCAGTGCGCCGAGCAGCGAGGTACCACGACAGTTCGCGAAGGTCGCCGAACGTAGTCGTGCGCTAAGCGCGGCGCTGCCTTCCAACCGGGCCTATTTCGATGCACTGTGCTCATCAATGGACAAGAATTCGGCACGAGGGGTACCGACCAGACAATGACTAGCCACGAAGTTCTAAACACTGCCGATCATGCGGAACTGCGCGTGCGTACCGAAGCAGGCAGTGCGCTCGGCGATGCTGTCATGGCCGCCATTGTTGTTCCTCAGGAGTTTCGGCAAGTTCAGGCGCATTATCCGATCGTGTTCCGCCGCGACGCGGAAAACGGTGATTTCAGTGCCCTAGCCCTTTTTGGATTTGAAAATGGAGAGAACCTGTTCCTTGGCGAGGACGCCTGGGACGCCCGGTACATCCCGCTGTCAATCTCCGTTCGCCCTTTTCTCATAGGTCGCAGTCGGGATGAGGGCGGTGAGGCGCAGGTTCACATCGATATGGACCATCCCCGTATAGCAATCGGCGAGGAAGGAACGCGGGTTTTCGACGAGCACGGACAGGCGACGCCTTTACTGGATGATATGTCGGAAAAGCTGGGTTTGCTCCACGCTGGCTATGAAACGTCCAAACATTTCTTCGAAGCGCTGGCGCGATATGACTTGCTCGAACCGTTCGTCTTTGAGGTGCCTCTTTCAAACGGATCGAAACAGTCGCTTGTCGGCTTCCACATGATAAATGAAGATAAGCTGCGTTCGATGGACGCCGATGCGCTTGGAGCACTACAAGCCGACGGATATCTGATGCCGATATTCATGGCTGTCGCATCTCTCTCCAACCTGACCGAACTGGTCGTCCGGAAGAATGCAAAGGAGGATCGTGGCTGAAGCCGCTCCCTCTATTTTCGCGCAGATGAAGCACGTCGAGAGCCGCGAGGCAGCAGACGCTGCCGCGCTTTCGGCCCTGCTTGACGACGACCCGCAGCCATTTGTCGTGCGAGGGCTGGTAAAGGATTGGCCTCTCGTAACGCGCGGGCTGAACTCTGCGCACGAGGCGCGTGAATATCTGCTCGAACGGGCCCGCCCCGTACCGTTCACGGTCACGATCGGACAACCTGGGCGTGACGGTCGCCTCTTCTACGACGACGATTTCGAGATGAACTTCCGCACCGCACGTGGGAAATTACCTGATATTTTCCGCGGCTTTGACGACAACGAAGGTCGCTCGGACGCTCCTGCGATCTATCTCACGTCGGTCGACATGAAGCTATTTTTCGACGGTCTCGTTGAAGACAACCTGTCGCCAGTCGATGACCGCGACCCGCTCCACAGCATTTGGATAGGCACCGCCACGAGAATTGCCGCCCACAACGACTTCCCGCGCAACCTTGCGTGTTGCGCAGTTGGTCGGCGACGTTTTACCATCTTTCCGCCGGAGCAGTTTGAGAACCTCTACGTCGGTCCACTTGAAAACACACCCGCAGGGCGGGCGGTCAGCATGGTGGATTTTCACGCGCCCGATTTCGATGCTCATCCTCGGTTCGCAGAAGCTTTAAGACATGCTCAAGTCGTCGAACTTGAACCTGGCGATGCAGTCTACATCCCCTCGATGTGGTGGCATCATGTAGAGGGCCTCGACCCGTTTAATGTTCTGGTGAATTATTGGTGGCGCGATACGCCCGCGTTCCTGGGTCAGCCCCAAGAGGCCCTTAACCACGCAATTCTCGCCATCCGGGATCTGCCACGCGAAGAACGGAATTTCTGGCGGAAGTTGTTCGATCATTATGTGTTCGAGAATCCCGCCGAAGTGACAGATCACATACCCGAACAAGCCCGAGGCATCTTGTCGCCTCTGACATCCAGAACAGCTGGTCAGATCCGGGCGTTTCTTTTGAGGACCCTCAATCGATGAGCAGCGACTATAAGCCCCGGCGCATTGTAGTGGCCGGCGGTGGCACCGCAGGCTGGATGACTGCGGCCGCGCTGGCAAAGACGATGGGAGATGCGATCGATCTGACACTCGTCGAAAGCGATGCGATCGGAACAGTCGGAGTGGGCGAAGCAACCATCCCGCCACTTATCAACTTCAACCGTCTGCTTGGCATCAACGAAGCCGAGTTCATGCGCGAGACGCAGGCGACGTTCAAACTCGGCATCGAGTTCGAGAACTGGAAGCGCGACGGCGAGAAATACTTCCATTCTTTCGGTTCGACAGGACGCGATCACTGGTCGGCCGGGTTCCAGCATTTCTGGGGCGAAGGGCTGCTGCGCGGGCATAACTACAGTTATGATGACTATTGCCTCGAACTGTGCGCGGCATATGCCGGAAAGTTCGCGCATTTGCCCGACAACCGATTGAACTATGCCTACCACCTCAATGCGACCGCCTACGCCGCCTTCCTTCGCCGGATTGCCGAAGGTGCCGGCGCGAGCAGAGTTGAAGGAAAGATTGCGCACGTCGAACTCGACGGTGAAAGCGGGAATATCGCTGCGATCGGCTTGGAGAACGGACAGCGGTTGGAAGGCGATATTTTCGTCGACTGTACTGGTTTCCGAAGCTTGCTAATCGAAGGTGCGCTGCACGTTGGCTACGATGATTGGTCTCATCACCTGCCATGCGACAGCGCAATTGCCGTGCAGACGGAATTATCTGCGTCTCCCGTGCCCTACACACGCGCCATCGCGCACGATGCGGGATGGCAGTGGCGCATTCCATTGCAGCACCGCGGCGGCAATGGGATTGTCTATTGCAGCCGATACTTGTCCAAAGATGCCGCACATGATCGACTGATGTCGACCCTTGAAGGCAAAGCGATCAGCGAACCTCGTGCAATCCCGTTCACCACCGGAGCCAGGCGCAAGCAGTGGCATCGCAATTGCATCGCCATCGGGCTGTCTTCAGGTTTTCTCGAACCGCTGGAATCGACGAGCATCCACTTGATCCAGCGTGCAGTGATCCGCCTCCTGCGCATGATGCCTGCCGGCGAGGTGAGTGAACGCGACATCGCCGAATTCAATGATCAGCAACTTACCGATATGATACAGGTCCGCGACTTCCTGATCCTGCATTACAAAGCCACCGAAAGGCGCGACAGCGCGTTTTGGCGTCAATGCGCGACTATGGATATTCCCGATAGCCTCACCCAGAAGATGGAACTGTTCCGCGAAACTGGGCGCGTGTTCCGCAAAAACGACGAGCTCTTTGTCGAGAACAGCTGGGTCCAGGTGATGCTCGGCCAAGGCATCCTGCCTCAGGCTTTTCATCCTGTGGCGAAGAAAATGAGCGACGAGGAACTTTCGAAGTTTCTCGAGATGCTCCGCACCAATGTTGCGCGTACGGTGCAAGGTCTCCCTACCCATCACGCCTATGTCGCGCAATTTTGCGGGGCAAAAGAGGTCGCTGCTGCCTGAAAGCAGACTTCCAACTCACGCGGCGTCGTATTAGCCAGAAAAATACTCGAGGGGTTACCGATAACATGGGCCGGCGGCGTCAATCAGTCACCATCAAACACGTTGCAGCGGATGCAGGAGTATCCCTGCAGACGGTCAGTCGCGTCATCAATAATGAGCCAAATGTACGGCCTGCCATGAAGGCAAAGGTTCAGGCCAGTATCGAAAAGCTCGGGTATGTTCCGTCGATCGCCGCCCAGCGAATGAGCGGATCGCGTTCCTATCTGATCCTGGCCATCAACGACCGCGACCGCACCATTGCGGACTGGAAAGCGCGTGACGGGCGGGACTGGGTGGACCAGATGCTGTTGGGCGGCATGCTGACCGCTGCAGAGCTCGGCTATCGGATGATTTTCGAATTGGTCGATACGCATAGCGACCATGTCGAACGCGAACTTGGCGCGGCCATCGCCGCCCTGCAGCCGGACGGGGTGATAGTCACCCCGCCGCACTCGGAGAACGCGCAGATCACAGGCTTGCTGGCGGAAAGCGGCATCCCATTTGCGCGGATCGGCTCCAAGGAGGCTGGCCCCGGCATCGCCATGACCATGGGCGACGAACTGCTGGCCGGCAAGGCGACCGACCACCTGATCGAACTCGGTCATACGCGCATCGGCTTTATTTCCGGACCCGCCGAATACAGCCTGACGAGCTGGCGTGTCGATGGCTGGCGCGAGGCTATGGCCAATGCCGAATTCGATTGTGATGGCCTTCTCGAACGAGGGGATTTCGGTTTCGAGAGCGGGCTTGCCGCAGCGCGCGCCCTGCTCGATGGGGATATCAGGCCGACGGCAATTATCGCCAGTAGCGATCAGATGGCTCTGGCCACGCTCGAAGCCGCAAAGGAACGCGGGCTCAACGTACCCAAAGATCTCTCCGTAATAAGCTTCGACAACACGCCGATCGTTCGCTTCAGCAACCCACCACTGACGGCGCTGGATCAGCCGATTTCGGCCACCGCAGCGCGAGCGGTCGAATTGTTGATCGACGCTAAGAAAAATGGTCATCCCTCCGAACCGTTGGTCCTCGAGGGTGAACTGGTCGTGCGCGGCTCTACTGCGCGCGTGGCTGAAGGTGCTCGTGCCTGAAGATTTCAAACAGGGACAGCCAGCTCGCTTCCTTTGGCTATATGCCTTGGCAGCCGCTGGCGGAGCTGTGGCCTATGTGCCGTTTCTGACCATCATGCTTCCCCTGCGAATGAACGACATTGCCGAAGGCCAGGAGATACAATCGCTTGCCTACGCCGCCTTTGCCGGGGCGATCGCGGCGAGCCTTACGAACATCGCCTTCGGCTGGATCAGCGATCGGACCGGGGTGCGCCGCCCGTGGATAGCCGGCGGACTCGTCTTGTCCTCGCTGCTGCTGGTTTCGATGCAATTCGTGCAAACCGTGCCAGCACTCGTGGCAATGATCGTCATTTGGCAATGCGCATTGAACATGATGCTCGCCCCCCTTGCCGCTTGGGCAGGGGACTGTGTTCCCGACCATCAGAAAGGGTTGCTCGGAGGTCTGCTCGCCCTGTCACCGGCCCTTGGGGCATTGTCCGGCGCATTGGTGACAGTTCCCGGTCTGGCCGCACAGGACACGCGCCTGGTGCTGGTCGCAATTCTCGTTGCCCTTATGGTCGGCCCAGCTCTACTCTTTGCCCGCCCCTTGCCCATGCCGCAACTCATGCAGAAGCCGGAGACAGGAGAGGCAGTCGCCTCGCAGCCGCACACTACGGTCGCCCGCATGTGGCTGGCCCGCCTGCTGGTGCAGATTGCCGAGGCGGCTCTCTTTGCGTTTCTGCTGTTCTGGTTCATCGCCATTGATGAGACGACTACCGACAATGACACGGCCACGATCTTCAGCCTCGTCCTCGGTATATCGGTGCCGCTTGCGATGTTTGTGGGTCGCTGGTCCGATCGTAGTCAGCGGCCGATCTTGCCCTTGGTCCTCGGATCCGGCGTAGGGAGCATCGGCCTCCTGATCATGGCCTTTTCCGACAGCATGGCCGTAGCGGTCGTTGGCTATGTAGTATTCGGCCTCTCGACCAGCATCTTCCTTGCTCTGCATTCCAGCCAGACGCTGCGAGTACTTCCAAGACCGCGAACCCGCGGAAGGGATCTGGGCCTGTTCAATCTGACCAACACCGTGCCGTCACTAATAATGCCCTGGCTCACTCTTGCTCTCGTACCGGTGTTCGGCTTCGCGGCTCTCTTCATGCTGCTCGCAGCGCTCTGCATGATCGCCTGCGTCCTGTTGATCACTCTTCCCCGCGCCTAGCGGCTTGACCTGGCATTCCGCCCGTGCCAGTTCCTCAATTGATAACGTTCCCAAACAAATCGGGATCGCGAGGGGATAGATTATGAAAGCGTTCTTGTGGGCCTCCGCTGCCTGTGTTGCTCTGGCTGGATGCACCGTGCCGCAATCCGGTGTTGAAAATCTTCCGGTGGCTCAAGCCACGGACACGAGCGAAGATGCCCGCATAGCAGACCTGATTTCGCGCATGAGCGTCGAACGCAAGGTTGCTCAGCTGATACAACCCCAGATCAACAGTTTCACCGCAGAAGACATGCGCCGCTATCGGTTCGGCAGCTATCTGAATGGCGGCAACGGTGGGCCTTATGGCAACGAATACGCCGAAGCGAGTGAATGGCTCAAACTCGCTGACGAGATGTATCTTGCCTCCGTCGAGCCGATGCCAGGCGGCGAACCTGTCATTCCGACCATGTGGGGCACCGATGCCGTTCATGGCCATACCAATATAATCCGCGCCACGATCTTCCCTCACAACATTGCGCTCGGCGCCACCCGCGATGCCGACCTCGTTCGCCGCGTCGGCGAAGCGACCGCAGTGGAAATCGAGGTCACCGGGATCGACTGGAACTTCTCTCCCACGATCGCCGTCGCTCAGGATGACCGGTGGGGTCGCACCTACGAAAGCTACTCCGAGGATCCGGCAATCGTCGCGCCCCTGTGCGCAGCGCTGGTCGAAGGCCTTCAGGGTCGCAAGGGCGACCCGAACCGTCTCGGCGCGGGGCACGTGATTGCTACGGCGAAACACTTTTTCGGCGATGGCGGCACCGATCAGGGTGTGGATCAGGGTGAAGTCACCGGCGATATCGAAGCGTTGAAGGCGATCCACGCCGCGCCCTACCCGGCAGCCATCGCTGCCGGTGTGGAAACGATCATGGCCAGCTTCAATTCGATCAATGGCGAAAAAATGCATGGCAACAAGTCGCTGCTGACCGATGTCCTGCGCGGCGAACTCGGCTTCGATGGGCTCGTCGTCGGCGATTGGAATGGCCACGGCCAGGTCGCGGGTTGCACCAACACCGATTGCCCGCAATCGCTGCTGGCCGGTCTCGACATCTACATGGTTCCCGACGACTGGAAGGGCCTGCTCGAAACCACCGTAGCGCAGGTCAGGGACGGCACGATCCCGATGGCCCGGCTTGACGAGGCGGTTACCCGCATCCTGCGTGTTAAAATGCGGGCAGGTCTGCTTGGGGACATGGTTCAGCCGTCCAAGCGGCCAAATGCGGGCGATTATGCTCTGCTTGGCTCTGCTGATCATCGCGCAATCGCGCGCGAAGCCGTCGCGAAGTCGCAGGTCCTGCTGAAAAACAACGGCATCCTGCCGCTCAAGAAGGGCGCGAACATTCTGGTCGCGGGCCGCGCGGCAGACGATATCGCTCAGGCTTCGGGCGGTTGGACGCTCACCTGGCAGGGCGGCGGCGATCTCGACAATAGCTATTTCCCCGGCGCCACTTCGATCTGGAAGGGCCTGGAAACGGCCGTGAAGGAAGGCGGCGGCAGCGCTACGTTATCGCCGGACGGCCAGTATTCCTCCAAGCCCGATGCCGCTGTCGTGGTCTTCGGCGAGGAACCTTACGCCGAATTTGCAGGGGACCGTAAACACCTCGGCTTCACGGATGAGGAAGGCCTCAGTCTGCTGCGTAAGTTCAAGGCAGAAGGCGTACCTACCGTGGCCGTGTTCCTTTCCGGCCGTCCGATGTGGGTAAACCGCGAAATGAATGCGGCTGACGCTTTCGTCGCATCTTGGCTGCCGGGGAGCGAAGGCGCAGGTGTTGCCGATGTTCTGACAGGCGCGACGCCTGCTACAGGCAAGCTGGGCTTCAGCTGGCCTGCGACATGCGACTTCGGGCCCCTCAACGGTCCTGATGGTGCGCTCTTCCCGGTGGGCTATGGTCGTGCTCTTACCGACACCTCTCCCACCGAACAGCTCGACGAAGATTGCGCGCCTCTCCTGGCCGGGCCGACGCGTGCATTGTTCGAAGCAGGGCGGCTGGCCGACGGCACATTCGCCTTTGCGGTCAAGCCCAATGTCGAAGGCGAAGGAGAATATCTCGCCCAGATGCGCGGAGACCTGACCGATGCGGGAGTGACAGTGCGCGGATATGACCGTGATGCCCAGGAAGATGCGCGGGAAGTTTATATGCGTGCCGGCTCGCGCTTCGGTCTCAGGCAGGATCGGGACAGCGGCGGGGCCTATCGCATTGCTTACGAGGTCGTCACACGCCCGGCCGCACCGGTCGCCCTGCGCGTGGGTGAAGATGCGGTGGTGAACCTGACTGACCATTTCGCTCTCGCACTAGGCAAGGGGTGGCGCGAGATGTTGATTACCGATGCCTGCGCGCCGGGCCTCAGCAATCGCATCCGTTTTGAGACAGAAGGCGACATTACGTTTCGGATCTCGAGCATCACGCGTGAAGATGTCGCAGAAGGCACCCCTTGCTCGTTTTGAGGAAACGAAATCGTATTCACTTTGTGTAGTGCCGAAAGACTGGCAAACAGCGCAAAGATAAGATCAATGTCGGGCGTCATTGAGCCCCGACACCTGGGAGGAATGTAGAGATGGCACTGGCCCCTGATGTTGCAGCGAGCACGGATCCTGCGGCGGTTGTCGAGGATGGCGAAGGGATCAAGGCGCCGGGTCTCAACTATTTCGTCTTCGGCCTGTTCTTCATCTTCGGCGGCATCACGTCCCTGAACGATGTGATCATCCCCAAGCTGAAGGAGCTGTTCACGCTCAACTACACGCAGGCCATGCTGGTGCAG
>Ga0189288_10116_pt1 | contig 82761 bp, 79 predicted proteins | sample UW105minimetaG_FD_130316 | JGI IMG/M metagenome (GOLD analysis project Ga0189288, IMG submission 130316) | Marine microbial communities from the Costa Rica Dome - UW105 mini metaG | ecosystem: Environmental > Aquatic > Marine > Oceanic > Photic zone | place: Costa Rica: the Eastern Pacific...
CCACGAGACCGATCAGCTCGATCGACCCGACGTCGGCGACACCCCGCTGGGCCAGGAGCGTCGGAGTCGTCGTCCGCTGGCGCTGGTCGGTGTGGTCATTGCGTTGCTGGGATTGGTCGGCGGCGCGATCTGGTGGACGAGCCGACCCGATCCACCGCACCCGCCGAAGCCCGACATCCCGCTCGACGCCTGGGCGCCGTACTGGACCCTCGACGACTCCATCGGAGACGCCGCGCAGCGCATCCCGTCGCTGCGTGAGATCTCACCGTTCTGGTATGAGGCGCAGGGGATCGATTCGATCGGGATCTCCGAGTTCGCCAACGCCGAACTGGTCGACGAGTTCATGTCGATCGCCGAATCGTCGGGGGCGGCGGTCGTTCCTTCGGTGGTCGATCTGCTCCCAGCCGGCGAGATGGCCGCGATCATCGCCGATCCCGACACACGAAGCCGTCATGTCGACGCAGTCGTTGCCTTCACGGTCGATGGTGGCTACGACGGCATCGACATCAACTACGAACAGTTCGCCTTCGCCGACGGACGAGACACGTGGGCGACCACCCGTCCGAATTGGGTTGCGTTCATCGAGGAGCTGTCGGGCCGTCTCCGCAGCGAGGGCCGGACGCTCACCGTGAGCATCCCGCCGGTCTACGACACCGAGCAGACGGGTCTCAGCGGCTTCTGGGTGTACGACCACGGTGCGATCGCTCCGTTCGTCGACCGCATTCGCGTGATGGCGTACGACTTCTCGGTCGGCGAACCCGGCCCGATCGCGCCGCTCGAATTCGTCGAACGATCGATCGACGGTGTCGTCGAGGCGACCGGCGACCCCTCGAAGGTCGTGCTCGGGCTCGCCGCCTATGGCCGCAACTGGGTCGTGTCGACCTCGGGCAGCTGCCCCGAGGGCGAAGAGGTGCCGGGTCGGACCACGGTCACCGCCCGCACGGTCGACGACCTGATCGTCCGCCGCAACGCCACACCTGTGCAGGTTCCCGAGACGGGGGAGTGGACGTTCAACTACGAGCTCGAGATCACCGACGGCACCGCCACCTGCGTGCAGTCACGTCAGGTGCACTACGTCGACGCCGATGGCGTACGGGCCCGCATGGATCTCGCACGAGAGAAGCAGCTCGACGGTGTCGCACTGTGGGCGTTCGGCTTCGACGACGCGGCGGTGTGGGACGCGATCCTCCCGACGATCAGCGATGCCGATACCGCTGATTCGACGGTCGGCGACTGACCCGTGTCAGCTGCCCGACGCGAAGTCGAGCGGGACGGCGACGATCGCATCGACGTCGCCCACGCTGTCGAGCGACCGGGTCTCGAACGCACCGCGCTCCCACACCTGGATTCGCCCACCCGACACGTAGTACGCCCGCTGGCTGTCGGGCGACCAGATGATCGGCTGAGCGAGGTCGGGTGCAGGAACCTCGGCCTCGGTGGCGGCGTCGGTGTCGAAGATGAGCCATCGAGAGCCCGACTCGTCGTCGCTACGGAAGACGAACGCCTCGCCGTCTGGTGACACGGTGCCATCGCTCAGGCGTTCGCCATCTGCCGCGATCGGCTCGGCGGCAGCGAAGGGGCCGGCAACCTGCTGGCGGGACCCTTCGACATCGACGATCGCCGCTGAGCAGTCGGGGTCGCACTCCGACACGAGCGCCGTCGTCGGGCCGATCGCGATGAGCTCGCCCGTCGTGACCAGTCGATCGTCGTTCGGGCCCGCCGTTCGAACGCCGTCGTCGTCGAGGTACACCAGCCGCCCATCGCCATCGGTCCCGTACACGTCGCGCGAGTCGACATCGATCTGCGCCCAGGCAGTTCGCCCACCGATGTCGTGGAACGTGATCGGCACCAGCTCGTATCGATTCTCGTCGGCCACGCGACGCCAGGTGAGGCGATCGGTCGAGCTGGCGAATCGAGGGCGAGGGATACGCGGCGAGACTCCCGACAGCACGTCGACGACTTCCCCGTAGCGAAGCCGCGTGGCGATGCTGCCCGTTCGAGAGATGCCGATCACGGCACCGTCGACCAGCGCGAGATCGGGGCCGTCTCCGAGGGCTGGTGTCGCCCACGTCGCCCTCGTTCCGCCAGCGGGGTCGATGTGCGTGGCGGTGCCGCCCCGTACGGCGACCAGGCCGACCGTGGCCCCGGCGTCGACGAGGTCGGGGTCGTCGGTGGTGATGAATCCGGCCGTGGCCGCGCTCGGAGCGAACTCCTCGTCGACCGGGCGAACGCCGATGCCGGAGATGGCGCCGGTCAATCCCGGCACGGGAATCACCTCGCCGTCGACGGTGATGAAGACGAGACCACCGGACTCTGCGTCGCCGAAGTCGCTGACACCTCGGAAGTACCCCGACGAGTCAGGCGCCCACGTGTCGGGCGCTCGCCCGAACTGATCGGAAACGAACGGGAACTCCGGGGTGATCTCCGCCACGCCGACACCGGATCCGTTCGAGGTGACCACGACGTCAGTCGGTGGCGTGGTCGGGTCGGCGGAGAACGCCAGACGACGCGTGTAGACGATCGATCGCCCGTCGGGCGACGCAGCAGCGGACGGTCCGAAGAAGCTGAAGTCGTCGTCAGCGAGCGGGGGAAATCGGACGCCCGGCGTGCCATCGGGAGCGACCGTCGCCAGGCCGCACTCGTACTGCTCGGTGCAATAGCGGGTGACGAGATACTCCGAGCCGGCACCGATCAGACGGTCGGCGGTCACCCGCCGACCCTGGCCATCGGGGCTGATCGCGTAGATCCCGCCCGCGTCGTCGACGAGGTAGTCGCCGTTCGGAGCCACCAGAGTGGGGGTGAAGCCAGCGACTCCTGCCGGCGCCGTCTCGCCGACCTCACCGTCGGGGGTGATCTCGACCACCCTGATCTCGCCGTCGAGCGGGTCCCACACGCCGAGATGGAACGAACTGGCCTCGTCGATCTGGCTCCAACCGGCGGCGTAGCTGAGGTTCTCAGCGAAGCCGTCGAGCTCGAGCACTGCGCCGTCGTCACGGACGATCAGCGGTTCGGTCTGTCCGTCGGGCGTGAGGACGAGCGCAGCGTCGGGCGCGACGACCACCGTCCGAAAGGTGAAGGGGCCCACCCCATCGATCGGAGTGGCGCGGACGAACCCGGACGGCACCGACAAGGCGACGAGGCCGTCGGTGCCGACCATCACCACCTCGTACGGTTCGGGCGACGACGCCAGGGGCTCGGGGAGCTCGATCGTGCTGACGAGCGGTTCGGTCTGCGAACCCAGACCGACACCCGAGCCGGTCCCGGGCGCCGGCACCGGCGCGCTCTCCTCCGGTTCGGGCTCGGGCGCCGGCTCGGTGGTGGTGGTGACCGACGGGGGCAGCGTGTCGAGCGTGGTCGCGGGCGCGGGCTCGTCGAGCGCAGCGTCGTCGTCGGCGGTGTCGTCATCGTTGCCAGACAGCCCGACCACGGTCGCGATGGCCATCGCCATCACGGCGACGATGCCGAGCCCGATACCCGCCGTTCTCCGCCAGTTGCTGTCCGTCGCCTCGGGCGTCGATCGGTCGTCGGGTCGAGAATCCGGTCCGCTCGTGTCCCATGACACCGACACCCGGTCGGAGGCCGGTACGTCGGAGGCCCACATCGACATCTGGTCGTCGGGCGATTCGTCATCACCCTTCGGTTGCCGTCCCCACCGACTCACGATCACATCTCAGCACAACCGACCCCCAGACGCGCACCGGCCGGGGTGGTCGCCCACCCCGGCCGGTCTGGAGTCCGAGAGAGCTTCAGCTCAGACGGCGCCGAGGGCGGCGTCGTAGTTCGGCTCGTCGGCGATCTCGCCGACCAGTTCGGTGTGGGCGACCTTGCCGTCGGCGTCGATCACGACGACCGCGCGCGCGAGCACACCGGCGAGCGGACCGTCGGTCAGCGTGAGTCCGTAGTCGGCGCCGAACGACGAACGGAACGTCGAGCCGGTCTTGACGTTCTCGATGCCCTCTGCCCCGCAGAAGCGGCCAGCGGCGAAGGGCAGGTCGGCCGAGACGCACACGACCACGGTGTCGTCACCAGCGGCACGCTCGTTGAACGTACGGACGCTGGTCGCGCAGGTCGGGGTGTCGACCGACGGGAAGATGTTGAGGACGACGTTCTTGCCGGCCAGGTCGGCCTTGCTGATCTCGCCGAGGTCGGAGCCGACGACGGTGAAGTCGGGCGCGTCGGAGCCGACGGCAGGGAGGTCGCCGGAGGTGTTGATCGGGTTGCCGCGGAGGGTCACTTGTGCCATGGCCGGGGACTCTAGGCGAGCAGCTCGCGAACTCCCCGACGCATCGCATCCGCCGCGACGTCAGCGGCGGAAGTTCTTGAGGTTGACCAGGATGACGATGGCGACCGATGCGGCGACGACCCACCACTGATAGCGGGCGACCCACTCGAGGAACCTGACCAGTTGGTCCTCGAAGGTGCGAGCCAACCACCACATCAGCACCAGCCGAGCGCCGATGCCGATGGAGAGGAGGAGCGCCAACTTGCCGGGTGGCGTCTTCCGCACGCCGGTGAGTGCGGCCACGATGTTCGAACCGGCGAAGAACGGGATGAGCGCCCATTCGGCCTTGTCGAAGCCACGGTGGAATGCCTGCTCGGCCTCGTCGGTGAACCCGAGGTACTTCTTGAACCACAGGATCGCGGTGTACGAGTAGGCCCGCCCGATCAGGTGGCACACGACGAAGGCCGCGCCGATGCGGACGAATGCGATCGCGGCATAGGCGGGGACCGACACGCCGGCGGCGAGGGTGAGCGCCAGGTAGCGATTGCGCGATGAGAGCATCAGGAGGAACTCGGGATCGGTGTTGACCCAGCGCGCCCACACCGCCGCTGCGATGTTCGTGCAGATGACGAGCCCGACGAACCCGACGAGAGCGATCGGCCCCCACCGCGGGACCGGCGGCTTCTCGAACGACTCGACGTCGTCGGGCAGCGGGTCGTCCCAGGGCTCAGGCGGCTCGGGCGACACGGTCGGAGGGGGCAGGTCGGACACCGACCACGACCGTAGTGGCGACACGGGAGTCCGCCGGGCCGAATCGGGAGTCTTCCCGATGTCCGCGGCGCACCGGATGTCGATGATGGGCGACATGAACACACCGAAGAACCACTCCATCGTCCGCGTCGCCGCCCTCAGCCTCACCGGGGCGCTCGCCATCGCTGCATGCGGTGGCGACGGCGGCTCTGGTGGCGGAGCCATCGATCTCTCCGACGGGCTCGCCTCGGCCGACGTGTGCAACGGGAACCCGAGCGATGTGAACCCGCCGGCCAGCGACCCGTTCTCGGGCTACACCTACCTCAACGACGGCACCGGTTGGACCACAGGCTTCGACGTCTTCGGCGACCAGCGCGCCATCGTCGGCGACGATGCCACGGCCATCATGTGCGTGAACGTGACCGAGACTGCAGCTGTCGAACGTTGTGAGTACGACGAGGACGGTGAGGCGTTCACCCTGGTGATGAACGAGGCCACCTACACCCTCGACCTCCGCAACGCCGATACCGCCAACGTGATCGCCACCCACACCGTCACGGTGCCCGCCGAGGAATGTCCGTTCGTCACCTCGTGGACCGAGGGTGAGGGCGAGCGCAACAGCTACCCGACACCGTCCGAGGAGCAGATCGAGGTGGCGATCGGGCCCTTCCTCGACTGACGAACCCTGCCGGCCGGACCGAGAACCGGTCGGCAGGTGCACTACGTTCGGCGCTCATGCAGGGGCTGATGCAAGACGTTCCACTCACGATCAACCACCTCTTCGACCGGGCCGAGCGCTACTTCGGTCAGAAGGAGATCGTGACCGCCACGGCCATCGGGGTCGAACGAACGACCTACGCCGAGTGGGCGGTGCGTACCCGCAAGCTGGCCACGGCGCTCGACACCAAACTCGGCATCTCCGCCGACGGGCGCGTCGCCACCTTCGCCTGGAACACCGCTCGTCACCTCGAGTTGTACTTCGCTGCGCCGTGCACCGGTCGCGTACTGCACACCCTCAACATCCGGCTGTTTCCCGAGCAGCTCACCTACATCGTCAATCACGCCGACGACGAGGTGATCTTCTGCGACAAGTCGCTCCTCGGCCTGCTCGCGCCGCTGCTCCCGACCTTCGAGCGGCTGCAGCACCTCGTGATCATGGACGACGGCAAGGGTGACATCCCCGACGATCTCAACGGGCTCTCCCCGATCGACTACGAAGATCTGATCGCCGACTGTGAGCCGGCCGAGTTCTCCGACATCACCGACGAACACCTGGCCGCCTCGATGTGTTACACGAGTGGCACCACCGGCAATCCGAAGGGCGTCGTCTACAGCCATCGCTCGACCTTCCTCCACACGATGGGGGCGATGACGGTCGACAGCCTCGCTGCGTGCGAATCCGACGTGATCCTCCCGGTCGTTCCGATGTTCCACGCGAACGCCTGGGGGCTTGCCCACGCAGCGGTGGCCACCGGAGCCAAGCTGGTCATGCCCGGTCCCGACCTGTCGGGCCCGGCGGTGGCACAGCTCATCGTCGACGAGCGCGTGACTGTGGCAGCGGGTGTGCCGACGATCTGGATGGCGGTGCTGCCAGAGTTGGAGGGCAAGGACACGTCGTCGCTCCGATCGATCCCGTGTGGGGGCTCAGCGGTGCCGCGCTCGCTGTCGGAGGCGTACCGAGAACAGCTCGGCAAGCCGATCCTGCAGGCCTGGGGCATGACCGAAACGAGCCCGATCGCCGCCGTGTGCCACCTCGATGCCGACCAGCGCGAGCTGTCGATCAACGAGCAGGCCGACCTGCGCACTCAGGTGGGTCGTATCTCGTTCGCCGTCGAAGCCCGCGTGGTCGACCCCGACACACAGGACCCCATCCCGTGGGATGGTGAGTCATCGGGGGAGCTGCAGTGTCGAGGCAACTGGATCGCTGCCACGTACTACAACGACGAGCGGGCGTTGGAGAGCTTCACCGACGATGGCTGGCTTCGCACCGGGGATGTCGCGGCGGTCGACGCTCGCGGACGCATCAGGCTGGTCGACCGGACGAAGGATCTCATCAAGTCGGGCGGGGAGTGGATCAGCTCGGTCGAACTCGAGAACGAGATCATGGGCCACCCGAAGGTCGCGGAAGCTGCGGTGATCGGTGTCGCCCACCCGAAGTGGGGTGAGGCCGCGGTCGCCTGCGTCGTGCGCGGCGACGACACCCTCACCGAAGACGACGTGATCAGCTACCTCGATGGCAAGGTCGCCAAGTGGCAGTTGCCGAAGGGCGTCGTGTGGATCGACGAGGTCCCGAAGACCAGCGTCGGCAAGTTCTCGAAGAAGACGCTGCGCGACGACTACGCCGACGTCCTGATGAACGGTTGAGTGTGCGAACCCTCGTTGTCCTGACCGCGGGAGCGGCCGTCATCGCCGCAGGCTGCGGTGCCGACGAAGAACCGGTCGAGGGCTGGGGCCCGGGTGCTCCCGAGCCCGTCGTGGTGACCGTGGCGCCAGCTCCGGTACCAGCGACGACTGCGGTTCCAGCAATCCCGGATTCGTCGGGAGACGACGGCGGGAACGCCGCCCCACCACCGGCGCCGCCGGTGTTTGCCCCCAATGGTCAGACCGTGCGAGTGCGCTCGCTCGACAACTCGTTCCGTACCGAGGTGACCGAGGTGGTCGTCGGCACCGAGATCTGGTGGACCAACGACGGCCGCAACGAACATGACGTGCTCCCCGTCGACCCGACGCAGGAGTGGGGTGCCGAGCGTGACGTGTTCCAGCCCGGCGACGAGTATCGCCACACGTTCCTCGAGCCCGGGACGTACGAGTACTACTGCTCGATCCACGGCAACGAGGTCGCCGGCATGGTCGGCACGATCGTCGTCACCGCGCCGAGCTGAGCGCAGAGGCATCACGCGGGCCCACCAGGCCGTCGACGGCCGACGGTACGGGCTACTGTCCCGTCACGAAGGGGGAAACATGAAACGAGTCGTGGGAGTCGTGGTCGCGGGCATGCTCGTTGCCGCGGCGTGTGGGGGATCTGACGACGGTGCCGAATCGGTGCCGCTCGGCGACACAGAGACGGAGACGACGGTCGAGGCGGAGCCCGAACCCGAGCCCGAGGAGGAACCCGAACCCGAGCCGGAGCCCGAGCCCGAGCCCGAGGAGGAACCCGAAGAAGGAGCGCCGACGCCCGACACGCTGCCCGAGGATCTGCCGGGCGCCGACGGTGTGCTCGAGGTGCCGGCCGAGTTCCCGACGATCACCGAAGCGGTCACCGCAGCGGTGGCAGGCGATCTCGTGCTGATCTCGCCGGGCGTGTACAACGAGGCGGTCGATGTCACGACCGACGACATCGTGATCCGCGGCCTCGAACGCGAAGGCGTGGTGCTCGACGGCAACTTCGAACTCGACAACGGCATCCGGGTGCTCGGAGCGAGCGGCGTCGCCGTCGAGAACCTCACGACGCAGAACTACACCACCAACGGCGTGTTCTTCGTCGGTGTCGAGGGGTACCGAGTGTCGTACGTGAGCGCCTACCGAAACGGCGACTACGGCATCTATGCCTTCGACTCGGTCAAGGGCCAGATCGAGCACTCGTACGGTGCCGGTAGCCCCGACGCCGGGTTCTACATCGGCCAGTGCTTCCCGTGTGACGCCGTGCTCGACAACGTGCTCGGCGAGCACAACGGCCTCGGCTACTCGGGTACCAACGCTGGTGGCAACCTGCTGATCGTCAACTCGACGTTCCGCAACAACCGCGCCGGCATCGTGCCCAACTCGGGCAGTTACGAGCTCTGCTACCCACAGCGTCAGACCACCATCGTCGGCAACACGGTATATGCGAACAACCAGCCCGACACGCCGGCGATCGACGTTGCGCTTCTCGCGATGGGCAACGGCATCCTCACGCCAGGCGGCATCGGCAACGTGATCGAACGCAACCTCGTGTTCGATCACGACCGCACCGGCATCGGCCTGGTGCCGTTCCTCGAAGAGGGCGCCAACGACGACTTGCCGACCGAAGACGAGTGGGACACCACATGTGAGGAGCAGCGCGCCGAACCGTTGCCCGATGAGGTCCCCGACGTCCTCCTCTGGGAGAGCTACGACTCGATCGTCGTCGACAACGTCGTGAGCGACAGCCGCGCCGCCGACCTCGGCGTCGCGGGTGTGAGCGTTGCGAGTGGCGACCTCCGCAACTGCTGGGCGGGCAACGTGTTCTCGACCTCGCAGCCCGCCGATCTCGAGACGCTGGCACCGTGCGGCGGCGACGCAGTCGCCGGCGACGACCCCGCCTGGGCCGTCGAACCGCTCGATGTGTTCGCCTGGCTGGCCGAGGTCGAGACCCGGCCCCCATCGGTTGACTACCAGGAGGCCGTGCTGCCGCCACTGCCCGACCTCGACGACATGCCCGATGCCGCCACGGCGCCCGCCGTTCCGGCTCGTGACGTGCCGTTCGTCGTCGACCTCGATTCGATCGGCGTCCCACCCGTTCCCGGCGAGTGATCCGCTCGGTTCGCCCCGTCACCGCTCTCCTCGTCGTCGGTGTCGTCGCCCTCTCGGGTTGCGGTGCCGACGATGCCGAGCAGGCATCAGACGGTGCGACGCCGATCGCATTCGAGCCGGTCACCGACCCCGACACCGGGGACATCATCGACCCCGATCCGGGGCGCGTCGGTCCGCAGGGTCGAGTCGCGCAGTTCGTCGTGCACTGCGAACCGGGACAGGTGTCGTTCGACGATCCGATCGTCCTGCCCGATCAACCGGGAGCGAGCCACCAGCACCAGTTCTTCGGGAATCTCGACGTCACTGCGAGCCCCGACTACGACCGGGTGGTCGGCGCCGAGACCACGTGCGAGCAGCGCCTCGACACCGCGTCGTACTGGGCGCCGACGCTGCTCGATGCCGAAGGCCGACGAGTCGACCCCGTCGAGCTGACCGTGTACTACCGAACGCCCGTCGGCGTCGATCCGGTGGTGGTCGAACCGTTCCCCGAAGGATTCATGATGGTCGGCGGCGCTGGGCCGGGTCACGATCACGGCGACGATGTCGATGACCCGACGCCTGCGCCGCTCGAGGTCGTCGCCTGGTCATGCGGCACCGGGACCCGGCGCGATTCGGCACCACCGGCGTGCGGTACCGACTCGACGCTGCGCCTGCTCGTCGTGTTCCCGTCGTGCTGGGACGGCGTGCGGCTCACCTCGGGTGGGACCAACGGGCACGTGACAGCACCCGACCCGCTCGGCGGTTGCACCGATCCGTACCCCGTCGCAATCCCCGAGGTGACGATGGCCATCGACTACCCGCCGGTCGATCCCGATGGGCTCACGCTCAGCTCTGGGCCGCTCGCCACGGCCCATGCCGACTTCTGGAACGTGTGGGACCAGACCAAGCTCGAGACCGAGGTGGCCAACTGCATCAACCGCGACCTCGTGTGCGGTCTCGGCTGAGAACGGCCACCCACCAATTTCGAAACGGGCGGCCAACCCGTCGTCGGATCCTCGACGACGTCACCGACCACACCTAGCGTCGCATTCGTGACAGCGATCGAGTACCCACCCGACATCCCGGCTGTCGTCGAGGCCGACTCGGGCGAGACCGAACTCGTCGCCAAGAAGAAGCACTCGCTCGCGCTGCGCTGGATGCACTGGATCAACTTCCCAGTGCTCATGATCATGATGTGGTCGGGCATGCGCATCTACTGGGCCGACCTGCGCGACCCCTACGTGCTCGGCATCTTCGGATGGGAACTACTCGAGTTCTGGCCCGACGCGGTCAACTCGTACTTCCACCTCGAGGCCAGCCTGGCCAAGGGGATCGCCTTCCACCTGGTGTTTGGCTGGCTGTTCGTCCTTAACGGCGTCGCCTACACGATCCACCTGGCTCGCAAGGGCCGATGGCGTCGGCTCGTCCCCGACCGCCAGGGGTTGCGCGATGTGCCCGCAACGCTCGCCCACGAGATCGGACTCCGGAAGGAGTTGCCGCCGCAGGGCAAGTACAACTCGATGCAGCAGCTCACCTACTCGTTCGTGTGGGCCGTGGCGATGTTGCTCGTCGCAAGCGGCTTCGCGATCTACAAGCCGGTGCAGCTCAGCTGGCTCGTCACCCTGTTCGGCGGCTACGACCCGGCGCGCTGGGTGCACTTCACGGCCACGGTCATGCTGATGCTCTTCGTCCTGGTCCACGTGATCCAGGTGATCCGGTCGGGCCGACGAAACGCCGCCTCGATCATCACCGGGTATCGGGTCGAGAAGCGAGCGGTCGCCCCGACCGGCGAGGCCGTGCACGCCGAGGAGGTGTCGCCATGACGCACGACACGCTCGAGGAGTTCGAGGCCCGCGAGGAACGTCTTCGCGACGCGACCGATGCGGGTGAGGAGATCGGGCTCGTCGATCACGAGCGGCGCTCCCGCCGGGCGTTCTTGTCGTTCGCCGGGCTCGGAGCGCTCGGTCTGTTCGGGTTCGGGCTGGTCCAGAACCGCCCGGAAGACGAGAACATCCCCGACGTGCTCCGAGCCGGTCTCGACCGCAACGAGCGACTGTGGACCTCGATCGAACGCGACGGAGCACGAGCCCGCACGTTCGCCGTTTCCGAGCGTGAGGAGCTGCGGGTCAACGGTCGGCACGGACTGCGCGATGTCAACCGCGACATGATCCAGGTCGACGACGATGAAGCGGCGACGTGGGAGATCGAGCTGACCGGCACCGATGGTTCGGCGCTCGACCCGATTCCGCTCTCGTCGATCAAGGCCGACTTCGAGGTCCACGACATGGTGTGGGAGCACAAGTGCATCGAGGGCTGGAGCAACATCGTCCACTGGACGGGCGTGCGGTTCTCCGACGTGCTCGCGGCGTACGCGCCCGATCAGGACACGTCCGAGTGGATGGTGCTTCGAACACCGCGCGAGACCGACGGCGGCCGGGTCGAGCGCGTCTACAGCTCGGCGATCGAGAACTACACGATGCTGCACCCGCAGACGCTCCTGGCATGGCGTCTCAACGGTGAGGAGCTCACCGCCGGTCACGGATCGCCGATCCGGATCGTCACGCCACTCAAGTACGGCATCAAGCAGCTGAAGCGGATCGGGTCGATCGAGTTCACGAACGATCGTCCGACCGATTACTGGACCGAGCGGGGCTACGACCTCCACGCCGGCTTCTGAACGCGTTCCGATCGCGTCGTGATGACGACGCGGCGCGTGGTCGTCTCAGCTCGTCTCAGCCCACGTCCCAGCGGCACACGGTCTCGCGGCGCGGGCCTTCGGTCGCACAGGGGATGATCCGCGTGCCGAGGTCGTACAGCGCGGCGACGTCGACAGGTGGTCGGTCGTTCGGGTCCGGACACGGGTCGGGCGGCTGCGCAGCGGGGGTCTCGGGCATCGGGCAGGGTCGGAAGGTCACGTGGGCCACCGCCCGCGAGATCGCGTCGGCCACCGCGAATCCGCCGAGCTGGCGGAGATGGATCCCGTCGGGGTAGGCGTACTGGGAGCGCTGGCGGACCATGGAGCTCCACTCCACGACGTGGACGTCGGGCCGGGTGGAGGCGAGGAACCGGATCACTGCGTTGTGGCGTTCGTAGACCTGGAACGCCGGTGCACCTCCGAGGTCGGAGCGGAGCTCCGGGCTCTGGGTCAGCCAGATGACGATGTCGATGCCGGCCGCCTTCGCGGCCTGATAGATCTGCACAGCATGGTCGCCGAAGGCGGGCATCTGGTCGTTGTGGCCGACGTGGAGCACCACCACGTCGAAGGCGTCGAGGGGTGTCGACCGCAGGGTCTCGAGTGCGGTCGGCGGCGCCCCGGTCCCGCGGAGGTCGCACGACGGTCGAACGAGTCGTCGGCACGACTCGCCGCGCACTTCGAACGAGGCGCCCCGCAGCGCGGCGAACGCGCCGTTTCGTTCGATGCCTGCGTGTGCGGAGTCGCCGATCGTGAGGACCCTCGGGCGGGGCGGTACCGGCGGTGCGACCCGAACGGCGGGCTGCCCGGCCGAGGCCCGTGACGACAGGTCGGTGGATGCCCTGGAGCTGGAGGCGATCGAACCGGTGGCGAGTGTCAGGACGGTGAGTCCGAGGGTGACCGCGAGGCCGACGGCACCGGGTATGGAGCCGGTGGGGCGACCGCTCCTGCTGGGCATCGCCCCGACCGTAGTCGGCGTGGTCCGCTCCCTGGCGGTTGACAGTGAGACAGAGAGCTGCTTAATGTCTCAGCATGTCCGATGCGCCGACCGAAACGTCATTGCTGGCGCGCGTCCCACAGCCGGCGGGCCTTCCGAGCCGTCGGGAGTGGTCCGACCTTGAACTCCGCGTCCTCGACGCCGTGCGCGAGTGCTGCGAGCGGTGGGGGGTCGAGAAGACGACCGTCGACGACATCGCCAAGGTGTCAGGTGTTTCGAGGGCGACGCTGTACCGGCTCTTTCCGGGTGGACGCGACGTGCTGTTCGAGGCGCATCGGGTTCGAGAGCTCGACGACTTCTTCCAGCGCCTCCTCGGCCAGCTCGGCGATGCCGAGGGCCTGCACCTCTTGCTCGCCCGAGCGGTGTCGATCGCGATGCGCGAACTCACCTCTGATGCCCACCTCACGGTCATGCTCGCCGCCGAGCCGGGTCAGGTGATCGGCGACCTCACCGTCGACGGCCTCCCGCGCACCACCCGCGTCGCCACGGCGTACCTACTCGCCCTCGTCGAGCCGTACCTGCCGCGTGCCGAGGCTCGCCGAGTGATCGACGTGACCGTCCGGCTCGTCATCTCGTACTTCCTCGCCCCCGACCCCGACCTCGATCTGTGCGACGAGCGCGTCGTGCACGGCTTTCTCGCCCCTTTCCTACCGACCGAACACCGGGCCGATCAGCCCGCTGGCCTCTCCCAGGAGACATCACACCCATGACCGCCATCGACGATCCCCGTCCCAGCAACGCTGACATGCTCGGCCGTGAGGAGCTCGACGACCTCGAGGCGATCCTCGCCGTCACCAACTCCGACCCCGACGAGGTCGAGCACGCGGTGAAAGACAACGCCGATGCGATCTTCACCTGGGACTACTCGCTGCAGCGGCCGCATCTCCGCAAGCTCTACGAGAAGGCCAAGACGGGACAGTGGAACGGCACGACCGACCTCGACTGGTCGACCGACGTCGACCTCGAGAAGCAGATTGCAGGCGACCAGTCGCAGGTCGCCGCGGCGGCTGGCATCGATCCGAATCTGTACGACGGCACCGTGATCGGTCACTGGGGCGACAAGGAGTGGCTCGCCTACGGCATCGAGAACCGCAAGTGGACGCTCAGCCAGTTCCTCCACGGTGAACAGGGCGCGCTGCTCTGCACCGCCAAGATCACCGAGACGGTGCCGTGGTACGACGCGAAGCTCTACGCATCGACGCAGGTCGTCGACGAGGCCCGCCACGTCGAGGTGTTCGGCCGGTACCTCGACGAGAAGATGGGTGGCGGCTACCAGGTCAACGCGCACCTCCGCCTGCTGCTCGACGACATCATCGAGGACTCGCGGTGGGACATGACCTACCTCGGCATGCAGGTCATGGTCGAGGGGCTCGCCCTCGCCGCCTTCGGCTTCATGCACCAGATGACCGACGAGCCGCTCCTCAAGAAGCTCCTCCGGTACGTCATGAGCGACGAGGCTCGCCACGTCGCATTTGGGGTCTTGTCACTGAAAGAGGTCTACGAGGAGATGACCGACGCCGAGATGGCCGAGCGTCAGGAGTTTGCCTACGAGGCGGCGGTCCGCATGCGTGACCGCTTCCTCTCGCAGGAGGTGTGGGAGCGCATGGGTGTGGCGCCGAAAGACGTGCTGCCGATCGTGCTGCGCGACCCGACCCGGGATCTCTTCCAGCAGATGCTGTTCTCGAAGATCGTGCCGAACTGCAAGAAGCTCGGCCTGCTCGACCGCAACGATCAGTGGCTGCGCCGCCGGTTCGAGGAGATGAGCGTCATCCAGTTCGAAGACTGGGAGACCTCCGACGAGGAGTTCACCAGCTTCGCCCTCGGCGAAGAAGCCCCCGCCCCCATCCCCGGCCACTGACCCAAGGGCCCTCCGATGAGAGGTGACAGCCCCGTCCGACGACAGATCTCATCCGATGGCGCGCCGGCGATCGTCGTGGATGGCGAGGAGGCGATCGATCGTGTCCGCAAAGCGTGCGCCCAGATCGTCTGGGGTCAGGCGAGTGACGCTCCAACCGAGGGCGATCGAGGCGTTGTCGCGTCGAGCGTCGTGACGTCTGCCAGCGGTTTCGCGGTGGGTGGGGAACGCATCGATCTCGATCGTCCAACGAAGCTCGGGGAGAGCGAGATCGAACCTGGCCATGCCGTGTCCTGGTAGTTCGATCTCGTGCTGTCGAACGAGACCGGTCACACCAGCTTCAGCCAACGCGTCACCGACGGCGACCTCGGGGTGGGACTCGGCCGAGCGGCCCGGTAGGAGGCGGTCGAGGGCTTGGAGGTAGCGGTCGAGCCACGCTCGGCGCGATGAACGCCAGTCCACCGCGACCTCTCGGAGCTCACCAGCCTGATGGCCGCTTTCGTTCATGATCTGCTCGATGATCGAGAGAAGATCGACGGTGTCGACGAATCGAGCGAGATGAGCGCGGTCCGAGGCCGAGTGGTGACGCGAATGCCGTCAGAGCGCTCGATCGCGTCGTCGTGGTGAATTGATGCGGTTCGGTAGGCCTTCCCCCAGGGCTTGACGGTCGGCTGCGACGCGGAAGGTGCGATGACGTGAACCTGCGGGTGAAGAGCTCCAGATTCAGCGACTCGGACTTCGCCGGGCAGTCGGCGGAGTCCCCAGAGCCGGCCGGCCGACGGGTCAGCGATTGCGACCGATGGGTGGGCGATACACACCACAGCACAACTCGATTCGAACGTCGGAGCGGTGCCCCGAAGTCGGTAGGCACCCTGGAGTACCTCATCGATCCATCCGTGACGTTGGAGCTTGTCGATCGCCGTGCGGTTGTGACCGATCGCGAGCTGCTGAGGCACCGAGACGATGCCGTGTTGGGTTCGAAGCAGCCGAACCGCGTCGTCGGTGAGTTCGAGCATGATGCCCCTGTTGCCGGAGTCGGGCAGGGGAGACGGCAGCGGTGACGGTGATCGAGGGGTGTCGCAGCCGGCTGCCGACGGAGACGCGCCGGCTTCGATGAGATCTGTCTCCAGGCGGTGCTGTCGCCTCTCATCGGAGGTGTGAATGGAGTGCGGGGAAGTGTCAGGGGAATGGCTTGGGAGGGTGGGGTGGGGGAGCCGTAGCCTGCCGGGCGTGTCGAATCCTCCTGCCACTCAATTCTCGATCACGCTCGACGTCACCCTGGACAACGTTCCTGGGGTGCTCGGTCGCCTCGCCACCGCCATCGGTGAGGCCGGCGGCAACATCTTCGCCATCGACGGCTTCGTGGCGAAGGGGCGCGAGCTCGAGCGCGACATCGTCGTCAACTGCTCGTCGGTCGAGCACCAGCAGGAGATCGTGTCGGTCGTCGAGGCGCTCGAGGGCGTGACCCTTGAAGGTTGGTGCGACCGCACCTTCCGCATGCACGAGGGCGGCAAGATCGAGACCTTGCCGCTGTGTTCGGTCGCCGACCAAGACGACCTGTCGATGGCCTACACGCCGGGCGTGGCCCGCGTGTGCAACGCGATCGCCGCCGACCCCGACGTCGCCGACACCCACACGATCCGCAAGAACACCGTGGCCATCGTGTCCGACGGCTCGGCGGTCCTGGGCCTCGGAGACATCGGCCCCAAGGGTGCGATGCCGGTCATGGAGGGCAAGGCGCTCCTGTTCAAGGCGTTCGCAGGCGTCGACGCGTTCCCTATCTGTATCGACGTCGACAGCCCGGAGGAGATCATCGAGACGGTCATCCGGCTGGCCCCGACCTTCGGCGGCATCAACCTCGAGGACATCGCCGCACCGGGCGCCTTCCAGGTCGAAGAGGCCCTCCAAGACCTCGACATCCCGGTGTTCCACGACGACCAGCACGGTACCGCAGTCGTCACCCTCGCCGCGGTCGAGAACGCGCTCCGCATCACCGGCAAGCAGATGGACGATCTCACCTTCGTCATCTCCGGCGTGGGCGCGGCTGGCGTGGCCATCGGCAAGATCCTGCTCAACGCCGGCGCCGGCAAGATCATCGGCGTCGACTCGCAGGGCTGTGTGTTCGATGGGCGAGACGGTCTCAACCGGTGGAAGCAGTGGTTTGCTGAGAACACCAATCCCGACCGCGTCGAGGGGCCGTTGTCGGCAGCGATGCGTGGCGCCGACGTGTTCATCGGTGTGTCGGCTCCCGACATCCTCACCGTCGACGACATCGAGGCGATGAACGACGACCCGATCGTGTTCGCAATGGCCAACCCCGACCCCGAGATCAAACCCGAGTTGGTCGGCGAACGCGTCGCCGTGATGGGCACGGGGCGCAGCGACTACCCGAACCAGATCAACAACGTGTTGGCGTTCCCGGGCATCTTCCGCGGTGCCCTCGATGCGTATGCCAGCGACATCACCGAGGGGATGAAGCTGGCGGCAGCGAAGGCCATCGCCGAGTCGGTTTCCAACGAGGAACTGACCCCCACGAACATCATGCCGAGCGTGTTCGACACGAGTGTGTCGCAGCGGGTGGCCGCAGCGGTCGCCGAGGCGGCCGTCGCCGACGGCGTCAGCCGCCACCGCTGATCTGAGGGCGGCGCCGACTCCTGCTCGGGCGACCGGGCGGGAGACCGGGCGGGAGACCGGGTTGACGAGACCGGGTTGACGAGACCGTGTTGACGAGACCGGGTTGACGAGAACGGTCAGATTGCGTCCGTTGTCGAGACGATTGTCGGCTCCGCCTCAATCCAAACCCCACATGCGCCGATGACCAGGCGTGACGCGCATGTTTCGAAACCGGGAACGTTCTGCGTCGCGCCATGCGTCTCCCGAGGCGCTGGCCTACGTTGCCCCCATGGCGGACAGCTCCTCTCCCGAGGCTGCGTGCCCACGATGGTCGGGGATGCTGCGCAGAGTAGGCACCGTGCTGCTCCTGGTCGTGCTCGTCGGCGCCATCATCGTTCGACGCGACACCATCACTGCTGCCCTGGGTGAGATCGGCAGCATGTCGGTCGCTGCGATCGCTCTGCTGATCGCACTGGCCACCTACGAGCGATGGTCACGTGCCGACATCGTCGCCCGACTCCTCCCTCCGCTGAGCACCCGTGATGGCTTCGTCGTCCACGACGTTGGCAATGCGGTGAGCAAGGGGGTTCCGATGGGCGGGGCCCTCGGAACCGCCCTGCGCTGGTCGATCGTCAACGAACGGCAGGTCGGAGCCGCGCGGTTCTCCACGATGCTCATCGCGTACGGGGTTGCGACCACCTTCGTCACGTGGCTGCTGCCCGCCGTGTTCTTGTCGATCGACATCGTCGGCCGGCCAATGACCGCCACCGACGGTGTGCTGATGCTCGTGCTCGCCGGCGGCATGGCCGCTCAGGTCGGGTTCTGGTATGTCGTGCTCGGCAGCGATCGAGTCGAACGATGGAGCAGCAAGTTCGCGAGTTCGACCTGCAACCGGATCGCGAAGCGCCTGCCGAGCCTCGGCGACGCCGATGCCGAAGAAGTCGTCGGCGACGTGCGCACACAACTTCGAACCGAGGCCCGCGGCGGTCTGCCGCTCCTGCTTCGTACTGCGCTCGCCCAAGCATGTGGGGCCGTCATCCTGCTCGTGGCGCTCCGATCACTTGGCGTCGGCGCCGAACTCGGGATGACCGAGTTCTTCCGGTTGTTCTTCATCACCCACCTGCTCGGCACCTTCGCCCCGACCCCCGGCGGGGTCGGCGTGGTCGAAGCCGGCATGTCGGGTGCCTTGGTCGCCGCCGGCGTCGATCCGAGCCAGGCGTTCGCCGGAGTGTTGGTGTACCGCTTCCTCACCTACATCGTCCCGATCGTCACGGGCACAGCGCTCTACCTCTCGTGGCGGCGAGCCGCTCGGACCGATCGCGCCGAACTCGAGGAGTCTGCCGCTGCCGAGGTCGTGGTCGGACCTGACGGGGCCACAGCGCCCGGGTTCATCGGCCCGATCGACCCCACGGCCCCGCCCACCCGCTTCGCCGCCTGACCGTCAGGCACACCCAGCTGTAACGCTCTGAATTGCACTCGGGCGCCCGGTCGAACGGGCAATAGGCTCTGCTGCCATGGCTCGCTTCGGTCGAATCCTCACCGCCATGGTCACCCCGTTCGACGAGAACGGTGGCCTCGACGTCGATGGCGCGGTGAAGCTGGCCAAGTGGTTGGTCGAACAGGGCAACGAAGGTCTCGTGGTGTCGGGCACCACCGGCGAGTCACCGACCCTCACGATCGACGAGAAGCTCACCCTGTTCGAAGCGGTCGCCTCGGCGGTCACGGTGCCGATCATCGCCGGCACCACCGGGAGCAACACGATCCACGACGTCGGCCTGACCGACGAGGCGGGCAAGCTCGGCGTCAGCGGCATCCTCGCCGTGTGCCCGTATTACAACCGCCCGAGCCAGGCGGGCATCGAGGCGCACTTCCGCGCGATCGCGAGCTCGACCGATCTGCCGGTCGTGCTCTACGACATCCCCGTTCGCACCGGCCGCAAGATCTCGAGCGAGCTGATCGTCCGCCTCGCGAACGACGTGCCGAACGTCGTTGCCCTCAAGGATGCCGCCGGCAACCCCGGTGCCACCTCGATGGTGCTGCACGATGCGCCGAGCGACTTCGAGGTCTACTCGGGTGACGATGCGATGACGCTGCCGTTGATGTCGGTCGGTGCCGTCGGCGTGATCGGTGTGGCCACCCACTGGTGCGCCCCCGACATGCGGGCCATGTTCGACGCCTGGGGCCGCAACGACATCAGCGCCGTTCAGAAGATCAACGGTCGCATGCTCGAGTCGTTCCGGTTCGAGACCGGCGACGACGCCCCGAACCCCTTGCCCAGCAAGGCGATGCTGCGGGCCCTCGGCCAGCCCGCCGGGCAGCCGCGTCTGCCGATGGGCCCGACGCCTGCAGGCCTCGACGACGAGGCCCGCGGCGTCTACGACCGGCTCGTTGCGGCTCGGGGCTGACCCGCTTCACGACACCGTCCCCCTCGACCCCGGTGGGCGCGGCGTCCGACGGGATCCCGTTCTCGCAGGTGCTGCGCGCAACGGCCCTCGATGCTGCGATGCTGGTGTGATGTCCGATCCGTCGTCACCCCTTCCTCGACCCAGCGGCAAGCCGCAGCTGCGGACCCGCCCGGTCGACCACGACGTACCGGTGCGTGTCGTGTTCCTCGGTGGACTCGGTGAGATCGGTCGCAACTGCATGGCGATCGAACAGGGGCATCCCGACGACCCCGATCGCACGATCTTCCTCATCGACTGCGGCCTCATGTTTCCCGAGGCGAACATGCATGGGATCGATCTGATCCTGCCCGACTTCACGTACCTGCGCGAACACGCCGATCAGCTCGCCGGCATCGTGCTCACCCACGGCCACGAAGACCACATCGGCGCCATCCAGTACCTCCTGCGTGACGGCGACGGCATCGGTGACCTGCGTGACGATCCGCTCCCGGTGTGGGGGTCGGCACTGTCGCTGGGCATCGCCCGAAACCGGATCGAGGAAGCCGGGCTGATGAAGCGCATCGACATGCGCCCGGTCTCCGATGGCGAGCAGATCGAGATCGGCTCGGGCGACGGGCGGCTCATCGTCGAGTTCGTCCCGGTCACCCACTCGGTGCCGCACGCCCACGCCATTGCGGTCCACACGAGCCAGGGCATCGTGCTCCACTCCGGCGACTTCAAGATCGATCTCACCCCGGTCGATGAACGGCGCGCCGATCTCGCCCGAATCGGGCAGCTGTCGAAGCAGTACGGCGTTCGCCTGCTGATGAGCGACTCGACCAACGCCGAGGAGCAGGGCTTCGCCCCGAGCGAAACCTCGGTCGGCGGCGTACTCCGCCGCCTGTTCGCCGAGCACCGCGATCACCGCATCATCACGGCGAGCTTCGCCAGCCACCTCCACCGCATCCAGCAGATCGCAGCAGCGGCGATCGAAGACGGCCGCAAGGTGGCCACCCTCGGACTGTCGATGCGCAAGAACGTGCGCCTCGGTCTCGAACTCGGGGTGCTGAACCTGCCCGAGTCGTCGATCATCGACATCGAAGACATCGACCGTTACGAACCGAACCAGATTTGCGTCATCTCCACCGGGTCGCAGGGCGAGCCGATGTCGGCGCTCGGCCTCATGGCTCGCGGTGAGAACAAGTTCATGAAGATCGGTGAGCACGACACGATCGTGTTGTCGAGCCACGCCATCCCTGGCAACGAGGGCAACGTCAACAAGGTGATCGACGGCCTGCTCCGCCTCGGTGCCGAGGTCGTGCACTCGGGTGTGATGGACGTCCACGCCACCGGCCACGCCCAAGCCGACGACATCAAGACGTACCTCTCGATCGTCAACCCCGAGTGGTTCGTGCCGATCCACGGTGAGTATCGCCACATGGTCGCCAACGCCCGGCTCGGCGAGCTGATGGGTGTGCGGCGCGATCACATCGTCCAGTGCGAAGACGGCGACGTGATCGAGCTGTCGGCCGACGGGGTCCAGCCGGTCGGCCGGGTGCCATCGGGCTACCTCTACGTCGACGGCATCATCGGCGACGTCGGGGCCGGCGTGCTCCGCGACCGCCAGAAGCTCGCGGAGGAGGGTGTGGTCGTGGTGGTCGCATCGGTCGACATCCAGACCGGCAAGGTGCTCACCGGGCCCGACATCATCACTCGCGGCTGGGTGTACGCACCCGAGGCCGAGGATCTGCTCGACGAGGCCTGCGACACGGTAGAGGCCGCGCTCGAAGCGGCGCTGGCCGACGGTGTGCGCGACGTCGACCGGCTCGAGCGGGAGATGCGTCGGGCGACCGGCAAGTTCGTGAGCGAACGCACGCGCCGTCGGCCCCAGATCGTGCCGGCCCTCATGGAGGTCTGATGGCGGGGCGCACGCTGCGGTCGGCTGTCGTGGTCGCCGCACTCCTCGCACCGCTGGCGGCGTGTTCGAGTGACGACGCGTCGAGCTCCGACGACGCTCCCGTCAGTCCGACCGAACGCGAGCCGGTCGAGGCGCCCGACTTCGTGCTCGCCGTGGACGACGCGATCGCTGCGGTCGAGGCCGAGTTGGGAAAGGGGCAGGAGTACTTCGAGGTCACCGCGAACGCCCAGTTCACCAACGTCTTTGTCGCGACCGACGACGGAACGGTCGCAGTGCCGTACCTGTTCGTCGACGGCGAGCTCCAGCCGCCGGCACCCGGTCAGGAGGGGGCGTCGGGCAACACGTTCACTGCCGACGACGTCGACTTCGCACCCGACATGATCCTGTCGGGGGTCGCCACCGACCTTCCCGACACCTCGATCGACGCCCTCAGTGTCTACGGCGACGGCGTCGGGGCGGTCTACGTGCTCGGCGCGACCTCGCAAGTCGGTGGGCAGCTCGACATCGTGGTGACTGCCAACGGCGCCATCGTGTCGGTCGACCCGATCTGACGCGGTGCCGGTTCCTCCACCCCGGTCGGAGGCGGTGCTGGCTGTTCCGACCCAGTGGGGGGCGGTTCTGGTTGTTCCAACCCAGTGGGGGCGGCGCTGGTTGTTCCGACCCAGGTCGTCGCGGTGCGCAGCGAGCCGGTCGGGGCTCACCCATCGTGAGACAGGGCATTGGTACCGTGGTCGGTCCATGGCCTCCGCCGACAAGAAGCGCCAGAAGTCGTCGGGCAAACGCTCGACGCGCGTCAACCCGAGCTCGAAGAGCTCGTCGACGTCGCGCCCCAAGTCCTCCTCGAGCAACAGCTCGTCGAAGCGAGGCTCAGTGCGCGACCAAACGCCGCCGAAGGGCGGCCGGTCGTCGAAGGCGGGCAGCGAGCTCGACGAGGCGATCGGCGGGCGCGAAGCCGAATTCATCGGCATCGGGCTGATCGGGCTGGGCGTCATTCTCGGGCTCGCCACGTACTTCGATCTGGCTGGCCCACTCGGCCGTGGGATCGAGGCGCTCGTCGGCTGGTTCATCGGCATCGGCCGGTTCGTCCTGCCGGTCGTCGTGGCGTTCGTCGGGGTCGCCCTCATCCGCAAGGGTCGCTCGTCGTCGCCGTGGCAGCTGGCGCTCGGCTGGGGGCTCATGTCGGTCGCCGCGCTCGGCATCGTCCACATCGTCCGGTTCGACGACGAGGCGAGCGGCTTCGACAAGTTCGCCGAGTGGGGCGGTTGGATCGGCGCCGCCATCGGCAACCCGCTCAGCACGATTCTCGGCGACATCGCCAGCGTGATCGTCCTTCTGCTCCTGCTCGTCGGCGGCTTCATGCTGGTCACGCAGACCTCGCTGCGAACGATGGCGACGCAGACCGGCGGCTTCTTCAACGCTGTCGCCATCCCGCTCGTCCGGCTCGCCCGCCGTGGGCTCGAGAACATCACCACGCTCTCACGCGACCGCGACGAGTCGAAGGAGATGGAGCGTCAATGGCGCGAGCAGCACGAGGGCGGCGTCTACGACGACGAACAGCCCTCATCGCGCTCGTCAGCCGGATCAGCCATCGATGCCGGCGATGTGCCGGGCGAGGCGCTCGGCGCTGGGGCGGCAGCCGTCTACGACTTCGAGGCCGACGGCGATGACTTCGGCTCGAGCGACGCACCGAAGCCGAAGCGCAAGCGTGCGGCGAAGCCGAAGGTGTCGACCGGGTCGAAGGCGGGCAAGCTCGCAGCCGGCGGCGAGCAGATCGGCGACTGGAACCTGCCACCGCTCAAGCTGCTCAAGCAGCCGGGCCAGCTCAAGGTCGATGTGAAGGCGATCGAGCAGCGTGGCATGACGCTGCAGGAGTCGCTGGCCTCCCACAACGTCGAGACCACGCTGGTCGGTATGACCGTCGGCCCGACCGTCACCCGGTACGAGCTCGAACTCGGTCACGGCGTCAAGGTCTCGCGGGTCACCAACCTCCAGAAGGACATCGCCTACGCGCTCGCCGCCACCGACGTGCGCATCCTCGCCCCGATTCCGGGCAAGTCGGCGATCGGTGTCGAGGTGCCGAACCATCAGCGTCAGCTCGTCGCACTCGGCGATCTGCTCGCTTCGCCCGAGGCGCTCCAGGCGACCGACCCGCTCGAGGTGGCGGTGGGCAAGGACATCGCCGGCAAGACCGTGATGCTCGACCTCGCCACCACGCCGCACATGCTCATCGCCGGTGCGACCGGTGCGGGTAAGTCGTCGGGCATCAACTGCATCATCACGTCGTTGCTCATGCGCACCACGCCCGACGACGTGCGCCTCATCCTCATCGACCCGAAGCAGGTCGAGATGGGTCAGTACCAGCGACTGCCCCACCTGCTCACCCAGCCGGTCACCAACCCGAAGAAGGCGGCCAACGCGCTCGGCTGGGCGGTCAAGGAGATGGAGCGCCGCTACGACGTGCTGTCTGAGGTCGGATATCGCGACATCACCGGCTACAACAAGGCGTTCCTCGCCGGCAAGATCGAGCAGCCCCCCGGTCACGATCCCGACGCGCCGCCGGCGTACGAGCACATGCCGTACATCGTCGTGGTGGTCGACGAGCTCAACGATCTCATGATCGTGGCGGCGCGTGACGTCGAGGAGTCGATCACCCGCATCGCACAGAAAGCTCGTGCGGTCGGCATCCACCTCATCATCGCCACGCAGCGCCCGTCGGTGAACGTCATCACCGGTGTAATCAAGGCCAACATCCCGGCCCGAATGGCGTTCGCCGTGTCGTCGCTCACCGACTCTCGGGTCATCCTCGACCAACCCGGTGCCGACAAGCTCGTCGGCAAGGGCGACATGCTGCTCCTGCCGGGCAACTCATCGGTCGCCAACCGCATCCAGGGTGCGTTCATCACCGAAGACGAGGTGCGCGACGTCGTCTCGCACTGGCGGGCCCAGGCACCCGAGCCGATCACCTCGGCCGAGATCGAGGCCGAGCCTGGCGAGGCGGGTGAGGCTGTTGCGCCAGCGCTCACGCCTCCGATCGGCGGCGTTGCACCGGCTCGCCCTGCCGGCGCACTCGACGCGTCGGCGCTCGACGTCACCTCCGATGCCAACGCGTTCTCGGCGGGCGACGACGACGATGAAGACGCTGCGATGATGCGTCAGGCGATGGAGCTGGTCGTCCGCAGCCAGCTCGGCTCGACGTCGATGTTGCAGCGCAAGCTGAAGGTCGGCTTCGCCCGCGCCGGTCGCATCATGGACCTGCTGGAACAGCGGGGCGTGGTCGGCCCGAGCGAGGGTTCGAAGGCGCGATCGGTGCTGATGACCGTCGAAGAGTTCGAACTCCTCCAGCAGTCCGGCCAGATCTGATCTCATCTGGGGTCAGACCCCAGATGAGATCTGGGTCAGATCGCAGGAGCAGGGGTGTGCGTCGGACGGTTCGACCCGGCTACGACGGTGGGGTGGTTGTCGAGAAGACGTGCGTGAGCTGCGGCCGCCGGATCGAGTGGCGCAAGAAGTGGGAGCGTCACTGGGAGTCGATCCGCTACTGCTCCGATGCCTGCCGCCGAGCGAAGGTGAGCCCGGTCGACCGCGCGCTCGAAGCAGCGATCATCGATCTGCTGAATCGGCGAGCCGCCGACGCCACGATCTGCCCGTCAGAAGCTGCGAAGGTCGTCGCCGTCTCCGATCGCGCCACTGGAGCCGAGCCGTGGCGCGACCTGATGGAACCGGCGCGTCGGGCTGCCCGACGACTGGTGGCGTCGGGCGAGGTCGTGATCACCCAGCGGGGGTCGGTGGTCGATCCGTCGACCGCGAAGGGACCGATCAGGATCAGGCGGAGCCGCCGATGAGCGCAGCGCCGACCGGGTCCGATCTGCGTGAGCCCGGCCTCCCGACCCCGGAGCCAGCACGCTCGGCCGCCGAAGCGTGGGTCGCAACACACCTCGCCGGGCTGTTCTCGGGCGATCCGACGGGTTCCGGTCGGTTCCGCGGCGGGCAGGCAGCGGCCGATGCGGCGCTCGCTGGGTACGACGTGTCGGGCTATGCCGCCCGCCGCAACGAGGTCGCCCCAGCGTCGCGCCGCGGAGCATCGGCGCTGTCGCCGTACATCCGTCACGGTCTGATCGATCTGCCAACGGCGTGGCGCCACGTCGCAGGTGGCCCGACCAAGGACGTGAGCAAGTTTCGCGACGAACTGCTCTGGCAGGAGTTCGCACGTCACTGGTATGCGCAGCTCGGAACGCGCACGCAGCGCGGTATCCGACGTGAACTCGAACGTTCCGAGTCGACGTCGCTCGGCCTTGAGGGCTTCGACCGTTCGATGGTGTGCCTCGACGAGACCGTGGGCGAACTCGACACCGACGGCTGGTTGGTCAACCAGACACGAATGTGGCTGTCGAGCCAGTGGGCGGTGCGAGATGGCTGGCGGTGGCAAGACGGTGACGACGTGTTCTTCCAGCACCTGCTCGACGGATCCCGAGCGGCGAACCGACTCGGCTGGCAGTGGACCACCGGTGTCGGCTCGTCGAAGCACTACGGCTTCAGTCGCTGGCAGGTAGAGAAACGGGCGCCCGGCTGGTGCGCTCGCTGCGACCATCGCCACGACTGCCCGATCGACAGCTGGCCCGACGATCCCGAGTTCGTTCCCGTCGAACGTCCCGATGCGGCCCGCCGCGGCCCTGGCCGTCCTGACCTGAGCGGCCCCTCGGAGCACGTAGCGTCGGGCGAGCCCGAGGCGGTCTGGCTGACCGCCGAGTCGCTGGGTGTCGACGACCCGGCGGCGGCCGCTCACCCCGATCTCCCGCTGGTGTTCGTGTTCGACGAGCCACTGCTCTCGCAGTTGCAGCTGTCGGCCAAGCGCCTGGTGTTCCTCGTCGAGACGCTTGCCGAGCTCGCCGCCAATCGGCCGCTCGAGCTGTACCGAGGTCGTCCTGCGGAGGTGTTGGCCGGGCGCCAGCTCGCTGTCACGCATGCGCCGGTGCCCGGCTTCGATCGTCTGCGGCAGGTGGTCGAACCGGCGGCTGTGCACCCATGGCGATGGCTCGTCGAGCCTCACGGCGGCAACGTCAGCAGCTTCTCGGCCTGGCGCAAACGCGGCCGCCTCACCGTTACATCTCGGGCCTGACCCCCGATGCAACGCAAGCTGTCACACTGGGACCGTGGCGGTGCCGGTGATCGACATCGAGGGGTTCGTCGGCGGGAGTGCCGACCAGCGTGCCCGCATCGCGGACGAGGCCGATCGGGCGTGCCGTGAGGTGGGGTTCTTCGCCGTAGTCGGGCACGGCGTCGACCCGGAGGTGGTCGATCGGGCGCATCGCAAGGCGCTTGCGTTCTTCGACCTCCCCGTCGACGGTCGGCTCGAGGCGGTCAAGCCGGAGCCGGGCGCTCCGTACGGCTACAGCCCGTTCGAGTACGAGGCGCTCAACCGGTCGATCGGTGGCGACACTCCGCCCGACTTGAAGGAAACCTTCGACGTCGGCCCCGTCGATCCGCCGCCCAGGCCGCTCGCCGACATGACCGATCCCGATGAGCGGGCTGTCTACGCGCCGAACCACTGGCCGACGGCGCAGCCGTCGCTCCGTCCGGCGCTCGAGGCGTACTACAGATCGATGGGAGCACTCGCCACGACGATCATGGACGTGTTCGCCGTGGCGCTCGGCCTGGGCGATGGCGGGTTCGACGACCTCGTCGATCGACACGGCTCGGCGCTGCGGTGTGCTCACTACCCGGCCCTCGCCGCACCGCCCGACCCTGGGGCGCTCCGGGCGGGTGCTCACTCTGACTACGGCACCCTGACGATACTTCGGCTCGACGCCGAACCTGGGCTGCAGGTCGAGCTGCAGCAGGGGGAGTGGCTCGACGTCGAGGCGCCGGAGGGCGCACTCGTGATCAATCTCGGCGACCTCATGGAGCGCTGGACCAACGATCGCTGGCGTTCGACGATGCACCGCGTGGTGGTGCCACCGGGAGGCCATGCTCGCCGCCGATTGACGATGCCGTTCTTCCACAACGCGAACTGGGACGCACTGGTCGAGTGCATCGTCGACGACGGGGAGGCCGCGAGGTACGCCCCGGTCACGGCCGGAGCACACCTGATGGCCAAGTTCCGTTCGACCGTCCTCTGACGATCGGCTGGCCGGGTTGATCAGGGCTGGATGGGGGCAGCTGGGTCGCGGCCGACCCAGGCGACGAGACGTTCGATCGAGGTGGCGTCGTCAACGAGTTCGACCACGGAACCGAACGGGACCTCGGGGCCGCGCTCGGCGGGAATGGCCGCCTCGGTCATCTGCGCAGCGATCGACACGTCGGGCTCGGGCCAGTCGACGGTGACACCGATCGACGTTGCGAGGTCCCAGGCGGGCATGAACAGCCCACTCGCCCAGATGGCGAGGCAGATGCCGCCGGTAGTCGCCCCCCGGGGACCCTCGAAGATCGCGTCGAGGCGTCCGCCATCGTCCCAGTTCTGATGCGCCAGCCCGAGCGACTCGTCGATCGCTCTGCGGACGTCGGTGAGCGCGAGATCCGACGTGCTGGTCACCGTCGTGATGTCGATGCCGATCGGGGCGACGGCGACGCAGTGGTACACGGCGGTCATGTGCTGCGCCAGGTCGGTGACCGACCAGCCACGGCATGGCGTGGGGGGTGCGTGTTGGTGGTGGTTTCCATGCCTCGCTGATCGAAGCCCAAACCGGTCAGACAGTGGCCGGTTTGTGTGAGACACTCGCATCATGCGCGCTGACCGACTCGTGGCGACCCTCCTGCTCCTGCAGGCGCGCGGCAACGTCACGGCCCGCGAGGTCGCCGACGAGTTGGAGGTGTCGGAGCGAACGGCCCGCCGCGACCTCGACGCGCTCGCCGTGTCGGGCGTACCGGTCTACTCGGTGCGCGGGCGAGGCGGTGGCTGGCGCCTGATCGGCGGTGCATCGACCGACCTCACCGGGCTCCGGACACCCGAGGCCCAGGCTCTCATGACCATGGCGGCAGCAACCAGCGGCTCGACGCCCGAGTTGCGAACGGCGATGGCGAAGCTCACGCAGGCGATGCCCGAACCCGTGCGCGCCCAGGCCGAGGCGGTGCTCGCGGCGACGATCAACGACGACCGTCCGTGGGGTCGACCCGGTAGCGCGAGTGAGGCTCAGCGATCCGATCCGTGGCCGGCGTGGCTGGTGCCCCTGCAGGAAGCGGTGCTCGCCAACCGGGCGATTGAGTTGGGGTATGCCCGCCCGAACCGCGCCGCCACCGTTCGCCGCGTCGAGCCCTTCGGGCTGGTCCACAAGCGAGGTGTCTGGTACGTCGTCGGCGCCACCGAGGCTGGCAACCGCACCTTCCGGGTCGATCGGGTTCGGTCGGTCGACCCGCTCGACGAACGCTTTGAACCGCCGTCCGACTTCGACCTCGAAGCCACCTGGAACGAGATGAACGCGAGGTACGTCGAGCGGGGAAGCCGCGCCGCCGTCGAGGCGATCATCGACGACGAGATGATCGGCCCGCTCCGGACGATGGGGCTGAGCGTCGACCTCCACGGCTCGGCAGCGCCCGACCCGGTCACCCACGAACCGAGGTCGAACGCCACGCTCACGTCGTGGAACCTCGTAGCGCTGGTGGCGCAGGTCGCCGGGTCGATCGATCGCATCGAACTCCTCGATCCGCCCGCCGAACTCGTCGCTGCGCTCGCCGACGTCGGGCGGGAGTTGGTCGATCGATTCGGGTGATCCGCCCGCCGCTGCCGTTGCGGCCGTAGCGTGACGGGGTGGCCCGCTTCTACGTCGAGACCCTCGGATGCCCGAAGAACGACGTCGACTCCGACAAGCTCGTCGGTGCGCTCGCGTCTGACGGTATGGAGGCCACCGCCGACGCGGCCGACGCCGACCTGATCGTGGTCAACACGTGTGCGTTCATCGGTGCCGCCCGCCAGGAGTCGATCGACACGATCTTCGCCCTGCACGACCAGCGAAAAGACGGCTCGACGCTGGTCGTCACCGGCTGCATGGCGGAGCGATACGGCGACGAACTCGCCGCCGAGCTGCCCGAGGTCGACCAGGTCGCCGGTTTCGGTGAGGCCTTCTCGGTCGACCCGACCGAGCGCGATGGCACCGAGACGCCGTCGCTTCGCACCGGCGCCGACCGCAAACTCATCCCGGTGTCGTCGGTGCCGCTGCCCGACTTCGATCTGCTCAACCTGCCCCGCCCCGCCACCGTTGCGCCGTGGGCATACATCAAGATCGCCGAGGGCTGCGACCGATCGTGCGGCTTCTGTGCGATCCCGAGCTTCCGCGGTCCGCAGCGCAGCCGCGACGTCGCCCAGATCCTCGATGAGGTGGAGCAGACCGGTGCCCGCGAGATCGTGCTCGTCGCTCAAGACCTCGCCTCGTACGGCAAGGATCGACCCGACGAACTCGGCGCCGGCTCGATCGTGCCGCTGGTCGACGCGGTCGCCGCTGCCGTCGATCGTGTTCGGCTGCTCTACCTCTACCCGAGCGACCTCTCCGACGAACTGATCGACTCGATCCTCCGCTCGGGGGTGCCGTACTTCGACCTGTCGCTCCAGCACGTGTCGAAACCGCTCTTGCGTCGGATGCGCCGCTGGGGTGATGGTCAGCGGTTCCTCGATCGGATCGCTGATATCCGTGACCGCGAGCCCGAGGCGGCGTTCCGCAGCAACTTCATCGTCGGGTACCCCGGCGAGACCGAGGACGATCACGATCAGCTCCTCCGCTTCGTCGAAGAGGCCCAGCTCGACTGGTGTGGGTTCTTCGAGTACAGCCGCGAAGACGGCACGTATGCCGCTGACCTCGACGGAGAGGTCCCCGAGGGGCTCATGCGAGCGCGCCTGGCCGAGCTCCGTGAGCTGCAAGACGACATCACCGCCACGCGCCGGGATGCGCTGATCGGCGCCGAGGTCGAGGTGCTGGTCGACGAAGCGGGCATCGGGCGCAGCCACCGAGAGGCCCCAGAGATCGACGGTGTCGTCCACGTGAGCCAGAATGAAGCCGTGGGTGAGTTGGTGACGGTGGAGATCGTCGACGCGTTGGGGCCCGACCTGGTCGCCGCTGGCGTCGATCTCGACGCGCTCGACGACCCCGAGTCCGACCCCGAGTCCGACGCCGAGTTCGCCGACACCGGCGAAGAGGGTGGCGTTTGACCGATGGTTGAGTCGATCAACTCCTGGGCCAATGCCATCACGGCGACCCGCATCCTGCTGTCGCCGCTGGTGTTTCTCGCGATCCCGGAAGACGGTTCGGGTTCGTGGTGGGCGTTCTTCCTGTGGTTCGTGCTGTGCGCGAGCGACGGGGTCGACGGCTACATCGCCCGCCGTCGCGGCCCGACCGCCGTCGGCGCATTCCTCGACCCGCTCGCCGACAAGGTCTTGGTGCTGGGTGCGATGTTCACCCTGGTCGCCCACGACATCTTCTGGTTCGTGCCGGTGGCGATCATCGCCGGCCGAGAGTTGCTGATCAGCGCCTACCGGATCATCGTCGCCGGTCGTGGTGTGAGCGTTCCTGCGAGCAAGGTCGGCAAGTACAAGACGGTCGTCCAGCAGTTCTCGGTTGCCTTCGCGCTGCTGCCCTGGACGGCGCTCGATGCCACGTGGCTCTGGAACGGTCTTCTCTGGATCGCCGTCGTGCTCACGATCGTGAGCGGCGCGCAGTATCTCTGGTATGCCCGCCGGCCAGCGCCGGTCGAAGCACCACAGCCCGTCTGAGTCGATGAACGTCGCCGTCCTCGCCGTCGGAACTGAGTTGCTGCTCGGCCAGATCGTCGACACCAACTCGGCGTGGATGGGTGGTGAGCTGGCGGCCGATGGCATCGACTCGCTGATTCAGGTAAAGGTCGGCGACAATCCGCAGCGCATCGAGGCCCAGCTCCGTCGCCTGCTCGACCCGGCGGGCGACGACGCCGACGCCGTCATCATGTGCGGAGGACTCGGCCCGACCCACGACGACCTCACCCGCGATGTGATCGCCACCGTCATGGGGGTCGAACTCACGCACGACGAAGGCGTCGCCGAAGTCATCGGTGAGATGTTCGCGTCGCGCGGTCGCGTCATGCCCGACAACAACCTTCGTCAAGCCCAGGTGCCGGTCGGGGCCACGATCATTCCGCAGACGCGAGGTACGGCACCGGGGCTCATCTGCCCGGTCACCGTCGGAGTCGGCGACGACGCCCTCGACAAAGTCGTCTATGCAGTGCCCGGGGTGCCGCACGAGATGCGCGACATGATCCGGCGAGCCGTGCTCCCCGACCTGCTCGAACGATCGGGTCAACCGTCGACGATCGCCAGCCGTGTGCTGCGAACGTGGGGTGAGTCGGAGAGCGGGCTCGACGAGCGCCTGCGGCCACTCATCGAGGAGCTCGACGAACTCGGCACGCCGACCTTGGCCTTTCTCGCATCAGGGTGGGAAGGGCTGAAGGTTCGGCTCACCGCAAAGGCCGACGACGACGAGACGGCTCGGGTGCTGCTCGATGAGTGGGAGGCGCGAGTTCGAGACGAACTCGACGAGCTGGTGTTCGGCGTCGACGACGACACGATGGAATCCGTCGTGCTCGATCTCTGCCGTGAGCGCGGCTGGACGCTCGCGGTCGCCGAGTCGGTGACCGGTGGACTGGTCGGGGGTCGGATCACCGACGTCCCCGGATCGAGCGAGGTCTTCCGTGGCGGGATCATCAGCTATGCCACCGAGGTCAAGCAGACGGTGCTCGGCGTGAGCGAGGGTCCCGTCGTGAGCGAGTTGGCCGCACGCGAGATGGCCGCCGGTGTTCGCGCAGCGCTGCAGGCCGACGTCGGCGTGTCGCTGACCGGTGTCGCCGGGCCTGCCGAACAGGATGGGCAACCGGCCGGCACCTTGTTCGTCGGGGTGCACACGCCCGATGTCGTCGAGGTGCACCAGGTTCGCGTGCCGGGCCAGCGTGAGCAGATGCGCCAGTTCTCGGTGATCACGGCGCTCGGGCTGGTTCGGCGAGCGATCACGACGATCGAGCGGTGACGACCACCGACGGTGGCCGACGGGTAGCGTCGTCGTTCGAAAGGGGCGATGAGCAGGGATGACGGACGTGGGAGGCGGTGACGGCGGGTCCACCCCACCGTTCGACGGTGGCTCGGGCGACCCGTACCAGCGTGACCCCTACGCACCCGAGCCGTACTTGGCCGACGACCTGCGCGCGGAGCGCGAACGTCGTCAGAAGATGTTGGTCGTCGGGCTGGCCTCGGTCGGTGGTGTCGTCCTCCTGATTGGACTCGTCGCCTTCCTCTTCACGCGCGGCGGCGACGGGTCGTCGTCTCCGACGCTCACTCCGACGACGGCGCCTGCGACCTCGATCGTCGAGTCGACCACGACGTCGATCGCCGAAACGACGACCACGTCATCGACCACGACCTCCACGACGACCACGACCGTGCCGCTGCCCACGGAAGTCGATGCTGGACCCGATCTGCTGGCGAGTGCCGGACAAGTGGTCACCCTCACCGCAGCCGACGTCGGCGCCGAGACCCCCGATGAGTTCGTTCGGTGGGTTCAGACCGACGGTCCCGACGTCACCGCTGGCGTCGGCGCGCTCGGTGGACCGACCGTCTCGTTCACCGCGCCCGAACTCATCGGTCACATCGCGTTCGAGCTGGTCGTCGTCGATCCCGATGAACTCGGTGACGGCGCGACTGCCGATGTGCCGTCGGTGTCCGACCCGTTGGTGGTCCGCCTCGTGGAAGACGCCGAGCGGGCCGTGTTCGTCGACGGTGAGCGGGGCGACGACGGTGGTCCAGGCACGATCGAGGCTCCGTTCCGAACGCTCGCTGCTGGCTTGGCGACCGGGAACGACCTCTACGTGCGCAGCGTCGGCCGCTACGACTCGTCGGGAGCCATGATCGAGCTCGGCGCCGGTGTCGATCTGTATGGCGGATACGACGCCGACTGGTTCCGTGATCCTGCGTCGCGAGCGGTGATCGACGGGTCGCACATCGCCATGCGGATCATCGGTGGTGAGAGCCGTGTGGTGTCGGCGATCGAACTGGTCGCGGCCGATGCGCCACCAGGTCAGCCCTCGGCGGCGCTCGTGATCGAGGCCGACGCCGACATCGAGGTGCGAGTCGAAGACAGCCGCCTGGTCGCTGGGCGGGCTGCCGCCGGAACTGGCGGTGATCCGACGGGGCGCGTCTCGGTCGGCATCGATGCCCGAAACATCAGTCGACTCGAGATCCTGCGGTCGACGGTCAACGGTGGAGCCGCCGGTGCCGGCTGGAGCGGACCGACCGACGGCGGCAGCCCCGGTGGGCCAGCTCCGGCGGGGGCCGGAGCAACGAGCCGGTTCGGGGCGCCCGGAGCGGGCGATGGCCGTGTGCGTGGCGGTGACGGCGCCGACGGTGGTGTGATCGGAGCGGGCGACAGCTCTTCGTCCGGCGCGGCCGGAGGCCTGCCCGGCGACCCCGACGGCCAGAGTGGACGCGGCGGCGCCGGTGGCACGGGTGGACCCGGTGGCGCAGGCGCCACGAACCGCGACACCCCTCCCGTGTCGGGTGCAGGATCCCGGGGGTCCGAGGGCGGGTCCGGTGAGAGTGGCGTCGGTGGCGGCGGCGGTGGCGGGGGTGCAGCGCTCGCTCCAGCGGTCGGCGGTGGTGGTGGCGCCGGTGGCCGCGGTGGCCAGCCCGGTGCCGGAGGCATCGGTGGTGGCGGCGGCGGTGGTTCGCTCGGCGTTCGCGCAGTCGACGTCGACGACGTGGTCGTCTCCGAATCCTTGGTGGCGTCAGGTTCCGGAGGTGTCGGTGGAGCCGGCGCGGTCGGTCAGCCCGGCGAGAGCGGCGGGACCGGCGGCGACGGGGCCGAGGGCGACGAGGTGCTCTTGGTGACCGGGGGCAATGGTGGGCCGGGTGGTGGCGGTGGCGCCGGCGGCGCAGGTGGCCAAGGCGGTGGTGGAAGCGGTGGATCCTCGATCGCCCTCGTCACCGACGCGGTGGGCAGTGTCGCGATCATCTCGTCGGACCTTCGTGCCGGCTCGGGTGGCGCCGGCGGGCCCGGAGGCCGACCCGGCGCTCAGGGTCTCGATGGTTCGATCGGAGCCGGGCGGATCGGCGGAGCCGGTGGCACCGGTGGAGCTGGCGTCGTCGACGGCGATCCCGGTCGAGGTGCTGACGGTGGCGCCTCGGTGGCATGGCTCGACGCCTCGTCGGTGCGACAAGACGTCGTCGACTCCCAGTTCGAACCAGGCGGTCCGGGAGCGGGCGGAGCTGGTGTACCGGGCGGCGCCGGCGGCGTCGCCGCCGACCGACTCGGCTGAGACCGAACCCGCCGTCGTCATCGGCACACGGTGACAGCTGCACGCTGACAAGGCAGGGTGTCGTCGAGACAACACGGTGTCCCAGCGTTTCGGCGGGACGTTCCGTATCCTGGCGCCGACCAGCCTCCGTAGCTCAGCGGATCAGAGCAGCGGGTTTCTACCCCGTCGGTCGCAGGTTCGAATCCTGCCGGAGGTGCTGCACACCCTCTGTGTGTCTCGCGCTCAGGTGCGGCCGCCCGGTACAATGGGGCGACTTAATCGGCCATCGGGCCAGCGAGGACACTGCGTTGACGAAGTTCAAGAAGGGCGACACCATCATCTACCCCCAGCACGGCGCATGCGTCGTGCAGGGCACGAAGAAGGTCGATTTCTTCGGCGAGAAGCAGGACTACCTGATTCTCAAGACGGTCATCAACGAGATGACGCTGAAGGTGCCGGTCGACAAGACCGATGAGGTCGGCGTGCGTCCGCCGGTGTCGCCCGACGAGCTCGAAGACCTCGTCGCCGTGCTCGCGAAGCCCGACCCGCGCGTTCCGTCGAACTGGAGTCGCCGCTTCAAGAACCACCAGGAGAAGCTCAAGAGCGGCGACGTGTATCAGGTCGCCGAGGTGGTCCGGAACCTCGCGGCTCGCAACCGCGATGCCTCGCTGTCGGCTGCAGAACGCACCATGTACGAGCGCGCCCGCGTCAACCTCATCTCCGAGATCTCGCCGGCGCTCAAGGTGTCGGCCGAAGAGGCCGAGGAGTACCTCGACGAGGCGCTCGCCAAAGGCGTGCTCAAGGCCGACGACGAGAAGAAGTCGAAGAAGAAGTAGGGCCCTGAGGCTCCGCACACTCCGGGGCGCTCACTCGGCGGCGGTCATCCCGAGGCGTAGTCGCCGGTGACCCACTTCATCGAGAACGACACGGTCACCGGGAGGTGATCGGACACGCCGTCCCAGTGGTCGCCACCGTCGGGCACGGTCAGCTCCACGTCGAGAGCGTCGTCGGGCAACAACACGTGGTCGAGCACGTTGACCGGTGCCTCGGCCGGGTTGGTCGGAGGTGACGAGACGTACTCGGTGCCGGGCAAGCGGTCGAGTTGCTCCGGGTCACCGTGATCGTTGAGGTCTCCGCCGACGATCAGGGGCGGTGCCTGACCGAGACGCTCGGCGATCGCAACGATCTGGTCTGACTCCTCGAGTCGTTCGGTGTGGAGATCATGGGGCGACAGGTGGACGTTGATGATCCGGTACGCCGAGTGGTCGGCGCGTCGCACGACGCCCCACTGCGCGATCCGGCGACGCCACCAGCGCCGCCAGCGTGTCGAACTGATCACTTGCGAACCCCGGCCGTACAAGCTGTGGGGCGTGAGGATGGCAGCGCCCTCGGCCTTCGAGCCGAACAAGGGAAAACAGGCGTGGTGCTTGAAGGTCCACTCGTGGTCCATGTCGAGTCGCTCGGCGACCGCCGTCGCCTGAGGTCGCCGAACCTCCTGGAGGAGCACCACATCGGGATCGTTCGCCCCGAGTGCTTCGACGACGCGGTCGAGGTCGGTGGGCTTCGACCCCTGGACGTTCCACGTCGTCACGGTCCATCGCGGCGTGGAACTGCGCACTGCAACAGTGTTTCAGAGAGATGTGGCTGCCCTCATGACAGACGGTGTGGTTCGTGCAAACGTCACAGTCACGTGACGATTCGATGCCCGGGGGCCGTTTCGGCATGCGGAGCGCACGGTGTGCGGCGGCGCAGCGGATGGAACCCGCCAGCTCGCCTCGGTCGGGAACCGGGTGGTGGACGAACGGGGTGGCTGAGCGTGTCAGACTCAGCGTCATGACCGATGTCGACCAACCCGCCACCGACGACGCAGCCGACGATGCGCTCGACCCAGCCGACGACGTCGGCCCACGCCGGGTCGCCTTCCTCGGTCTGGGGGTGATGGGCGCCCCGATGGCTCGCCACGTCGCACGTGCGGGCAACGACGTCAAGGTGTACAACCGCACCGCCGCGAAGGCACTGGCCTGGGTCGCGCTCAACGGGCACCAGGCGGCACCGACACCAGCCGAAGCCGCCGACGGCGCCGACGTCGTGATGATGTGCGTCGGCAACGACGACGACGTCCGCGAGGTGGTGTTCGGCAGTGCTGGCGTCCTCTCGACCATTCCGACGGGGTCGGTCCTGGTCGATCACACCACCGCATCGGCTGGTCTCGCCCGAGAACTCGCCAGCGCCTGCGCCGAGCAGGGTGTCGGGTTCGTCGATGCCCCGGTATCCGGAGGCCAGGCGGGCGCCGAGAACGGCCAGCTGACGGTGATGTGTGGCTCCGACGACCAGGCGGCGTTCGACCTTGCCAAGCCGGTCATCGACACCTTCGCCCGCTCATGCGTGCTCATGGGCGAGGCCGGATCGGGCCAGCTCACCAAGATGATCAATCAGATCTGCATCGCTGGCGTGTTGCAGGGCTTGTCGGAAGCGGTCAACTTTGCCCAGCGTGCCGGCCTCGACGTGGAGCAGGTCGTCGAGGTGATCGGCAAGGGCGCCGCCCAGAGCTGGCAGATGGACAACCGAGCGGTCACGATGGCGAACGGCCAGTTCGACTTCGGGTTCGCCGTCGATTGGATGCGCAAAGACCTCGGCATCGTGATGGACGAGGCGAGCCGGAACGGCGCTCGGCTGCCGCTCACCGTGCTCGTCGATCAGTTCTATGCACAGGTGCAGGCTCGCGGTGGCGAGCGCTGGGACACCAGCAGCCTCATCGACCTGCTCACCAACCCCTGACGCCACCCGCCCAGTTCGGCACGCTCGGGGTCTGCGTCGAAACGTGCCGAGGGTAGGGTCCTGCCGATGCGTAAGCCCGAGATCACCATCCCCGACGAGAACCCGCCGAGCGAGCTGGTCATCGACGACCTCGAGGTCGGCGATGGTAACGAGGCCACCGCTGGGGCGATGGTCACGGTCCATTACGTCGGCGTGTCGTGGTCGACCGGCGAGCAGTTCGACGCCTCGTGGGATCGCATGGAGCCCTTCCGTTTCGGTCTCGGCGACGGCATGGTCATTCAGGGCTGGGACGAAGGCGTCCAGGGCATGAGGATCGGCGGCCGCCGCCGCCTGACGATCCCGCCCGAGATGGGCTACGGCAGCCGCGGCGCTGGGGGTGTGATCGCCCCGAACGAGACCCTCGTGTTCGTCGTCGACCTGCTCGACGTCACCTGACCAGAGCTGACTTGAGCTCAGCTGACCTGAATTGACGTGCTCGGGTCAGCGGGCACACGCGGAGCGCCCGCCGGTTCGCTCGGTCACGGATGAGCGATGACGGTCTCGTCGTCGCCCACGACGCGGGTGATCGTGAACGCCTCGCTGGCCAGGTCGGCGTGAAGGGTCGCGCTCGCATCGCCGTTGGTCCATCGCAAGACCAGTCGATCGGCATCGGTGTCGCCAAACTCGAGCGTGCCGGCGAACGCCGGCGAGGTGTTGCGGAGTCGGAGCATCTCGAGCTGATCGAGCACCACGGGCTTCGCGAGTCCGGCCTCGACGTCGGCGATGCTGAGGCTGGTCCGGTTGATCTCCTTGTGGCCGCCGGCACCAGCCGCATCGGCCGCTGCATCGTCGTTCGGACCGGCGAAGAGGTCGAGGTACCACACCTGCGGGGTGCCGGGCATGAAGAGCTGGATGGCACGCGCGAGGAGCAGTCGCTGCTCACTCTCGCCGAGGGCGCTGAAGAACGTCGCGTTCACCTGGTAGTAGGCGATCTGTTCACCGTCGGGGCCGTACAGATTCTTCACACGACCGCCGCGAACGAGGAGTCGTTGCACGATCGCCTCGATCTGGTCGTCGTCGAGCAGGCCGTTGCCCTCGCTGCCGCCCCGGAGGTCGATCACGGGGATGCCGTCGTGGCAGCCGAGCATGTTGACCGTGCTGAGCCCACGGTCGAGGATCTCCCCGATCCACTGGAGCAGGCGCCGGTTCGACCCCGAGTCGATCGCGTCGATCACGAGCCCGGGGAAGAAGAAGTCGTAGACCGGGTAGCCCTCGCCGGACAGCCGCTCATGCAGCCTGGTGCCGTACTCGGAGTGGATCTCGGGGAGTAGCGTGACGCCGCTCTGCTGGGCGAGCTGGCGAAGCCGCTCGAGGTAGTCCCACGTGCCCGGCTCGTTGAAGAAGTTGACCTCGCCGACCTGCTTGTGGAGGTAGGCGAATGCGTCGAGGCGGACGATCCGTGCGCCGTAGCCGGCGACTTTCTCGAAGGTGTCCCGATAGAAGTCCCACACCATCTCGGACTTGGCGTTGAGATCCATCTGACCGAGGTAGGTGCGGACGCCGTCGACCTCGTTGACCTCCTGGTAGAAGGTGTTCCAGTAGAAGCGATCGGAGCCGTCGGGGAATGTGACCCGGAGAATGGGGAGCCCGGGCTTGCGGGTGAACAGCTTCTCGCCGTGCTCGGGTGCGGGGATCATGTAGCCCTCGTCGTGGAGCGTGCCGTTGTCAGCCCAGAACTCATTCCAGTCGATGAAGAAGTCGCGGTACGCCGACTCGTCGCCGTTGGCGAGCAGGTCGTGGAACTGAGGGGAGGCGACCGACAGGTGGTTGAGCACCAGGTCGAACTTGAGCTCGATGCCGAGTTCGCGGAGGGCATCGAGGTCGTCCGGTGTGGCCAGGCTGTCCTCGAGGTCGTAGTCGATGATCGAGAAGCCCCGGTCGAGGTCGCTGTGGAACACGGTGGGCAGCGCGTAGAACAGCGAGAACACGTCGGCGAACTCGTCGCGCTGCAGGACCTCGACGAGAGCCGACAGCTCGCCTCCGATGCTGTCCGGGTAGGCGTTGAGCATCACGCCGTTCGGCAGTTCGTTGTGCACGTCGGTGCTCGCTTCGCCAGTCACCGATTGGTTCATCGTGCGACGACGTCGTAGTCGCGGGTGATCACGAAGTCGGCCAGGTTGCCGTGCCCGGCGATGATCTTGTGTTCGAGTTCGAGCACACCCTCGATGAACGGATCGCCGACCTCGTTGCCGCGGTTGCGCTTCTGGCGGTGCTCGAGTGTGTCGACGCGGTTGCGGGCGATGAACACACGCGTGCTGACGTGCTTGAGCAGCGATGTGTAGGTGCCCTCGGCGATGACGACCTTGACGCCCGACAGGTCGATGGCCTCGCTCCCGACCTCGTCAGCGTCGTAGTCGATGAGCGGTTTGGTGATCTCGTCGGCGCCGTTGATCGCCGCCTGCAGGTGTTGATCGAGTAGGTCGAGGCGCACCTCGACGTGGGGGCCGAGCCAGGTGTCGTCCTCTCGGCGCTTGGCGTCGTTCGACTTCGGTGGGAGGACGAAGTAGTCGTCTTGGCCGAGCACGACCGAGGCGATCCCGCTCGTGTCGAGCTCCTCGGCGATCGCCGCACCGGTCTCCGACTTTCCGCTCCCCGACTCACCCGCCACCGTGATGGTGTACCGGGTGGGGCAGGCCTCGACGGCCTCGATGATCTGGGGCACGATCAAACGCGCTGCGGCGCGGTGGTGCTCCGCGAGAACGATGATGTCGCCCTTCATGGGCCAAGAATGTAAGCGTTTTCAGGTGGGCTCGCACGCTGTTCCGCAGAGAGCAGCCGACGGGAGCCGATCGCTCAGATGACGGGGACCTCGACGTGGCGGCCGAACACGCCGCCGAGGGTCGCCATCACCTCGCCGAGGGTGGCATAGGTGTGGGCCGCCTCGATGAGGGTCGGCATCAGGTTGATCTCGGGGTCGGCGGCCTCCTGAGCCAGCTTGGCCAGCACCTTGTCGACTGCTTCCTGGTCACGATCGGCTTTGACGCTCTGCAGCCGGTCTTTCTGGCGAGCCTCGTCTTCGTTGGTGATCTGGAGGATGTCGAGCGTCTCGTCGTTGCCCTCGAAGAAGTCGGTGACGCCGACGATGTGACGCGTGCCCTCGTTGAAGGTGCGTTCGAGCTCGTACGCCGAGTCGGCGATACGACCCTGGAACCAGTTCTCGTCGATGCCGGTGATGACCCCTTCGAGCATCGAGCCCTTCCCGAGGTCGCCGAGGTGGGCGAAGATCTCTTCGGCCCGCCGTTCCATCTCGTCGGTGAGTTCCTCGACGAACCACGATCCGCCGAGCGGGTCGGCCACCTTGGTCACGTTGGTCTCGTGAGCGATCACCTGCTGAGTGCGCAGCGCCAGGCGAGCGGCCTTCTCGGTCGGGAGCGCGAGCGCCTCGTCCATCGAGTTGGTGTGGAGACTCTGAGTGCCGCCGAGCACGCCGGCGAGTGCCTCGATGGCGGTCCGCACGAGGTTGACCTCGGGTTGCTGCGCAGTGAGTGACACGCCGGCGGTCTGGGTGTGGAACCGGAGCTGCATCGATTTCTCGAGCTGCGCTCCGTAGCGCTCGTTCATCCAGCGCGCCCAGATGCGGCGAGCAGCGCGGAGTTTGGCGATCTCCTCGAAGAAGTCGATGTGGGCGTTGAAGAAGAAGCTGAGGCGAGGTGCGAACGCGTCGATCGACAAGCCGGCTTGCAGCGCCAGCTCGACGTAGGCGAAACCGTTGGCGAGGGTGAACGCGAGCTCTTCGGCAGCTGTCGAGCCGGCCTCGCGGATGTGGTAGCCGGAGATCGACACCGAGTTCCACTTCGGCATCTCGGCAGCCGTGAACGAGATCGTGTCGCGCACGAGCCGCATCGACTGACGAGGTGGGAACACGTACTCCTTCTGGGCCTGGTACTCCTTCAGGATGTCGTTCTGGAGCGTGCCACCGAGGCGGGCGCGGTTGACGCCGTGTTTCTCGCCGTTGGCGATGAACATCGCGAAGATCGGCGCCGCCGGGCTGTTGATCGTCATCGACGTGGTGATTCCACCGAGGTCGATGTCGGCGTAGAGGTCTTCCATGTCGGCAAGGGTGTCGACAGCGACACCGCAGCGCCCGACCTCACCGAGGCTCATCGCGTGGTCGGAGTCGAGGCCGAGCAGGGTCGGCATGTCGAACGCAGTGGACAAGCCACCACCGCCAGCGGAGAGGATCTCCTTGAAGCGCCTGTTCGTGTCGTCGGCGGTGCCGAACCCGGCGAACATGCGCATGGTCCAGAGGCGTGATCGATACATCGATGCGTGTGGGCCTCGGGTGTAGGGATACTGACCCGGGAACTCCCCGTCGTCGGGCCCGTAGACCGCGTCGAGCGGAACGCCCGACATGGTCGTCCACGCCTCGTCACGCAGCTTCGACTCGGCGTACGCGGACTCCCAGATCTCACGATTCGTCGGCATGGACCGATGGTACGACGCCGATCGGGACGCCTACGGACCGGGCTCAGACCCGAACCTCGACACTGGGATGCGACAGTGGGATGCGACACTGGGGCGATGTCCATCGATCTGGCGGTCGACGCGTGAACTCGCTGGCGCTATGACGGCCCGGTCGGCCGGCATCGTCCTCTGGCGGTCGTCGCCAGCGGGAGCGATCGAGGTGCTGCTGGGCCACATGGGTGGCCCCTACTGGAGTAGGAAGGACGACGGCGCATGGTCGATCCCGAAGGGGCTGCCCGACCCGGGCGAGGCAGAGATCGATGCGGCTCGACGGGAGTTCGTCGAGGAGCTCGGAGTGGTGTTGCCGCCTGGTGAACTCGTTGCTCTGGGCGAGATCCGACAGTCGAAGAAGGTCGTCGTCTCGTGGGCGCTCGAGCTCGTCGCCCCGCACGAATTCGACCTCGATGCAATCGAGTCCAACAGGTTCGAGATGGAATGGCCGCCGCGGTCTGGTCGTCTGCAGACCTTTCCGGAGATCGATCGTGTCCAGTGGTTCGACCTGGTGACCGCTCGGTCGAAGATGGTGAAGGGCCAGACGCAACTGCTCGATCGGCTCGTCGAGCTGCTCACCTGACACGATCGGGGGATGGCCGACGACGCGCAAGACCCGAACCGGATCGTGACCGTCCTCCTCCCCGAGGACGAGTACACCCACACCCCCGACAAGGCCGAGAACTACAACGAGTCGATGTACCTCAACGCCTTCGACCTGGGTCTCCAGGCCGGGGGATGGTTCCGCCTCGGCAACCGGGTCAACGAGGGGTACGCCGAGATGTCGATCTGCATCTATCTGCCCGACGGGTCGGTCGGGTTCATGTTCGACCGGCCGAAGATCGAGACGAACGACGGGATGTCGGCCGGCGGGCTCACGATCGAGGTCGTCGCACCGTTCGAGCACCTGCGGGTCACCTACGACGGGCGGGTGTGTCTGCTCGCCGACCCGAGCCAGATGGCCGAACCGCGCACGGCCTTCCGGGAGAACCCGATCGTCGACTGCACCGTCGAACTCGACTACCGCGGTGTGTCACCGATGTACGGCGGCAAACCGCAGTACGCGGATGGCCGAGAGATCGACGTCGAGCCCGGCACCAGCTTCGCGAAGGCCCACTACGAGCAGCACTGTGCGGTCACGGGCACCATCACCGTGGCGGACCCGGACGGCGGCGCGGGCACTGTGCTCGACATCGACGGGTTGGGGTTGCGCGACAAGTCGTGGGGACCTCGCTACTGGCAGGCACTCACGTGGTACCGCTGGCTCCCGATGGTGTTCAGCGACGACTTCGCCATGATGATCTCGGTCATCGACCGCGGTGCTGGCGCCGTCGGTGACGGCGACGGAGCACCTCGTCAGAGCGGGATGGTGCTGGTCGGCGACGAGTACCACAAGATCCGTGAGTGCACGGTCGATGCCGAGTGGAACGACCGGGGCGAACAGACCACCATGCGCTGCTGGGTCCGCACCGACGAGCAGGAGTACGAGGTGACCGGCGAGGTCCTGTCGATGATCCCGCTCCGTAACCGGCGGACGACACCCGATGGCGAGCAGCTCCACACCCGCATCACCGAGGCGATGACGCGATTCGAGTGCGATGGTCAGGTCGGCATCGGCATGAGCGAGTTCCTCGATCAGGTCATCGACGGCTGGCCGATCGGCGTCCCCGAACGTGCCTGATCAGAGTGTGCTGATCAGAGTGTGCTGATCAGAATGTGCTGATCAGAATGTGCTGATCAGAATGTCTGGCCCAGCAACGGAGGGGTCGCGCGATCTCGGCAGCGGCTGACCTTCAACTCCGGGTGGAGCGACAACCCGGCGCCGTCGTCGACGGTGAGCAACATGCGTGGTGACGTGCCCTTGTCGATCACGTCGGTCGCATCGACCTCGACGGTGTCGCCGCGTTTGCCATTTGCTCGCGGGGTGGGCCGCGGCTCGGGGAGCCGTTCAGTCTTGCCGATCACTTCGAGCGTCGCCGGTGCCAACGGGACTGGACCCGAGGTGAGGTACGGCATGGGCGGCACGAACTCGACCGTACGACCGGTCATGTGTTCGATGCGCTCGGTGACTTCAGCCATGCGGGCGGAGTCGATCGACGCGGGGAGGCTGGTGTCGGCGCAGGTGCGCCGCGGAATCGAGGGTTGGAGGGCGCCGCCACCGACATCGATGGCGTCGCCGCCGATGTGATCGGTGCGATGCTCATGACGCCGCCAGTCAGGATCGAGTGGTCGTTGCGTGCGGGTTCCGCATGGAGAGAGTCCGGATCGGGCCGACGTCGTCGAGCAGGTCGGCGCAGACTTCTTCACGATTCGCCCGAGAATCGCTGATGTACTGCGCCGTTCCCGACATTCGGGACTCGAGGCGCACGGTTCCGGCCCCGTGACAAGATGTGCTCAAGAACGGGCGACGACCACGTCGAGGAGCGACTGGAGTCCGGAGAGCTGCGCGTCGGCGATGTCCTGGGTGGCGTCCCACGAGTCGATCTCGATGAGCATCGAGGGGACGCCGGCGACGAACGCGGTCCAGCTCTCGGCCCCGCCGTGTTGCGTGACGTCGGGTCGGACGGGGAGGCCCGATCCGGCCGACCACACCCGCTCGTAGGCGTCGGGCGTCGCACCGATCGAACTCACGTAGTCGAGCGGTTGGTGAACCCACACGACGACGTCGGGTTGCAGTGTCTCGACGAGGTCGCGGGCTGCTTGCGACTCGGGTTCGGAGAAGGGCCCCGGTCCTCCGGTGCTCGCTCGCCACCGCCATCCGAAGTTGCGATTCAGGTCGACCCCGTTGCCGTTGCAGCGCGTGCCGGCGGCGGTGCCGTCGGGGTTGAGGACTGGGAGGAGCCACAACTCGAGGTCGTCGGGCACCTCGGCGTTCACCATCGCATTCACCGAGGGCGGGCTCGCCGGCTCGTTGCCGTGGATGCCGCCGATCACCAGCACCGTACGAGCAGGATCATCGACCGGCCGGACGAGCACGGTCAGATCTCGCCCCAAGGCCGACGTGCCGGCCGAGTCGGTCCGCCATCCGTCGGGGAGCGGCGGGGCAGGCAGGTCGGATGCGGGGCGGTTCTCCCACACGTCGGACCCGGTCGGCGGGCACGGCGAGATCGCCGGTACCGGAATCGTCGTCGTGCTGGTCGTGGTCGTCGTGGTCGTCGTGCTGGTCGTGCTGGTGCTCGTGGAGGGAGTGGTGGTCGTCGAGCTCGAGGTCGTGGTGCTGGCGTCGGCCGTCGTCGTGGTCTGCGCCGAGAACGGCGAGTCGTCTGGTTGCTCGTCGCCAGCTTCGATGTCGACGGTCGATGCAACTCGGGCGTCGAGGCCACCGGGAGCGTCGGATCGTTCGACGGTGCCGTCGCGGTCTGCGCAGGCGGCGAGCACGAGCAACGCGGTGATGGCCAACGGGCGCCACATCGTCCTCGACCGTACCCAGTGCGCCACGAGCGCAGTGTTCACCTGCCTGCGAACTAGGGTCGCCGCCATGTCGCGCAACGCCTATCACGATCACCTGCGTTCGGTGCCGCTGTTCGCCGATCTCGACGATCACGATCTCGACGTCGTGGGCAGGGGAGCCACCGAGCTCACCCTGACGGCGGGCCAGCACCTCATGCGAGCGGGTTCGACGGCGCGTGAGATGGTCGTGGTGCTTGAAGGTGAGCTGTCGATCCAATCGGACGGCGAAGAGCTCGCCAGCGTTGGTCCCGGCGGCTTCGCCGGCGAGATGGGCCTGCTCACCGACGAACCCCGCAGCGCCGACGTGTTCTCCAAGACCGACGTCACCGTCGTGCACATCGACAGCCGGTCGTTCGACGCGATCCTCGAAGAGGCACCGCAGATCGCGGTGAAGATGCTCCCGATCGTCGCCAAACGCGCGGTCGCAGCGGGCGCCATCCACCACACCGACTGAGCTCTGCTTGCGGTTCCACCCGGCATCCGGGTCGAATCACGAGCAGATCTGAACTCCGGCCAGACACAGACCCCGTATCACTGACCGCGGAGTCCGTCGGCGAGCTTCATGGCGAGCGCCGCCGGGTGGTCGGTGCGCTCCTCGCGTCGATCGGCCGCGGCGAGCAGTGCTCGGCTGCCGCGAACTCCGAGCCATCTGAGTGGTTCGGGTTCCCACTTCTTCGACGTGGCGCCGACCCATGGCAGTCGAGTTCGTTCGGTGTCGTGGCCGGCGATCAACTCGGCCAGCGTCCGCCCGGCCAGTTGAGCAGCTGCGACACCTTCGCCCACGTAGCCGCCGAGCGTGGCCAACCCGGTGCTGGCGTCGTGGTGGAGCGACGGGAGCCAGTTGCGCGGAATGCCCAAGACGCCGCCCCATCGGTGGGTGATGGGAACGTCGGTGACCTGGGGGAGCAGTTCGGTGAGCACGGCGTGGACGTTGGCGTGGGTGCGGCGATCGAACTCGGTCGACCGATCGATCACGGATCCGAAGCGATAGGGCAGCCCGGTCGTGCCGAAAGCGATGCGATCGTCGGCGGTCCGCTGGCCGTAGGTGACCATGGTGCGGGCATCGTCGAACGTCGGCCGCTCGGCCAAACCGATGTCGTTCCACATCGACGCCGGGAGCGGCTCGGTGGCGACCATGTACGAGTACACGGGCAGCAGGTCGCGGCGCTGGCCGTCGAGATCTCGGCGGTACGCCTCGGCGGCGCACACGACGGTTCGAGCCTCGAGCGCGCCACGGTCGGTCACCACTCGATGGGGTTCGATCGAGGTGACGGTGGTGCCTTCGTGGATCGTCGCGCCGTTCGCCTCGACGTGCTCGGCGAGTCCGGACGCAAGGCGAGCCGGGTCGAGCGCAGCACAGGGGGAGAAGAACACTCCGCCGCGGACGTTGCTCATCCCGACGATCGCCGAGGTCTCGTCGGGGTCGAGGAGTCGGACGACCGACTCGTCGTGGCCGATGGCGTGGGCGTGGGTGACGTCGTCGCGTTGGCGGTCGCGCTGCGGCGCGGTTCGGGCGACGCGGATGTTGCCGCCCTTCGCATAGCCGCATCCGATACCGAGCCGCTCGATGATGCGGCCGATCTCGTCAACCGCATCCATCACGGCCTGTTCGAGTCGGAGGGCTGCGTCGGGATTCGACCGCTTGGCGTACGCGGCGTACGACCCGGCGAGTTCACCGACGGCCCACCCTCCATTGCGGCCCGAGGCGCCGAAGCCGACGTGGTGCTTCTCGAGCACCACGATGCGGAGCGTCGGGTCGAGTTCGAGCAGGTGGTAGGCGGTCCAGAGGCCGCTGAAGCCGGCACCCACGATCGCGACATCGACCGGCTCAGCTGTCGACCCGCCGCCGCTGCCGATCGCGCTGCCGGTGTCTCCCGAATCGAACGGTGGGCGGGCCGGCCGCTCCCCGAGCCAGTCCCACCAGAGCGGTCGTGGAACGGCGTCAGAAAGGCGATCAGGTGACTGTGAGTCGCTCACGGTGAGACTGTACGTTGCCACCATGCGTCGTCCGTCAATCCGCATCCTCGATGCTGCCGGCTCGCCTGAGGAGCTCGGCGCCGCCCACGGCTCGGCATATGCAGACGAGATCCGCCACTACGCCCGGGAGCGGATCGACCTCGTCGCCGCTGGAGGCTGGTCGGGCGGACCGATCGGTGTGGCCGACGTACTTGACATCGCCGACTCGATGCTGCCGGCCCACGAGTCGTTCGACCTTGCGCTTCATGCCGAGATGCTGGCGATGGCCGAGGCCGCCGGCATCACGCCCGCCGAGGCCGTGGTGGTCGGGGGCTTCACCGACTTCGTCGACACCGTTCGAGCCGTGGTCGGTGGCCCGACGCCGACCGAGGTGATCGAAGACGACTGCACCGCCGTCATCGTGCCTGACCATCGGGGGGCTGGTGGCCACGGGTTTCTCGCTCAGACCTGGGACATGCATGATTCCGCCACCGAGCACGTCGTGTTGCTCCGGTTTCGGCCCACCGATGCGCCGGCGGTCAACGTGTTCAGCACCACCGGCTGCCTCGGCCAGATCGGTATGAACGTCGAGGGGGTGTGCGTCGGCATCAACAACCTCACTGGCATCGACGGCACCCGAGGCGTCGCGTGGACCTCGGTGGTGCGGGGCATGCTCGCCACGTCGACGGCGGCCGAGGCGCTGGAGGTGCTGCTCGGCGCCGACCTGGCTGGCGCGCACAACTTCCTCATCTTCGATCGGAGCGGCGCCGGCTACAACGTCGAGGCCTTTCCCTCGGCGCGGCCCGTGGTCGAACTCGCCGACACCCCGCTCATCCACACCAACCACGCCCTCGACCCGGCCGCCATCGCCGTCCAGGCCGACCGCGCGCCATTGCTCACCGCATCGTCGACCAAACGACTCGACACGGCCCGTGATCTGCTCGCTGATGCTCGCGATTCGGGCCGGAGCGAGGTCGAGGGCCAGAGCGACGGCGAGGTGGACGGCGATGTCGACGAGCAGCGCCTGATGGAGCTGTTCCGCGAGCCCGAGGCGATCTGCCAGACGGCGACCGAGCCGCTGCACATCGAATCGAGCGGCGCAGCGATCATGCGTCCGGCCACCGACGATTTCTGGGCGTGCTGGGGACGGCCGGTCGAGAACGACTTTCAGCGGGTGGCGATGCCGTTGCGCATCCCTGAGGAGCTGCCGGAGCTGCCGGGCGAGCCGATCTGGACGGCGGCGTCGGGCATCCGCTACTTCCACCTCGACGCTCGTTGGGCCGAGATGTGCACGGCGCTCGAACTCCAGGCGTTCCCGAACACTCGGCCTGAGGATCTGCTCGACGAGGAGTACGTTCGAGCGCTCGCCGCCGACTTCCCGGCGGGCAACTTCGTCGGCGTGAACGACGACGATGTTCCGATCTGCACCGGCTTCGGGATGCGGACCGACTTCGACTTCGACGATCATCAGCACACCGCTGAATCCCTCATCCAGCACAACATCGCCCATCATGGCGGCGGCCCGAGCGGCGATGTCCCGTCGGGGGAGTGGTACTACGGGCTGACGATCCTGGTGCGTCCCGACCATCGACGGCGCGGGATCGGCAACGAGTTGTATCAGCTCCGCAAACAGGCCGTGCGTGACCACGGCTTACGCGGCATCATCGCCGGTGGCGTGATTCCGGGGTACGCCGAACACCGCCACGAGTTGACGCCACACGAGTACGTCGAACGAGTGGTTGCGGGCGAGCTCTATGACCGCACGCTGTCGTTCCAGCTCGCCAACGGCTTCGAGGCCCGTGGCGTCATCGACGACTACATGGAGAACCCGCTCGTCCGCAGCGCTGCCAGCCTCATCGTCTGGCCCAGCGATCAGCAGGCCTGAATCGCCCGGCGAATCAGCTGCCGGTCCACTCCGGGGCGCGCTTCTCGGCGAAGGCCTTGGGGCCTTCCTTGGCGTCGTTTGAAGTGAACACGGTGCCCATGAGCGGGCCCTGCAGCTCGTAGAACTCCTCGGGCGTCGACCCGGCAGCTGCCTTGATGAGCTGCTTCGAAGCAGCCACGGCGAGCGGGGCGTTGGCGGCGATGCGCTCGGCCCACTCGAGGGCGCCATCGACGGCTCCGCCCGCTGGCGTGACCTGCGACACGAGCCCGGCAGCGAGCGCTTCGTCGGCGAGGATCGCGTCGCCGGTGAGCGCCATCTCCATGGCCTTGGTGATGCCCACCCGGATCGGGAGGTTGAGTAGGCCGCCACCAGCGGCGAACAGCCCGACCTTCACCTCGCGGATACCGAACTTCGCTCCTTCGCCAGCGACGAGCAGGTCACATGCCAGGGCGAGTTCGAGGCCGCCGGCCAGGGCGAACCCCTCGACGGCACCGATCAGGGGCTTCTTCGAGCCCTCCTTGATGAAGGTCATCATCGGCCCGATGTCCTCGCCACGAGCAAACGCCTTCAGATCCATGCCCGAGCAGAAGCCGCGGCCGTTGCCGGTGAGGACGCCGGCAGTGAGGCTGTCGTCGGAGTCGAGCTCTTCGACGGCGGCGACGAGGCCGCTCGACAGGGCGCCGTTGATCGCGTTCATCGCGTCGGGGCGGTTGAGGGTGATCAGCAGCACGCGCCCGCGGCGCTCGGTGAGAACGGCGGGTGCATCGGTGTCGGTCGTGTCGGTCATGGCTGAGATCTTGGTGGATCCACCCGGCTCAGATGAAACCGGCCGAAGACATGCTCGATCAGCATTCGTGCGCTGTCGGTGGGTGTCGGGTAGCGCTCGACCGTCTCACAGCACGTCGCAGGAATGCATCGAGCTCGGCGCGGGTTGTACTCATGCTGTCTCCCTACACTTCGCAGCAGCACTCCGCACCAGGTCGCCGCAGGCAGCGCGCCGGCCGGAAAGCAGGCGACCATGACCGATCAGATCCTCATCACCGGCATCCGTGCCGTCACGATCGTCGGGGCCCTGCCGCACGAGCGGGAGATCGCCCAACCCCTACAGATCGATCTGTCGCTCGACGTCGACCTCCACGACGCTGGACGCTCCGACGAGCTCGGCGACACCGTGCATTACGGCCTCGTCACCGAGCGGGTCGTCACGGCAGTCGAGGAATCGAAAGACGTGCTGCTCGAGCGGCTCGCCGCTCGCATCGCCGACGAGGCGCTCGCATTCGACCGGGTCGAGGCCGTCGACGTCACCCTGACCAAGCTGCGGCCGCCCCTGCCGAACGACGTGGTGTCGACGGCGGTTCGCGTCCGTCGCACCAGGGTCGAAACCGAGGTCGAGCCGCACTCGACGCACCGCGCGTACATTGCCCTCGGCTCGAACCTCGGTGATCGGGCGGCGTTCCTCCGGATGGGGGTGCTCGGCCTCGACCGGGTCACGAAGATGTCGCAGGTGTACGAAACCGACCCGGTCGGTGGTCCTGATGATCAGGGTCCATACCTCAACATGGTGGTCGAGGTCGAAACGTCGCTCGATCCCTTCGCACTGCTGCGGCGGTGCCAGCGGATCGAGGCCGAGGCGATGCGACAGCGCATCGTTCGCTGGGGGCCGCGCACCCTCGACGTCGACATCATCAAGTTCGACGACGTCGAGATGACGTCCGACGAGCTCGAGGTTCCGCATCCGCGATTCGCCGAGCGCCGCTTCGTGCTCGAGCCGCTCGCCGAGATCGCTCCCGATGCCTGCCCACCTGGGTGGGACGAGTCGCTGCCTTCCGGTGGTATCCGAGCGGTTGGTCCGCTCGATCTCGACCCCACCGCGCCTGCGCTCGCATGAGCCGCAGCAGAGTCGGCGTTCGCACCGTCGACGCTCCCGAACGGTACGACGCCGACGCGCTCGCAGCGCTGGTGGCTGCGAAGGGTGACGCCACGGTGTCGATGTGCATCCCGTGTCGTGACGAAGCCGCCACGATCGGGCCGCTCGTCAGTGCCGTTCAAGACTCGCTGGTGGAACGCATCGGCCTCGTCGACGAACTGGTGGTGCTCGACGATCGCAGCACCGACGACACCGCTCGGGTTGCTGCGCACGCCGGGGCGACTGTCGTGTCGATCGAAGAGATCCATGCCGAGCACGGCACCGGTCACGGCAAGGGCAATGCGCTCTGGGCGACGTTGCTCGCCTCGTCGGGTGATCTGGTCGTGTGGTGTGACGGTGACGTCACGAGCTTCGAGCCCGACTGGGTCGCCAAGCTGATCCAGCCCATGCTGCTCGATGGTTTCGAGCGTGGGGCCGCTTCGGGCAGCCCCTCGGCGGGCGGCCACTCGTCAGGTGGTCACTCGTCAGGTGGTCACTCGTCGGGTGGTCGGCCGGTGAGCGAGCCGCCAGTTGCGATGGTGAAGGCGCTGTATCACCGGCCCACGAAGTACGGAGGCGGTGGTCGCACGACCGAGTTGGTTGCTCGGCCCCTGATGTCGCGCTTCTTCCCTGAGCTCACCGGTCTCGCTCAGCCGCTGTCGGGTGAGTACGCCGCTCGTCGCTGTGTTCTGGAGGAACTCGAGTTCATCCAGGGGTGGGGTGTCGAGATGGCGCTGCTCATCGACGTCGCGGAGCGGCATGGCAGCTCGGCGATCGCCCAGGTCGATCTCGGCCAGCGCTTGCATCGGCATCAGAACCTCCACACGCTGTCGGTGCAGGCCGCCGAGGTGATGTCGACCGTGCTCGATCGGGCTGGCGTCACCGCAGGCCACTCCGATGATCCGTCGCTCCACCGTGCCGACGGCAGCGAGGTGCCCCTCAACCTCGATGTGCGGCCTGCGGTGGCTGCTCTTCGCGATCGTGAACACGCACGGAATGACCAGGGGCGCTCAGGACAGGTGCGTCGGGCCTCGTGATCTGCGATCTGCTGCTCGTCCGTCACGGCGAGTCGGAGTGGAATGCGGTTCGGCGCTGGCAGGGCCAGGCCGACCCGCCTCTCACCGCCCGGGGCGAGGATCAGGCCCGTGAGTCGGTCGATGCGCTTCGCCTCCTCGGCCCGTTCGGGCTCGTCGTCACGTCGACGCTTGCGCGTGCCGCCCGGACCGGCGACCTGATCGCCGACGGCTTGGGCATCGACCACGTGCGCCGAGAGCAGCGCATCGTCGAACGTCATGCGGGCCCCTGGCAGGGGCTGACCCGCTTCGAGATCGACGAGCAGTGGCCCGGCTACCTCGACGACGATCGCCGGCCTGACGGCTACGAACTCGACCCGTCGGTCGTCGAGCGGTCGTCAGCAGCGCTCCTCTCGATCGCCGGTGAGCATCTCGGCCAGACGCTCCTCGTCGTCAGCCACGGCGGCGTGATCAACGCTCTCGAGAAGCACCAGGGCGAACCCTGGCAGCGCCTCGACAACCTCGAAGGCCGCTGGTTCCAGTCGGACGGCAACGACCTCGTCCCCGTCGGTGACCGAGTCCGTTTGGGCTCCTGGGACCAACCCAGCACCGACCGCGCCTACAACTGAGTCCGGTACCGAAGTCATGGCGCGGATTGGCATCAGCCTTTCGCAGGCCGAACTGGTGCCGGAAGAGGTGCTGGCGAGTGGTGCTGGCGAGTGGTGCCGGTGAGTGGCTTAGGCGGGTGGCGCCGGCAGTGGGGTCGGGTGGCGATGGCGCGTGCAGGGTCGGATGGTCCGCAGGCGTTCGGGCATGACCGTCAGGTCCAACGTGGGACACAGCCGAGTTTGGTGAGTTGCGGGCCCGCGCTACGCGGCGCTGCGTTTGGGTGGGCCGCTGCCGAGGACCTGGCCGCTGGGAAGCGTGATGGTGAGCTCGCGGTTGGGTCCGAGTTCGATCTGCCAGTGGTCGTCGTGCAGCCGTGTGTGGTGGTGTTGGCACACAGGCAGGAGATTCGAGAGATCAGTGCGGCCGCCGTGGCGCCACCAGATGACGTGATGCAGCTTGCATCGGTCGTAGTGGACATTGCAGCCCGGGATCGCACACGTGGAGTAGAGCCCGCGAAGTGCTCGTCGTTGCGCTCGGTTCGCCAGCCGTGTCGTTCGGCCGAGGTCGAGGTTGCCGGGCGCGTGGAGCACGATGCCGTTCGCGACGATGACGGCGTCGGGTGATTTGACGCCAAAGAGATCGCGTAGCACTGCGAACGGGATCTCGACCGGGAGTCCGTGGTCGATGGTCGGTTCGCTGGCGCTGTTGGTGTTGGTGGCGTCGACGACGACGAGCGCATCTCGATGCGAGTCGGTCGGCAGGGTGATGGGTGTGACTCCGTCGGACGACGAGTCGGCGGGCTCGCTGGTGTTGCCACGGAGGACGAGGTGTGCGAGTGCGACGGCATCGAGATGACGTGTCTGTTCCAGCGAGTCGGACGGTGCGGTGTCGGGGACACCCGCAGCGCGGATCGACGCGACGACATCCTGGAGCCGTGCCTTGATCTCGGAGCCGGTGACGGGGTCGAAGACGCCTCCGAGGTGGACCATGTCGGTGGCGGTGTCGGTCCAGATCGACAGCCGGGTGTTGCGTCGTTGACGGTCAAGGCGCTCCCGGCCGGTCTCGCGTTGGAGGTCCTTCACCCTCTTCTTGAGCAGCTTGTCGAAGGCGCCGGGTGTCATGTCGGCAGCGTCAGCAGCCAGCTCTTCGTGCTGGTCCATCAGTTGGGCGCGTTGATCGTCGTCGAGCTGGCGGCCGGCTCGGGTGAGCGCATCGACGTGCCCGGTGGCGATGTCGCCGTTCGCCAAGGCGTCGGCCATCGCGTCGGCGTGTCCCAGCGTGGCAGCTCGGTCGGTCTCCTTGCTGGCGTCGGACAGTGAGCACCGGGTCGCGTCGGCGATGGTCGCTTCAGGGAAGGAGCCGGGGACGGCGTGGAGCATCTTGGCCAACTCGGCGTCCTGGGCGGCGAGGAACGACTTCAGTTGCGACGAGGCCGAGAGGGCGCGACCGATCGCAGCGGTGTCGGCATCGGGGGACCCGGTGGTGGCGACCACCGTTTCCAGACGCTTCATCGCCTCGGCCAACTGCATGTGAACATCCTGACAGAGGGGTGTCACAGTCGACCTCGGGTTCGCTCGTAGCGGTCAGAGGAGGCGGTGTTGGAAGGAGCGGATCTTGGCGGGGTAGTGGGCTCGGCCGTACTCGGGTTGCTGTTTCACCACGATCTCGAGGAGTTCATCGTGCTGCGCGGTTTCCTTCCACGGCAGGGCGATGTAGATCGGGAGGCCGAACACGCGCAGCTCGTCGAGCCGGGAGTAGACCTCCTTCTGGTAGACGAACCGCTGCTCCCACGGCCAGTTCGGGGGAGCGAAGCCGGTGCCCGGGTCGACGATGCAGTGCTCGCGCAGGCCGTACCGGTCGGCGACCTTCAGCCGCTCGGTGAAGAAGTCGAGCATCACCTGCACGGGGTCACCGGTGACGAGATCCATCTCCCGCGGGTTCGCCCCCGACAGGAACGGCAGCACGATCGGGACCTGGGCGTCGGCGGCCACCTCCCACATCTCGTCACTCTGCATGCCGTCGGCTGCGTTGATCACGGTCGCCCCGGCCTCGAGTGACCGGCGAACCACCTCGGGCCGCCACGAGTCGATCGAGACGTCGACTCCGAACTCGGCGAGCGCCGGGATGATGTGCTCGACCCGGGCCCACTCGCTGGTCCAGTCGACCACCTCGGCGACGTCGGTCGACCCCTGCCCGCCGAGGTCGAACGCATCGGCACCATCGGCCAACAGCTGCTTCGCTCGGGCGCGGGCCTCGTCGGGTGTGGTGACGATCGAGTCGCCTGCGAGCGAATCGGGAGAGGCGTTGCAGACGCCGTAGATGATCACGCTCAGAACGTACGCGTCAGAGATGTACCCGGCACATCTCTGACCTGAGTCTCCCGCGGGCGGGGTGCGTTCGCGGCGGGCCTCCGTGGCCCCGGAGCGGCACGCCCGGAGGGCTCCGAGGGAGCGGCTGTGCCCCGACCGAGCAAGGGCTAGTCGGGGTCGAACTCGTGCCCGGGGCGGAGCTTGAGGCCCTTGTAGGCCTCGGTGACGCTCACCTCGCCGGCCGTCACCCGATGTACCTGGGTGCAGATCGGAAGCTCGAGACCGTGCTGCTCGGCGATCTGCATGACGGCCGGAGCGGTCTTCACGCCCTCGGCGACGTTCGACATGCCGGCCAGCACCTCGTCGATGTGCATGCCAGCGCCGAGCTTCTCGCCGACCGTGCGGTTGCGCGACTGCGGGCTCATGCAGGTGGCCAGCAGGTCGCCCAATCCGGTGAGGCCGGCGAAGGTCTGCGCCTCGCCGCCGAGCGCCGTACCGATACGAGTGACCTCGGCCAGCCCGCGGGAGATGACCATCGAGCGCGTGTTGTCGCCGACGCCGAGGCCCTGGGCCATGCCCGCCGAAATGGCGATGACGTTCTTCAGGGCGCCACCGAGTTCGCACCCGACCACATCGTGGTTGGTGTACACCCGGAACAGCCCTCGCCGGAACACGCGCTGCAGTTCGCCGGCGATGGCGAGGTCGTCGGTCGCGATGACGGAGGCGGCCGCCTGCCCGGCCATGATCTCCTTGGCCAGGTTGGGCCCGGTCAGCGCCGCGGGCGGATGCCCGGGGAGCTCCTGTTCGATGAGCTGGGTCATGCGGGCGAGCGAATCTTGCTCGAGGCCCTTCGACAACGACACGACCGGAATCCACGGATGCAGGTGCGGCCGGATCTCGACGAGCGTCGACCGGAACGCCTGGCTCGGCACGCCCATCACCAGCACCTGTGCGTGGCGAGCCGCCTCCTCGAGGTCGGCCGTCGCCCGAAGCTGTTGCGGCAACTCGAACCCCGACAGATATCGGGAGTGGGTGTGCTCGGTGTTGACCTCGTCGGCCACGGCGGCGTCACGCGCCCACAGCACGGTGTCGTGGTTCGGAGCGACGAGCGACGCCACCGTCGTGCCCCATGATCCGGCACCCAACACGGTCACTCGCATGTCGTCCTCCTCCGACGGCCGGTGCGAACCAGTACGCACCGCTCTGGGAACATGGTGGCATGTCTGCAGCCACCACTTCGATCTACGACGAGGAACACGAACTGTTCCGTGAGAGCTTCCGCTCCTTCGCCGAAGCCGAACTGGCTCCCCACGTCGACGAATGGGAGCGCGCCGGCATCATGGACCGCGGGGCCTACGTCGAGGCGGGCAAGCACGGCTTCATCGGGATGTCGGTGCCCGAGGAGTTCGGCGGGGGAGGGGTCACCGACTTCCGTTTCAACGCCGTGCTCAACGAGGAGTGTGCCCGCGCTGGCCTCGGCGGCGGCTCGATGGGGATGATGCTCCACAACGACATCACCACGCCGTACTTCCTCGAGTACTGCACCTCCGAGCAGCGCGAGCGCTGGCTGCCCGGGATCGCCTCTGGCGAGCTCATCACGGCCATCGCCATGACCGAGCCCGGCACCGGCTCCGACCTCCAGGGCATCGCCACCACCGCCGTTCGTGACGGCGACGAATACGTCCTGAACGGCTCGAAGACCTTCATCACCAACGGCATCAACTCCGACCTCGTCATCGTCGTCGCCAAGACCGGTGACCCTTCGGCCGGTGCCAGTGCGATGTCGCTCATCGTCGTCGAGCGCGGCGCTCCCGGATTCGAGCGCGGCCGCAACCTCGACAAGATCGGCCAGCACTCGGCCGACACGGCCGAGCTGTTCTTCGACGACTGCCGCGTACCGGTGTCGAACCTGATGGGTGAGGAGGGTCGTGCCTTCGACTACCTCTCGTTCAACCTGGCGCAGGAACGGCTGTCGCTCGCTCTCTTCGGCGTGGCGTCGGCGCGAGCTGCTCTGCAGTGGACCGTCGACTACGTCACCCATCGCACGGCCTTCGGCAAGCCGATCGCGTCGTTCCAGAACACCAAGTTCGTGCTCGCCGAGGTGGCGACCGAGCTCGACGTGACCCAGCCGTTCATCGACCAGTGCGTCCTCCAGCTCAACGCCGGCGAGTTGTCGCCAGCCACGGCCGCTCAGGCGAAGCTGTGGGGGACCGAGCTGCAGGGCCGCTGCATCGACAAGTGCCTCCAGCTCTTCGGCGGCTACGGCTACACGACCGAGTACCCGATCGGCCCGGCCTACGCCGACGCCCGCGTCTGCCGGATCTACGGCGGCACGTCGGAGATCATGAAGACGATCATCTCCAAGGACGTCCTCGCTCAGGCCTCCAACTCGTGACCGACCTGGTCGACACCCGCACCATCCGCCTCGACGCAGCTGGGGTCACACTCGCAGCCGATGTCGCCGGCCCGCTCGACGGCACGCCGGTCATGCTGTTCCACGGCGGTGGCCAGACCCGGCATTCGTGGGGTACGGCGCTCGCCGGCCTCGCCGCTGCCGGGCATCGCGTCTGGTCGGTCGATCTGCGCGGCCACGGCGACAGCGACTGGTCGCCGGGCGGCGACTATGCCGACAACGTGTTCCCCGACGACGTACGCGCCGTGGCGAGTGCCGTCCGTCAACAGCACGGACCGCCGATCCTCGTCGGCGCCTCGCTCGGAGGGTCGGCGTCGCTGGCGGCCGAGGCTGGGTCCGATGAGCCGCTCGCCCGCGCCCTCGTCCTCGTCGACGTGGCACCGAACATCGAACCGGGTGGTGTCGAGCGGATTCGTGCCTTCATGCACCAGCACATCGAAACCGGCTTCGGCTCGCTCGACGAGGTGGCCGACGCCATCGCCGCCTACAACCCGCATCGGCCGCGCCCGTCGAACCTCGACGGGCTGAAGAAGAATGTCCGCTTGCGTGACGACGGCCGCTGGTACTGGCACTGGGACCCGTCGTTCATGTGGTCGAAGCGACCCGACGACGACCACCGCCACATCCTCTTCGCCGAGCGCACGGCTCGGATGGAGGCCGCTGCCCGCACCATCGAGGTGCCCACGCTCCTCGTCCGAGGCCGCCAGAGCGACCTGCTGTCGGAGGAGGGTGCTCAGCGCTTCCTCGAGCTCGTGCCGCATGCCGAGTTCGTCGACGTCGCGGGCGCAGGCCACATGGTCGCCGGGGACCGCAACGACGTGTTCAATGGCGCCGTGCTCGACTTCATCGAACGACTCGACGCCGTCTGACCGCGCCGGCAGCTGAGGTCAGAAGACGGTGTAGCCGCCGTCGACGCACACCTCTTGGCCGGTGTGATACGTGATCGACGGATCGGCGAGGAACGCTCCGACCTCACGGAACTCGGCCGGATCGGCCCACCGGCGGACGGGTGTGCGTCGCACGGTGGCGTCACGGAACTTGTCGTTCTCGTAGCCGCCCGACGCCAGGTCGGTGATGGTCCAGCCCGGCAGGAGCGAGTTGACGCGAATCTGGTGACGGGCGAGCCCGACGGCAAGAGCCCGAACGAGTCCGTTGAGAGCGGTCTTGGCAGTCCCATAGGCCTCGTTGCTGGCGGCGCCGTGGATCGCCGAGGTCGACGACACGGCCACGAGGCTGCCGCCTTCGCCCTGCTCGACGAGCACCTTGGCGCCCTCACGCAAGGTGAGGAACACGCCGTCGAGGTTGGTCGCCATGACCGCCCGCCACTCATCGAGCGAGAGCTGGAGGAACGGGGTGCCTGTGCCGCCGCGGCCAGCGTTGGCGAACACCCCGTCGAGTCGACCGAAGGAGTCGACCGTGGCGCGCATGCACTCGATCACCTGCGGTTCGTCGGCGACGTCGCAGGCCATGGCGGTCGCGCGTCCGCCCATGGCCTCGAGGGTGGCGACGGCGTCCGCGTTCTTCTGTTCGTTGCGTCCCCAGATGACGATCGAGCCGCCAGCGGCGACGATGCCTTCGGCCATGCCGAGGCCGATGCCGCCATTGCCGCCAGTGATGAGAAAGACCTTGCCGGAGAGTGCGCCCGAGAGCGGGCGTGGGAGCGCGCTCATCAGCCGCCGAACATCTTCGGATCGAAGTAGTCACGCCACTTCGAGATCTTGCCGTCGGCGATCTCGAACACGCCCATGACCGGGATGGTCGACGGGCCCTTGCCCAGGTCGAGGGTGTCGAGTCGCTCGTTCATGACGATGTTGCCGTCGACCACCTGGAGTGTCGTTTCGAACGAGATCGACGAGGTGGAGAGGAACGGGCGGACGAAGTCGTCGATCGCCTGCTTGCCGACCAGCGGATCCCACGGGATGTTGTGGTACGTCGCGTCGTCGGTGAAGAACGCCATGACGGCGTCGGGGTCGCCCTGCTCCCAGCAGTCGCAGAAGGCGGTGACGATCGCGCCTGCATCGCTCGGATCGGGAGTGTCGTGTCCGGTCATGGCACCAGTGTGACGGTCAGCTGCCGCGGAAGTCGGGTCGGCGCTTGTTGGCGAAGGCGTTGATGCCCTCCATGCCATCGTGGGTCTGCATCGAGGCGGCGATGGTGACGCCTTCGAACTCGCCTGCCTCCTCGAGTGGGCTCTCGTACCCCTCGTAGATGACGCGCTTGGCCATGCCGGTGGCCCATGCCGGCCCGTCGGCCAGCTTCTGGGCGAGCGCTGCGGCCTCGGCATCGACGTCGTCGTCGGGAACGATCCGGTTGACGAGGCCCCACTGCTCGGCGGTGTCGGCGTCGAGCACCCGGTTGGTCAGCGTGAGGTCCATCATCCGCCGCAACCCGATGTGGCGGGCGACGAAGTACGACGAGGTGCCGTCGGGCGTGACCCCGGCATTCGTGTAAGCCATGGTGTACTTCGCCGACTCGGCCGACACGACGAGGTCGAAGGCGGCCATGAGCGAGAGGCCGGCGCCGCCCGCTGCTCCCCGCACGCCGGCGACGAACGGCTTGGGCATCCGGTTCATCCGATAGATGGCGTTGTGGTAGTCGACGAGCATGTCGGTGGCCAGACGAGCCACGTCGTCGCCTGCATCGGCGAAGAGCTTGAGGTCGCCACCGGCGCAGAACACCTTGCCCTCGGCGGTGACCGACACGGCCTTCACCGCTGGATCGAACTCGATCTCGATCATCACGTTGCGCAGATCACGAGCGAACGTGGGGCTCACGGCGTTGGCGCGAGCTGGTTCGGTGAAGCGAACGTGGGCGACGCCATCACGGGCGTCGTAGCTGATGGTCGAGAGGTCGAGACTCATCCCGCCAGTAGAGCAGGCGCGGTCCTCGCTGTAACCCTCGGAGCCTGGCGTCTCATCTGGGGTCTGACCCCAGATGAGATGGGGGTGACGAACCGGCCCTCACCGCTGGGAGGGAGGTGCGGTGAGGGCGGTTCGTGACGACACGCCGTCCGGAGGGGGGGGACAGGCCGGCCAGCGTGTCGCGGGGGAATCAGGCGGAGCGGCGCTCCTCGCCACTGTCGACCGCATCGGTACCGCCCATGCGGTACTTGCGGGCGCGGAGGCCGATCGGGGCTGACACCGTGAAGCCGAGGAGGTGGCGGTCTTCTTCGGACTCGCCGGCCCAGAACCCGTACTCACGGTTCTCGCGGGCGAACTCCTTGCAGGGTTCGGCCACCGGGCACTCGGAACAGAGTGCATTGGCCTTGGCCTCGCGCCGAGCCCGAGCCTGCGGGCGCTCTGCCTTCTTGGCGAAGAAGAGGTGGAGCTGGCCTTTGCAGTTGGCTTGGTCTCGCCACGAGTCGCCGGGGGTGATGCTGACGGGGAGGTCGACGGCGGTGATGCTCATGGTGGCGGGTTCCTCTGGTTTGGACGGTTCAACGATCGGAAGCGCCGGACTGAGCCCGGTGACTCCGATGTGGCTTCGGGGAGTGTTCGGAGCCGATTCGCTGCTGGATGCAAATTACCACTAAAAATCGCTAACGCACGATTTAGCACGAATTTCCTGTTTTCACGTAGATTGCCTCATGTGATCAGTGACGAGAAGCTCGACCTGCAGACGGCAGCGCTCGAACTCGGCGTGCACTATCAGACCGCGTACCGCTGGGTGCGGAGTGGTCGGTTGCCCGCCGAACTCGTCGACGGTCGCTACATGGTGAGGCGTCACGACCTCGCCGAGGCCGCCACCGCCCGGTTCGCTCCCAAGGCGCCCGCACCTCCGAGTCAGCGTCGAGTCGATCGCCAGGCCGATGCGATCCTCGATGCCCTCATCGAGGGAGACGAGTCGAGCACCCGAGCCGCCTGCAACAAGCTGCTCGACGATGGGCTCGATGCGATCGGACTCATCGAACAGATCATCGCCCCGGCCCTTCGTGAGATCGGTCGGGCGTGGCACGACGGCGAGATCGACATCTGGGTCGAGCACCGGGCCTCGGCCATCGTCGAGCGAGCCCTCGGTGATGCCTCTCCCAACCCGCGCGGCCGTCGGCGGGGGACGGTGGTGGTCGCTGCGGTCGCCGGCGATCGCCATGGCCTACCGACCACGATGGCGACGCTCGCACTCCGCGGTGCCAACTGGACCGTGCACCAACTCGGCGCCGACACCCCGACCGACACCCTGCTGTCGTTCCTCGAGTCGAACCCGGCCGACCTCGTGGTGCTCTCCAACACGAACACAGCGGTCGCCAATCGCGTCGCCGAGGCCGCCAGTGCCATCGAGTCGACGGGTGTCCCGGTGCTCACCGGGTCGCCCGGCTCCACGCTCCAGCAGCTGGTCGCCGACGCCGCCGACGTCACGTCCAAGCGCCGCTCCGCCTGATCACGCTCGTCGTACCCCTCCTCGTCGCGTCTGATTGATCGCGGTCGCGGTGCGTCGCCTCGCCGTCGGCAAGACTGGAGTAGATGGCCAGCCCGAGCGACACGATCTGGCCCCGCGTCGAATCGGAGCGCCGGACCTGGCTGGTCGCCGATGGCGGCGACTCCCGACGGTCGAACCGCGGTCGGCCGTACGACTCGGCGGTGGTTCCCGAGATCGCCCACGTCGACATGCTCATCCCCTCGGAGTGCGCCCTCGTGTCGGAAGACGTCCGAACGGCGATCGCGTCGTTCGACCTGCGGGTCGGCGCCACGCTGGCACCCCTGGAGGCCCTCCTGGTTCGCATCGAGTCGGCCGCATCCTCACGCATCGAGAACGTCGCGGCCCCGGTGCCCGAGCTCTTCGTCGAGTCGATCGATGCGGATGGCGGCCGCTCGGCTGCTGAGGTCATCGGCAACGTCGAAGCGACCACGTCGGCGATCGTGCTGAGCGACGACATCACCCCGGACACCCTGCTCGACGTACACCGAGCGCTGCTTCGGTCCACCAACCCGGTCCTCGCCGGCAAGTGGCGTGACGAGGTCGTGTGGATCGGCCAGTACGCGGCTGGCCCGCCCGGAGCGCACTTCGTGCCACCGGCGGTCGAGCACATCGAGCCGGCGATCGAGGACCTGTGCGACTTCATGAGCCGCACCGATATCCCGGTGTTCATCCAGGCGATGATCGCCCACGCCCAATTCGAGACGATCCACCCGTTCCCCGACGGCAACGGTCGTGTCGGTCGGGCCCTCGTGCACGCCCTACTTCGCCGTGACGGCCTGACGAAGTCGGCGACGCTGCCCATCTCGGCCGGCATCGTGTCCCAGAAGCATCGCTACTTCCAGGCGCTCACCGAGTTCCACGAAGGCGACTTCGTCCCGATCGTCGAACTCGGCGCCGACGCCACGTTTGCCGCGCTCCGAAATGCGACCCACCTGTTCGAAGACGTCCAGGCCCTGGCAGAGGAGTGGCGTGAGCGGGTGGCAGGGGTGCGCGCCGACTCGGTGGTACACCGCATCGTCGATCAGCTGCTCGCACACCCGGTGCTGACGACCGGTGAGATCTTGGAGCTCGTCGACTGTGCCGATGCCACGGCCGGGTCGGCCGTGCGCAACCTCGTCGAGTTCGACATCCTGCGGCCCGTCGAGGCTGGCGGCCGCGGCCGGTGGATGGCTCACGAAGTGATCGAGGCCGTCAACAGCTTCACCGAACGCGCCATCAACCCGTTCGGGCGCCACTGATCCGACCCGCAGCGAGGAGAACGTGCGCGACGGGTCGGAACGCGACGCCCGCGTCGAACTCGCTCAGTGGGGAACGACGAGCGCCTTCTCGCCGGTGGCGACCGCTGCGTACGCGCGGGCGTGGTCGGCATCGACGGCTTCGTCGAGGCTGATGCGCGCACCGTACGAGCTGGCGAACGTGGTGGTGATCTCGGCGGCGACGCGTTCACGCAGGCGCTGCACGTCGGCGCCGATCGAACCGAGGAAGGGGGTGAGCAACCAGCCGGACACCGACCACGAGAGACCAAACCGCTGCTGGAGCACGATCGGGCTCGGGTCGAGCCGACCGTACACATACACCTGCTTCATGGTGTCGGAGCCGTAGCGGCTGTAGGCGGCCCCTTCGCTCGCGACCTGTTCCATCGTGGCGAGCAGCGTTCCGGCGAGTTCGCCGCCACCGATCGCATCGAAGGCGATGGTGGCGCCCGTGGCCCGAAGGGCATCGGCGAGGTCGCTCGCGAACGAGTCGGCCGAGGTGTCGACCACGTGCTTCGACCCCTGCGCACGCAGCGCGTCAGCCTGCTCTGGACGGCGGACGAGGTTGACGAGCTCGATGCCGTCGGCGTCGCAGATCCGCTGCAGCATGCGGCCCAGGTTCGAACCCCCGACGGTGTGGATGAGCGCGGTGTGGCCATCACGCCGCATCGTCTCAGTCATGCCGAGTGCGGTGAGCGGGTTGACGAACCACGCGGCGGCCTGCTCGGGGGTGGTGCCCTCGGGCATCTGGAGGCACTGCGAGTGATGCAGCACCCGGTACTCGGCGTAGGCATCGCCTGAGATGAATCCGACAGTCGATCCGGCCAGCGCGACCGCCGCTGGGTCGTCGCCGGTGGCGACCACTGTGCCACTGCCCTCGTTGCCGCAGACCATCGGCGTACCCATTCGGGCGCTCATCGATTCGAGTCCAGCCGTCACCTTCGTGGTCACGGCGCTTCCGTCGGAGGTGGCATCGGCCAGGTTGGCCCCGGCGAACATCAAGCCCAGATCCGACGGGTTGATCGGAGCGGCACCCACCTTGACGAGCACGTCGCCCGGGCCCAGTTCTCGCAGGTCGGAGTTGCGGATCGACAGCGCGATCGTGCCGTCGGAGTTGAGGGTCGAGACGAGTTCTCGGGTGGAGGTGGGAAGATCTGTCATGCCCCATCCTGGCCCATCGGTGTTCACGACTCCGAAACGCTGCGAACACATCAGGTCCGTACCGTCGCGATCATGCGATCGGTGGGGCGACGCCCAGGATGAGAATCGACGAGGTCGACCCGTTCATCGGCACGGAACCGGCTGACCTCGATCCGACGGGCCTCGCGGCGACCTGGTGGTGGCCGAAGCCGCCCATCGGGAACACTCATCCCGGTGCGACGTATCCCTTCGGGATGGTGTCGGCGTGCCCGACTTCGGGCGGGTATCCAACGGGCTACGGCCGCCACGGTCGCTCGACCGAGGGGCCGCCGCCTCAGCTCCACGAACGCCAGGTTGCGAGTGGCATCACCCACTTCCACCAGTCGGGCACGGGGGCGATTCGCAAGTACTACAACTACCTGCGCGTCACGCCGATGCTCGATCCGCTCGACGAGCTCGGCAAGCTCTGGCCTCTCGACGACGAGGTGGCGTCGCCGGGTTCGCACACTGCGACGCTCGGCTCGGGCATCGGTTGCGAGGTCACGGTCGGCCCCAAGAGTGCCATCCATCGATACACGTTCCCCGAGGCTCAGGTGGCCCGGATCGTGCTCGACTGCTCGTACGGCGGCATCGCCGTCGAGCAGGGCGAAACGGTGCCGGCGCGCGCCGAGGTGAGCGTGGTCGACCGCACGGCGGCAGCGGGCACCATGGCGATGGAGGGCGTACCGGTGTCATTCCACGCCGAGTGCGACGCACCCGGCTGGCGGCTGATGCCCTGGTACGACCGGCGGCTGATGCACGGCGGGTCGCAGCTGCGCTTCGACTCGATACGCCCCACCACACTCCGCCCGTTCGGTGTGGTGTGGATGGGCCCTGTGGCCGAAGGAACGGTCATCGAGGTCCGCATCGGCTTCTCGTTCCGCGGCGCCGACCGTGCAGCGGGCAATCTCGGAACCGACATCGAGGCGTCCGGCACGAATGGTTCGTTCGACGGTCGGCGGGCCGCCACCGAGGCTGCCTGGACCGACCACCTCGGCCGGGTCGAGGTCGAGGGCGGCAGTGACGCGCAGCGGACCGTGTTCGCCACGGCGCTCTATCACTCGATGATCAAGCCGTCGTTCGCGATGGGGGAGAGCCCGTTCTGGGAGTCGGAAGGTCAGTTCGCCTTCGACGTTGCGACGATGTGGGATCTCTACCGCACCCACCTGCCGCTCCTCGCCACGCTGTTCCCGGCGCGTGCCCACGAGTTCGCCAACGTCCTCATCAAGATCTGCGAGGAGGAGGGCAACTTCCCGATCGGCTACCGCATGGCGCGCGGCGCCGACCGGTTCGCTCGGCAGGGGAGCGCCCTTGCCCACACCTACCTCGCCGACCTGTCGGCCACAGGTAACTCAGTCGTCGACTGGGAGTGGGCGCTGAGTCTGATGAACGCCGACCTCACCAGGCTGTGGGGTGAGGAGTACCTCGAAAACGGTGTGGCCCACCCGATTACCCACACGCTCGACCTCGGGCTCGGGCACCACTGCACGGCGCTGGTCGCCCGGGCGCTCGGCGACGAGGCCTTCGCCGAGCGCCTCGACGTACTCGCCACACGATGGGCGAATGCCTACGACCCGGAGACCGGACTCGTCATCGACTCGCAGTACTACGAGGGTGGCCGCTGGAACTACTCGTTCCGACTACTCCACGACATGGCGCACCGAATCGAGCTGGCCGGTGGCGACGAGGGCTTCATCGACCTGCTCGACCGGTTCTTCGGCGTCGGTGCCGATCCGGTGAAACAACTCGGCGTCGAACCCGACCCGTCCGACGTCGCAGCCGGTTATGCCCTGCATCGCTTCGAGGGCCTGAACAACGAACCCGACATGGATGCTCCGTGGTGCTACCACCACGCCGGCCGCCCCGATCGCACCGCCGAGGTGGTGCGGGCCATCGTCGACCAGGTCTTCGGCACCGGGCCGGGCGGCCTCCCTGGCAACGACGACTCGGGCGGGCTCAGTTCGTGGTACGTGTGGGCGGCGAGCGGGCTGTTCCCCCAAGCCGGGCAGCAGACGTTCCTCATCGGCCCGCCGTCGTTCCGGGCAGTCGAACTCTTGGTCGGGGATGGTGAGCGCCGCTTCCGCATCGAGACGCACGGTGCCGATCCGTGCCCGGCTGGCGACGGCCTCGACCGCCCGCTCACCTATGTCGCCAGTGCAACGCTCGACGGCGATGCCATCGACCGATCGTGGATCACCACCGCCGAGCTGAACGCTGGCGGCGTGCTCTCGCTCGAACTCGTCGACCGACCAACCCCCTGGGGTGCGTGGCCGCGCCCGCCGTCGGTCACACCGCACCTGCACCCGACCACCTGATCTCTCCCTGCGCCACCACCAACCAGCCACCGACCCAGCACCACGGAGGACCATGACATGACCGACCTGGCCGACCACATCCGATCCACCGAACCCGGGCTTCCGCAAGCGGAATCGAATCCGCCTCCTGCTGATCCGACGAATCGGCTCGTGATCGTGGTCCGCGCCGACCCGGTGATCTGCGGCCATTCGGGTGAGGCCCGCAACCTCGCCGAAGCAGCCCTCACCCGCGGCTACGACGACGTCCGGATCGTCACCTGGACGATCCCAGCACTGCAGGCTGCAGGCTTGCCGCTGAAGCCACTCGACGCCGTGCTGCCGTACTCCCCGGGGATCACGGTCGAGCGACCCGAACCAGTCGGTGACTACCGCATGCCCGACGGGCGTGAGCTCGGCGGCCTGATCGGCCGCCTCGTCGAACTCTTCACCGAGGGTGTGCCGACGACGGCGATGTCGCTCTACCTCACGCCACACGATTCGGTGGTGGCCGAGGCGGCTCGGATCGCGAAGGCGACGGGGATGTGTGCCCCGCTCACCACCATCGCCGAAGCGGTGGGGTCAGACGTGACGAACGTGGTGAACACTGCGGTCGAACAGGGCCGGTTCGGCGCTGCGGTGCAGGTGCTCACCACATACCTCGACAACGACGTATGCGTGGCGGTGTCCGACTTCACCAAGGAGGTGATCGTCAACGCTGCGCGGCGGATCGACGAACGCTGGGGGACCGAGCTCGCGCCGGCCTGTGTGGAGAAGGTCGCCGTGTCGTACCCGGCGATCAATGCTGCGGCGTTCACCGAGCTCGATCCAGCGGAGACCGCTCAGCGCCTCGCTTCGCGGGGTCTGGAGGCGGACGGCTACGTGCTCTACCTCTCCCGACTCACGAAGGCGAAGGGCGTCGACGACCTCATCAACGGCTTCGCCCTGAGTGCGGTACATCGGCGCGTGAAGCTCGTGATCTGTGGCAACGGCCCGGAAGCGATGTCGTTGCGGGCGCTCGCTGCGTCGACGCCAGCCGCCGATCGGATCGTGTTCTTCGACGACGTCGACGACGCCGAGAAGCCGCACCTCATGGCCGGATGCGCGTCGTATGTGCTGCCGAGCAAGCCTCGCCCCGAGTTCGTCGAGACATTCGGCATCGCTCTCGCCGAGAACCTGCTCGCCGGTGGCGGTCCCGTGATCACCTGCGACACGGGCGGGATTCTCGAGGCGGTCGGCCCGTTCGCAACGATCGTCCCACCGTCGCACCCGACGGCCATCGCCAACGCGCTCAACGAGCTGATCCTCGGCCTCTCGTGCGGCGAGCGGCGTCGAGCCTCGGCGAGCGCTGCCAACTGGGCGATGCGCTTCGATCGGGCCCAGGTGTTCGACCGCCTCTTCGCCCGTCTGCCCGAGTCGGCGGGTGCGAACGTGGTCGCGGCCGCCTGAGCTCGCTTGTCCGGCTGTGGTCAGCCCGGGCTGCTGAGGTCGATGAGTTGACCGATGTGCGCTGGCCGGTGGTGTTCGCTCTGGATGCCGATCGCGAGTTGCCCCCACGAGCGTCGCTCGTCGACCATCATCTGGTCATCGTAAACCGGGGGGCGCTCGACCTCGTGCGCGAGTTGGTCGGCCGGCAGCCGAGCGAGTGCGGCTGCCAGTTGTCGTGACGCCGTGGCCGACCGCTCGAGGAGGTGGACGTCGTCGTCGGCTGCCGACACCCACCGGTCGAGCACCTCGACGCTCTGGGTCGGAGCGTTCTCGAATCGCGTCGGGTTGCCGTGAACGAGCGCTTGGCAGACCTGCAGCATCGCGAGGTCGGTGATGGCCACGTGGGCGATGACGCGGCGAACGTCCCACTCACCAGGTTCAGGTTCGATCGGAGCAGCCAGCGCAGCAGCGGCGTCGTCGCCGAGACGTTCCCGACCCGAGTGTTCGATCACGACCTGAGTGCCGTCGCCCGACGCTGCGAACGTGACCTCGACCATGGTGGCTTCGTCGGCGCTGCGCCCTGGATGTCAATCGAGGCAGATGGTGGTCCCCGATCCGACGATGGGAGGGTTCATGGCTGGCTCTCTTCACTCGAGTCGTTGACGGTGTGGTGCTGATCGGTGCGGGACTGATCGGTGTGGGACTGTTCAGTGTCTGCGGTGAATGCGGTGAGGGCGTCGTCCCAGAACGAGTCGACCCACGCCCGCAGCGGGCCCAGACCGTCGACATCGATGCGATAGAGGCGGCGTGTGCCGTCGGCCCGAACGTCGACGAGCCTGGCGTCGCGGAGGGCTCGCAAGTGTTGTGACACGGCCGGCTGGGTGATGGGGAGTTCGTCGGTGAGGTCGCGGACGCTCCGCTCACCATCGCGGAGGAGTTCGAGGATGCGCCGCCGGTTCGGTTCGGCGAGCGAGTTGGCCACCTGCGCAAGATCAGCCATGACTTATGATTAGCAGCAGCGAATATTGCCTGCAAGGGGTCACTCGTCGGGAGAATTCACCCGCTGTTGAGGGATCGTCCACCGAGGGGCGGTGTTCAATGGTCGGTACGCAATGAGAGAGGGCGTCATGCCACAACCACATCTGCCGACCGTCACCGACACCGATCGACGGACACTCGCCAACCGATTCCTCGACACCCGTTCGATGACCGAGGAGCTGGCGGCGCCGCTGTCGCCCGAAGACCAGCAGATCCAGTCGATGCCCGACGTGAGCCCGACCAAGTGGCACCGGGCCCACACCACCTGGTTCTTCGAGACGTTCCTGCTCCAGCCGTCGCTCAGCGGGTACGAGTCGTTCGATCCGAGCTTCGCCTACCTGTTCAACAGCTACTACGAAGCGGTCGGCCCGCGGCACACCCGCACCGACCGCGGCATGATCTCGCGCCCGACGGCGGTCGAGGTCGCCGACTATCGGCGCCACGTCGATGCTGCGATGGTCGAGTTGCTGGGCGTCACCGACGAGCTCGACGACTTGGTCGAGCTGGGTATTCATCACGAGCAGCAGCACCAGGAACTGTTGCTGATGGACGCGAAGCACGTGCTCAGCGTCAACCCGACGCGCCCGTCGTATCTCCCGTCCGAGTACCAGCCCGCCACCGACCCCGGTCCGGCCGGCTGGGTTCACGTCGAGGGCGGCGTGGTGCCGATCGGGCACGGCGGCTCCGGTTTCGCCTTCGACAACGAGGGCCCGCGTCACGAGGTGCTGTTGCGGCGGTACCAACTCGCCGATCGCCTCGTCACGGCGGGCGAGTGGCTCGCGTTCATCGACGACGGTGGGTATGAGCGTCCCGATCTGTGGTTGAGCGATGGCTGGCACACGGTGCAGGCCGAGGGTTGGAACGGTCCGATGTACTGGTTCTGCGAGAACGACGACTGGTTCGTGCACACGCTTCGCGGCGTTCACCCGGTCGGCGAACACGTACCGGTGGTGCACGTGAGCCAATACGAGGCCGATGCGTTCGCTCGCTGGGCAGGTGCACGTCTCCCGACCGAGTTCGAGTGGGAGCACGCGGTGGCTGGCCAGCCCGTCGAGGGCAACGTCGTGAGCACCGGAGCGCTGCAGCCGACCCGTGTCGCCGACCACCACGATCTGGCCAACTCGCCGATCCGACAGGCGTTCGGCGACGTGTGGGAGTGGACCGCATCGGCCTACCTCCCGTACCCCGGGTTCGAAACGGCCGAGGGTGCCGTCGGTGAGTACAACGGCAAGTTCATGTCGGGCCAGATCGTGCTTCGAGGCGGCTGCGCCGTCACGCCGGCCGACCATGTCCGACTCACGTATCGCAACTTCTTTCCACCCAGGAGTCGCTGGTGCTTCGGTGGTGTGCGACTCGCGAAGGACGCGTCATGAACCGCGCTGTCATCGAACCGATCGTTCACGAGTACCTGAAGCCGGGCTCACTCGCCGAGGCGCTGCGGCGCGATGTACTCGCGGGTCTCGCCGACCGCCCCCGCTCGGTCCAGCCGAAGTGGTTCTACGACGAGCGGGGGAGCGAACTGTTCGATCAGATCACTCGGCTCGACGAGTATTACCCGACGCGCGCCGAGCGTTCGATCCTCACCACCCATGCCGCCGAGATCGTCGAGCTGTCGGGCGCCTCGATGCTCGTCGAACTCGGCTCGGGTACTGCTGACAAGACCCGTGTCATCCTCGACGAGTTGCTGGGTCGGTTCGACCGGCCGACCTATGTGCCTTTCGACGTCTCGCCGGAGTTCCTCCGCGACTCGGCGGTCGCGCTGGCCGGTGAGTACCCGGGCTTGGCGGTCGAGGGTGTGGTCGGCGATCTCGATCACCACCTCGATCGGTTGCCCGACGGTGCGACGCGTCTGATCGCGTTCCTCGGCGGCACGGTCGGCAACTATCACCCTGGACCGCGAGCCGAGTTGCTTGCCGACATCGCGGCAGCGATGGAGCCGGGCGACCATTTCCTGCTCGGCACCGACCTCGTGAAGTCTCCCGATCGGCTCGTCGCTGCCTACGACGATGCGCTCGGGGTGACCGCCGACTTCAACCGCAACGTGTTGCGGGTCGTCAACCGCGAACTCGACGCCGACTTCGACGTCGATGCGTTCGAACACGTCGCCCGGTGGGACGCCGACGAGGAGTGGATGTCGATGTCGCTGCGATCGACCGTCGACCAGCACGTGCGGATCGACGCCCTCGACATCGAATTCGACGTCGAAGCCGGTGAGGAGATCCACACCGAGATCAGCGCCAAGTTCCGCCTCGACGGTGTCGTGCGCGAGCTCGCCGCGGTCGGTCTCGACGCGGTCCGACAGTGCACCGACGAGCCAGGTGACTTCGCCGTCACGCTCGCTGCGAAGCGCTGACGGCCAGGCGCCCCGACGACGCAGAGCACGCCGACGAGGCTCGGTAGTGTCGCAGGCGTCGAGCGGTTGACCGACTGCCACGAGGGGAGCCGACCATGGAGTTCGAAACCGTCGAGCACGACGGACGCAGGGTGCGATTCGCATCGCTGGGGTCGGGCACACCGGTCGTGCTGCTCCACGGGTTTCCCGACGGCCCCGAGTCGTTCGAGTCGATCGCCCAGTCGCTCGCCGATGCCGGACACCGGGCGATCGTGCCGTTCCTGCGGGGCTACCACCCCGACACGATCGCTCCGGGGCGGGCCTACGGGCGCGCCGAGTTCGCCGACGACGTCGTCCATCTCCTCGATGCCGTCGGTGAGGAGTCGGCAGTCATCGCTGGCCACGACTGGGGTGCAGCCATCGCGTGGGCAGCGCTCTCGACGTATCCAGAGCGGGTGCGCGCCGTCGTTCCGATCGCGATTCCGCACCCGGCCTGCCTGCAGCCATCGCCGGGCCTGGTGTGGGGCGTGCGCCATTTCTTCTACTTCAAGCTCCCGTGGTCCGATCAGCGAGCGGCGCGCAGCGATTTCGCCTACATCGAGCGGCTCTACCGGCGATGGGCGCCGAACTGGAGCGGTCCGAGCCGCGATGCTGCACTCGGCGGGGCGAAGCGGCGATTTGCCGACCCGGCGGTGCTCCACGAGGCGCTGCAGTACTACCGCGACCTGTCGTTCAAGCACGATCCTTCGAGCCGATTCCGACCGGCGTGTCCGGGCCTGATCGTCATGGGTGGCGAGGACTTCGGAGGCGATCGCGCACCGTACGAGGCGTCGGTCGAGGAGTTCGACGCACCCGTCGAACTCCTCGTGGTCGAGGGCGCCGGGCACTGGCCCCATCTCGAGGGCGAAGCCGAGTTCGCCGAGCGTCTGCTGGCGCTGGTCGGCTCGCTCGATGGCGAGTGACGTCAGGGGCGAGCTGGCGTACGGAGCGGCTGGCGCTGCTCGCCGTCGACGAAGTTCGACGGATCGAGCCATGCGTCGTGGGCCGCTCGGACCGTCGGCCACTCGTCGTCGACGATCGCGAACCATGCGGTGTCTCGACTGCGGCCCTTGTAGTGGGTGGCCTTCCGGAAGGTGCCCTCGTAGTTGAATCCGTAGCGCTCGGCTGCACGCCGTGACGGCACATTGAGATCGTCGCACTTCCACTCGACGCGCCGGTAGCCAGCATCGAAGGCCGCGCCGATCAGCAACGAGATCGACTCGGTCGCCGCCGTCGTGCGCTGGAGGGCAGGGGCGAACACGATCGAGCCGATTTCGGTGGCACCATCACGCTGATTCGTTCGGAGGTACGACGCGGTGCCGACGACGCATCCGTCGACCTCGATGACGAAGGTGCGGGCGCCGGCGAGTTGGCCGACAGCAGCGAGCGCATCGCCGAGTCTCTCGGCGTCGTCGAACGGCCCGAACGGCATGTAGGTCCAGAGCGAGTCGTCGGCGGGATCGCACGCATCGAACAGCTCGATGGCATCGTCAGGCCACAGCTGGCGCACAGTGCACCACTGGCCGACGAGTGCTTCGTCGCCGGGCATGCCGGTCGGCGACGTCCATCCATCGAGCGGCGGGCCGACCGGCTGGCCGAAGCTGTTCGCCCGGGGCGTGCTCATCGAAGCGTCGCGAGGAAGTTGAGCGCATCGTCGGTCCAGGCCCGTTGCTCGTCCCAGGTCGAGGCGATGCGCAGTTCGGCATCGGAGATGAGGCCGGCGAGTTCCTCGGCCGACGACACGGGATGGCCCGGGTCGCCCGACCAGGCGAGTATGCGGGTGGGTACGCCGATCGACGCGACCTGCTCGCGACTGGGGAAGTCGGCGGTGCCGGCGCCTCGGAACACCATGGCCAGTCGAGCGGGGTCGGCGGCCCGGAGCGCATCGGCCCGGCTCTGTTCCCACAGGCCGCGCCCGGCGAAGGGGTCGGGGATCGCCATGTCGGTCGCCGCCGCAGAGAGGAGCGGGTCGACGCCGTACCGGTCGAGGATGCGCGCCATCTTGGCGTATTGATCGACCTGTTCGGCCCGCGTCTCCCATGCGGTCGGCGGGATCACGAGCAGGAGGCCCGTGATGCGGTCGGGGGCGGTGACCGCTGCATGAAGGGCGGTGGCGGCTCCCATCGATGCGCCGCCGGCGACATAGCGGTTGATCCCGAGCTGCGAGGTCAGTTCGAGCTGGTCGAGTGCGAGTTGGTCCCAGCCGTAGTCGGCGGTGTCGTCGGTGAGTTCCGACTCGCCGTGCCCCCGAGCGTCGTACCGGAGCGTGGCGACCGCCGACGACAGGCGCGCCCAGTCGAGCATCAGCCCCTCGTCCTCACGCGCTCTGCTGCTCGTGAGCCCATGCCCCCACACGAAAGCCGGCTCGTCGCCGTTGGTGAGGCCGTACCCCAGCTCGACCCCACGCACCACGCTCCGCATCGAGCCGACGTTACAACTGGGGTCCGACACCAGCTGTAACGGTTTGGTGCTCGTGGCCGTGGGTGTCTGACACCGAGGGTGACGGGTCAGTTCGTGCGGCGCCAGGGGCGGTCGGGGTCGAAGAGGTGGAGGTCGAACTCGGCCGACAGCTCCTCGAACGCAGTGATTCCGCGTGCGCTGTTGCCGTAGTCGTCGAGGCGGGGGGAGAACGTGGCGATGCCGGCCACGCCGGGGAGCATGCCGATGATGCCGCCGCCAACGCCGCTCTTGGCGGGGATGCCCACCGTGTACGCCCACTCGCCGGCGTAGTCGTACATGCCGCACGTGAACGCAACGGTCAACATGTCGCGCGCCACCGAGCGGGGCACCACCTGGTCGCCCGTGACCGGGTGGACGCCGTAGTTGGCGATGGTCGCCCCGATGGTGGCCAAGTCGTTGGCGGTCACGAGCACCGAGCACTGGGCGAAGTAGAGATCGAGCGTCTCGTCGACTCGATCGTCGATGATCCCGCGGCTCACCATCAGGTGGGCGATCGCCCGGTTGCGATGACCCGTCGCTCGCTCCGACTCCCACACGTCTCGGTCGACCTCGGGCCGCCGCCCGAGATACCGCTCGTACATCGATCGGAGTGTCTCGACCCGATCATCGAGCGTGTTGCCGGCGACGAGGTCGGTCACGGCGATGGCGCCGGCATTCACCATCGGGTTCGGGGCTCGGTCGTGGACGTCGTCGAGCACGATCGCGTTGAAGCTGTCGCCAGTCGGGGCGACGCCGACACGTCGGAGCACGCCATCACGTCCATGCGTCTCGAGTGCCAGGCCGTAAGTGAGCAGCTTCGAGATCGACTGAACGGTGAATGGATGGTCGACGTCGCCGACGCCGACCCGTTCGCCATCGGAGGTCACCGCTGCGATGGCGAACCGTTCCGGGTCGACCGTGGCGAGTTGAGGGATGTAGCCGGCTGGCTCGCCTCGATCGTCGTCGACCAGGCGGCCGTGCAGTTCGCCGATCACCTCCTCGAACCAAGCTCGGGTCGCCGCTCGGTCGGGGTCGGTGTTCACGTTCGAGAGTGTCGCATCTGCCAGTGCGGAATGCTCACGCTTCGGGGACCGGGCGGATCGCTGCCGACAGGCCCCGCCGCGGCGATGAGCGGAGGAGCGAGAGCCGGTGCGGCCCGCCGACGACGACGGCGTTTGCTGTCTGCAGCGCTCGGGCGAGCGGCCGAGTGCGCGACGGGATGGCTGACCTGACCAGGTGCGCCGGGGCGACGACGAGGTCGTCGGCCACGATGCCGCTCAGCACCTCCTCGCCAGCGTCGTCGCCGCTGATGATCGTCAGGGACTCATCGCCGTTAACCCAGTTGGGTCCCGCCCAGTCGAGGACGATCCCCGTCGCATCGGTCTCGGCGGCCATGCTGATCGTTGCCGCCACGAATGAGTCGTCGGCACGGGTGAGCCCATCGGCGTCGTGGCCGCGTGCGGCGATCGCGTCGACGATGCGGTCGACTTCGATGCGGGCGGCATCGACGCCGCCGTCGGCGTGGACCAACCTCGTCACGAGGCGAGCCAGCTGGTCGACGTCGGAACCCCGGGCCCGGCTGTCGACCAGGAGTTCTTCGGCGACGGGACAGTGGGAGACGTCGGGCGGGGCGACACGGCGGGCGAACCATCGGGTCGCCAGCGAGGTGATGACGGCGGCTGCGGTCTTGCCGACGAGCACGAACGCCGTGAACAACAGGCCGAGCCGGATCGTGGCGCCGTCGACCAGCAGAGCGGGATCGATCGAGATGCCGATCGACACGAGGAAGACCGGCACGAAGATCGTGTTGCCGACGAAGTCGAGACGATCCATCAGTGGACCATTCGTCGGGATCATGCGGTTGAGCCCGAGCCCAGAGAGGAACGCGCCGACCAGGCCCTCCATGCCGGCGAGCAAGGCGACCACCGAGCCGAGGCCCATGAGGCAGAACGCGAACACGACGCGCTGGGGTCGCGTGCGCCCCACACGCACGAAGAACCATCGGCCGATGCGGGGGAGCAGCCACAGGCAGACGCCGGCGAGGAACGGGAGCCCCCCCCACAATGGAAGCGCCGGGTCGGGCGTGCTGGGCTCGACCGCTTCAGGGGCGATGATCTCGGCGAAGCGACCCCCGAACGGGAAGCTCTCGGGGTCGATCTCGATGACGACGGTCGAGGTCGCGAACGCCAGGACGGTCAGCGACAGCAGGTCGGCGACCACACCGGCCGATACCGCCGCGCCGACCGAGCGGGTGCTCTGCAGGCCGGCCGACTGCACTTCGGGGTAGGCCACCAGTGTGTTCGATGCCCACATCGCGCCGATGAGGATCGCGCCGAGCGTCTCGACGCCCGTTCATCACTGCGGACGCGAGCACGAAGGGGATGATGAACCCGAAGAGGCCGTAGGTGATGGCCATGCGTCGATTTGCCGTGAATGCCCTGATGTCGAACGACAGACCGGCCAGGAACATCAGCACGAGGATGCCGATCGAACCGAGTTCGCCGACGAGGCCGTCGGCGTCGAGCCAATCGAACACGAAGGGCCCGAACAGGGTGCCGCCAGCGATCAATCCGACGAGGCCGGGGATGCGAAGACGTTCGGCGACGATCGGGCCGAGTGCGACGACCGCGAACACGATCGTGATCGTCAGCTCGACGCTCCCGTTCAACATGCGTTTCGAACGCAGCCCTGCAGCGCCGGGCGTGCCGGTTGAACTGCTGCCCATCAGGGTCGGTTGAGTCTGGTCGGAGCTTTGGGGGAGCAGACCGAACCCGTTCTACGATCAGCCCATGACGCATCGCTTGTTGGAACCGTCCTTCTGGACGCAGCCACTGAACGCCCGAATGCTCGAGATGGGCGACCTCCGTGAAGCGGCGCCGTTCATCGAGATCCCGTTCACGAACGAGTTGACGGGCGAAGACGAGCGGTTCTTCACGGTCACACGTCATGCCGACGTGGTGGCGATCAGCAAGGACCCGAAGAACTTCAGCTCGGCGGCCGGCGCCGTGTCGATCGTCGACCTGCCGCCCGATGCACTCGAGTTCTTCGGGTCGTTCATCAACATGGACAATCCTCGCCACCAGCGCCAGCGAGCGATCGTGGCCAAGACGTTCACGCCGACAGAACTGGCAGGCGTGCTCGACTCCGTCGAGACGATCGTCGCCGAGGTGATCGACGGCTTCTGCGAGAAGGGCGAGGTCGATCTGGTCGATGCGATGTCACAGCCGTTCCCGCTGCTCGTGATCTGCGACATGATGGGCATTCCGCGCAGCGAGTTCCAGACCGTGCTGAACGCAACGAACATCATTCTCGGCGGCGGCGATCCGGAGTTCGTCGGCGACGGCGACCCGATGACCGCCATCCTCGGCGCTGGTATGGAGCTGACCGCTCTGATGAACGAGCTGTCGGCCGAACGATTGAAGAACCCGACCGACGACCTCACCTCCAAGCTCGTTCACGCCGACGTCGATGGCGAGATGCTGGCGCCCGAGGAGGTCGCGCCGTTCTTCATCCTGCTCGCCGTGGCCGGCAACGACACGACGCGTACGGCCCTCAGCCACGGGGTGAATCTGCTGTCGCAGTTCCCCGAGCAGCGCGCCACCTGGCAGGGCGATGTCGATGGAGTGACGCAAACGGCGGTCGAAGAGATCGTCCGGTACGCCGCGCCCGTCACCTTCATGCGCCGCACGCTGCTGGCCGACACCGAGCTGTCGGGCCACCAGTTCCACGAGGGCGACAAGGTCGTGATGCTCTACGGCGCCGCCAATCGCGATCCTCGAGTGTTCGACGACCCGGAGGTGTTCGACGTGACCCGCTCACCGAACCCCCACGTCGGGTTCGGTGGCCCTGGCCCCCACTTCTGCCTCGGTGCGAACCTGGCCCGACGCGAACTCGACGTGGCGTTCCGTCAGATCTTCACTCGCCTGCCCGATCTCGAGTTGGCTGGCGATGCGGTGCCGCTCGATGTTGCGGGCCTGCCCCTGGTCGGCGGCATCAAGCGCCTCCCCGTGCGCTTCACCCCGACCGCCCCCTTGGGTGTCTGACTCACCGCAGGACGCAGAGCGTCCGAGGCGTGTCTGACGGCGTGGGGCGTGCCACTACCGGCAGGCGTCGATCCAGTCGACGTCGAGGGAGAAACCGCCGTCGATGCCGTCGGCGATGATCAGACCGAACTCGATGGCCGTTGCCGGGTCGAAGGGTTCGGCGGTGATCGACTGGCCGAAGATCGTTGGTGTCAGCTCGTCGTAGGAGACCTCGACGATGGCGAACCCGTCGTCGTCGACGACGTTCTCGGGGACGGTCGGAAGATCGGCTCCGTGGGACACTCGGCGCCCACGGAACTCCTGGGCGTCTTCGACGCGGATTCCGTAGGTTCGGTCATCGAGGCGAACCCGCGCCCTGATGAACGTCGTGTCGGTGAGTTCGGTGCCGTCGAGCAGGGTTCGCACCGAGGTGAAGCCGCCGCCTGCGGTGACCACCGTGCCGAAGAAGCGGAGGAGTGAGTCATCGATCGAGCCGTCGCCCTGAGAGCGTCCGCCCATGACCCCGTCGTTGACGATCAGCCATGACGGACCATTGCCGTCGAAGTCGTCGAGCCGCCTGCACTGGTTGTCGGGGCGTGCAGCAGCTGCTGTCGTCGTCGTCGAAGACGCCGTCGTGGTCGGAGCCTCGGTCGTCGAGGAAGCCACGGTGCTCGGCGTCGTGCTCGAACTCGGCGAGGGTTCGGGTCGTGTGGTCGTGGGCGCGGTTGATGAGGACAGCTGGGGGGCCGCTTCGTCTGGAGCCGATCCGCATGCAGCGAGCAACACCGCCAGCGTCGCGATCAACCGAACTCTCACGCACCCATGCTGACGTGTCGACGACGCACGTGCGTAGCCCAGTTGTCGAACCACCCGATCTCGGTCGCCCGGTTCGGCATGGTGCCCTAGGGTCCGGCAATGGCTGCACTACTGATTGTTTCCTACGACGTGACCGACCCCGACAAGTACGCCGAGTACAACCCCGGCAGCTTGGGGGAGATCATGGCGACCGTCGGCAAGTACGGCGGACAGCCGGTGGCCGCTGGCCCGCCCGATGTCGTCATGGGCGACACCGATGGCACGGTCGTGTGCATCTCGTTTCCCGACGCCGACGCGGCGAAGGGGTGGCTGGCCGACGATGACTACGCGCCGCTGAAGGCCATCCGCCATGGGGCGACCTCAAACATCAAGGAGTTCGTCGTCCCAGGTTTCGGCTGACGCATCAGCTGGTCTGACGCTTCCCCACAGCATCTGGCTGCCAAGTTCCTGTCGAAGGAGGCCGATGCACTCTGCGCGACGCCGGACCACCGAATCCTCAAGTCGCTCCGGTCGTTGGTGCGGCTCGTCGACGAACACGGGTCGAACGATACGCGTACGGTCGGTCTGCCAGTGCTGCAGTCTGGCCGGTCGGCGCCGACGCTGAGAACGTGTTGTGATGTGATCGAACCTGCGCCAGTTACCGATCTGGTTGGAGCGCCCCCTCATCTGCCGAGTCGATGGTGCCCGCTGCGAGCAGCCCCTCGCAGGTCCGTGCGATGACCAGCGCGGCGTCGACCACCGGTCGGGAGGCAAGCGGGTGTTCCGCACGCTGACGCCACCGGCTCAACTGATCGACGAGTGCGTCCCGAACGTCGTCGGGCGCTGCCGTCTCCGGGAGGCCGGCTCGGTCGGTCACCGATAGCCCGTCGCCTCCGAGCAGCCTGAGCGTCGCCGTCCTCCGATCGTCGGGCGCGTCTCACCGCGGAGACGGCGGTGGCCGACGCCGACATCGAGCGAGCGTGGCGGATGGCGGAGCGGAGTCGTGCCCTCGCGGATCGGCGCGGCGATCCGGTCAGCAGCGCCCAGTCGGATGCAGCGCTCGCTGTGCTCGGCGTGACCGTCGGCGACACTGCTGCAGCGGCGGGCGAGGCAGCGCGAGCGGTGCGATCGTCACGACGCCAGTTCGACGTGTTCGCATTGCGGACCGTGCTGCGCGTTCTGGCGCTGCGAATGCTTGAGCTCGATGAACCGACGAGGGCCGCCGCGGCGCTGGGGTGGTACGACGACCTACTCGAACGCTGCTCGCACCGTCATTCGATGGCGGCTGCCGACCTCGCCGAGCGAGCGATCACGACGTGCCGCGAGCAGCTGGGTCCGGTCGACTACGCCCGAGCGGCGGCTGCTGGCGCGGCTCGTTCGATCTCGGAACTGGCTGAGGACGTGTCAGCGGTCGGATGACCACCGCTCGGAGACGCTCGGTCGTCGCCCGGATGCGGCCCGCTCAGCCGCGACGCTAGGTCGGTGAGAGACTGTCGAGATGGATCGCTTGACCATCCTCTGCACCGACGGCTCGGGCTCGGCGATCGAGGCGCTGCGTGCCGCGGTCCCCGTGCTCGCTCCGGCTGACCGCACGGTCATCCTGACCGCAGAGTCGCCGGTCGCCCCCGACACGACGACGGGCAGCGGATTCCACGTGACGTCGCGTGGAGACCTCGACGCCGCTGTCGAGACGAGCGGCGATCGGCTGGCGGCTGAGCACCTCGTCACGACCGCTGATGCGCTTGGGCTCGACGGCGCCGAACTCATGGCGGTGGTCGGTGCGCCTGGCCCTGCGATCTGCCAAGCCGCCGAGCGGCTCCCGGCCACGGTGGTGGTGATCGGGACGAGCGGGCGGAGCGGCCTCCGCCGGGCCATGATGGGCTCGACCTCAGACCACGTCGTTCGTCACGCGCCCTGCCCAGTGCTGGTGCAAGGCGTGGGCGATCACTGACCGTCGGTAAGCGATCCCGTCGGCCCGCTGAGCTGCGTGTGCGCGTGGAGCGGACGACGGGAATCGAACCCGCATCATCAGCTTGAAAGGTAACTCGGCGACAAGTCGATGGCCTGCGGAGATGTTGATCTACCAGGGGAAACGACCGATCAGGGTGCGCGCCAGTTCACCCGATTTCGTTCCGTTTCGTGTCACCCGGTGCCATCCGCGTGTAGCGCCGTGCGCTGCCGAGTCCGAGGGTCGCCCGTGACGATCGTGACGATCGTGACGATCGTGACGATCTGCGGGACTCGCCGGAGTGGCGGACCACGGCTACCTCCCGAGATCTGATCCGCTCGACCCTCCGAGCGGTCGAGAAGCTCGGCGGCTCGGCAAAGGCGAGGAGGTCACCGACCAGATCATCGACGATCTCAACTTCGACGACGAGATCCTCGCGATCATGTACGAGAACCGTCCCGAAACCGCGGTCGTCATCGACTGAATGGATCGGGCGCGGTCGTACTCCCAGCTCGGTGGCGCACTCGAAAGCCCACGACGCGGCATCTTCCTGATCTCTCGCCTCGGACGACAAATCCTGTCCCTCCCTGACGACGAAACGGTAGCTCGGTGCGTCGAGATGGACCGCGAGGTCCGGCGTGCCAGCGGCACGACGAAGAAGCCAATCGCTCCGGACCCGACGGGAGACGAGAGAGAGGTTGAACTCCCCGACGAAGACGACGACGCATGGGAGGAGCCCGTCCTCCGACGACTCCACGCGCTGTCGCCGACCGGGTTCGAGGAGTTCGTGATCCACCTGCTCCGCGCCCACGGGCTCGAACTCCGTCGCGTCGGAGGGTCTGGCGACGAAGGGATCGACGGGATCGGACTCGCACCGATCACGCCGGTCCTCTCCGTCCGGGTCGCAGTCCAAGCGAAGCGGGACGACCCGGGTTCGACCGTCTCCCGGGACGCTGTGGCTCTGTTCCAGCGTGACGGGTCCGCGGCGGGAGCCGAACGCGCCGTCTTTTTCACACTCGGAAGATTCACGGAGCCTGCGAGGAAGGCGGCGACGTTCGCAACTCCGAACGTCGATCTCATCGACGGAGACCGGCTCTGCGAACTGATACGTGATGGGGAGGTGGGCGCGAAGATACGGCCCGATGTCGACGAAGCGTTCTTCGAGCGGTTCTCCGCTACCTGACACTTATCCGGCGTGAGGTGGCGGTCGTTTCGGAACAGGGTGGCGGCGTGCGGTGATGGCCGCTGGGGCTGGTACTCCGAGGAGATGTTCGTTCGGTTCGAACCCTTCTCGTTCCGTGGGACGTGGAACGGGAGTGATTCACTCGCCTCAGGCCTCGACGGCTGATCTCGTCTCCCACGGCAATGGCTGCCGAGTCGGGTAGTACCGGTCGAAGAGAGCGACGAGCAGCGACATCAGGAACAGGAAGAAGGCCCACTCGTCGGCGCCCGACGAGTCGTCGTCGGGCGGCAGGACCAGGGTCAGCGCGACGAGCAGAAGAGTGTTCACGGCGAGGGTGCCCAGGAAGGCCCGCCCGGCGCTCCCCCAGCCCGCTCCGCGACGGTTGCGCAGCCACTCAGTGATGAAGGCGTTCGCGATCACGAAGACCGCGACGGCAACAAACTCGTCG
>Ga0189288_10117_pt1 | contig 82703 bp, 72 predicted proteins | sample UW105minimetaG_FD_130316 | JGI IMG/M metagenome (GOLD analysis project Ga0189288, IMG submission 130316) | Marine microbial communities from the Costa Rica Dome - UW105 mini metaG | ecosystem: Environmental > Aquatic > Marine > Oceanic > Photic zone | place: Costa Rica: the Eastern Pacific...
CCAAAATGCTGCACCCGAGCGCCAACGGCAGCTTTAGGAAAATTGCAATGCAGCGTTTTGGCTTCCCGCTAGCGACAGTAGTGGGCCGAAAGGCGAACTTTGCAAAGTCAGCTTCCTGCGCAAACCGGGCAATCAATCTCCGTCAGGCCCATATGACCCGCGTTACGGAGTTAATGATGCCTTGCTGTAAGGCGATTTCGACATTGTTTTTTACTTCGCGAACATTGCTGCCTTCAACTCAAACACATTCAAAATCTCCAAAACGAAGTCTCTAATGGCACACCATCCAGGTGTTCCGCATTTCCTTTCAGATCAACGCCTTAGGATCTCGTTTTTGACAACTTTTGCAAAAAAGTTGGCAAAAAATCAGACTAAACATCTGATTTAAAACAATAATTGGGAATTTTTGGCGCACCTGAGAGGATTCGAACCTCTGGCCTCTGCCTTCGGAGGGCAGCGCTCTATCCAGCTGAGCTACAGGTGCCTAAGCTCGGGGTATAGCCAGTGTGGCTACGCCCCGCAATCGCAAAATGAACGTCTATCCAAAGAGTTCGTGCGCCAATTCCAGCGCTTCGACGAGCGTGTCGGCCTCATCGGTGGTGTTGTAGAGGCCAAAGCTGGCGCGACAGGTCGCGGACACGCCGAGATGCTCCATCAAGGGTCCGGCACAGTGGTGCCCTGCCCGCACGGCCACGCCCTTTTTGTCCAGGATCGTGGAGATGTCATGCGCATGCGCCGCACCATCCAATGTGAAGCTGAAGATCGCCGCTTTGTCCGTCGTGGTGCCCTGCATCTGCAGCCAGTTCAAACCGGAGAGCTTTTGCATGGTGTATTCGCGCAGCTTGGCTTCATGGGCTGCGACATTGTCCATCCCGAGCTCCATCAGGTAGTCCAGCGCCACCCCAAAGCCAATCGTTTGCACGATGCCAGGCGTTCCTGCCTCGAACTTCATCGGAGGATCGTTGTAGATCACCGCCCCTTTCGAGACTTCCTTGATCATGTCACCCCCGCCAATGAACGGACGCATCTCTTTCATGCGGTCCATTTTGCAGTAGATCGCCCCGGAACCTGACGGACCGTAAAGCTTATGGCCAGTGATGGCATAGAAATCACAGCCAATGTCCTGCACATCTACCGGCGCATGTACGGACCCTTGCGAGCCATCCACAAGCACAGGCACGCCTTTGGCATGTGCGCCCTCTGTGATAGCTTTCACGTCCACCATTGTGCCCAGCACGTTGGAACATTGCGTCACCGCAACAAGCTTAGTTTTGGGGCCAATTGCATCAATAATAGCCTGAGGATCCAACGCCCCAGTGCTGTCCACATCCACCCATTTAAGAACTACGCCCTGCCGTTCTCGCAGGAAATGCCAAGGCACAATGTTGGCGTGGTGTTCCATCACCGAGAGAATGATCTCATCGCCAGCTTCCAGACGCGGCATGGCCCAGCCATAGGCGACCATATTGATGCCTTCGGTGGTGCCGGAGTTCAGGACAATCTCGTCCTCGCTGCCAGCGTTCAGAAACTTGGCAATCTTACCGCGCACGGCCTCATACTTGTCCGTCGCAAGATTAGAGAGGTAGTGCAAGCCTCTGTGAACATTCGCATATTCCATAGAGTAGGCATTGGTTATCGCATCAATCACGACCTGCGGCTTTTGCGCCGAAGCACCGTTGTCCAAATAGACAAGCGGTTTGCCATTCACCTCGCGGTTCAGGATCGGAAAATCAGCACGGATTTTGTTGACGTCATACATCTCAGGACATCCCAATAGCTGTCGCCGCACCCAGCGACAAAAGCAGTGTCATTCCAACGGTCAGGCCCATCATGGTGATCAACACCAGCATCACGGACTTTCCCAGACTGTTAAAGCCATGGATCACGTTGATGAAATTCAAAACAACCCAGATTGAGTACAGGCCCACGCCCAATACAAAGACCAAGGCAAATCCAGGCATCGCCAGCATCAGTAGCAGCGAGGCCAATTGCACGGCAAACCGCATATATTGCAACCAGCCGATGGCCAGCAGCACATCGTCAAACCGTCCCCGTCCGCCAATGGCACGACCGCCCCAATAAAAAGAGAACACCAGAAGCACGAGACCGCAGCCAAGGATCATCGTGTACAGGAACGGAGCGGTTAGGAACGGCACATTCAATTCAGCTGGCGCCGGAAAAAGAGTCAGGGTGGTGAAATGCGCCAGTGCGTTGAGCACAATGCCCAATGCCAAAATCATCCAGCCCACGTTACGTGGTACCGGCCGGCTCATAAGAACCACAGCCGCCTCGCTTGGATCACGCACGGTCAGCCAAAACAGAGCGGTGAGTTGCTCTTTCATGCAGCCACCTTGCCCGCTTCAAGAAGGCCGGACACCCAGATCCAGACAAACGAAACAAACCAAAGTGCGCTGACGACTGTCAACGCTGTGCCTTGCCCGATGAAACCTTCAACCAGCCCGACGAGAAGATACAGCGGTCCAGTTGAGAGCATCGCCCAGAACAACGCAAAGCGAGCGCCGAAACTTGACTGTTTGCGTCCAAAGGCTCGCAGCACCAAGTGGGACACAAAAGCCAAGGACACCGCCAACAAAGGCAACACAAACATCAAGGCAAAGAGATTTGCGCCCAAAAGCGGGTTAAGTTCTACTTGCTGCAAATGCGCTTCACGTGCCAGTGCTGGCCAGCGCGACACAAAGATCACGCTGCAAGCCGCCATCAGGATCGCAAAGGCACGATCCTCACGCTCGCCCATCGCCAGACGGCGACCAACCACCGCACGCGGGGCACGGTAGCTGGCCATCATATCGCTCGTCACTGACATCAGCCGCGTCGACGCTCCAACCAGGATTCCAGACGCCCGATGATCTCGTCACGCAGCTCTTCGCTTTCGACTTCCTCGACGGCTTCTGCCACAAAGGACATCACCAACAAGTCGGTTGCGATGTCCTTAGGAACACCGCGGGCCCGCAGGTAGAACAGGGCATCTTCGTCAATCGCACCGGACGTGGAACCGTGTGAACAGGCCACATCATCCGCGTAGATTTCAAGCTCTGGCTTCGCGAGAAACTGACTGTCCTCATCCAGCAGCAGCGACTGGCTGATTTGATAGCCATCGGTCTTCTGCGCACCAGGCTGCACGAGGATCTTGCCCTGGAAAACACCAGTCGCACCGTTGCGCAGGACTTTCTTGAACACCTGACGACTTTCACAATTCACCGCGTCATGGGTGACAAACACGGTGTCATCGTGATGGAAGTCACCGTCGCCAAGACACGCGCCCGCCACATGGGCGACTGCGTCATCACCGGTCAACTCAAGCACAGCTTCATTGCGGGTCAAACGACCGTTCACAGTCAGCGTGAAGCTTTTGAACACGCTTTCGGTGCCCAGACGGCCAAACAGATGCGTAACGGCTCGGCGCTCGTGGTCACGCCCCTGTGCACGCACGTGATGGAAGGCTGCACCATCGGCCACGTCCACTTCCATGGACTTGTTAAAGCGCGCCGCCGCCGGACCGTTTTCCAGCACGGTCACTTCGGCACCCGCGTCAAGCTTGATGACATGGTGCAGAACCGCGTCAGAGCTTTCCGCTTTGTGCTGATATATCAGGCTCACCGGCTTTGCGACCTTACCAGTCACGTGGATCACAACACCGTCGGTGGCATAGGCCGTGTTGAAAGCCGCCAACGGACGCTCGACCGGGGTCTGGCCTTTGGCTTCGAGCACACCATAAAGCTCTTTCGCCCAGTGGATGTCTTTTTCAGCCACGTCCGCCAGACGCTCGATCGTCAGGCCTTCGCCCACCAGATCGTCAGACTGGTCCGCATCAAACACGCCGTCAACAAAGACCACTTTGATCCGGTCAAAGCTGTCAAACAGAGGCGCTTCGCCAGTCTCAAACACAGCCGCTGCAGGCGCTTCAGCCTGGGTCAGAGTGTCCGGACGGGTGTATTTCCAATACTCGTCCCGACGCTCCGGCAAACCCATCTCACGCAGGCGGCCCAGAGCCGCTGCGCGCGCTTCACTGGCCCACTGACCGCCCGCCGGAACGGTCAACCCGTCCAAACGTGCCGCAGTGACCTCTTGTTTCTTAGCCAAAGCCGCCATTATGCGACCTCCGCCAGAATGTCGGCATAGCCGTTTTTCTCAACTTCAAGCGCCAACTCAGGACCACCGGTTTTCACAATACGACCATCTGCCATGATGTGCACAACGTCTGGCTTAATGTGGTCCAGCAGACGCTGGTAGTGGGTAATCACAAGGAAACCACGCCCCTCGTCACGCAGTGCGTTTACGCCTTCAGACACAAGTTTCATCGCGTCCACGTCCAGACCGGAGTCGGTCTCATCAAGGATGCACATCTTTGGCTCCAGCATCGCCATCTGCAGGATCTCGTTGCGTTTCTTCTCACCACCGGAGAAACCAACGTTTACCGGACGCTTGAGCATGTCGGCATCGATCTTCAGTGTCTTCGCCTTGGCGCGGATTTCTTTGAGGAAGTCCGCCGCAGACAGCTCCTCCTCGCCACGCGCTTTACGCTGTGCATTCACCGCGGTGCGCAGGAACGTCATGTTGCCAACACCTGGGATTTCCACCGGGTATTGGAATGCAAGGAACAGACCCAACGCAGCGCGCTCTTCCGCTTCCAGTTCCAGCAGGTCTTCGCCGCCAAGGATGGCTTCACCCTCAGTCACTTCATAGCCGTCTTTACCGGACAGCACATAAGACAGCGTAGACTTGCCGGAGCCGTTTGGCCCCATGATTGCGTGCACCTTGCCCGCTTCCACCTTGAGATCGACACCTTTGAGGATCTGCTTGTCTTCTTCTTCAAGTTTAACCTTCAGGCCTTTGATTTCCAACATGTTCATCTTCCTTCGCGTTTCCACGGGATGCCACGGCACCCGGTCATATCTTTGTCTGTGACGCTGTTTTTAAGCGCTCACATATGTGATCAGCATCATCACGCCCATCGCCACAATCCCGCACACGGCCGAGGTCACAAACACTGATCCAGCGATCAGCCCGTCAGTTGACCCAAGGCGTTTTTTTCGTAGGGCAAAGCCAACGGCGGAGCCCAAAGCGATGCCAGCACCAACGCCAGCGGATTGTTGCATGAGGGAGTGAAGCGTTTCCATTAGCCTACGGAGCCTTCCAACGAGATCGCCACAAGCTGCTGTGCTTCCATCGCGAACTCCATCGGCAGCGCCTGAAGCACTTCCTTGGCGAAACCATTCACGATCAATGCCACGGCCTCTTCCTCGTCCATGCCGCGCTGACGGCAGTAGAACATCTGCTCATCATCCACCTTGGACGTGGTTGCTTCGTGCTCCACACGAGACGAGTTGTTCTTCACCTCGATATACGGCACCGTATGCGCCCCGCATTTATCGCCGATCAGCAGACTGTCACACTGGGTGTAGTTCCGGCTGTTTTTCGCTTTCGGGTGCATGGATACCTGACCACGGTAGGTGTTCTGCGCCACACCCGCACTGATGCCTTTAGAGACAATCCGCGACTTTGTGTTTTTGCCGAGGTGGATCATCTTGGTGCCGGTATCGGCCTGCTGATGGTTGTTGGTGATCGCAATCGAGTAAAACTCGCCCTGCGCATCATCGCCGCGCAGAATGCAGGACGGGTATTTCCAGGTCACAGCAGAACCGGTCTCAACCTGCGTCCACATCACTTTGGCACGATCGCCACGGCAATCTGCACGTTTGGTCACGAAGTTGTAGATACCGCCCTTGCCGTTCTCATCACCCGGATACCAGTTCTGAACGGTGGAGTATTTCACTTCGGCATCTTCTTCGATGACAATTTCGACCACTGCCGCGTGGAGCTGGGAGGTATCACGCTGAGGCGCTGTACAGCCTTCTAGGTAGGATACGTAAGAGCCTTTGTCAGCAATGATCAGCGTCCGCTCAAACTGTCCGGTGTTTTCCGCATTGATCCGGAAATAAGTAGACAGTTCCATCGGACAGCGGACACCGGGCGGCACGTAAACAAAAGACCCGTCAGAGAACACCGCGCTGTTCAAAGTGGCGTAGAAGTTGTCGCTCACCGGAACCACTGAACCAAGGTACTTCTTCACCAGCTCAGGATGCTCGCGGATCGCTTCAGAGATAGAGCAGAAGATCACGCCCGCCTCTTTCAGCTCTTTCTGGAAAGTAGTTCCGACAGACACGGAATCAAACACCGCATCAACCGCCACCTTACGGCCTTCAGCAGGCGCATTTTCCGCGCCTTCAACACCGGCCAAAATCATCTGTTCTTTTAGCGGGATACCAAGCTTTTCGTAAGTCGCCAACAGCTTTGGATCGACCTCATCCAAGGACTTCGGCTTTTCTTCCATGCTCTTTGGACGCGCATAGTAGTACTGATCCTGAAAATCCACCTCCGGATAGTCCAGCATCGCCCAGTCCGGCTCCTCCTTGGTCAGCCAGCGCTTATATGCTTCTAGCCGCCATTCGGTCATCCACTCCGGCTCTTCGTTTTTCTCCGAAATCAAGCGGACAATGTCCTCGGTCAGCCCTTTGGGAGCGTATTCCATCTCGATTTCGGTTTCCCAACCGTATTTGTATTTGCCGCCAACTTCGCGCACGGCATCTACGGTTTCCCGGTCAACACCTTCTTTGACTTGGGTCTGATCAATTGCCGCCATGTGCGTCTCCTGTCTTCGTTTTGCGCTCACGCGCGGTGTTTCTTCATCTGAGCCAGCCACTTATCGGCAAAACCCATGACGTCCTGTTCGCTCGATTGTGGCCCCAAGCTCACCCGAATGGCGCTTGCTGCCGTCATCTCATCATATCCCATCGCAGTCAGCACCTTGCTGGCGCGCACCTTGCCCGAAGAGCAAGCTGACCCCGCCGAAATCGCGAACCCTGCCAGATCCATCTGCATGACCTGCGTTTCACCCTTCCAGCCCGGCACCGCAACTGCCGTTGTGTTGGGAAGCCGCTTGGCGCCTTTGCCAACGATAATGGCCTCCGGCGCGTCCGCGACAAGCCTTTCTTCCAGCATGTCGCGCAACTGTGCAACCCGATCCCAAACACCATCTGCCAAGTCTTGCGCGGCCGCTTTGGCTGCAGCAGCAAAACCAGCGGCGCCAATCACGTTTTCGGTGCCAGCCCGGCGCCCCATCTCTTGGCCGCCGCCCAGAAGTTGCGCGGGCACATCAGTGCCACGCCTCACGACCAAAGCTCCAATGCCTTTGGGACCACCCAGCTTGTGCGCCGAAATCAGCGCCATCTGCGCTCCGGTCCAGTTGAACGCCACCGGCAACTTACCAAACGCTTGTGTCATGTCACTGACAGCTACGCCGTCCGGTAAGGTTTGGACCACTCCAGTCTCGGAATTCGCCAGCTGAACACAGCTTTTGACGGGATCATCAATTGCGACCGTCCCATCCGCATCGACCACCAAGTCTTGTTGTGTCCAGGCATTCACCGCATCATGTTCAACTTCCGCAGCGTGCAACTTGCGTCCCGCCAACGCCAGCGCAGCAGATTCTGTGGCGCTGCTCGTGAAAATTACGTCAGCTCCATCGGCACCGAACGCGGAAGCAATATCGCTGCGCGCACGTTCCAGAATGGCCTTCGCTTTGCGCCCTTCAGAGTGCACAGACGACGGATTGCCATAGACATCCATCGCGGCGATCATCGCCTCCCGTGCCTCCGGACGCAGTGGCGTTGTCGCATTATGATCCAAGTAGGCCCGCATCAGGCGTTTTCGTCCGCCACTTCATCGACCACAGAAAACAACGTGGGCACGGCTGGGCATGGCGCCAAGTCGTTCTCGACAATATCGGACAACCGCGTTTGGTGCAGGAACACATATACATGCGCCGAGAGCCCTTCCCACAACCGGTTCGCCATCGACTGCGCGCGGGACCCACTTGATCCGCCGCTTGCCCCTGCCCCGGTATGCAGCGCCGAAACGGTCTCATCCACGGCGGCCAGAATATCTGCCACCCGAATCTCGGACTTTGGACGTGCCAGGCGATACCCGCCGCCAGGTCCGCGGACTGACACAACCAGTTCCGCCCGGCGCAACTTCACGAACAATTGCTCCAAATACGGCAGCGAAATATCCTGTCGCTTGGAAATCTCACTCAGGCTCACGAGGTCCTCAGGCGATTGAAGCGCAATATCTGCCAAAGCAACCACAGCATAGCGGCCTTTTGTCGACAGTTTCATAGAGCACCCTCTCGAATTGATTGACCTCAGCCGCCCATGTGCTTAAGTCGCTAAAACCCGAACGGCGTTTTCACCGTTCAACTATTTAGAAGCGTTCTAAGGTGACATAGCAAATTCGTCAAGAATTCGTTCATACCTTTTAAGGGAGAAAAGCGACAAATATGCCTGAGGTGATTTTTCCGGGACCAGAAGGCCGCCTCGAAGGCCGCTACCATCCGCAAAAAGAAAAAGACGCGCCCATTGCGATCGTGCTGCATCCGCACCCGCAATTCGGTGGCACGATGAACAACAAGGTTGTCTACAACCTGCACTACGCCTTCTACAACATGGGCTTCACGGTCCTACGGTTTAACTTCCGCGGCGTTGGTCGTTCCCAAGGGGAATATGATCAAGGTGTTGGCGAGTTGTCTGATGCGGCATCCGCGCTCGACTATCTGCAGTCCATGAACACCAACTCCAAACACTGCTGGGTGGCTGGGTTCTCTTTTGGTGCTTGGATCGGCATGCAGCTTCTGATGCGCCGCCCGGAAATCACCGGCTTCATTTCCGTTGCCCCGCCCGCCAACATGTATGATTTCTCGTTCTTGGCACCCTGCCCGAGCTCTGGCCTGATCCTAAACGGCACCGCTGATCGTGTGGCACCACCTGCGGACACGCATACACTGGTGAATAAGCTGCACGAGCAAAAAGGCATCACGATCACGCACACAGAAATCGAAGGCTCTGGTCACTTCTTTGAAACCGAAGAATACATGGATCAGATGACTGGCACCGTCACCGACTATGTAAAACGCCGTTTGACAGAGAACAGCCGCTAATGAGCACTCTGGACCGTCTGGCCGCCAAGCTTGCTGAGGACACAATCAAAGCCCAGAAAGAACTGGGCGACGAGCGTCTCTTTATGGAAGTCAGCGCAGTGCTCGGCGCGTCCTCTCAGTCTCTCGAAGAGGCGTTCCTCACCGAAGTGCGTATGCGCATGTCAGAAGAAAAAGGCCGGGCCTTTTTGATCAACAAAGTCAAAGAAGCCCGCGCCGCGAAAGCTGCTGAGACCAAAGAATGAGCGACCGCCTCGCCGCGCAAATCGCCTTCCTGACAGAAGCCGATAAGCTGAAATCCGTCTACCGCGCCACCAATGTGCTCGACGGACACCGCAAAGAGGACAGCGGCAGTCACAGCTGGCACATCGCCCTTTATGCGCTCATTCTGTCAGAACACGCCAAAAATGATATCAATCTGGATCGCGTCATTCGCATGCTGCTGATCCATGACTTGGTGGAAATTGACGTCGGCGACAGCCCCATCCACGGCGATCATGACATTGCCGCCATGGAAGCGGCAGAAAGCGCTGCGGCAGACCGTATCTTTGGCCTGCTGCCAGACGATCAAGCCGCCGAACTTCGCGCCCTATGGGACGAGTTTGAAGCCGCGGAAAGCGATGACGCCATTTTTGCCAAAAGCATCGACCGTGTTCAGCCGGTGATTGGTAATCTTGAAACCAATGGTGGGACCTGGCCCGAGTATAATGTCACGCGTGAACAGCTAGAGGATCGCGTTGGCTGGAAAGTTGCCAAAGGCGCCCCTGCAATTTGGGATCATCTCAAAGCGCGCATTGCCAAATGGTTTTCCGAAAACGGCTAGTTCAGAAACACTGGGGCCACCCGTACCCCCAACGCCAGGGCAACCCTGAGCACGGCAAACCGCCAACACGGACAGCTTCATACATGCGATCGGCCACGAAATAGATGGCCGCTTCAACGTCCTCTGGTGAACTATCATATTGTAGCGCCAGAGCCTCCGATTGTGCGTCCGCTTCGCGCTGTACACACACGCGAAGCTCTTCATCCGCCTTTAGGCGTGCAAAGTAGCCTGCTTCCGCCTCAGAGTTCTCGCCCCCCAAATGGTAGGCTTTGTCATGCACAACGCAACATTCATGCCACGGCGCCTCATGCGCAAACACCCGCGCAAACCAAGGAAACGCGCGCGCCATAGCGCCCCAAGCTGCGGACATACCGCCGGAACACCCATCTGTGGCAAAGGGCACTAAGGCAGCGGGATCGTCCTCCCGCAACGATTGCAACTTGCTGTGTCGCCAGATTTCGACCTTCGCAGACCAGCCTAGACTTTCACCTGAACCTTCCGCCGTAACAGGTTCACATAAAACAAAAATCAAACCAAAAGTGATCGAGAAGTTACTGAACCTCATCGTCACCTCGATGCGGCACATCCAGCCCAATCCGCCCCGCCAGTCCAAGCACCAGCCGCTCCACACCACTCAGCGTTTCGCGATCCGCAAGCACTTGTCGTGCCAGCGCAGGCTCATCCGTGATCAACCCGTCTACGCCAAACGACAACATGCCCGACATCGACAGGGCATCATTCACCGTCCATACATAGACCTTTTTGCCCGCGTCATGGGACCCACGCACCAGTTGGCGCGACATGGTAGCGCTGTTCACCGCAAGGAAATCCACATCCAGATCCCACATATTGCCAAGAGACGCCGATGCGAGCAGCCCGACATTCCAGTCGGGACGAAGCTTGCGCATCTTGGCCACAGCGTCCGCTTTTAGCGACATGATCTTTGCCTGATCGACCATATCTGTGGCTTCGACAATATCGATCACCCGCTGCTCCAAGTCCTCATCGTGGCCGTAGTATTTCAACTCAATCACCATGCCGGACTTGTCTTTGGCCGCCAGTAAAACTTCTTCCAAGGTGGCTGTGCGCTCTTCGGCAAATGCAGAATCAAACCAGCTGCCGATATCGATGGCTTTCAGCTCTTCCAAAGTCGCATCCCAGATCTTTAGGGGATTGCCGGCCACTTTCATGAAGTCACTGTCATGCACCACAACCACCGCGCCATCGGCGGTTTCCTGCACGTCGATCTCTACCCAGTCCGCTTGATCTTCAACCGCGCGCGAGACTGCGGCCATGGTGTTTTCCGGTGCCGCAGCGGAGGCACCACGATGGGCTATAACTGCCACAGGCCGATCCTGATCCACCTTGACCAACTCCGCGACGCCAAAACCGCCCAAAACGGTCAATACCGCAGCCACTATGACCAAGCCGCTTAACAACACTTTTGGCACTTCTCGTTTTTCTCCCCCGTCCGACCACCCCGCAAACCCCATAAACGCCACAGCCAAGGCACCTGTGGTGAAGGAGGTTAGCACCAGGCTCATCCCCGCCCACAAAGCGGTTGAGAGCAATAAGAACGCGGCCAAGCCTTTTAGCCCAAAAGGCACAAAATGAAGGCCCAACTGGATAATAGCCCCGACCAGAAAGAGCACGGCGCCCCCAATCACTGCCCCAAGCGCGGCCCAAATAGCCAAGCGAACAAGGAACGTCAGGCGGCGCCCCGCCATCCGGGACTGGCTTTCACGCAACGCTTCGCCTGCCCGCTGCCCGTCAAACACGACCAGCGGCAAGGCCAGCACCCAGCCCAAGGTACGCCAGAGAACCAACGCCGTCATCAACGCCAATGCGATGCCGCAAACCACCACGGTCTGCACAAATTCAGGCGGATGAAAACTAAGGTAATAGTTGATGTCGAATTCCGTCATCCAGGAGAAAAAAGCCAGGCCGCAAACCGCCAGAAACGGCAGGCACATCAACAACAGCCTTATGCAGAATTGTACTGCCAACCCAAGAACAGCCGGTACGCGCGGCAGCACCATCGCCACGCCGTCCAAAAATCCATGTGATTTCCCAACCCGATCTCGCAGCGCCACCGCCATCATGAACGACACATCCAACGTCAGCAACACAAGCGCCATGCCTGCGATCACCAATCCGGCAACAAATCCCACCGGGGAAAGCAGGAAAACCGCTATGTCAAAATCCGCCAATGCGGGTTTGCCGGAAAACGACAGCGCCAGATGAACCGTAGCCGCCATCAAGGGCGCAAATGCCGCTGCCAATAGGATATTGAACACGAGATGCGACTGAATAAATGGCCAGCGCAAACGCCACGCCACCTCAAAACACCGTACAACCTCTGATATCGCCTGTTTCACTGCCGCACTCCAAATCCCTATTAACACCTGCGAAATTCGCCTCACTTAGTGTTCCGAAACGCGAGACATTTTGTCAAAAACAATTGTCATGCTACGCTTTGCGCAACAAAAATTCGCTCGCATTGCAATCTGTATACAATCGCATACAAAACCTTTCCAAGAGTAATAAATTCCCTTAGGACAAGCGGCAAATACGACTCGGTTCACAGGAGACCCCCATGACCAAGATCAAAGTGGACAATCCCATCGTCGAAATGGACGGCGATGAAATGACACGCATCATGTGGCAGTTCATCAAGGACAAACTGATCCTGCCCTACCTCGATCTCGACCTGCTCTATTACGATCTGGGTATCGAGGAGCGTGACCGTACCGAAGACCAAATCACCATCGACGCGGCTGAGAAAACCAAAGAGATCGGCGTGGCAGTAAAATGTGCTACCATCACGCCCGACGAGCAGCGCGTTGAAGAGTTTGGCCTCAAGAAGATGTGGCGGTCGCCCAACGGCACCATCCGCAACATCCTTGGCGGTGTGGTGTTCCGCCAGCCGATCATCTGCCGCAACGTTCCGCGCCTTGTACCAGGCTGGACCTCCCCGATCGTTGTGGGCCGTCACGCCTTTGGCGACCAGTATAAAGCGACCGATTTCACTTTCCCTGGAGCGGGCAAGCTGACCATGAAGTTTGTGGGCGAAGACGGCACCGTGATAGAGAAAGAGGTCTATGATGCGCCGTCCGCCGGTGTCTATCAGGCGATGTACAACCTCGACAGCTCTATCATCGACTTTGCGCGTGCGTCTCTGAACTACGGCCTGAACCTCGGCTGGCCGGTGTATCTCTCCACCAAAAACACCATCCTGAAAGCCTATGACGGTCGCTTCAAAGACCTGTTCCAAAAGGTTTATGAGGAAGAATTCGAAGAGAAATTCAAAGCTGCGGGCATCTGGTACGAACACCGCCTGATCGACGACATGGTCGCCTGTGCCATGAAGTGGAACGGCAAATTTGTCTGGGCCTGCAAGAACTACGACGGCGACGTACAATCCGATACCGTGGCACAAGGTTTTGGCTCGCTGGGCCTGATGACCTCCCAGCTGATGACGCCAGATGGAAAGATCGTGGAGGCCGAAGCGGCCCACGGCACCGTGACCCGTCACTACCGCCAGCACCAAAAAGGCGAAGCCACCTCCACCAACTCCATCGCGTCGATCTACGCCTGGACAGGCGGCCTGAAGCACCGCGCAAAACTGGACAACAACATCGCTTTGCGCGCCTTTGCAGAAACCCTCGAGCGGGTGATCATTGAAACCGTCGAAAGCGGCTACATGACCAAAGACCTCGCCCTACTCGTTGGCCCGGATCAAGGCTGGCTCACCACCATGGGCTTCCTTGAGAAGATCGACGAGAACCTGAACAAAGCGCTTGCTGGCTAAGCGCTGAGACACTTTGTCCTAAGGCGTATTCGCGCGCCTTAGGACGCCCTTTACCACACGCCCGGTAGACGCTAGCTGCATAGCGGCCTTGCGCCGCACCCCCTAGACAGCTCCGCCGCACTGCGGCAAATCCGGTTCCATGGTAAGCTTTATTGAATCCCCAAGCCCAGAAAAACACAGCCCTTTTGATGACATTCAAGGGTTGGTTGTTGGCACCTTGCTGGTCGCCTTGTCGGTACAGTTTTTGCAAGCCTGCGACCTCTTCACCGGGCAGATCGCAGGTCTGTCTTTGGTGACCGCCAAGGCCACTGGCATGACCTTTGGCGCCATCTTCTTTGTACTGAACCTTCCGTTTTACATCATCGCTTACTTGCGCATGGGCTGGTTTTTCACGCTCAAGACTTTTGCCGCCGTCGGGCTCTTGACCCTCTGGACCGTCTTACTGCCAAAGGTTTTTGAGATCGCCTCGGTACATCCGCTGGTAGGTGCGGCCCTTGCCGGTGTGACCGCAGGTGCAGGCCTTATCGTGCTGTTTCGCCACGGCGCCACCCTTGGCGGTGTTGGCATTGTGGCCGTGTGGCTTCAGGACGCCAAGGGCATCAAAGCGGGATGGGTCCAACTGGGATTTGACGTTCTGGTATTTGGCTTGGCCTTGTCGTTTTTTGACCTCAACGCGGTCGTCTTCTCGCTCGTCGGTGCCGCGATTACCAATATTATGATCGTAACAAATCACCGTCGCGATCGCTATATCGCGCGCTAACCTTCAGGGACGCGCATGCCCAAAGCTTATCTGATCCTTCTGGTCGCCGTTGTGTTTGAAACCATCGGCACCGCCGCGCTGCAAGCCAGCCAGCAATTCACAAAACCCATCCCCTCGATCATCGTGGTCATCGGGTATGGCCTCGCCTTCTACATGATGGCGCAAACCCTACGCTATCTGCCGGTTGGCATTACCTATGCGGTCTGGTCCGGTCTGGGCATCATCTCGATTTCGATCATCGCCTACTTTGCCTTTGGTCAGAAACTTGATCTGGCCGCAATCCTAGGAATGGGGCTGATTGTCGCCGGAATCCTTGTGATCAACCTTTTTTCCAAGACTGCCGTTCACTAACTGGCATTAAAGGGCTGGCCTTTTGCCACAACCCACGTTAGGGCGAGCGCGAACAGGAAAGGCTGCCCTTATGGATCTTCGCAATATCGCCATCATCGCCCACGTTGACCACGGCAAAACCACGCTTGTGGACGAGCTGCTGAAACAGTCGGGCGCATTCCGGGAAAACCAGGAAGTGGCCGAACGCGCCATGGACAGCAACGATCTGGAGCGCGAACGCGGTATCACGATCTTTGCCAAACCAACTTCCGTGGAATGGAAAGGTACCCGTATCAACATCGTGGACACCCCAGGCCACGCCGACTTTGGCGGCGAAGTGGAGCGTATTCTGTCGATGGTAGACGGTGTGGTTCTGCTGGTGGACGCCGCCGAAGGCCCAATGCCACAGACCAAGTTCGTAACCTCCAAGGCACTGGCTCTTGGCCTGCGCCCAATCGTGGTCCTCAACAAAGTGGACAAGCCGGACGCCGAGCCTGACCGCGCCCTAGATGAGTGCTTTGATCTCTTCGCCTCTCTGGATGCCAACGACGATCAACTGGACTTCCCGCACATGTACGCTTCCGGCCGTAACGGCTGGGCCGATGCGGAACTTGATGGCCCACGTCAGGACCTGCACGCGCTGTTCAACCTGATCGTGAACCACGTGCCTGAGCCAAAGCAAGTTCATCAGCAAGACGACGACTTCCGCATGCTAGCCACCACTCTGGGCTCTGACCCGTTTGTGGGCCGCATCCTGACCGGTCGTGTGGAATCCGGCACCTTGAAAGTCGGCGCGACCGTTCAAGCGATATCCCGCATCGGCCAGAAAATCGAACAGTTCCGCGTCACCAAAATCCAAGCCTTCCGTGGTCTAGCACAGCAAGACATCGACGAAGCACAGGCTGGCGACATCGTCTCCATCGCAGGCATGGCAAAAGCCACCGTGGCTGACACCATCTGTGCGCTGGCCGTGGACGAACCGCTGGAAGCCCAGCCAATCGATCCGCCCACCATCACTGTGACTTTCGGCATCAACGACAGCCCGCTGGCTGGTCGTGACGGCAAAAAGGTACAGTCCCGTGTGATCCGCGACCGTCTCTACAAAGAAGCCGAATCCAACGTGGCGATCAAAATTGCTGATACTCCCGGCGGCGAAGCCTTTGAGGTTTCCGGCCGTGGCGAACTGCAGATGGGTGTTCTGATCGAAAACATGCGCCGCGAAGGCTTTGAGCTGTCGATCTCCCGCCCACAGGTGATCATGCGTGAAGAGAACGGCGTGAAGATGGAACCGGTCGAAGAAGCCACCATTGACGTTGATGACGAATACTCCGGCGCCGTGATTGAAAAACTCACCGGCTCCCGCAAGGGCGAATTGGTTGAAATGCGCCCAGCCGGTGCAGGCAAAACCCGTATCATCGCTCACGTGCCTTCTCGTGGACTGATCGGCTATCACGGTGAATTCCTTACCGACACCCGCGGCACAGGTGTTCTGAACCGCGTGTTCCATGGCTGGACCGAATACAAGGGCGCCATCCCAGGCCGTCGCGCAGGTGTGCTGATCTCCATGGAAAACGGCCAGTCTGTGGCCTACGCCCTGTGGAACCTCGAAGACCGCGGAAAGATGATGATCGGCGCACAGGCCGACGTCTACACTGGCATGATCATCGGCGAACACAGCCGTGACAATGATCTCGAAGTTAATCCGCTGAAAGGGAAGAAACTCACCAACGTGCGTGCTTCCGGTTCCGATGAAGCCGTGCGCCTGACCACGCCAATGACCTTGTCGCTGGAAGAGGCAATCGCCTACGTCAACGACGACGAGTTGGTGGAAGTCACACCAAATACTGTGCGTCTGCGCAAACGCTATCTGGACCCGCATGAGCGCAAGCGGATGTCCAAACAGAACTAAATACAAAAAGCCCCGACAACGTCGGGGCTTTTTTACGATAGCCATGGGCGACCGATTAGCTTAACGGCCGGAATGGCTCGATTTCATAGTTCCCATCCTTGTGGAATCGACAGAACGATCCGGCCGGGATCGCCTCCCAGCCATCTTCGGCCTCTACCAATGGCTCACTCACGACCGCGCGACCGCTCCGGCTGTCGCTGGCGCGGTGATATACCGTAGGCGCGCGATCATCGGACGCGTAACGAATGGCATAGAGCGTTTCCCCATCACTGAAAGCCGCCGCTAGGCGCATATATGGCGTGGTGCCCCGCTCTCGACTCATGCGCTCCAAAATCCCAACCGCAATCTGCATGGCCTCCTTGGGATGCTCATCCATGCCTTCGGTAAGGCCCATCAGAAACAACACCTCACTATCTGTTGCACCTTTGCGTTCCGGATAAAGCTCATCCGGGATCAACATATCCGCCCTCCGCCGAAAGCTCTCAAACCCGCCAACTTGCCCGTTGTGCATGAAAGACCAGCGTCCCACCGCAAACGGATGACAGTTGTTTCGACTTGTGGCCGTGCCTGTCGAGGCCCGCACATGCGCAAGAAACAGGCCGGATTCGACTTGTGCCGTCAAAGACCGGAGATTTGGATCAGACCAGGCCGGAAGAATGTCGCGATAAAGCCCAGGCTCAGGTCGGTTTCCGTACCATGCCACCCCCACACCATCACCGTTTGTCTGTGTTTTGCACTCGGTGGCTTGTATGCTTTGGTGGATCAGTGAGTGATCGGGCCGCGTTACGACATCTTCAAGATAACAAGGTGTCCCGATATAGGCGGCCCAGCGACACATGACAGAATTCCTCTTCGCTTCAACATCCTGACAAAAATAAACAGGATACGTTTCTCGCATCGTATATGCGAGATTGCAGAGGGAGGAAAGACCATTTCAAACCCCCAAAGTGGGTCAATTTTCCAATTGAAGCTTCACTTTGGGGATTTTTCAACATTTATAGCATGTGATCTCGACACACCTCCTAAAAGAAGGCGGGTGTGCAAGCTCAGTCGCTGGTTTCCACAACCATCAGTTCGCGTTCACTTGCCCCACGTGCATGATTCAGGGCCTCTTGATACTCAGGGCTATGGTAGCAAGCCACTGCAGTGTCTACGTCCGGGAACTTGGCCACCACATTGCGTGGCCGCTCTTTGCCTTCCAGCTGCACAAACCGACCGCCGCGAGCAATAAACTCACCGCCATGTTTGGCAATCGCAGGACCAGCCAGCTCAGCATATTTCCCGTAAGCGTCCGCGTCAGTTACGGTCACATGTGCAATCCAAAGCGCGCCCATTTTGCTCTCCAATCTTGTTGTCCTGCCCAACACTCTACGTGAAATGTCAGGCAGGCCAAGAATATTTTGACCAAATGGTCAGCCAGCGATCACCGCTTCTGCTGCAGCAAAGGCTTCGTCTGCTTTAGAGGCGTCTTTGGCACCGCCTTGGGCCATGTCCGGACGACCACCGCCGCCCTTACCGCCCATAGGGCCTACGGCTGCACGCACCAGATCCACAGCGCTCACATCACCTTTGAGGTCATCGGTCACGCCTGCAGCCACGGCAACTTTGCCATCAGTGTCTGCCACCAACAGAACCGCACCACTTCCCAGTCGCGCTTTGTGTTCATCAATCAGCGGCGGCAAGTCCTTGCCGGACACACCAGAGAGCACCTGCGCAAAGAATTTCACACCGTTGATCTCTTTCGCCTCAGGACCAGCGCCCTGCCCGGCACCACCCGACATCGCCAGTTCGCGGCGCAGCGTCGCCACTTCGTTTTGCAGCGCTTTACGCTCATCAAGCAGCGCTTTCACGCGATCGACGATCTCACCCGGCTGTGCTTTCAAAGTACCCGCCACTTCTGCGACACGCTTGGCTTCACGCTCCAGATGCGCAAAGGCCACCTCACCGGTCAGCGCCTCAATCCGGCGCACACCAGCGGAAGACGCACTATCCGAGAGCAGCACAAACACACCAATGTCGCCGGTTTGTTTTACATGCGTACCACCGCAAAGCTCGATGGAATAGGTGTCACCGTTGTGACCCTTGCCCGTGTTGGCGCGCCCCATTGAGACGACACGCACCTCATCACCGTATTTTTCACCAAACAACGCCTGCGCGCCAATCTCACGCGCATCATCCGGTGTCATCACGCGGGTTTCCACCGGCGTGTTCTGACGGATGTAGGCGTTCACATCCAATCCAACCTTGGACAGCTCTTCCGGGCTCAGCGCCTTGTTATGGCTGAAGTCAAACCGCAGACGGTCATCCGCATTCAGCGATCCGCGCTGTGCGACGTGATCGCCCAAGGCTTCGCGCAGTGCCTCATGCAGCAAGTGTGTCGCAGAGTGATTGGCACGGATCGACGTGCGCCGGCCGTGGTCCACGATCATAGCGACAGGATCACCCTTGGAAATGGTACCACGTGCTACTTTCACCTGATGCCCAATCAGCTTGCCATCGGCAAATTTCTGAACATCAGACACATGCGCCAGTTCATCACGGTTTTCCAGGCGCTCAACCAAGCCATGGTCAGCCACCTGACCACCACTTTCGGCGTAAAACGGCGTCTGGTTCATCACCAACCAACCTTCTTCGCCTTCCGCCAGCGCGTCAACGAGCGCACCGTCTTTCATGATCGCCTGCACCTGACCTTCGGCTGTCTCGGTGTCATACCCGAGAAACTCCGACGCGCCGCTATCATCAGCAACATCAAACCAAACCGCGTTCTCAGCGGTGTCACCGGAACCTTTATGAGCCGCCCGTGCCTTGGCTTTCTGTTCCGCCATCGCCGCATCAAAACCGTCCGTATCCACGGTCCGGCCTTTCTCACGCAGCGCATCCTGGGTCAAATCAAGCGGGAAACCATAAGTATCATACAGTTTGAACGCAGCTTCACCCGCGAGAGGCGCGCCGTCTTCCAAACCGTCCAGCTCGTCATCCAACAGCTTCAGACCACGATCAAGCGTCTGCTTAAACTTGGTCTCTTCTTGTTTCAGCGTCTCTTCGATCAACGCCTGCGCCTGACCCAGCTCAGGATAGGCTTGTCCCATCTGCTGCACCAGCGACGGCACCAATTGATGCATGACTGGATCTTTCGCGCCCAGCAGATGCGCGTGACGCATAGCGCGGCGCATAATCCGACGCAGCACATAGCCACGACCATCGTTGGACGGCATCACGCCATCCGCCATCAGGAAGGACGTGGACCGAAGATGATCCGCGATCACACGGTGATGCACGTTCTGTTCGCCGTAAGGATCGGTTGATGTCACATTGGCAGACGCCTCAATCAGCGCCTTGAACAGATCGGTGTCGTAGTTGTCATGGCTGCCCTGCAGCAACGCGCCGATCCGCTCCAGTCCCATACCGGTGTCGATCGACTGCATGTCCAGCGCTTTCATCGAGCCGTCTTCAAACTGCTCATTCTGCATGAACACCACGTTCCAGATCTCGATAAACCGGTCGCCGTCTTCCTCTGGAGAACCGGGAGGGCCACCCCAAATGTGATCGCCGTGATCGTAGAAGATCTCTGTACACGGACCACAAGGACCGGTTGGGCCCATCTGCCAGAAGTTGTCAGAAGTCGCGATGCGAATAATGCGGTTCTCAGGAACACCGACTTTCTTCCAGATTTCAAAGGCTTCATCGTCGGTGTGGTAGACCGTCGTGTATAGCTTATCCTTCGGAATATCGAATTCCTTGGTGATCAGCTCCCAGGCAAACGGGATAGCGTCATCCTTGAAATAGTCGCCAAACGAGAAGTTGCCGAGCATCTCAAAAAACGTGTGGTGACGTGCGGTATAGCCCACGTTGTCCAAGTCGTTGTGCTTACCACCTGCACGCACGCATTTCTGCGAGGTCGTCGCGCGGTTGTAGTTACGCTTTTCCACACCGGTGAACAGGTTCTTGAACTGCACCATGCCGGAGTTCACGAACATCAACGTCGGGTCGTTGCGCGGCACCAGCGGGCTGGACTCCACCACCTCGTGGCCCTGCTTGGCAAAGTAATTCAGAAAGGTCGACCGGATGTCGTTTAAGCTGGCCATGGGCAGATCTCTTAACGTGGGTTTCGGTATCGACGCGGGTTTATAACCCCCACGCGCCCCTGTCCACATGACAATACGCCTAAGCTTGTGAGACTTGGACAAAATGCGCGGCTTGACCAGTGGTCAAGCCCCTCAAGCCTTACGTAAGACATCCCCTGTTCTGATCTCGCCATCCTGTTCCACGCTGCACAAAATACCCCGCAATCGAAGCGCTCGGTGATCCGGATTACGGATCCAGTCATAGGCCGCCTGCCCATAGCGCGCCTTCCACTTCACACAGGCGTCGTTGAACACTTCTGACACCCGCAGAACAGCAGACCCGACACGCAGCAACTGACCAGTTGGTAAGTTAGCCTCAGAGGTGTCCATATCAGCTGAAAAGGTATCGCCAGGATGCAGGACCTCCGACCCCGCGTGCCACACCAGTTCCAGCACTCGTTGAGGAATGATGCACACTTGAATGCCCGGATGCGGCGCACCGCCCTCGGTGCGCAACCATGGCTGAGTTGTCCAGCGCTCGCCAGGGATGCCTTGCGCCTTTGTCAGCGTGATCTCATCAACAAATTGACGTTCATTACGCGCAGGTCGCAGACACAAATGCGAAATGGCCGCCCCGTCTTTCGGAGCGGCCAATACATGCGGCAAAGCCTGCATCAAGTCTTCGGAAGACGGCGTCAATCTTCCAACAACTCTTCGTCACCCGGAGGCATGTCGAAGTCCAGCCCATGCGCCGCACGGATTTTATCTTCGATTTCATACGCCATACGGGTGTTTTCTTTCAGGAAGGTTTTGGCATTTTCACGCCCCTGCCCAATCCGCTCATCACCGTAGCTGAACCAGCTGCCAGATTTTTCAACGACTCCAGCCTTCACACCCAGGTCGAGCAGCTCGCCCATCTTGGAAATGCCTTCGCCATACATGATGTCAAATTCAACTTGTTTGAACGGAGGTGCGACCTTGTTCTTCACGACCTTCACGCGAGTCGCGTTGCCTACCACTTCGTCGCGGTCTTTCAGAGCCCCAATGCGGCGGATGTCCAGACGTACGGAGCTGTAGAACTTGAGAGCGTTACCACCGGTTGTTGTTTCCGGGCTGCCAAACATAACACCAATTTTCATCCGGATCTGGTTGATGAAGATCACCATACAGTTGGAGCGCGCAATAGAGCCAGTCAGCTTCCGCATCGCCTGGCTCATCAGACGCGCTTGCACCCCGACATTACTGTCGCCCATGTCGCCTTCGAGTTCAGACTTTGGCGTCAGTGCCGCAACAGAATCGACCACGACCATGTTCACCGCGCCGGAACGCACCAATGTATCGGTGATCTCGAGCGCTTGCTCGCCGGTGTCAGGCTGCGAAATCAACAGCTCATCCAGGTTCACACCAAGTTTTTTCGCGTACTGTGGGTCGAGTGCGTGTTCCGCGTCCACAAAGGCACAAACTCCACCCTTTTTCTGTTCTTCCGCAATACAGTGAAGAGTCAGCGTGGTTTTACCCGAGCTTTCTGGGCCGTAAATTTCGATAATCCGCCCCTTAGGGAGACCACCAATTCCCAGTGCAATATCTAGGCTCAACGATCCGGTTGAGGTCGCCTCGATCTCTTGTGCGGGGTTGTCCGCGCCAAGCTTCATGATGGAGCCCTTGCCGAACTGACGTTCAATCTGGGCCAACGCGCTGTCTAGCGCTTTTTGTTTATCCGGGGATGAGGATTTCTTGGAAGTCATTGTCAAAAGATCTGCCGTTGCCATTTGCTTGTTTCCTTATTCCACACCCGCACGCGGGCGGCAATCACTGCCTGTGTTCACCTCTTGTTCCGACAATGTATGAGACCAAAAGGAGAACAAATCAAGAGAAAATAATAGGAACATTTTCCGTCCCATTCGGTTAAGAAGTGGTTTACAAGAAGACATCAATTTGAGTTCAACTGCTCCAAAGGCGTGCAAATGCTTGTTTTCTGGAAACAAAAACTGGTGTTCCTGTCAGTCCCAAAAACAGGAACAACGGCCATTGAAGAGGCTTTAGCGCCTACAGCGGACATGGTGATTTCCAATCCACCGGAACTCAAACACGCGCCGGTCTACCGATATAATCGTTTTTTTCGCCCGATGTTTGAACGCGCCTGCGACACGGATGATTTGGAGCTGATGGCGGTCATGCGCGAACCGGTAAGTTGGCTAGCGAGCTGGTATCGATATCGCCGACGCGATTTTATGCGTGGACATCGCAACTCAACACACGACGTCAGCTTTGAAGAATTTGTTCTGGAATATATGAAAGGCGACAAGAAAGCGCCTTTTGCCAATGTTGGCAGTCAGGCCAAATTTCTCGAACCTCGCCCAAACGGCGTAAAGGTGGATCACCTGTTCCGTTACGAAGACCAGCCTCGCCTTTTGGCTTTCCTTGAGGACAGATTGGAGCGCAAAATTCAGCTGGAACGCCGCAACACATCGCCGGAAATGCCTTTGGATTTGCCTCAAGACACCATGCTAAAGCTGCACAAAAAATGCGCAGCGGAATTTGAACTCTACGAGAGCTTACTCTAGCTGCTGGTGATCCGCGCCTGAACCGCCTCTGTTAGGTCACTGAGTGAGAAGGGCTTCGGCAGAAAACTCGAGTTTTCGATGCGTGCCTGATCATCAGAAAAACTATCCTCGGCGTAGCCCGAAACAAAAATCACTGGCACATTTGGATACTCTTCCCGTGCCTGCCGCACCCAACTTGGCCCGTCCATGCCCGGCATGATCACATCGCTGACAAATACATCGATTTTCGGGTGATCCGCGTCTAGCACTTCAAGCGCCTCTTCCCCAGATGCAGCCTCCAATACCGTGAAGCCCCGCATCTTTAACGCCCTCGTCGCAAAAGACCGTACCGGCGCTTCGTCCTCAACCAACAACACAACGCCGCTGTGCTCAACTTGTGGAAGGTCAGGCCGAACACCCGCTTCAGGAGCCACAACCTGTTCCGCGCCCGCGCCATGTGCCGGGAACATGAGCGTGAATGTCGTGCCAACACCCGGCGTACTGTCTACAAAGATGTAGCCACCAGTCTGTTTGACAATACCATAGGCCGTACTCAGCCCAAGCCCCGTGCCCTCACCTGTCTTCTTTGTGGTGAAGAACGGCTCGAACACCTTTTGCAGCTTGTCTTGTGCAATTCCGATGCCTTGATCTGCCACTGTGACCGACACGTAGTTTCCGACCGGAACCACTACTCGGTCACGTTCAAGCGGTTCAGCCAGCTCAACTCCCTCGGTGGTGACCCGAATTTCGCCACCATCCGGCATCGCATCCCGTGCGTTTACCACGAGGTTCATCAGTACCTGTTCGAGCTGTCGCTTATCCGCGCGAATGGCTGGCAAAACCGGATCGTTGTTCAATGTCAGCGTCACACGTTCACCGACCAAACGGTTCAGCAAATGCGTCAGGTCCGCAAGTGTATTGCGAAGATCCAATATTTCAGGCCGCAGGTTTTGCTTTCGTGAGAAAGCCAACAACTGCCCCACCAATGCCGCAGCGCGATTGGCATTTTGGTTGATCTGAATAAGGTCGGCGTAATCCGCATCCCCTTGATCATGCCGCAACAACAAAAGGTCACAATGCCCTGAAATTGCAGTCAAGAGGTTATTAAAGTCGTGCGCAACACCACCGGCCAACTGGCCAATTGCCTGCATTTTTTGACTCTGAACAAACTGAGCTTCTAGAGATTTGAGCTCTGTCGCATCGCTCAAAACTGCGATCAAAGACCTCTCGCCACCTTCTACCACGCGGTTGAGACTGACCTGTACAATCACTTCCTTGTCTTCACGCTTAAGCCGCAAAAACTCCGATTGGTTGACCGCCTTTCCCAGGGACGCCTCCATGAGCCAGTCAACAATTGACCGCCCCAAACCTTCCATAAGGTCGCCCATCACAGTTTTCGACGTGACATCCATTTGAATCAACTGGCGAGCAGCTCGATTGGCGAGCAACACGTCGCCTTCCGGGCTCACTTTCAAAAGCGCCACCGGCAACTCGTCAAATTGCACAGCCCCGTCCCGCATCACTGGCGTTTCAGTCGGGAGCAAATAAATCTCCCGACGCCCAGCTGTGGCATCAAATTCAGCCACAAGGCATTGTTGCTCCCCATCTGACGTATAGACCGTAGTCGCACTCTGCAAATCGGTCACATCGGGGCCAAATATATCCGACAGGGTTTTCTTGCGTTCGCCCAAAAGGTGCCGTGCGGCCGGGTTCATAAACAGCACCGCGCCGGAACGCCCAACTGTCAGCATGGGTAAGCGCGGCGTGGCACTCCCGTCGTGCGCCTCGGAAACGGGTGTAGATTTTTGAATACCCCAGACCAGCACACCGGTCTCAACGCACTTGACCGAAAGCCGCATCATACTGTCGCGTAGGGACACCTCTTCATCACAGCGGCCCTCCAGTTGGCACGCAGCGATCATGTCACGCACTTTGCCTTCTGCGTCCAGCAGCTGATCAGCTAGCACTTCCGTAAGGCTTTCCTTTTCGCCCATACCGGCATCTGAAGCGGCATCATTGGCATAGAGGATTTGGCCATCTTCTGTGCTGACGAAACACACGTCTGACGCGGTCTCAAAAAGATTATGAACCATTGTCACAGCTCGCAACTGAGCTGCTTTGAGCCGCAAGGAGGCGATCAATGCAATGAAACTTCCGGCACCTAGCAAACCGCTGGCAAAAAACATCGCCATTCGAAGGGGACCGGGATCCAAGAGAACCGCCGTAACCAACATCAACAAGGCTGCCATTGCGAGCAGACCAGCACGATGCCGAGTTACCCCCAAATGGCGCTTAGAAGGCCCATTAGCCTTGGTCTTCTCGGACACGTTCAAACCCATTTCTCTGCATTTCCAAACATATGCACCAGATTATCTTAATCCGGCATTAACGAAGACGAAAGAAAAGGCATAACTGCCCTATTTTCTACGCAAAATTGCTCCGAAGAATCCGTCGCCGCCTTCGGACAACAAAAACTGGCGCTGCCAATCGCTCTCCCATGCAGGGTTGTTTTTCACAAACCGCTCAATCTGTGCGGTGTTTTCTGCAGCCAAGTCCGAGCATGTCGCGTAGACTAGCGCACCACTCGGAGACACCAGGCGTTGTGCTTTTTCCAAAATTTCTGCCTGAACACGCTCGAGTTCTGCGAGATCCTCCGGTGCAAAACGCCACTTTGCATCTGGCGTACGTCGCCAAGTGCCACTTCCGGAACAAGGGACATCACACAACACCAAATCGAACGGGGCGCTTGCCTCTGGATTCTCTGCGATGGTTACCTTCGCGCCGGCACGCTTGGCACGCGTAGGCAAGTCTGACAGTCGTTGCGGATTGGCGTCATGCGCAAAATACTGCGCGTCACAGCGCCCCGCCATGGCAAGCACCTTGCCTCCACCTCCCGCGCAATAATCCATAACTTTCATGCCCTTATCGAGCGAAATTCGAGAAATCAGAGCCTGACTTGACGCGTCCTGTAGCTCGACCACACCGTTCAGATACGCCAAACTGTTCTTTATGCGACGGGCGCCTGCGCTTACTTCCAAAGCCGTGTCCACCAAAGACATTGGGAGCGTTTCAATTCCATCCCGCGTTAGGAGATCCTGCGCCTGCGCCAGCGTGGCCTTGCTCAAATTGACTCTCAGGATCACGGGCGCACGCTTGGTCAGCGCTGACAGAGTATCATGAAAGGCTTCCCCCAAACTATCGCGCAAGGGATCTATTAGCCATTCCGGCACATCAAGTGGCACCTTCCCTTCTGGCACAGTGAGTTCCTGCCCATTTAAAGGCGCTGGAGCATAACCTTCTCCCGTAAAGACCGCATGCAAATCAGCTCCATCTTGGCGCAGCACGCCTATCATCAGCCCACGCCCTGTCAGACCGCCTCCAAGGAACGCGGCTGAATTGCGCCGTCGCAACGCGTCAAAAACGTGATCTCGAATTCCCGCGCGGTCTTTTGAACCGGCAAATCGGCTTTGCCTCGCCCAACGCGTTAAAGCCTTTTCTGCGGCCATCCCTTGTAGGATCTGATCCAGAATTTCGATGGCTGCTTGTACGCGTGCCTGTGGTGTCATGCGCTAATCCAATTCAAGTTGCGCCACGTGAAGCGCGGTTTCGCGCCAGCGTTAATGGTGCGCCTGCTCAACATCAAGGCTCACATACCCCGCAAACGCTCCAGTCGTGATTAAATTTTAGGCGAAAAACAATCATTGAGTGAGTAAAGTGACCGCACCATCCCGCTCAGGGCGCAAAGCGATACAGCACCTTAAAAATATGCTTCACGTATAAGAGTTCATTAAACTCGCTCGATCTAGGTCAACAGGTGAAACGCCAACAACCAGCGAGCAGACTGCCATGCCAGCCCTCCTGACCAAAATCTCTACACGGATAAGCGCGATTGCCTTTGTGGCGCTCTTGCTTGCCATTGCTCTGACACTTTTGCTGCAAAACCACATGCGCAACACTGTCGAAACCATGTACAACACGAAACTCCTGGAGATCACCGAAACAGCGACAAGCTTGCTGGTGAACTTGGAGAAAGGTGTACAAGACGGCACCTACACGCCGGAAGAAGCACGGGCCTTGGGCCGAGAGCAACTTGAAGCCCTGTCCTATGGTGACAACGGCTACATGTTTGCATTCGACACAGATTACATCATGACAGCCCACCCGTTCCGGCCTCAATGGATTGGTCACAGCCAAGCCGAACTGGAGGACCCTAATGGCCTCAAGATCTTCCAGGAGATGCGCAAAGTCGCTCTTGAAAATGGCAGCGGCACTTTGATCTACCACTTCCAAAAGCCAGACAGCGAGCTGCAAGAGGCGAAAATTGGTTTCGCCTATCACTACGAGCCTTGGAACTGGATTGTAGGCACAGGCGCGTATCTGTCTGACATCGAAGCCGAAATGGCCAAAATCCGCAACAAAGCGTTGACCATTTTGGGCGGGATTCTCGTTGTCTTGGCTTTGGTGGCCTTTTTCATCATTCGCAGCGTAACCGGCCCAATGGGGGCATTGCGGACCCGTATGGCCGACTTGGCTGACGGAGACACCGAGGCGGACATTCCCTTTACGCAAACCCAGAACGAGCTGGGCGACATGGCCCGCACTCTGGATGTGTTCCGCGCAGCCCTGTTGCGCCAGCGCGAGCTAGAGGTCAGGCAGAAAGAAGCCGCAGCGGTCCAATCCGAAGTGGTTGAGACACTGTCCAATCACCTGTCTGACCTATCGGCAGGCGACCTCACAGCTCAAATCAAAGTCGCTTTCCCCGAAGAGTATGAAAAGCTGCGTTCCGACTTTAACGCCTCGATCACAAATCTTAGCTCGACAGTCACCGACGTTGTCGAAGCGTCCCAGTCGATTCACAACGGTGCGTCTGAAATCAGCCAAGCTTCTGACGATCTGTCCAAACGGACAGAAAGCCAGGCCGCCACTTTGGAAGAAACAGCCGCCGCGCTGGACGATCTGACGCGCTCGGTCAAGGCTGCCGCCGATGGCGCGCGCGACGTGGAAAGCACCATGCAGACCGCAAAAACCGAAGCTGAGGAAAGCGGCGAAGTCGTGCGCAACGCCGTTTCTGCTATGACCGAGATCGAGCAAAGCTCTACCCATATCTCCCAGATCATCTCCGTGATCGACGACATCGCCTTCCAGACCAACCTTTTGGCTTTGAATGCTGGCGTCGAAGCCGCACGTGCAGGCGACGCGGGACGTGGTTTTGCTGTTGTGGCTTCCGAGGTGCGCAAACTCGCGCATTCTTCTTCGGAAGCTGCCAATGAGATCAAAGCCCTGATCACCAAATCGTCTGAGCAGGTTGAGCGTGGTGTAAGCCTTGTTGGGCAGACCGGCGACGCGCTGAGCGTGATCGTTGACCGCGTGGTGCACATCTCCGGCATGGTCTCATCCATTGCAGACGGCGCCACCGAACAGTCGCAAAGCCTGGCAGAAATCAACGCCGGTGTGATGCAATTGGATCAGGTGACCCAGAAAAACGCCGCCATGGTGGAGGAATCCACCGCCGCGACGCACCTGCTCAAGTCCGACGCCGTTGGGCTGGCGAATATGGTGGGGCACTTCAAGTTGGACGGCACTGCAAAGGCAGCCAAACCAAAAGCACCTGCAAAGGTCACCGAAACGGATTGGCAGGAAGACAAACAGGCGGATCAGCCCAAGCCCAAGCCATCTGTGACAAAGTCTGAGCCAAAGGAAGCTGCTCCTGTGCCCGCTGCACCGAGCTTCAGTTCAAATGGCAACGCCGCTGAGGAAACCTGGGCGGATTTCTAACTTGGTTACCTGAACAAACAAACAGGGCTGAACCCGCAAAGGTTCAGCCCTTTCTTTTTTCGTCACGCAGAAACTCGCTTGAAGTCGCTTATTAGCCCACGCGGTAATTTGGCGCTTCACGCGTGATCTGCACGTCATGCACGTGGCTTTCTTTCAGGCCCGCGCCAGTGATCTTCACAAACTTACAGTTCTTGCGCATCTCTGCCACGGTGGCATTGCCAGTGTAGCCCATCGCGGCACGCAGACCACCTACAAGCTGGTGCACCACAGTGCCCGCCGGACCTTTGTACGGTACCTGACCTTCGATGCCTTCAGGCACCAATTTGTCGCTGGCCGCATCTTTCTGGAAATAACGATCCGCAGAGCCGCGCGCCATGGCGCCCAAAGACCCCATGCCACGGTAGGACTTAAACGACCGCCCTTGATACAGGATCACTTCGCCGGGGCTTTCGTCTGTGCCCGCAATCATGGAACCAACCATCGCGCAGGACGCACCCGCCGCAATCGCCTTGGCAAAGTCGCCAGAGAATTTGATGCCACCGTCGGCAATCACCGGCACGTCACCAGCAGCCGTGGCGCAGTCATCAATCGCGGTCAGTTGTGGAACACCCACACCGGCCACCATCCGTGTGGTACAGATTGAGCCAGGGCCAATACCCACTTTCACCGCATCCGCGCCCGCGTCAATCAAGGCCTTGGTGGCTTCTGCCGTCGCCACATTTCCCGCAATCACCTGCACCGAGTTTGACAGGTTCTTGACGCGTTTCACGGCGTCCAGAACCCCTTCCGAATGACCATGCGCGGTGTCGATCACCACAATATCCACGCCAGCATCAATCAGCATCTCAGAGCGCGCAAACCCGCTGTCCCCTACAGAGGACGCCGCCGCAACCCGCAGGCGGCCCAGATCGTCTTTACAGGCGGTTGGGTTCAGAACCGCTTGCTCTGTGTCTTTCAAGGTCAACAGACCGGTCAGTTTACCCTGACCATCATGCACCAGCAATTTTTCGATCCGACGCGCCCGCATGAGGCTCTTGGCCTCTTCGAGATCCGCAGGTTCCGCCAACATCGCCAGATCCGCTGTGGTCATCATCGCATGCACAGGCGTGTCATCAGACTGTGCAAACCGCATGTCCCGGTTGGTCACAATACCCACCACACGGCCTTGCTCATCCACGACAGGGAATCCGGTGAAGCGGTAGCGCTCGATCAGTGCCTTCGCATCTGCCAGCGTTTGATTTGGGGTCAGCGTGACCGGGTTATAAACGATGCCACTCTCAAATCGCTTCACCCGGCGCACTTCCCGCGCCTGCTGATCCGCATCGAGGTTCTTGTGGATCACCCCCATGCCACCGGCTTGTGCCATTGCAATTGCCATCCGGCTTTCAGTGACGGTGTCCATCGCGGAACTCAGCAGCGGGATGTTGAGATCGATGGATTTTGTGACTTTCGTACGCGTGTCCGCCGTGGACGGCAAAACCGCCGACGCAGCTGGAACCAGTAGAACATCATCGAAAGTGAGGGCCTCACGAATCTCCATCGCAAATCTCCTGTTGCGGGGCTTCATTTGGCACGTCCCTATTGCATGACCTTGATCTGCGGAAAACCCCTAAACCGCGCATTCATGCACCAACCTCTCCTTTATGCTCAAAATACCCGCTTCCGTTGTCATCCACACTGCCTTTTCTGACCTTTTGGTCAAAGGAAACATTTGAGATGCCGCACCGGAACCATCCCATGCCGCTCCTTGCCATTCTTGCCAAACTTCGGCAGCTATGCTGCGAGCCAGCGAACAGACTTGAGGCCTTCTCGATGAGCAGCGATCCACTCGTAATTTTTACACCTTCCGGAAAACGTGGGCACTTCCCGGTCGGCACGCCGATCCTGGCGGCCGCGCGCCAACTAGGCGTGGACCTCGACAGTGTGTGCGGTGGCCGAGGGGTGTGCTCAAAATGCCAAATCACCCCGTCCTACGGCGAATTCCCCAAACACGGTGTGACGGTTTCAGAGAACGCTTTGTCAGACTGGAACGCGGTTGAGCAGCGCTATGACGACAAGCGCGGCCTCCCCAAAGGCCGCCGCCTCGGGTGCCAGGCCAAGGTCCAGGGCGACATCGTGATCGACGTGCCACCGGAAAGCCAGGTGCACAAACAGGTGGTCCGCAAGCGCGCCGAAGTGCGCGACATCACCTTGAGCCCCACTTTGCATCTCACCTATGTCGAGGTCGAAGAACCCGATATGCACAAACCTTCCGGGGACCTGGAACGTCTGCTGACCGCGCTCAAAACAGCCACGGGTCATGCGGATATCGCTGTAGATACCCACCTCTTGCGCCCGCTGCAGCCGATCCTGCGCAAAGGAAACTGGGCGGTCACCGCCGCGATCCACCAAGACCACACAGAGTCTCCTCCGCGTCTCATCGCCCTCTGGCCCGGCTACTTCGAAGGGCCGGTGTATGGCCTCGCCGTGGATCTGGGCACAACCACCATCGCCGGGCACCTCTGCGATCTGACCTCGGGCGACGTGGTCGCTTCCTCAGGCCTAATGAACCCGCAAATCCGCTTTGGCGAAGACCTCATGAGCCGCGTCAGCTACGCAATGATGAACAAGGGCGGCGATCTCGAAATGACCGAGGCTGTTCGCGACGGTCTAAATCAACTCGTGACAGACATCGCCAAAGAGGCCGACATCGCCCCCACACAAATCCTTGACGCCGTCTTTGTGATGAACCCGGTGATGCACCACCTATTCCTGGGCATCGACCCGTTTGAACTTGGCCAAGCCCCCTTCGCACTGGCAACGTCCGACGCCCTCTCCCTGCCCGCATCCGAGCTTGGCCTCAACATCGCCCCCGGCACCCGCGCCTATCTTCTACCCTGTATCGCAGGCCATGTAGGGGCCGACGCGGCAGGCGTAGCGCTTTCTGAGGCCCCAGACAAATCCGAAGACCTCGCCTTGGTGGTCGATGTGGGCACCAACGCCGAAATCCTGCTGGGCGACAAAAACGGTGTGCTGGCGTGCTCCTCCCCAACAGGCCCAGCCTTTGAGGGCGCGCAGATCAGCGCGGGCCAACGCGCCGCGCCGGGCGCCATTGAACGTGTGGAAATTGATCCCGTCTCCAAAGAGCCACGCTTCCGCGTGATCGGCTGTGACTTGTGGTCAAATGACGACGGCTTTGCAGCCGCCATCGCCGCAACCGGCATCACTGGCATTTGCGGGTCGGGCATCATCGAAGTCATCGCAGAAATGCGCCTCGCTGGCATCGTCGACGCCTCTGGCCTGATAGGCTCTGCCGAACAAACTGGCACCACCCGCTGCTTTGCCGATGGCCGCACCAATTCTTACACGCTCTGGGAAGGTGACGCCGACCAAAAACCTATCACCGTCACCAACGCCGACATCCGTGCCATCCAGATGGCCAAGGCCGCGCTCTATTCCGGTGCACGTCTCCTGATGGACAAACGCGGAGTGGATCAGGTCGACCGTGTGGTGCTGGCGGGCGCCTTTGGCGCGCATATTTCCGCCAAACACGCCATGGTTCTGGGCATGATCCCGGATTGCCCCCTCGACAAGGTCACTTCCGCTGGCAACGCCGCAGGCACAGGCGCCCGTATTGCGCTTTTGAACAAAAATGCCCGCAGTGAAATCGAAACCCTCGTGCGCAAGATCGAAAAAATCGAAACCGCCGTTGAGCCACGCTTTCAGGAGCATTTTGTGAACGCCTCCGCCCTGCCCAACTCCGCCGATCCGTTCCCGATCCTGCGCGGTGTCGTCGACTTGCCGGAGGTTTCGTTCAACACCGGTGGCAGCGGAGATGAAGCCGCTGGCGGCCGCCGTCGTCGCCGTCGTCGCAGCTAGGCAAATCCCGCTTGACCCTCCCGCAGCGCTGTCCTACCAACAGGCGTGCTGCGGGTATGGTGAAAAGGTATCACACGAGCTTCCCAAGCTCTTGTTACGGGTTCGATTCCCGTTACCCGCTCCATAAAATCAATCACTTAAGTTAAATACTTAATGCAAAAACGCCGCGTCCCAAAGGAACGCGGCGCTCTTAGCTGTTCTTTGAGTTCCGTTTAGTCACGCATACTCAGAATGTGGTTCAACAGCGCCACCGTCGATGCGCTTGAGCCCGCCGGTGCGCCTTTGCCTTCCATCGAGGGCACGAGACCATTGGCCAGCTCCTTGCCAAGCTCCACACCCCATTGGTCATAAGAGTTGATGCCGTAGATCACGCCTTCGACGAACACACGATGCTCATACATCGCCACAATCTGCCCCAGAACATAGGGTGTTAGGCTTGGATAGACCAACGTCGTCGACGGACGGTTGCCTTCAAACACCCGGTGCTTGGCCAGCTGATCCAGTTTCGCACCGGACACGCCTTTTGCTTCCAGCTGCGCCCGCGCTTCAGCTTCAGTCCGCCCCTTCAACAAAGCTTCCGACTGCGCCAGGCAATTGGCCACCAAAGCCCGATGATGCTCGCCCAAGGCAGGCTCATGTCCCTCAGCGCCGACCATGAACTCACACGGCACAACCTGCTGACCTTGGTGGATCAACTGGTAAAACGCGTGCTGCCCATTGGTCCCAGGTTCCCCCCAGACCACCGGTCCGGCCACACGGTTCAACCGCGCACCATCCAGCGCCACGCCCTTGCCGTTGCTCTCCATTTCAAGTTGCTGCAAGTACGCTGGCAGCCGGGCCAAACGCTGCTCATAAGGCAATACAGCCCTCGTGGCATGTCCACAGACCTGTTGGTGCCAGATTCCGACAAGCGCCAACAGCACCGGCAGGTTTTCTTCAAACGGTGCGTCACAGAAATGGCGGTCCATCGCCTGACCACCCTCAAGAAAACTCTCAAACGCCTTTGGCCCAATCGCCAGCATCAACGAAAACCCAATTGGCCCCCAAACCGAGTAACGTCCGCCAACCCAGTCCTCAAAACCAAACACCCGCTCTGCTGGAATGCCGAAGTCTTTACAACGATCAACCGCCGAGGATATCGCTACAAACCGCCCAAGCGCATCTTCACCGCCCGCCCAGTTCAGAACAGTGCGCGCATTCATCAAGGTTTCCTGAGTTGTGAACGTCTTGGACGCCACAATCACCAGCGTGCTTTCCGGATCCAGTCCAGCAAGCGTATCGGTTGCATCCGCGCCATCAACATTCGAGATGAAGTGACATTTCGGGCCGTCTGCATAAGGCTCCAGAGACATGACTGCCATCAATGGACCCAAGTCGGACCCACCGATACCGATGTTCACCACGTCTGTGATGCGCTTACCGTTTCCGGGGAAGCTGCCGTCTCGCACAGCGCTGGCAAGCTTTGCCATACCAGCACGTGTTTCGCGCACCTCCGGCAACACATCCTGCCCATCCACAACCAGCGCTTCATCGTCCAGATTGCGCAGCGCGGTGTGCAACACAGAGCGATCTTCAGTGACGTTAATTTTCTCACCGGCAAACATCGCCGTACGCTTGGCTGCGACACCTGCAGCCTCTGCCAAGCGGATCAAGGCCGCCTTGGCAGCGCCATCAATCGAGGTCTTGCTATAGTCAAACAGCAACCCGTCGGTTTTCAGGCTAAACTCCTGCGCCCTGCTTTCATCCGTTTCAAACAGTGCCGCAATCTGACGCGATGCCGCGCCCTCGCGTAGTGCGTCCAATTCAGTCCACATACCCAATCACTCCGTCCAATGCACTTCAGCGCCGCTAGAAACAGATTTGATCGGCGCCTCTTCTTTTGGCAGTTTCTGCGCAGCCTGCAAAGCCTCGCGTTTGTCCGCACCTTTGATCAGAATATGTTTGCGCACCGCCGCGTCCAGCACCCGCGCGGACAGGGTGATCCGCACATCTGGAAGGTCCTCGCGACGGATGGGTACCAAGACCGGCGCATCAGATGCCAAAGCAGCGTCCAGCCCGTCTGCTCCAGGGAACAAAGACGCCGTATGCATATCCGTGCCCATACCCAGCAATGCCACATCCACTGGCAGCGCGCCGAGTATGGTGGTTTCGAGTTCTGCCAACACAGCCTCTGGCGCCTCCGCAGGCGCATAGAGCGGCAAATACCGCGCCGCAATGGCTCGGTTGGTCAGCAAGCGCGTTTTGATCAGTGCGGAATTTGACCGCTCATGATCCTCAGGCACCCAACGTTCATCTGTCAGGATCACATCCACACGGTCCCAGTCCAAATCCGCAGCACTCAGCGCGTCAAAAATCGGTCCCGGCGTGGTCCCTCCAGGCACCGCAAGCACCACGCGGTCTTTGTTGTGTAGCGCCTCCGTCAGATCATCCGCCAGCACACTGGCGACATCCATCGCCATCATCTCCGCGTCGGGGTAGGTGTTGAAGTTCATTTGCCCAATCCTCTCCAGTTTCGCCCGTCCCGGCGCATCATCAAAGCCGCATCATCCGGCCCATAAGAAAACGCGTCATAAGGCTTTGGTACATCGCCCCGCGCTTCCCATCCACGAATGATCGGGTCGGTCCAAGCCCAAGCCGCCTCCACCTCATCATCGCGCATAAACAGTGTTTGATTGCCTCGGATCACATCCATGATCAGCCGCTCATAGGCATCTGCTGTGCCTTGCCCCTTTGGTCCCAAAGCCTCGGCAAAACTCATGTCCAGCGGCACATCCACCAACCGCATTCCACCCGGTCCAGGCTCCTTAATGGTCACATTTAATGTAATACCTTCATTGGGTTGCAGCTGGATGCTCAACTCATTTCGGTGCCGACCAGCTTCGTCGCCAAAGATCGAATGCGGCGTATCCTTGAACACCACCGTGATCTCGCTATCGCGCTCCGACAACCGCTTCCCCGTGCGCAAATAGAACGGTGTACCCGCCCACCGCCAGTTGTTCACCTGACACTTCAGAGCAACAAAGCTCTCGGTTTTGGATCGCGGATTTTCGACGTCCTCACGATAGCTATCCGCCCCATCTGCCGCCGTGTATTGCCCGCGCACAATGTGGTGCGGCGCGACCGTATCCAACGCGCGGATCACCTTCAGTTTTTCATCCCGTACCGCATCCGGTTCAAACTGCGACGGCGGCTCCATCGCAATCAGACACAGCAACTGCATCAAGTGGTTTTGCACCATGTCTCGCATCGCGCCAGAGCGCTCATAATACTCCCCACGCCCCGCAACACCGACACTTTCAGCCACGGTGATTTGAATGTGGTCGATATATTGCGAGTTCCACAGCGGCTCAAACAGCATATTGCCAAAGCGCACTGCCATCAGGTTCTGTACCGTCTCTTTGCCAAGATAGTGGTCAATCCGGTAGATCTGGCTCTCGTCAAAATACTGGGCCAGTTCTCGGTTCAACTCTTGTGCCGTCTCCAGATCATGGCCAAACGGTTTTTCAACCACGATCCGCGTTTCATCGTTCGTCAAACCATGGCGTTTCAGCCCTTTCGCCAAATCTGAATACAGACCCGGCCCAACCGAGAAATAAAACGCCCGCACGGACTCGGGTTTGAGCAACGCTGCCAACTCACTCCAGCCGCCCTCGCCCCGCGCATCGACAGCCACATAATTCAAATGCGCACAAAAGCCGTCCACCGCCTCCTCATCCTGCGCCACATCACCGGCAAACTCCCGCAGCGCCTCAGCCACGGATGCGCGATAGTCATCTGTCGACAGTTCACTGCGTGCTGCACCGATAATCTGGCTGCCCTCCGGCATCTGGCCCGAGCAATATCGCTTGAACAGCGCCGGCAAAATCTTTCGCCGCGCCAAGTCCCCCGTTCCACCAAAGATCACCAGATCAAACGTTTCCACGGGAATAATTCGCGAAACCATGGGGCCACTTTCCTTTTTGGCAGTCCGGATTTCACCGGAAAATCGTTAGCGCTAACGATGTCATAACACCGCCACTCTAACACCGCAACCTCACATCACAACTGTGTCAAACGCATGAGCGCGTCTTTACTTGCAAGTATGTCTCTGCCTACTACCGAAGAACCACAGAAACATGGCAGGCACATGAAAGATCACGCAAATATCGGGAAGTTCAACGATCCCTACGTCACCGCCAAGGGCGACACCCGCGCCCATGTCGCACTCACTGATCCGCAAACGCTCTGGTTCAATACCGGCACGCTTTGCAACATTGAATGTGAAAACTGCTATATTCTGTCCTCGCCCACCAATGACGCATTGGTCTATCTGACGGCCGACGAAGTCTCCGGCTACCTCGATCAACTGGAAGCCCGAGACTGGAAAGTCCGCGAGATCGCTTTCACCGGCGGCGAGCCGTTTATGAACCCGGAGATGACCGAGATGGCCCGTCGCTCTTTGGAGCGCGGCTACGACGTGTTGATCCTGACCAATGCCATGCACCCCATGCAGCGCAAACGCGTCCGCACAGAGTTGCTTCAACTTGCGCAGGACTTTCCCGGCAAGCTGACACTGCGCATTTCCGTCGATCACTGGTCGGCGGATTTGCACGACAAAGAGCGCGGCAAAGGCACCTTTGAACGCACATTGGATGGCATGCGCTGGCTGCGGGACAACAACATCCAAATGGCAGTCGCAGGCCGCACCATGTGGAATGAGACCGACGCAGACTCGCGCGCCGGCTATGCCGACCTCTATGCCAGAGAGAACTTTAAGATCGACGCTTCAAACCCCGGAGAAACCGTCCTTTTCCCCGAAATGGATGAGCAGGTTGAAGTTCCGGAAATCACCACTGACTGCTGGGGTATTTTGAACAAATCTCCCAATGAGGTCATGTGCTCCAGCTCTCGAATGGTGGTGAAACACAAAGGCGCGAAGACGCCCTCTGTGATCGCCTGTACATTACTGCCTTACGACCCGCAATTTGACCTCGGCAGCACTTTGGAGGAAGCTGAAAAGCCGGTGCAACTGAACCACCCCCACTGCGCCAAATTTTGCGTCTTGGGTGGCGCGTCCTGTTCGGCCTAGAGAAAATACAAACTCTTAAGCAAAGTCGTCATTAATTTCAATATGTTAGCGGCACTTAGATGAGAATACGAATCTAACCAGAACAGCACCATTGCACCCTATATGATGCCTCTGATATAAGCGTTCCAACGACATATGGACCGCCAATTAGAAGCGAGACTGGGACTTGAGCGACACGCCGGAAACTCCTGAAAACGAAGAAGAAACGACGCACGAGCGGATGATCCACGACGGTCCTTCTGTGACCATCGAAGAGGAGATGCGCGCCAGCTACCTCGACTACGCCATGAGCGTGATCGTCAGCCGCGCCATTCCCGACCTGCGCGATGGCCTCAAACCGGTACACCGCCGCATCCTCTATGCCATGCATGAGACCGGCAACACCCACGACAAGGCCTACCGCAAGTCGGCCCGTCCTGTGGGCGATGTGATGGGTAAATACCACCCCCACGGCGACTCCGCGATCTACGACGCGTTGGTGCGTATGGCGCAGGACTTCTCCATGTCTCTGCCGCTTCTGGATGGCCAAGGGAACTTTGGTTCCATGGACGGAGACAACCCGGCGGCCATGCGCTACACCGAAGTTCGCATGGACAAGCCAGCTGGCGCGCTGCTGTCTGACATCGACAAAGAAACCGTCGATTTTCAGGACAACTACGACGGCAAGGACCAGGAACCAACCGTACTACCCGCCCGCTTCCCGAACATGCTGGTCAACGGCGCGGGCGGTATTGCGGTGGGCATGGCCACCAACATCCCGCCACACAATCTCGGCGAAGTGATCGACGCCACAATGGCATTAATCGACGATCCGGACCTGACCTCTGAACAATTGATCGATTACGTGCCTGGCCCGGATTTCCCAACCGGTGGCATCTTGTTGGGCCGTTCCGGCGCCCGCAAAGCCTACCTCGAAGGACGCGGCAGCGTCATTATCCGCTCCAAGACCCGCGTCGAAGAGATCCGCAAAGACCGCTATGCCATTGTTATCGATGAGATCCCTTATCAAGTGAACAAGGCCGCGATGATCGAAAAGATCGCCGAAGCTGCCCGCGACAAACGCATCGAAGGTATCGCCCACGTACAAGATGAATCCGACCGCGATGGCGTGCGCGTTGTCGTCGAACTCAAGCGTGACGCTACCGCCGAGGTGGTGCTAAACCAACTGTTCCGTTTCACCCCGATGCAAACGCACTTTGGCTGTAACATGCTGGCCCTGAATGGCGGTCGACCGGAGCAACTCACCCTGCGCCGCTTCCTGACCTCCTTCATCGACTTCCGCGAAGAGGTTGTGGCACGCCGGACGGCTTACCTGCTGCGCAAAGCCCGCGAACGTAGCCACATTCTTTGTGGTTTGGCCGTGGCTGTGACCAACGTGGACGAGGTGGTTGCTACCATCCGCGCCTCCGCTGACGCCGCTGAGGCACGCGAAAAGCTGATGACCCGCCGCTGGCCGGCCGAAAGCATCGCCGCTTACATCCGTCTGATCGACGATCCAACCCACACCATGAACGACGACGGGACCTATAACCTGTCCGAAACTCAGGCCCGCGCGATCCTCGAGTTGCGTCTGCAGCGCCTGACCCAAATTGGTGTGAAAGAAGTCACCGACGAACTTGAAGAACTGGCATCTAAGATCAAGGAATACCTTGAAATCCTCGGTTCACGCGAGCGTATCATGGGCATCATCGGCGACGAGCTGCGCGAAGTCCGCGAAGCCTTCGCCGTGCCACGTCGCACCGAGATCGTCGACTGGTCCGGCGACATGGACGACGAGGATCTGATCGAGCGTGAGGACATGGTTGTGACCGTGACCTCCGGTGGCTACATCAAGCGCACCCCGCTCGCCGACTTCCGCGCCCAGAAGCGTGGCGGCAAAGGTATCTCGGGCATGCAGACCAAAGAAGAGGACGTGGTCACCACCCTCTTTGTGGCCAACACCCACACGCAGCTCTTGTTCTTCACCACCGATGGCATGGCCTACAAGCTCAAGACCTGGCGCCTGCCGCTGGGTGGCCGCACCGCCAAGGGCAAAGCCATTGTGAACATCCTGCCGATCCCAACCGGCGTTTCGATCGCGGCCATCATGCCGGTCGACCGTCCAGAGGATGAGTGGGACGATCTGCAGATCATGTTCGCGACCTCCGCAGGCACCGTGCGCCGAAACCGCTTGTCCGATTTCACCAATGTGAAGTCCAACGGCAAAATCGCGATGAAGTTTGAGGACGACAACGCCGATACCAAGTTGATCAACGCGCGCATCTGTACCGAAGAGGACGATGTGATGCTCGTGACCAACTCCGGCCGCGCGATCCGCTTCCCAACCACCGAAGTGCGCGTGTTCAACTCCCGCGCCTCCGTGGGTGTGCGCGGCATCAAGCTCAACGGCGATGACGAAGTGGTCTCCATGTCCGTGATCCGCCACTTCCGCGCCGAAAGCGAAGAACGCGCCGCTTACCTCAAGATGCGCCGCGCCGTGGCCGGTTTGGCCGATGACGCAGGCGACGACGAGGAAGCCCCAGCTGGTGAACTGTCACAAGAGCGCTACGCCGAAATGTCGGCGGCTGAAAACCTGATCCTGACCATCACCGCCGGTGGCGCAGGCAAACTCAGCTCCAGCCACGACTATCCGGTGCGCGGGCGTGGTGGTCAGGGTGTGGCCGCCATGGACAAAAACATGCGCGGCGGTGCGCTGGTGGCTTCCTTCCCCGTGGAGATGGGCGACCAGATCATGCTGGCAACCTCCAAAGGACAGTCGATCCGCGTGCCGGTTGATGGCATCTCCTTCCGCTCCCGTTCCGCCGGTGGCGTGCGGGTGTTCAACACCGGCAAAGGCGAAGAAGTGGTCTCCGTGGCCTGGATCGCTGAACAGGATGAAGACGAGGTCGGCACAGAAGAGTAAATCTTCCCTCTGTGTGAACTTTCAAATGGCCCATTGCTTTTGCAGTGGGCCTTTTGTTGTTTGCATCAATTAAAATCGTTGCATAACAAAATCTTGTGTGCCTTGATTAACCCAAGAAATCTTTTGAATGCGCACCTAAATGACCCTTTCTATATTTCGAAACACACTCACATCAGGCCTACTAGCACTCCTGGGGCTCGCCAGCACCTCCGCCACTGCCGCCACTATTACCCTCAACACTACGGCGTCCCAGGCTGAGATTGACGTCGAGTATTCTGGCCAAATCCTGGCCAGGGAATTGACGGGAAAATACGCGTCTTGCACCCTCCTCTACGAAGGCGGCGTTCAGCGCGGCGATCTGCAAAAATTCCACGTGCTCTTTGGCTATGACGGCGAAAGTTATTACAACAGCCTGCCTGATGGCGCACGCCTGTGTCTCAACAGTCCAGGTGGCAATCTCTATGAATCTCTGGTGATCGTCGATTTCCTGCGCGCGGCGTTTGCCGATCTGCAAACCTACGTGGCTGATGGCGACCTTTGCGCGTCAGCCTGTTCCAACCTGTTCTTGTCTGGCGCCCATACGTTTGAAGGCGAAAGCTATGAAACCATCGCCATGCGGGCCATTGCGCCGACTGCTCGCCTTGGAGTTCATGCGCCCCGGATTGTTTTGCCTGACGACGGAGAAACCTATGATGCCGAAGAAGTGGAGGCGGTCTATGACGAGGCGATCCGAGATTCATCTCTGCTGTTTGAGTTTGCACAAATGGTTGATGACGAAGGCACCCCTTACCTGACGCCTTACCTCTATGCGCGCAGCATCGAAACTCCGCCGCATGACATGTATTACGTGGACACGGTGGCAGACGCTGTCTTTTCAAAGGTTCCGGTTACCGGCATTTCCTATGATGTCACCCTCGACAGAAAGTTGATCGACACCATCTGTGACAACGTCTTCTTGCTGGACGACGGCGCATTCAACTGGGCTTTTGCTCCCACTTGGAAGCCCCATCCCCTCGCCTCTCTCGCGGAAATTTGGCCTTCGTTTCTCGAGGTACTCGCCATAGGAACCGAGGCAAACCGATTTGAAAACGCACCAATCTTTTCATCCGAAGTAAACATTGAACACGTCAACGGCGACATCTATGGCTACCGCCGGGGATATCGCACCGGCGGGCCTTATGCGGCAGAGGATTGTGTTGTGCACCTGCCCTATGCCGGACAGGTTGGCAGCCCTGAGAATTTCGGCCAGGCCCGCGATGCATGGGAAGCCTATGATGTGTCATTGATCGAAGTGCGCATCGGCTCTCAATCCCCGAGAAGCGAATACTCGGGACCGGAAGAGGACCATGTGTCCTCCCCATACACATATTGGCGCCACCTCAATCTGGACGAGGAAAACACCGTACACAGCTACCCTCCAATCATGCTGTTCCCAATGGGGCGCCGTCTTAGTGAGCTGCCTCGTATTCCTGATCCGGTAGCGGAAACCGAAGACGCACGTACCGAAGCCTTGACCTGTGATGACCTCTGGTACCACCGCAACCGTATCTTCCATAAAAACGGCTACTGCTTTGGCTAAGCGCGCGGCATCAACACTTTTGGCAACGACAGCTGCTTTACCAAATCCCCAGAGATCACGGGCCGGGATGCAGAGCTTCTTGCAATCATTAAACAAGGCGAAAAGGAACTCGGCTGCTAAGCTGCCAAACCTCTCCTCTAAAACTAAAGGGACGCCGAGGCGTCCCTTCTTCATTTTGATCTAAGCTGTGTTTACAGCTTATAAATATCGCCAAATTTGGCTTCCAGATAGTCCAGAAGTGGCTCGCCACTTGGCGCTGTTCCGGTTGCGTGCACAATCGTATCTGCCGGTTTGCGCAACCCGCCATGCTGCTGCAGGTTCTCACGCAACCACCCGGTGGCCGCAGATGTATCGCCACGCGCCAATCCATCATCCAGATTTGGCACAGCCGCCCGCATCGCATCATTCAGGCACCCGGCATAGACATTCCCCAACGAATAGGTCGGGAAGTAGCCAAACAGGCCCACAGACCAATGCACGTCCTGCAACACGCCATTTGAAGGCTTGTCGACCGCATAGCCAAAGTCGGCTTTAAACCGGTCATTCCACGCCGCTTCCAGATCACCGACGGCCAAGTCACCAAGCATCAAAGCCCGTTCCAGATCAAAGCGCAGCATGATGTGCAGGTTATACTGCACCTCATCAGCCTCGGTCCGGATGTAGCCATCATTCACACGGTTCACAGTGCCGTAAAAACCTTCGGCGGTGTCGATGCCAAAGTCGCCAAACTCTGCTTTCATCTGCTCATACAGCCATCCGGTGTAAGCGCGTCCGCGCCCGATCTGGTTCTCGTAAATCCGGCTCTGGCTTTCATGCACGCCCATCGACACACCACGGCCCAGAGGCGTCAGAAGATACGCATCATCAATACCTTGCTCATAGGCAGCGTGGCCGACTTCGTGGATCGTGGAGTAGAAACAGTTGAACGGATCACTTTCGCTGGTGCGCGTTGTGATACGCACGTCCTTACCGGAGCCAGAGCAGAACGGATGGGTCACGCAATCGATGCGCCCATGGTCAAAGTCATAGCCAAAACTTGCCGCCAGCCTGCTGGTCAGTGCCATCTGTCTGTCCGACGGAAAAGTACCAGTCAGCTTCTGTGGCGCATCCGCCGCCAGAACCGCTGCCCGCAATGCCACCAACCGTGGTCGCATCGCATCAAACATCGCTGCGATCTCTTCGGCGGTCATCTCCGGTTCATAATCATCGACCATGGCGTCGTAGACGTCGCCACCAGCAGCCAACGCCTGACCTTCCTGTCGCTTCAGCCCCACAACCTCTTCCAAGGTTGGCAAGAACGCCGCCACATCCTCATCCGAGCGCGCTTGCGCCCAGATACCCTGCGCCCGGCTGGTCACCTTCGCGATTTCCGCCGCCAGACCTGCCGGCACCTTGGAGGTCCGCTCAAACGACTTACGGATATGGCGCACCTGCGCGCGGCCGACCTCATCCAGCTGTGCCTCGTCAATCGCGGCCAGCCACTCGCCGACTTTTGGATCAATCCGGCGCGCGTGCAGCACGCTTTCCATGGCCGCCATCTCTTCGGCCCGCTGCGGCGCGGCCCCGGCTGGCATGATCGCCTCCTGATCCCAGCCCAAACGTCCAGCCACCTCGCCCAACGCCTGTGTCGTGTGGGTAAAGGCCATCAACTGCTCATATGCAGACATTCTTGTTGCCCTTCTCTCAGGATGCGTCACGCACCGAGGTTGCAATTGGATAGTGGCTCAGGAACCGCGCCCGCAGGATCAGGACCCAGACCACAACAGCAATGGCTTGGTGCGTGATCGCAATATGCACCTGCGCCGCGTAAAGCACTGTGGCAATGCCAACCGCAATCTGCACCGAGATTGCGGCAAAGGCAGCATTAAATGCAAAGCGCGTATGCCCATGCGAGGAGCTTTGTCCACGCCGCCACACCACAATGGCGAAGATCAACAAGAGATAGCCCCACATGCGGTGCGTGAACTGCACAAGCCCCGGATTTTCAAAGAAGTTCCGCCAGAACGGCTCCATGTACAGCGCATCCGCCGGGAAGAAGTTGCCCCCCATCAACGGCCAATCAGTAAAACTGCGCCCCGCATCAATCCCGGCCACCAAAGCGCCGAGCGAAATTTGCACGCCAGTCATGTGCAGCAGCCCTGTAGACATGCCAAACAGCTTGGCTTCTTTGCCGCGCCGCGCCTGCATCAGGTCACGCTCACTGCGCCCCAAAAGCAGGATGTACCAGGTGATGAAGCCAAGAATGATAAAGGCCAATCCCAAATGTGTGGCCAAACGATAGCTCGCCACCGTGGTCACGCCTTCGCCTGATGTCACGCCGCTGGCGACCATCCACCAGCCAACTGCGCCTTGCAGTCCGCCAAGAGCGCCTATCAGGAACAGCCGCCCGGTCCAGCCCGTCGGGATTTGCCGCGCAATCGCAAACCCGGCAAAGCCGAGCGCCCAGACAAGGCCAATCACACGTCCCAGCTGACGATGACCCCATTCCCACCAATAGATGTATTTGAAGTCGTCAAGCGTCATCCAGTTGTTGTCGATCGCCCACTGGTCAATCTGCTTGTATTTCTCGAACTCACTTTGCCAATCCGCCTCACTCATCGGTGGGATCGCCCCGGTCACCGGACGCCATTCCGTGATCGACAAGCCGCTGTCCGTCAAACGGGTCAGCCCGCCGACGGCAATCATCACAAAGACCAGCGCAAATAGGATCATCAGCCAGATGCGAATACCCCGTCGCGCGCCTTTGGCGCCACTGTCAATCACACCCACCGCACTCGGGGCTTCTTTGGGTCCGTCTTCGCTGACCTCTTCAAAAATGCTGCGCTTCTGGCTCATCGCTGTCTCCAAATCTTGGCGCGAGCCTAGTGGGGCCACGCCGAAGCTTCAACCACTCTCAGATACGTTTTGAATGTTTGTTCAGCCTTGCGACAAAAGGCAATTCTCAGCCTTTTTCCTTCCAACGGACCATCTGTCGCATCACGCCGTGCAACATCTGCACATCCGCGCGCGTCAGCCGCATCCGGCTCCACATATTGCGCAGATTGACCTTCATGCCCTCAGCTTTTTCCTCAGGGAAGAAAAAGCCAGCCTCTTCGAGCCGTTCTTCATAATGCCGCCCAAGCGCATCCACATCAGCATTGTTAGCCCAATCGGTTTTGGACATGTCCACGCGCTCGTGCACGATGTCCGCGCTCTGGCGACGCCATTCATAGGCGGTCAGCAAGACGCACTGTGCCAAATTCAGCGACGCATATTCTGGATTCACCGGCACATTGATGATCGCATTCGCCCGCGCGATGTCTTCATTCTCAAGCCCGGCCCGCTCTGGTCCAAACAGCACGGCGACTTTCTCGCCCCGCGCGATCATCTCGGCCGCCTGTTTCATCGCCGTCTCCGGTGTCACCACCGGTTTGGTCAACCCGCGCGCCCGCGCCGTTGTGGCAAACACGTAGTGGCAATCCTCCAACGCCTGCTCGGTGGTTTGGGTCAGAAACGCCGCATCAAGAACCCGCCCGGCACCAGAAGCCATGGCCACTGCGCGCTCATTGGGCCAGCCATCACGCGGGTCCACGACACGCATCTTGTCCAAACCAAAGTTCAGCATCGCGCGAGCAGCACCGCCAATGTTTTCTCCCATCTGCGGGCGGACAAGCACAAAGGCGGGCTGTGGCGTGGCACTGGTCATGATGATCTCCGATGAGCGCGTTCAAAATCCGCCCGCTGATACCCCCACGTCCCCAACAAAACAAGCCGCTGCGCTTTCTCCTTCTACAAATACCTGCACCACCGGCTAAAATCTCTGAGACCCAAGGGAGGAATCACCATGGCTTACGACGAAGGGCACGCCACGCTGATGCGCGAGGAGCTCACGGATATTAAAGGAATCTCCGAAAAGAAGATGTTCGGCGGGCTCTGTTTCCTCTTACATGGCAATATGGTCTGTGGCGTGCACAAAGACGGCGGCATGGCCCGTGTGGGCAAAACCCGCGAAGCAGAAGCACTTGAAATCGACGGAGTCGCCCCACTGTCGTTCACCGGTCGGAAGATGGGCGGCATGGTTGATCTTTCTGAAGATCTCTTGGGCGATGATGAGCGCCGCGCGCAGGTCATCGCGCTGGCCTTAACCAACGCACAAAGTCTTCCACCGAAATAGCCAACTCCCGATAGCCAAGCGCAAAAATCCACGCTATAGCGACGCGATCAAAAACCACGCACACGACCATCTGGAGCCCGAGCATGTCCGACACAGAGCTGCCGCAGATCTACCTGATCACCCCGCCGGAAATCGAACTCTCCCGCTTCCCTGATCAACTCTCCGCCGTACTGGACGCTGCCGACATCGCCTGTGTGCGCATGGCCCTTGCCACCAAGGACGAAGACCGCCTGTCGCGCGCCGCCGACGCCTTGCGCGAAGTGGCCCATTCGCGCGACGTTGCGATTGTCATCGACGAACATGTGCAACTCTCCGAACGTCTGGGGCTCGACGGCGTGCACCTAACCGACGCCGCCCGCTCTGTCGCCAAAACCCGCAAAGAGCTTGGCAAAGATGCCATCGTGGGTGCCTTCTGCGGGGCCTCCTCTCATGAAGGCATGACCGCAGGCGAAAATGGCGCTGATTACGTGGCTTTTGGCCCAGTCGGCAGCACCACGCTTGGCGACGGCACCTTGGCCGAGAAAGACCTGTTTGAATGGTGGTCCACCATGATTGAGGTGCCTGTCGTGGCCGAAGGCGCGCTGGATGCCGACATTATTGCAAAGCTCTCCCCCTTCACAGACTTCTTCGGTATCGGTGAGGAAATTTGGCGCAGCGACGATCCTGTTGCGAAACTCAAAGAGCTGCACGCCGCCTTTGGCGCCTAACATAGCGGAGCGCGCATGACTGCACAGGCCCCTTCTCAGCCAGACATCCTTTGCATCGGCTCGGTGCTCTGGGACATCATCGGCCGCGCACCCAGTCATATGCGCCAAGGGTCCGACGTACCCGGCCGCATCACCCGCCTGCCCGGCGGCGTGGCCTGGAACATCGCCATGACACTGGCCCGCTTTGGCCTGCGCCCCGCGGCGCTGTCTGCGATCGGTCAGGATGTGGAAGGCGACGAGCTGATGACCGCCTGCACTGAGATGGGCGCCATCATGGATTACGTCTATCGCTCAGCTGATCTGCCCACCGACACCTATATGGCGGTTGAGGGTAAAAACGGTCTCATTGCCGCCATTGCGGACGCCCACAGCCTCGAGGCGGCAGGCGACAAAATTCTGTCTCCACTCGAAGACGGCACACTTGGAAGCGAGGCCAGCCCCTACCCGGGCCTGATTGCTCTGGATGGCAACCTGACACAACGCCTGCTCGATCAAATCGCCCGCAGCCCGCTGTTCTCTGCCGCTGACTTGCGCGTCGCCCCTGCCTCGCCGGGTAAAGCGGAACGCCTGATGCCCTTCCTGATGCATTCCCGCGCGGTGCTTTACGTAAATCTGGAGGAAGCCGGCTACCTGTGCCAAACCGAGTTCACCTCCTCCGCCGACGCCGCAAAAGGACTCTTGGAGCGCGGCGCAGCCCGTGCGCTTGTCACAGACGGCGGCAACTCTGCCTCTGACGGCACCGCCGATGGTGTCATCACCCAACAACCGCCTGCCGTTCTGGTAACCCGCGTCACCGGCGCAGGCGATACTTTCATGGCTGCGCATATCGTAGCCGAATCCCAAAACGCCACCCGCGAAGACGCGCTCAATCGCGCCCTTACGGCAGCGGCAAAATATGTGTCTGGAGAACATGCCACATGAGCCTAATTTCCATTGATTTGGTCCTCTCCCCCGAAGTGGAAGACGCCAAGAAAAACAACCTCCCGATCGTGGCCCTGGAAAGTACCATCATCACCCATGGCATGCCATATCCGCAAAACGTAGAGGTGGCCAAGCAGGTCGAATCCGACATTCGTGCAAAGGGCGCCGTGCCTGCAACCATGGCAGTTCTGAACGGCACACTGCATGTGGGTTTGACCGAAGCGCAGCTCGAGGAACTGGCGCAAGCCAAAGACGTCGCCAAAGTTTCGCGCGCAGATATGCCTGTGATCATGGCACAGGGTCGGACCGGCGCCACCACCGTCGCCGCCACCATGATCGCCGCACATCTTGCCGATATCGACGTATTTGCCACTGGCGGCATCGGCGGCGTGCACAAAGGCGCTGAAGAGAGCTTTGACATTTCCGCCGACCTCACCGAACTGGCCCACACACCTGTAACGGTTGTCGCCGCCGGCGCCAAAGCTATCCTCGATGTCCCTAAAACACTGGAAGTACTCGAAACCAACGGCGTGCCTGTGATCACATACGGTCAAGACAGCTTCCCGGCCTTCTGGTCCGCAACCTCCGATCTGTCCTCCGGTCTGCGGATGGATGACCCTGCCACAATCGCAGCCGCTCATAAAACGCGCGGTGCCATGGCCTTACCGGGCGGTCAGCTGGTGGCCAACCCGATCCCGACGTCGGATGAAATCCCTGCAGCTGAGCTCGCACCGGTGATTGCGCAGGCCACACAAGAAGCCGAAGCCCAGGGTGTGACCGGCAAAGACGTCACGCCATTCTTGCTGGCCCGCATCTTTGAGCTGACTGAGGGCAAATCGCTGGTCGCCAACATCGCACTTGTGCGCAACAACGCCCGCCTCGCGGCAGAGATCGCCGCCGCACTGAAGGCCTAACGCACAGCTGCGCAAATAACAGGCTGCCACGGCGTCGTTACACGCTGTGACAGCCACAAAATGTGGGTTCCAAACAATCGTCATTGCAGCGCCACACACAAATGCCTAACTAAACATCAGGCTGACCCTAGGACCCCTCATGACGACACCTTTTGACGAAAACGAAGCACCGCACAAATCCGGATTTTTTGCCCGTCTGCGGTCCAGCTTTCTGACAGGAATTGTTGTCATTCTGCCCATTGCCATGACCATTTGGCTGGTCTGGACCTTTGTCGGCTGGGTCGACGGATTTGTTCTTCCGCTGATCCCATCGACAATTCAACCAGAGAAGTACATCGGCATCAACTTGCGCGGCGTGGGGATGATCATCTTCCTGATCTTCACCATCCTTGTCGGCTGGATCGCAAAAGGGTTGATGGGCCGCTCCCTGCTGCGCTTTGCCGAGAACCTCGTATCGCGTATGCCTGTAGTGCGCTCGATCTACTCCGGCGTCAAACAGATCGCGGAAACCGTCTTTGCCCAAACCGAGCGCAGCTTTGAGAAAGCCTGTCTCATCGAATACCCGCGCCGCGGCATCTGGGCGATTGGCTTCATCTCCACCAATGCCAAAGGCGAAGTGGCTTACACTGCGGCAACAACAAGCCCGCTGATGAGTGTGTTTGTACCCACCACTCCTAACCCGACCTCTGGTTTCCTATTGTTCTTCCCCAAAGACGACATCATCGAGTTGGACATGTCCGTGGAAGACGCGGCCAAACTGGTGATTTCAGCTGGTCTGGTGTACCCAAACCCCAAAGACCCCACCCAGCCGCCGGAAGCGTGATCCTCGCTTCTCTTTGCCTCAAATATCCCGGGGATGTCCCATCCTTAATGGGACAGGGGCAGCGCCCCAAACCGGCGCGCAGCGTCACATCCAGCGCGGTCCGCAAGGACCGCTCCGCTTAACCGCCATACATCTCCGCCAAATCCACAGTCCCACGTTCATTCAGGTCCGCTTTGTGCGCACTCAAAAAACTCTTGGCCGCAGCTTGCCCCGCCTCTTTCAAATGATGCAGCACAGATGTCACAGGCCAGCTTTTGGTCGCCACCGACAAGCGGGTCATCAGCGCATCATCGGCAATCATATGCACCTTCACCTCCCGCTTTTCTTCACGGCTCAGCGCACCCTGCTCGATCAACCTTTGCACAAATGCCACGGCCCGCAGCTCACTCAGCAGCGAGGAATTGAAGCTAATCTCATTGATGCGATTGGTGATTTGCTGTGGCGTGACCGGCAAGGTGTCCCGCCGCAGCGGATTGATGTTCACGATCACCACATCCTCGGGCAAATCCCGCCGGTATAACGGCCACAACGACGGGTTGCCCGTATAGCCACCATCCCAAAACGCCTCTGTCTTTCCCGTGGTTTCATCAAACACGTCCACTGCCTTAAACAAGGTTGGTAAACAGGCAGAAGCCAGCAACGCATCGGTGCTGATCTCTTTGCCTTCAAAGACCCGCGCTTTGCCCGAACGGACATTGGTGGCGCAGACAAACAGCTTCGGGCCGTCCTCCGCGCAAACCTGATCAAAACTGAACTGATCCACAATCTCGCGCAGCGGATGCTCATAAAGCGGACCCATCGCGTAGGGTGAGGTCAGCCGCTGCATCATATCCGCCGCCATAAACGGCCAGCTGTATTCCATCGCCCGGCTCACCATGCCCGGCGGCACTGCCGTAAACCAGACATCCATACCCGGCACCTGCGCCGCGCCCATCTGCTGCCAGAACCAGTCCAGATTGGCCCGCGCCCCATCACGCCCCCATTGGAGCAGCCCAGCCTTCAAGGCCGCTCCGTTCATGGCGCCCGCAGATGTGCCCGTGATCCCGGCAATCTCGATGTCTTCATCCTGCAACAGGATATCCAGAACACCCCAAGTGAAGGCCCCATGTGCGCCGCCACCCTGTAATGCCAGATTGATGCGCTTCATGAGGCCATCCTTTATTTACAAAGCGGTCCAGCCGCCATCCACACTGATCGTGGTGCCGGTGATCTGCGCGGCGGCATCAGACGCCAGGAAACACACCGTGCCGCCCAGTTGCTCGACCGTGGCAAACTCGCGGCTTGGTTGTCTTTCCAACATAACCTTCTTGATCACCTCTTCGCGCCCCATGTTGTATTTCTCCATGGTGTCTGGAATCTGCGCCTCCACCAGCGGGGTCAGCACATAGCCTGGACAGATCGCATTACAGGTGATCGGCTCTTCTGCCGTTTCCAGCGCCACCGTCTTGGTCATGCCAACCACGCCATGTTTCGCCGCAACATAAGCCGCCTTAAATGGAGATGCGGTCAACCCATGCGCGCTGGCGATGTTGATCACGCGCCCCCAGCCGCGTTTGCGCATATGTGGCAGCGCCGCCGCCGTCGTGTGAAATGCAGAGTTCATGTTGATTGCAATGATGGCGTCCCACTTGTCTACTGGAAACTCATCAATCGGCGCCACATGCTGAATGCCGGCGTTGTTCACCAGCACGTCACAGCCCCCGGCATCCTCGATCAATCGCCGACACTGATCCCCCTTGGACATATCCGCCGCGATGTAGCGCGCGTTTACGCCAAACTCAGCCGCGATTTCTGCCGCCAGCGCATGATCTTCCTCGCGATCGGTGAACGAGTTCAGCACCACATCCGCCCCGGCCCGCGCCAACTCCCGCGCCACGCCCAGACCGATTCCCGAATTGCTGCCCGTCACAACGGCGGTTTTGCCCTGCATTGTCATCTGTCTTCCCTTCTCATCTCGGTTGCGCGCAGCATATCATGCTGCACCCGCAAAATAAGGGGAATCCGCACCACCCGTAATCTTACGTAGGTCCACCACTTGGCCAAAAAAAACGCCCGCGCGAAGCGGGCGTAAAGTTATTGAGGCAGGTTTCATACAGGCAAGAAACCTATCGAGCAGTGACTCCTTTATAGGCGTTACTGCGCCGGTCTCCAAGCTAAAAGTTTGATAAGCCACCAATCCGCCGTTACTTTTTGGGTAAGTAAAAAATCAACCAACAGGATTGTTCAGGCAATGACACCAATACGTTTCCCCAAAGTCACCAGTGCCGCCGCCGCGCTAGCGCTCACGCTGGGCGGCACGCAGACCTTCGCGGAACCCCAACATGGCATTGCTATGTATGGCGCGCCCGCTTTGCCACAGGATTTTGTGTCCCTGCCCTATGCCAACCCCGACGCGCCCAAAGGCGGCCGCGTGGTCACCGGCAATGGCGGCAGCTTTGATTCCCTGAACCCATTTGTACGCAAAGGCGAGGTACCGTGGCAGCTCCGCTTCTTTGCCGTTGAGTCCCTAATGGGGCGCAACTGGGATGAACCGTTCGCCCTATACGGTCTTCTGGCCGAATCGATTGAGACACCAGAAGACCGCTCCTGGGTCGAATTCACCCTGCGCGAAGAAGCCCGATTCTCTGACGGCAGCCCAGTCACCGTCGAAGACGTGATCTGGTCTTACGAAACCCTCGGCACAATCGGCCACCCACGTTACCGCGGCTTCTGGGGCAAAGTGGAAAAGATCGAGGCCACCGGCGAGCGCTCCGTGCGCCTCACCTTTAACACCGAAGACCGGGAACTGGCCTTGATCGCCGGTCTGCGCCCGATCCTGAGCAAAGCGCAGTTCGAAGGCAAATCCTTTGAAGACGCGACGCTCGAGAACTTCCCCATCGGTTCCGCACCCTACGCTATCTCTGACTTTGAAGCTGGTCGCTTCGTAACCCTAACACGCAACGAAGACTACTGGGGTAAAGACCTGCCATTCCGAAACGGCACTCACAACTTTGACGAGATCAAAATCGATTTCTTCGGAGACAGCTCGGTGATGTTCGAAGCCTTTAAGGCCGGCGAAATCTCCTACGTGCGTGAATTCAACGCCGAAAAATGGGCCTCAAACTACAGCTTCCCGCTGGCGCAATCCGGCGACATCGTGAAATCCGAGATCCCGCACCAGAAGCCTTCCGGCATCACCGGTTTTGTGATGAACACCCGCAAAGCCCCGCTGGATGACATCCGCGTGCGCGATGCGCTGATGCATGTCTTCAACTTCGAATTCATCAACGACACCATGACCGGCTCCCGCCAGCCGCGCATCACCTCTTACTTCTCAGGCTCTCTATTGGGTATGGAAGACGGCCCGGCCCAAGGCCGCGTCGCGGAGCTGCTGCAACCTTTCGCGGATGACCTACCGCCAGAGGCACTCGGGGGTTACACCCTTCCCACCTCTGACGGTTCCGCCCGCAACCGCGCCAACCTGCGCAAAGCTCTCTCTCTGATGGAGGAAGCGGGCTATTCCGTGGTGGACGGAAAATTGCAAGACGCCGATGGCGAAATGCTCGCGCTGGAAATCTTGCTCAAACAAGGCGACACCGAGAACAAAGCCATCATCGACATTTACGCCAAGGCACTCGAAGGTCTCGGCGTAGAGCTGACCGTCACTCAGGTGGATGGCCCTCAGTACACCGAACGCACGGCGGCTTTTGACTTTGACATCACCAACTACCGCCGCTCGCTTTCCCTGTCTCCGGGCAACGAGCAGAACCTTTACTGGGGCTCCGCGGCTGCTGATCAAACCGGCTCTCGCAACCTGATGGGTGTGAAATCCCCGGCCATTGACGCCATGATCGACGAAATGCTGACCTCCACTTCGCAGGACGACTTTGTCGCCGCAACCAAAGCACTCGATCGTGTCCTGACCTCCGGTCGCTACGTGATCCCGATCTGGAAATATGCCGTGGGTCGCATCGCCCACCAGAAAGATCTGCACTACCCCAAAGACAACCTGCCGATCTATGGCGACGGTGTGGATTGGTTGCCAGGTGTCTGGTGGCACGAAAAGTAAACGCAACACAGGGCGCCTTCGGGCGCCCTGTTCGTTAACGGGTCTCTTTCCGAAAAACGCACCTCCGCAAAACAGACGCGATACAGACGTAATACCGACGTCAGTTTCGCCGCTCGAGTCGAAGGTGAATCCCGTCCCGCGACCGCACGGTCAAATGGGCAATTGGCACCGGTTCATCGCCGACTGGTGTGATCCGGAAGTGCTTCACAATCATCGACAACATCAGCACGCCTTCCACCATGGCAAAGCCCGCTCCCGTGCAAACCCGACTGCCTGCTGAAAACGGCACATAGGCTTCTCGCATACACTGTTTGCCGTTGTCCGTTTGCCAACGCGTCGGGTCAAATCCATCCGGATTTTCCCACAACCGCTCTTGCCTATGTAGATGCCAAGGCGAGATAACCACCAGAGATCCCTCGGTAATAACGCGATCTCGGAACTGCTCTTGGCAGGTTGTTTCTCGCACCATCATTGGTACTGGCGGGTACAACCGCAGCGCCTCTCGGAACACATCTCTACTGATTTTCAACGTGCTGATCGCGCTGAAGTCCTCAGTCATATCTGCTGCTTCAGCCGCGATTTTCTCTTGCCACTCGGGGAACAAAGCACAGAGGTACAACGTCCAAGCCAAAGCTGACGCACTGGTTTCATGCCCCGCCAGGAAAAAGATCGCCACCTGATCGACCATCTCATTGGTGCCAAAGGATTTTCCGGTTTCCGGATCAACCGTGGTCATGATCTTTGTCGCCAGATCATCCGGCGCCTCGCCTGCCTGAATGGCCTGCATCCGCTCTTCAGTGAGTTGGGTGATCAAGCCACGAATACTGGCGGCCGTGCGTTTGGTGTCTTTTCGGAAAAACCTTGGAAACCAACGCGGTAGACGCAGAAACGCACCTAGGTTCACGATCGGCGCGCTGCGCTGATAGGTACGGAACTCATCAAACACCTTGCCTGCCACCTCATGCTCAATCGGGATCGAGAACAAGGTTCGAAAAATCACATCCGCAGCCGCGTGGCTGGTTTCCTCTTCAATCTCAACAACTTGTCCAACATGCGCATCCAAACGCGCCACCGCGGCTTCGCTCGCGGCCCACATCGCAGGAAAGGTATCTCGCAGCCGTCCCCCTTCAAAAGCCGGATCGATAATTCGCCGCTGCCGCTTCCACACGTCCCCATTGGTTAGAAACACCGATTCCCCCAAAAGCGGCTTTAGACCTTCGCTAACCCGTTGAGATTTGGGGAAATCATCCGGCCGTTCCTTCAGAACAGTCTTTATTAACGAAGGCTGGTTGATCATGTAGGAGCGGAAAAACGGCGTACGGAACTCTGCCATCCAGGCGCGATACAGTTTCGCGGGTTGCGCCGACAAAAGGTCTTTTCGAAAGAGTTTCACATACTGCCGCAAAGTGACCTTTTCCGGTCGCGGCGTCGGTTTGGGAGGAATCATGACGTCACCGAGGTGAATTTATTGACCGGCTTTTCAATACGAGAGCCCGACGCCTTGCGCCCTTCGTAGCGCGCCGCCAGTGTTCTTGGCCCCGCCGTGATACGGAAGTAGTCATAGTCTCCGGGCCGATCAAAAGCGCAAAGGTATTGAAAATGCAGCCGAAAAAACCGCCACCGCAGTTCCGCCCACCGCTCTTCCGATAACGTTTGCGTGAAAGCGGCCGAGAACACTAATGGCCACTGTTTGCCCTCTTCTGGCGCAACACCAGACACCGCCACCGGATCACACAGCGCAAAAGCGCAGCCATCCCCCGGCGCCGTCACATCAACCCACGCCAGCTCGGTTCGCTGGCACAAATACGCCAGATCCGCCCGCAACCGCTCCGCCTTGGGCAAGAACGACACCATGGGAACCACCTGCCCCAGAGTCAAAAATCCAAGCGCAGGCCCATCCTCTGGGACACGGCCATCTCGGATCAAATCCGCCAAAACCGACACCGCCAGATGCGCGCCACTGGAGTGGCCAATCACCAAAACTTCGTCACACTCCGACTTTAAGGCTTCGGCAATGCGATCCGCAAACACCCCAATCCGCGTTTCCAGCTCAGGTGGGTTTGCGCCTTTGGTGGAAGCCGAATAGGCGTAATCATGCATCAGGTAGTAGGCAAAGAACTTTCCGTCATGCTTTTGAAACCATTGCAAAATTGGTAAAATCACGATCAGACCAAACACCGCCGTCCACTCAGGCAGAACCATCGCCAGTCCTTTACCGACTCCCCATGCAACCAATAGGGCCAGAAGCAGCTGCACGAGCAAAAACACCACCGGATAGAGCGCCGCAATCACTGGGCCCTTGCGCAACTGCATCAACCGCCATAACGCGCCGGAGCCAATGTAGGTCCAAGCCGTCCGCAGAAGCTGTCCATAGGTCGACACAATGCCCTGTTCCATGCTGTCGCGCACTATGTCGGACCACACCAACACCTCAACGTCGCTTTGCGTCTCCTGCCCCTCGATATGGCCTGTCACATGCCACCCGTACGGCCCGCCGTCCGCCTTCTTGGGAGACAAGGCAATCTCATAGTCAGAAATTCCCGCCTGTGCCGCGCCTTCCTTGCGGTACAGCTCGCGGTAGCGGCGTGGGTGAATCGGATCGTAACCCGGAATGTAAAACACCCGACGCCTGCGCACCTGCCTATATTGGGCCTCTGCCATGACCAGCCTCTCCTTTGGGAGGAGTGTAACCGCTCACTTTGGCAAAATTAAGCCTTATCCGAGGGTTGCGAGTGCCGGAAAGGTCTCCAGCAGCCAATAGGAGAAGCTCGAGAACGCACCGGTCACCAGCATGATCCCCACAAACAACAGCAAGCCCCCCATAACCTTCTCGATTGTGTCCATATGGCGCTTAAGCTTATTCATCACGCCCATCGCCCGATTGAGGAAGATGGCGGCCAGGAGAAAGGGAATGCCAAGACCTGCGGCGTAGACGCCAAGCAAGATCGTGCCACGCGCAATAGACGCTTCCCCAGCCGCCAACGACAGAATCGCGCCGAGTTGTGGCCCGATGCAAGGTGTCCAGCCAAAGGCAAATGCAAGGCCTAACACATAGGCGCCAAAGGCGGACCCGCCAGACTCGCCGGTCTCAATCCGCGCTTCGCGATCGAGAAACGGGATACGAAACACATTCAGAAAATGCAGACCAAAAATGATCACAACACCACCTGCAATTTTGCTGAAAAGCTCCTGATTTTGTAGGAAAAATGCCCCAAACGCCGAAGCTGTGAAGCCAAGGAACAGAAACACCGTCGACAAGCCCATAACAAAAAACAACGCAGCGACAATCGCTTTGCGCCGAGCCTCTTGTTCTGTGGTGAGCTCCGACATGCTAACGCCGCTCATATAGGCCAGATAGGGTGGCACAATGGGCAGTACACAGGGACTGAGAAACGAGATCATACCCGCCGCCAGCGCCACAAACATTGCGGGCAAAAGCCCCGCGTCGATGATATCGATTCCAAACATGTCCCACCCTTAAACCACCACCAGAAGAAGGTCACGTGCACAGGTGGTCACATCCCTGTGGACAGACCGTAACATCCTGCCTATGTCCGTCTTATGGATTTGGAAGTAGATGCAATTGGCCTGTTGTGCCCCCTGCCCGTCTTGCGCCTTCGCAAGCGTATGGAACCCCTGAAAACCGGCGCGAAAGTACTGCTGCTGGCAGATGATCCGGCGGCGATCGTCGACGTGCCACATTTCTGCAACGAGGCCGGACACGCCTTCGTCAGCATGAAAGAAGCCGATGGTCACTTGCAGTTCGTCGTTCAAAAAGGCTGATTTAATTCAGGCGCTTACGGCAAAATCCGCACACATCTGCGCTTGCCAGCTATTTGTCTATTCAGACTTGGGGGTTTATGGCGGAGAGACAGGGATTCGAACCCTGGAGACGGTTTCCCGCCTACACACTTTCCAGGCGTGCGCCTTCGACCACTCGGCCACCTCTCCGCATCAGAGCGTTGGTCAGTTGACCGTCTCTCTGTGGAGCGGTGTTTAGCTTCAACTGTTGGGGGGATGCAAGAGGCAAATTGCGGTTATTTTTGCTTTTCCCAACAAAAAAGGGCCACGCAATCGCGCGGCCCTTATTTGCTTGCGTTTGAAGCGGTTTAGACCGCTGCAGCCGCTTTTGCTTGATCGCGGTCAGACAGTTCTTCTGCCACCAGGAACGCCAGTTCCAGCGATTGGCTCGCATTCAGACGTGGGTCACAGGCTGTGTGATAGCGTGCGGAGAGGTCTTCCTCGGTCACTGCTCGTACACCGCCGGTGCACTCCGTCACATCCTGACCGGTCATCTCAAAATGCACGCCGCCCGGAATGGTGCCCTCAGCTTTGTGAACCCCGAAGAATTCACGGACCTCGCGCAGAACACTGTCAAATGGACGGGTTTTGTAGCCGGTGGCCGATTTGATCGTGTTGCCGTGCATTGGGTCACAGGTCCAAAGCACATTGGCGCCTTCTTCCTGCACCGCCTTAATCAGACGTGGTAGATGGTCTCCAACGCTGCCCGCACCGAAGCGTGCGATCAGTGTCAGACGGCCCGCTTCGTTTTCAGGATTCAGTTTCTCCATCAAAACCTTGAGATCATCTGCTGTGGTTGTAGGACCACATTTTAGACCAATCGGGTTTTGCACGCCGCGCGCAAACTCAACGTGCGCGCCGTCTGGTTGACGCGTGCGGTCACCTATCCAAATCATATGACCAGACCCTGCCAGCCATTTGCCAGACGTCGAATCCAGGCGCGTCAGCGCCTCTTCATACTCAAGCAGCAGAGATTCGTGACTTGTGTAGAAATCCACGGTCTGCAGCGAATGCAAACGATCCGAGGTCACGCCCGCCGCTTTCATGAAATCCAGCGTATCGCTAATTCGGTTGGCCATATCCCGGTATTTGGTGGCCTTCTCACCTTCTGTGAACCCCAGTGTCCAAGAGTGTACCTGATGCACGTCAGCGTAACCACCAGTCGAAAACGCGCGCAGCAAGTTCAGTGTTGCAGCGGCCTGCGTGTAGGCCTGCAACATCTTGTTTGGGTTGGGAATTCTAGATTCAGGCGTGAAGTCTAGTTCATTGATGATGTCGCCACGGTAGCTTGGCAGTTCCACGCCATCCACAGTTTCCGTTGGTGCGGAACGCGGCTTGGCGAACTGACCAGCCATCCGACCAACTTTTACAACTGGTACTTTGGCGCCATAGGTCAACACCATCGCCATTTGCAACATCACTTTAAATGTGTCGCGAATACCATCAGCACTGAATTGCTCGAAGCTTTCGGCACAGTCCCCACCTTGCAACAAAAAGGCCTCGCCGCGAGAAGCGGCACCAAGCTGAGCTTTTAGGCGACGCGCTTCGCCGGCAAAGACCAATGGCGGATAGCTTGCAAGCTTAGCTTCAACAGCCTTCAGCTCTGCGTCATCCGTATACTCAGGCATCTGAATCCGCGGCTTTGCGCGCCAGTCAGATTTTTGCCAGTCAGCCATTGTCTTTACTCCAATTAGACAGGTTAATGAGGCCTTATACAAAAGCTCTTGTCCCGGCGCCATAGATGAAATATCCGGCCTTGACGCGTTTGGTGAATGTTTCGTTTAATCGGTCAAATTGCTGCGTCGTTAGATGCACACCCCCTCTTAGAAAAGGAAACGATGTCAATGACTTCGGCACTCGCTTCTGATCAAAACGGCGCAAAAACGCGGCGTTTTGTTTTTGTGCTTTTGGATAAGTTCACATTGCTTTCGTTCGCGTCAGCGATTGACTGCCTGCGTTTGGCCAATCGACACATGGGGCGTGATCACTATTCCTGGCTATTGGTCGGCGAAGGCGGCGATACCGTAAGCTGTTCAACAAACACAACTTTCAAATTAGATGACGACCTTCCCGAGCTGCGCCGAGATGACACAATTGTGTTGTGCGGCGGAACGGAAATTCAGCAAGCGACCACCAAAAAGCTGCTAAACTGGTTGCGTAGAGAAGCCCGCAGGGGCCCGCCCGTGATTGGGCTGTGCACTGCTTCTTTTTGCATGGCCAAGGCAGGGCTTCTAGATGGCAAACGCGCAACGATTCACTGGGAGAACCAGGATAGTTTTGCGGAAGAATTCGACGAGGTAGAGCTCTCAAAATCCGTGTTCACCATCGACACAAATCGCATGACGACGGCAGGTGGCACATCTTCTATCGATCTATTCTTGAAACTAGTCGCCCAAGATTTGGGCGAAGACGTTGCCAACTGGGTTGCCGACCAACAAATCTACAGTTCGATCCGCACAGATCAGGACACACAGCGCCTGTCCGTTCCCACCCGGATTGGCGTGCGGCATCCGAAACTGTCTATGGTAATCCAGATGATGGAAGCCAATATTGAAGAGCCCATCAGCCCGTCCTTGCTTGCTAAAGAAGTGGGTATGTCCACCCGTCAATTAGAACGCCTGTTCCGCCGTTACCTGAACCGGTCCCCTAAGCGTTACTATATGGAGCTGCGCCTTCAAAAAGCACGAAACCTTTTGATGCAAACAGACATGAGCGTGATCAATGTGGCACTGGCCTGCGGATTTGCCTCGCCAAGCCATTTTTCCAAATGTTACCGCGCCCACTACGAAACCACGCCCTATCGGGAACGTGGTAGCCAAAGCTCTCGGCTGTCGATCTAGGTTAAAAACGCGAGATAAACTTTGAAAACGTGGTGGTATACTCCACGTGAATGACCTTTTGCTGCGCGCCTTGCGAATGCATCACAAGGTAAAGATAAAGGTAGTCTCCACTGTCCGTCCAATAAGCCAGCATTTCCTGTCGAAAACCGCTTTTCAGCGTTGCTGACTGAACTGTACCTGCGCCTACAAACGGATCTGGAAAGGCTTCGACCAAGGCAGCGTTATACTCCGACTTTTTGGCATCACTCAAAGTCACGTCCGGCTGAATCATATCGATTGCTTCACCAATCTCTTTGTTCATGACCATCTCATTGAACAAAGCCATCGCTTGATTGAACTGAGTTCGCAAATTTGTTTGCGCAGGCGCCATGGTGGTAGTTGCAAGCAAAAGCGCCGCGGAAAAAAAGTACTTCTTAATCATCACTTATCCACAGAAGATTGAAACAAAGGCTTTTCTTTCAGCCTATCCACCAGGGGTCATTCGGTAAAGTATCCCTTTGTCCTCAGACAAGAACCAAATACCACCGCCTGGACCTTCACGCACATCTCGGACGCGTTTGGTACTATCACCTCGCAGTTGTTCAACTTCTTTAGGCGCCGTCCCTGATAGACGGCTGATGTAATCAAATTTCAGGCTGCCAACAAAGAAATCGCCTTTCCATTGAGGCCACAGCTTGCCTGAGTAGATCATCAATCCAGAGGGCGCGATCGAAGGATCCCAGTAAAACTGCGGTTGTTTCATACCAGCCTTCGCAGTGCCCTCGCCTATTTTGAAACCGGAATAGTGCGTACCATAAGAAATCACCGGCCAACCAAAATTCGCGCCTTTTTCGATAAGATTCAGCTCGTCTCCTCCCTTCGCGCCATGCTCCACGGCCCAAAGGCGCCCCGACAGATCGAGCGCCAAGCCTTGCGGATTACGATGCCCGTAACTCCAGATTTCACTTTGAGCATCAGAAGTTGTCACGAAAGGATTGCTAGAGAGCACCGCACCTTCTGTTGTTATGCGAATAATAGATCCTTCATGCTGCGCCAGATTTTGTGCGGCAGGACGATCTCCTCTCTCACCCACAGTGACAAAAAGGCTTTCGTCTTTTGAATGAACAATGCGACTGCCAAAATGGCGTCCACCGGAACTACCAGCAGCCATTTCAAAGATCAGCTTTTGCTCAGTGATCCTTCTACCATCTTCAGACAATCTAGCGCGCATCACCGCTGTACCTGACCCGCCTTTTTGTTTCTTCACATACGACAGAAAAATGATACGTGATTGAGGGAAGTCCCGGGCCACGATTACATCAAGCAGGCCACCCTGCCCTTGTACGTGAATCGCCGGAAGCCCCTTTACAGTGCTGGGTTGGCCGCTAGCGGTAACATGCAAAAGCTTGCCCCGCTTCTCTGTGATCAGAAGCTCTCCGTCAGGAAGAAAGGCAAATGCCCATGGCCCGTTGAGGCGCTCAACAACCGGTGTAATTGTCACCACTCCTTGCGACGTCGATAGACCTGAATTCACCAGCGTCGCAGGCAAATAGAGTAATAAACACACGACAATAAGTCGAACTCGGCTGCGCATTGATCGGCCTCCTATTTATGGACGGAGAAATTATCCTACCTTCTCACAGTCCGCTCTGAATTGGTGTTCAAAAAACAGTCATCGACCTCTTTTCTTTTGAAATCACCCCGCATAGGCTCACGTTCGGAACAAGAAAAAAACCAATAGGGAGTTTCCAAATGAAAAAGCTGCTTTTGGCATCCGCCGCTGGCGCACTGCTGGCTGGCGCGGCATCCGCAGAAGAAATCAAGCTGGGTGTGATCCTCGGTTTCACCGGCCCAATTGAATCGCTGACCCCGTCCATGGCGGACGGCGCAGAGCTGGCAATGAAAGAAGTCTCCGACAGCGGCAAGCTGCTCGGCGGTGCGACCGTCACCTCCGTGCGCGCCGACTCCACATGTATCGATGCAGCAGCGGCCTCAGCCGCAGCAGAGCGTTTGATCACAGCAGAAGGCGTAAAAGGCATCATGGGCGCAGACTGCTCCGGTGTGACCGGCGCGATCCTGAACAACGTGGCCGTGGCAAACGGCGTTGTGATGGTCTCCCCATCCGCAACCTCCCCAGGCCTGAGCCACGCAAACAACGAAGACAACGGCTTGTTCTTCCGCACTGCGCCATCTGATGCCCGTCAGGGTGTTGTGATGACCGAAGTGCTGATGGAAGAAGGCATCAAGGAAGTTGCGGTGACCTACACCAACAACGACTACGGCAAAGGTCTGGCAGACAGCTTCCAGGCGGCGTTTGAAGCGGCTGGTGGCTCCGTGACCATCAACGCAGCACACGAAGACGGCAAAGCCGATTACTCCGCTGAAGTTGGTGCTCTGGCTGCAGCGGGCGGCGAGCGTCTGGTTGTGGCTGGTTATGTGGACCAGGGTGGTTCCGGCATCGTGCGCGCGGCCATCGACTCCGGTGCGTTTGACACGTTCCACTTCCCGGATGGCATGATCTCCGACAAGCTGCAGGAAAACTTTGGAGACGAAATCGAAGGCTCCACCGGTCAGCACCCTGGCACCGATAGCCCTGGTGCGGCGAGGTTTAGTGAGATTGTGGGCGACGCGTTTGACGCAACTTCCCCATTCACGCCAGAGTCTTATGATGCGGCAGCGCTGATCCTGCTAGCGATGCAGGCGGCAGGCTCTTCTGATCCAGCAGCTTACAAAGACAAAGTTATGGATGTGGCAAACGCGCCAGGTGAGCAGATCTTCCCAGGTGAACTGGCGAAAGCGCTGGAAATCATCGCGGGTGGTGGCGACGTGGACTACGTCGGTGCAACCGCAGTTGAGCTGATCGGCGCAGGTGAGTCGGCCGGTAACTACCGTCAGATCGTGATCGACGGTGGCAAAATCGCCACCGCTAAGTACCGCTAATCATTTGATGATTTGAGACCCAAAACAGCCCGGCTTGTCCGGGCTGTTTTTCAATATATAAGGCGCGGCACGAACTGCGCATGGGGGAAATGCTATGATCGTCGTAGAAGACGTTCACAAACATTTTGGGGGTTTTCGCGCTGTAGACGGAGCGAACCTGAAGATCGAACCGGGGTCAATCACCGGTCTCATTGGGCCAAACGGCGCCGGAAAAACCACTCTTTTCAATGTGATCGCCGGAGTTTTGCAACCAACTTCTGGCCGTGTGACGATGGACGGTGAAGACATCACTGGCCTGCCGCCGCATGAGCTCTTCCACAAAGGGCTGCTGAGAACGTTCCAGATCGCACATGAGTTCAGCTCGATGAGCTGTCGCGAGAACCTGATGATGGTGCCTGGCGGGCAATCTGGTGAGACGCTGTGGAATACATGGTTTGGTCGCAAACGAATTGCTGACGAGGAGCGTGCACTGCGGGCGAAAGCAGACGAAGTGCTTGAATTCCTTACGGTTGAGCATCTGGCAGACCACAAAGCGGGGCAGATCTCCGGCGGTCAGAAGAAGCTTCTGGAGCTGGGACGCACCATGATGGTGGATGCCAAAATCGTCTTTCTGGACGAGGTTGGCGCCGGGGTAAACCGCACGCTGCTGAACACTATTGGTGATGCTATTAAACGGCTTAACAAAGAGCGCGGCTACACCTTTGTGGTGATTGAGCACGACATGGATTTCATTGGGCGCCTGTGTGATCCGGTGATCTGTATGGCCGAAGGCAAAGTGCTCGCAGAAGGCACTTTGGATGAGATCAAAGCCAACGAACAGGTGATCGAGGCCTACCTCGGCACGGGGCTCAAAAACAAGGAACAGCTGAACGCATAAGGGCCAAAAGGCACGTCGGTATTGCGTCGGTATCGCGACTGTATCGCGGAGGTGCAAAAATCGATCCCAAATGCGATTTCAGCGGGGAGTGAGTGATGACGGGAAACCCGTATCAGGACGATCGTGGCAATAAAGACGCCACGATAGCCAACCCCAAAGGTGGCGGCGAAATGACGCCTGCCGTGGGGACTGGCAAAGAAATGAACACAACAGACGCCTTTCTGGTCGGCGACAGCATGACCGGTGGCTACGGCAAAGATGGGCCGGACATTTTGCATGACTGCACCATCGCCGTGAACCCAGGCGAGATTGCCGTGATTGTTGGACCAAACGGCGCAGGCAAATCCACCGGTATGAAGGCGGTGTTTGGCATGTTGAACCTGCGCCAGGGCTCGGTGCGGTTGGATGGAGAAGACATCACTTCCCTCACACCGCAAGCTCGCGTTGCCAAAGGCATGGGGTTTGTGCCGCAGGTGAACAATATCTTCACCTCCATGACCGTGGAAGAGAACCTTGAAATGGGGGCCTTCATTCGCACCGATGATTTCTCCGACACGATGGAACAGGTCTACGGCCTCTTCCCGATCCTGAAGGAAAAGCGCAACCAGCCCGCTGGCGAGCTGTCTGGTGGTCAGCGTCAACAGGTGGCCGTGGGCCGCGCGTTGATGACCCAGCCAAAAGTGCTGATGCTGGATGAGCCGACCGCAGGCGTGTCGCCGATTGTGATGGACGAGTTGTTCGACCGGATCATCGAAGTCAGCCGCACCGGTATTCCTATCCTGATGGTGGAACAAAACGCCCGTCAGGCGCTGGAGATTGCCGACAAAGGCTATGTGCTGGTTCAGGGGCGCAATGCCTATACCGGCACCGGCAAAGACCTGCTCGCGGATGAAGAAGTCCGCAAATCGTTCTTGGGGGGCTGAGGCACATGGACTTTCTCAACGCCCTTGTGGCGCTTTCTAACTTTGTCATCATCCCCGCGATTGCCTATGGCAGCCAGCTGGCCCTTGGGGCGCTGGGTGTGACACTCATTTACGGCATCTTGCGGTTCTCCAACTTTGCCCATGGCGACACCATGGCCTTTGGCGCGATGATTGGCGTTCTGGTCACGTGGTTCCTGCAATCGATGGGCGTGAGCTTTGGCCCATTGCCAACGGCTCTGCTCGCCCTGCCCTTTGCCATTCTGGGCACCATGGCGTTGGTGTTGATCACCGACCGCGTGGTCTATCGCTTCTATCGTGAACAAAAGGCCAAGCCCGTGATCCTTGTGATCGTGTCGATGGGCGTGATGTTCATCATGAACGGTCTGGTGCGTTTCATCATTGGTCCAAACGATCAGAAGTTTGCAGACGGCGAGCGCTTCATCATTTCAGTGCGGGAATTCAAAGCCCTGACCGGCCTGAAAGAAGGTCTGGCGATCAAGACCACACAGGGCATCACCGTTGTGGTGGCGATCATCGCCGTGGCGCTGCTGTTCTGGTTTCTGAACCGGACCCGCACGGGTAAATCGATGCGTGCCTATTCGGACAACGAAGATCTGGCGCTGCTGTCGGGCATCAACCCGGAGCGCGTGGTGATGTACACGTGGCTGATCGTTGCCGCGCTCGCGACCACCGCCGGTGTGCTCTACGGCCTCGACAAGTCCTTCAAACCCTTTGTCTACTTCCAGCTGCTGTTGCCGATCTTTGCGTCGGCCATTGTCGGCGGCCTTGGCAGCCCGTTGGGCGCCATTGCCGGTGGGTTTGTGATTGCCTTCTCCGAAGTCACAATCACCTACGCCTGGAAAAAAGTGCTGAAATACATGCTGCCGGAAAGCCTGGAACCTTCCAGCCTCGTGCAGCTTTTGAGCACAGACTACAAATTTGCCGTCAGCTTTGTGATCCTGATTGTGGTCCTGCTGTTTAAGCCGACCGGCCTGTTCAAGGGGAAATCGGTATGAGCGATTCACTCAAAAAAACGCTTCTCTTTGGAGCGATGGCGCTGCTGCTGGTGGGCGAAGGCGTGTTTGTATCTTGGAACTCCGCGCTCGGCATTTTGAACTTTGGCTTGATATCTGCGATTCTGGCACTTGGGGTAAATCTCCAATGGGGCTACGCTGGTTTGTTCAATGTGGGCATCATGGGTTTCGTTGCACTTGGTGGACTGGCTGTCGCACTCACGTCCATGCCCCCGGAAACCGAGGCTTGGTCTGCATCAGGTGGTTGGCGTATACTCGCAGCGTTGGTTATTGGCGCAGCAGTCGTAGCGTTAACCGTTGTTGTTCAAAAAAAGGTGAGTAAGGGCCGAGCAAAACTGATCGCGTCTCTGGTTATTTTGATCGGCGGCTTCTTTATTTATCGCGGCATATTTGACCCCGGTGTCGCTTTTGTTGAGGCAATCAACCCTGCGTCAGCGGGTAACATCGGAGGCATCAATCCCGGCGGCGAAAATTACAAAGACCATGGCTACATGACCATCATTGGATGGATAGTGGGTGGTTTGCTTGCGGCAGGCGTTGCATGGCTGATCGGGAAAACAGCGCTCGGTTTGCGCTCGGACTATCTTGCGATTGCCACGCTTGGCATTGCCGAGATCATCATTGCGGTGATGAAGAACGAAGACTGGTTGGCCCGAGGCGTAAAAAACGTAAGCGGCCTCCCGCGTCCGGTGCCGTATGAGATCGACCTTCAAAATTCGGAAGGCTTTGTCGCGACTGCGCAAGGTCTCGGAATTGATCCGGTTACAGCGTCCACACTATACGTGAAATTAGGCTATTCGCTGATGTTTACTGCTGTGTTGGTTCTCATTCTCGTAGGCGCACAGCTGGCTCTACACAGCCCTTGGGGCAGAATGATGCGTGCAATCCGCGATAACGAAGCCGCCGCCGAAGCTATGGGCAAAGACGTTACGAACCGTCATCTTCAAATTTTTGTTCTGGGTTCCGCAATTTGCGGAATCGCCGGGGCGATGATGACCACATTGGATGGGCAACTGACGCCCGGAAGTTACCAACCACTGCGATACACCTTCCTGATTTGGGTGATGGTGATTGTGGGTGGCTCCGGTAACAATCTTGGCGCGGTTTTGGGTGGATTTCTGATCTACTACCTCTTCATTAAGGTTGAGGTATGGGGGCCGGAAATCATGACCCTAATCACGTCAGGAATGGCGGATGACAGTTGGCTAAAAGAACACCTGATCGACAGCGCGGCGCATATGCGGCTGTTGACCATGGGGGTGATCCTGCTGCTGGTACTGAGGTTCAGCCCTCGCGGGTTGATCCCGGAGAAGTAAAAAGAAAGGCGCCCCAATGGGGCGCCTTTTGCCTTCGGCGAAGATACTTTTCGAAAGAGAAAGCGTTTTAGCGCCCTTTAAACAACCCGCCCAGCACGCCGCGCACGATGCGCCGCCCTGTGGTGCCAGAGAGTTCTTTCATCACCATTTTGGTCATGGCCTCGCCAAAAGTGTCGTCTGCACGCACACGCAGAGTTCTGGCGGAGGAGCGCCGCACGCGAGAGCCGGAATAGCGCCGCGCAGCGGCGAACTCGCGCTGCATGGGCGCCATATCTTCTTCGCGGGCTTCCAACTGCTCTGCCTCTTGCGCGGCCGCTTTCGCACGCGCGGTCAGGATTTCATAGGCAGAGCGGCGGTCGACCGGCGTGTCGTATTTGCCAGCCAGTGAAGAGTTAGCCAGCACCGCTTTACGGTTAGCCGGTGACAGTGGACCAAGTTGTGAGGACGGCGGGCGGATCAGGGTGCGTTCGACAATGCCCGGCACGCCTTTTTTCATAAGCATCGAGGTGACGGCTTCCCCGACCCCAACTTCGCGAATGGCCTCTTCAGTCACAAATCGCGGGTTCGGGCGGTAGGTTTCTGCGGCCAGACGCAAGGCTTTCTTGTCGCGCGCGGTAAAGGCACGCAAGGCGTGTTGCACGCGGTTGCCCAGTTGGCCGAGAATATCCTCCGGTATGTCGTCAGGGTTCTGGGTCACAAAGTAGACACCGACGCCTTTGGAGCGGATCAGGCGGGCGACCTGTTCGACTTTGTCGATAAGCGCTTTGGGGGCGCCATCAAACAGAAGATGAGCCTCGTCAAAGAAGAACACCAGTTTAGGTTTGTCAGGGTCACCTACCTCAGGCAGGTTTTCAAACAACTCTGAGAGGAGCCACAGAAGGAAGGTCGCATAAAGCCGGGGTGAACCCATCAGTTTGTCTGCGGCCAAAATGTTGATGTAGCCGCGCCCGTCTGGTGCGGTGCGCATCAGGTCGTCCAGCTCCAGAGCAGGTTCGCCAAAAAGCTTCGTGGCGCCCTCGTTTTCCAGCACCAGGAGGCGGCGTTGAATAGCGCCGATGGAGTTGACAGAGATGTTGCCATAGCGCAGCGCAAGCTCTGTTCGGTTCTCGCCCACCCAGACCAAAAGCGCTTGCAAGTCCTTGAGGTCCAGAAGCGGCATGCCCTGCTCATCTGCGAGGCGGAAGGCGATGTTGAGAATGCCTTCCTGAGCCTCGCTGAGCTCCATCAAGCGCGCCAGTAGCAGAGGTCCCATTTCAGCCACCGTGGTGCGCACCGGATGGCCCTGATCACCAAACAGATCCCAGAAGGTCACCGGGAAAGACTTGTAGCTGTAGTCCTCAAATCCAATCTTGTCAGCGCGGGATATGAAGGCGTCGTGCAGCTTGAAATCCGCACTTCCGGCTGCAGCAAGTCCAGACAGATCGCCTTTGACGTCTGACAAGAAGACCGGCACGCCTGCGGCTGCAAAACCTTCCGCGAGAATCTGAAGCGTCACGGTTTTTCCCGTGCCAGTCGCCCCGGCAATCAGCCCGTGTCGGTTGGCATATTTTAGCGTCAGACCCTGCTTTTCAGCGTAGTCCGCGCCACCGCCGCCCAAAAAAATCTTACCGTCCATCAGTCGCTTACCCCTAAAGTCCCTTATTTTTAACGCCCAAAAACGTGCGTCACATACATTGTTAACCTTTATATGGCAGTTTCGAAACTGTTCTGGAACAGCCTAAACGGGTTTGGAACGGAACTCCTCCCTGTTGAGACTGGCCGCACTTTATGTGCGGCCTTTTTTTTTGAGGCAAAATCAGCGAAGGAACTTATCTTTTTGCTGTTGACCGGCGGCCCATTTCTTCGTAGCTTTTCCCCAATGAATAAGTCGGCCAGTCCGACGGGGAGTGAAAAAATAGGAAAAGGGCCTTTTCGGGCCCTTTTCTTTTTTCGTTTCATTGAAAAAGTCTGGACGAAGGCAAGTTGCACATGCAGTCGCCCCACAAAGCAAGTGGCAGCGAGATATTGCTGAGAAGTCCGCCTTTTATGCAACGTAATCCTGACAAGGGACCTTGGTCATGGTAAGCGGAGCCTGAGACATCCAAAGGACAATCAAAGACATGCAAAAATTTCCTTTCTTTGCGGCAGCCGTTGCTTTGGCTGCTATGGCTGGGCCTTCTTTGTCACAAGGTGTTCCATCGCTCGCCGATGGCAGCCTCGCCATGGGGGAAGCAGTGAACGAAGCTGCTCAACCGGTCTCACCCGCCCAATTGGAAGAAAATGTATCGTCGGAAATCATCGGCGATTGGGATTTGCAATGTGCGACCACTGGCCCTGAGCCACGCCCCTGCCGCATGTATCAACTTATGCGCGATGACACAGGAAACCCGGTGTCTGAAGTCACGTTGTTCTCGCTGCCGGTCGCTGAAGGAGAAGCTGTCGCAGGTGCAACCGTGATTGTGCCTCTGGAAACGCTGCTGACTGCGCAGTTGACCATGTCCGTGGATGGAAAAACCACACGACGCTACCCTTTTGCTTTCTGTAACCAACTGGGTTGCATTGCACGGATTGGCCTGAGCGCTGAAGACATTGCCAACTTCAAAAGCGGCAACAAAGCGGTACTGAGCATTGTGCCTGCACTTGCACCAACCCAATCGGTGAACGTGAATATGTCACTCGCGGGATTCACAAAGGCATTCGAGAAGGCCGAAAACAACGAGCAGTGACTGCCTGGAGTTTTCAGGGTTGCGGGCCGCCTCTTTGGGCGGCCTTATTCTTTGCAGTTAGACCCGGCGCAAGGCCAAAACGGCGTTTAACCCTCCAAAGGCAAAGGCGTTGGAAAGCGCCACCTCTATGGATGCTTCCCGCGCCTCATTGGGCACCACATCCAGTGCGCATTCCGGATCGGCCTCTTCATACCCAATCGTTGGGGCAACGACTCCATCGCGAAGAGCCATTATACATGCCAAGAGCTCCACTGCGCCTGTGCCGCCAATCAGGTGACCGTGCATGGACTTTGTAGAAGACATCATAAGCCGGTCGGCATGAGGACCAAAAACATCCGCCACTGCACTGCATTCCGTCTTGTCGTTTGCGGCTGTGCCCGTGCCATGGGCGTTGATGTAGCCCACTTCGTCCCGGTTGACCCCGGCATCTTCCAACGCCCCAGCAATAGCGCGCGACGCGCCTTGGCGGGATGGCATAACAATGTCGGCCGCATCTGATGTCATGGCAAAGCCAATCACTTCTGCCAGAATATCAGCCCCACGCGCTTTGGCGTGATCCATTTCTTCAAACACAAACACCCCAGCCCCTTCGCCCTGCACCATTCCGTTGCGGGTGGCAGAGAATGGGCGACAGGCGTCTTTGGACATCACACGCAGGCCTTCCCAAGCTTTCACCCCACCAAAGCACAGCATGGACTCGGTACCACCGGTGATCATCACCGGCGCCATGCCGGAGCGCACCATCTGAAAGGCTTGGGCCATGGCGTGGTTGGAGCTTGCGCAAGCGGAGGCCACGGTGAAACTTGGGCCCTTGAGATTGAACTCCATACTGATGTGGCTCGCGGCCGCATTGTTCATCAGCTTTGGCACCACAAATGGATGCACACGATTTTTTCCGTCCTCGTAAACCGTGCGGTAGTTCTCATCCAGCGTTTGCATACCACCGCCGGAATTACCTAGAACAACCCCAGACTTAGCGGACAGCGCGCCAGAGAACTCCAGGCCTGATTGAGCCATTGCCTCGCGTGCAGCGATCAGAGCGAACTGAGTGAACCGATCATACAGCGCCAATTGCTGGCGGTTAAATATCTTGTCAGAGGCAAAACCGCTGACTTGAGCCCCTATCTGAACCGCTAGTCGCTCTACGTCCCGCATCTCCAGAGGGCCTATGCCACAGTGGCCTTCACGCATCGCCTCAAACGTTTCAGGCACATTGTGACCCAGAGCGTTGATGGTACCTGCGCCCGTGATGACAACCCGTTTCATAGTCTTAGCCTTGCTACCTCAAAGAAATGCCGGTCACGCCGCAGCGTTGTCGACCAGCTTTTCAATTCCCGCGATTATTGTCGCCACAGAGGAAATATCAAACTGGCTATTCTCCGGCTCATTGGCGTTGAACGGAATTGAAATGTCGAATTCTTCCTCAATTGCAAAAATGCTTTCAACCAGACCAAGGCTGTCGATGCCCAAGTCTTCCAATGTGCTCTCCATAGTCACATCTGAAGGTTCCAGCACGGCCTGCTCTGCAACAATCGCAATGACACGGTCTTTGACACTCATGGTTTCTTCCTTTGATAGGCGTTGCCCTCACAGTAAGGAGGTGCCTTACGTCTTTGAACCTAGTTTTGAAACGGTTTTTTGAAGATCTGCGAATTGCTTTGCCAAACGCGGTAAGCGGCGAAGGGCTTTGTACATGTCCAAATGCGTCTCCATCTTGACGGCTGGAGAGCCTAGGACAACTTGACCAGCCGGAACCTTGTTCATCATCTTCGTCGCGCCTCCAGCGATCACGTTGTCGCCGATGGTGGTGTTGTCTGTGACCCCACATTGACCGCCAAACACCACGTTGTGGCCAATAACGGTAGAGCCAGCGATGCCAACTTGCCCTGCAAAAAGGCAATCATTGCCGACCACTACGTTGTGGGCGATGTGCACGAGGTTATCGATTTTGCAACCATTGCCAATGCGCGTGTCGCGAACTGTGCCATAGTCGATGCAGCTGTTGGCACCAATTTCGACGTCATCCCCAATGGTCACAGCGCCAAGAGAGTGAATGCGGGCCCAGGCTTGTTCATTGACGTCGCCCTGGTCTCCAAGCGAAGCGCGGGCTTTTTCCACACCGCTGGCTTCCGGGGTTACAAAGGACATGCCATCAGACCCTATGCGCGCACCAGGCTGGCACCAGAAACGGTCGCCAATTGTGACCCGTGCGCCAACGGAAACGTGGTCCCGCAACATACCGTTTGCGCCAATACGGCTGTCTGCGCCGATGTGGCAAAACGGACCAATGACCGTCCCTTCGCCAATCTGCGCGCGAGGACCAACCACGGCGTAAGGCGCGATTGTCACGCCTTCCCCGATGGTAGCGGTGTCATCAATCAAGGCGGTGGGATGGATGCCTTGAGGAAAATGCTGGCCCAGATCCATCATGCGGGACAGACCAGACATGGCGTAGCGGCCCCGTTTGGCGGTGATCGCCGCCTCCAATCCCATGCCCTGCCAATCTGCACCATCCCAAAGCAGAGCAACGCGCGCTTGGCCTTTGATCAGCCCGTCAGCGAATTTTGGATTGGTCAGAAGTGCAAGATCCTCAGGGCCAGCCGACGCCGGCTCTGAGACACGTTCTACAATCAAATCGATGTTGCCATGCGCCTCCGCGTCAATTGCCGTAGCAATCTCTCGAACAGTAAACACCATGCGCGATCCTCCGAAATGACTTTGGAGGCGTTTTATCCCTGATGAGAGGTCAGCGCCACCCCTTCGTTGGCAAGCGCATTCCAGATCTTGGCGTCCCGGCCATAGACATCGCGACGGTATTGAACCGGACCTTTTGCCTCGGTGTAAGCCGTGCGGTAGGTGATGTGTACTGGCAGCGGCACATCCAGATCCACACGGGTTTCACGGCCCGTTTTCAAAGTCTTCTGAAAGAAGTCTTTTGGCTGGTTTTCCTGTGGCTCAAGCAGAGTGTAGGCAAAGTCAAAGGGCTGCTGCAGACGGATACAGCCGTGGCTATACGCACGGGTTTCGCGGTTAAACAGCGCCTTTTGCGGCGTGTCGTGCAGATAGATGTTGTGCTTGTTCGGGAACATGAACTTCACAAGACCAAGCGCATTGCGATTGCCTGGCGCTTGTTTCATATCAAATGGAAAGTTCCGCGTGGAAAATTGGGAGAAATCCACGGAGCCACGGTCTACAGTCTGCCCACGACCATTCACCAAACGCAGATAGCTCACAGCGTTCGGGTTTTTCTTGAGCATCGGCAGATACTCTTTTGTGGCAATCGAGCGTGGCACGTTCCAGGTCGGGTTGATCACCATGTGGGTCATGGTGTCAGAGAACTCCGGGCTGCGGCGGTCGGACTGGTTTTTGCCAATCACCGAGCGGGTGCGGAATGTCAGTTTCCCGTCGTCGATCACTTTAGCAGTGAAATCCGTCAAGTTGACCAGAATTTCCCGGCCTGCGGTTTCACGGGTCAACCAGCGCTCACGTTCCATCGCCACCATGATCGATTTCAACCGCTCTTCGGCCGAAACGTTGATTTCCGTGATGGTGCCTTTTCCTGCAACGCCATCGCTCTCCAGACCATGCGCGATCTGAAAAGCCTGAACGGCCTTTTCGACATCACGGTCATACTGCGCAGTTGCAGAACGCTGCATGAAGCCCATGCGCATCAAACGGTCCCGCAACGCAACAACAGAGGTCCCAGAATTGCCCGGCTCCAGCTTGGCAACAGGAACAGTCGCGCCCCAACCGCCATTTGCGATCAGGCGTTGCAGGCGCAGCTTCTCTTTCATCAAACGGGTATATTCTTGGGTTTGTGGTGCCAAAGACCGCAGGAATGCTTTGGGATCTTCTGCAGATGCGAAACTCCGGATCAACTCAGTGCGATCACGGCGCTGAATTTCACGCACGATGCCATTGTCCACGCGAGACGGCACCAACATGCCGGAATTGATGTCACGGGCATACTTCAAATAAGCTTTGGTGAGGGCGACTTCGACCATGCCAAGGTCACGCACACTGCGCGCAGCGGCCATTTGGGCTACCAGTTGATCAGTATTGTAGCGTTCTGCAGGAAGCGCATGATCTTCGACACGTCCAAGAGCCGCTATCAGTGCCTTGCGACGCGTAACGAAGGAATCACCCTCGCCTGTCCACACTGGTTCATACGCCGATTCTCGGTAAAACGCGGCCACATCCGCATCTCTGGCGGCAGCTTCCGCCACGGCTTGCTTAAAAGCTGGAAAAGCATTCGCGCTGTTTGTGAGCACCAAAACCGCAAAAATCGCGGCAAGAAAAGAGCCGAAAGTTCCGCGCGTTAGCATCCTGTGAACCATGTTTCATTCCCAAAGTAATAAAGCTGTCCTGTACGGTGCTTGACTATAGTCTCACCTGTCCAATCACAAGTTCGCAAACTGAATAAACCTTTATTCAACTGTTGCCGTGTTACCCAGTTTATGTCGGGGCCAGATGGAGACCAATTCTTCATCAATTAAGCAAAGTTTCGCCGAAATTCGGCGGTAGGCTTGGTCAAGGCAGAAAAGAACTCTTGGTTGAAGATTCCCTATGTGTCATAAAAACCGCACATCTGAGGGGATCAAGATGAAATCACGGCCGCGTAACATCGCGGTGGCAGGTAAGCGACGGGACAGGCGCTGAAACATGAATGAACCAAAAGACGGCTCTCTGAGCATGACACGGCGCGGCCTATTGGGCGCGTTTGCAGCAACCGCACTTGTGGCGGCCCCCACCTACTCTAAGGCAGCAGGCTTCCTGCGCGGTGGTGGCGATATTCGCCGATTGAAAATGTACTCCGGTCGGACCGGGGAGCGCATCGACACCATCTATTGGGTCGAAGGCAAGTACATCAAAGACGCGGTGAAAGAAATCAACGCATTTATGCGGGATTGGCGTACCAACGATGTGATCGACATCGACACACGTACCATCGACATCATGGCAGCGGCACACAACCTTATGGATGTGAATGAACCCTACATGTTACTTTCTGGTTACCGCAGCCCAAAAACTAATGCGATGCTGCGCTCCCGCTCTCGCGGAGTAGCCAAAAACTCTTTGCATATGAAGGGCCAGGCCGCTGACCTTCGCCTAGGTTCGCGCTCGGTACATCAGATGGCCAAAGCTGCTGCGGCGTGTCGCGCCGGTGGCGTTGGCCGTTACTCCGGTTCCAACTTTGTGCACATGGATTGTGGTCCAGTACGTACTTGGGGTCGGTAAGACCATTAAAGTTGGTGGCTGTCCCACCGCCAGCTGAAAAGGATGTTGAAGGCGCCGGTTCCGGCGCCTTTTTTTAGTTAAGCTTTCGTCGATTTGGCGCTCAACCCCTCACCTACAATCAGATCAAATTTGACCCGTACTGAACTGAGTTCTTTATAAAAATTCAGAAGAAGCCGCCATGGTCCGTTGATCTTCTCCAAAGCAGAGATTGAGGCGACAACCGTCCCGATATCGGAACGACCTTCCATCATAAGAAATCCGCCAATCATCAAAATACCAACCAAGCCGATACCACTCAGAATGTTCATCAGGAATTTCATCGACAACTTGAGACGGAAAATGCCGCGTCGAGTCTCATAGATCTCGTCGAAGTCATTCAGCACAGCTTGTTGAACCGCTTTCGCTTCCGCCAAGTCTTCTTCAGATAGCGCACCAGTCGCGTGCCGTAACACAATGGTGCGTTCTTTGACGCGCCTGTTCACCCGCTCCTGTAAAAGCAGAACGATCAGCGCCTGCGGCACCACAATGGCAACGAGAAAGCCCCCCAGATAGGGCTGAGTGGCGGCAACAAAGGACACCACCGACACCAAGGTGCCCAGTTGCACCACCGGATTGGCCAAAGCCTGCCCTACAAAACGCCCAACTTCCTCGGCTTCGGCGGAAATGATGGTGGCGATGGTGCCGGTGGATTGTTTCTGGATCGCCAAATCCTGCGAGGTATCGTGCCGCGCCTCATAAACGGCGCTGCGGATGCGCCTGATGGTGGCTTCACCCAGAAGATTGCTGCGGTAGTTCAGCACAAACTTGAAAATGTTGGTCACCACAATGACCGCAAGGTAGCCGGCACACATCCAAATCAACGTGCTAACCTGAAGATCAGGGCCGAGGCTGTTGATTATGTCTTTTTGAAACTGGAGTGGCACGGCAGCCAAAGCGGCAACAATCAGCGAAAGCGCCACCAGAAGGATTTGCACCTTGCCGGTGGCACGCAGAATACGAGCGTAGAAGCGGATCATTTTGTTTTCCCGAAAGGGACCTGATACCAGGCAATTTCAAAGAAAACTCAAACAGATACGCACGGAATTGTCTAGCCTTCGTAGCGCCAGCCACCGCGCCGGTCCGCCAATTCCCGCTCACCGGGCAGAAGTGTGCCCAGTTTGACTTGACCTGCCCTTGATGACGCAACGGCTTGCACCGGAGCGGCTTCTGGGTGAGCGGTCGGTTCCGTTTTTACTTGAGTGTCTGTGCTTACCTCTGGTTCGGCAGGCGGCACTTCATGCGGTGTTGCCGCAACTGCAGGCACATCGTCAGCCGAAGCTTTCTTACCGCCCAACTGGACGACCACAAAAAACGTCGCCGCGGCGAGCACTGCAGACAAAATAACATTCCAACCGAACCCTAAGATTGTCACCAGTAGAACTGCGAAAGCGGCCAGTAACGCCGGTGTAGAACTTTTCCTATTTGTATCTTGTGCCATGACTGTTCCTCCCCGAACTGGCGAAACTATAGGGCTGGCCTGGTATTCGGCCTAGAAAAATATGGGATTTGGGCATTGGCCTTTGGTCGCGGGTTATGGCCGATACAGAATGTGCGCTGCGGAATTGCCCGCATTTTATACATTGGAAAGTCAATTTTCAGAGTCTCTCAACTTCTTCTCGCTACTCGATATGGACCAACCAGTGGGAGCTGAAAATTGGATCAACTAGTAAAAGCCGCCTCCGCAGAAGATCTCTTTGCGCTGATCGACGCGGCACCAAATGACGTTCAATCCGGTCCGCTTGCAGGGCTGATGAAGGACGGCGATATCTCTGACCTGATGCTATCTGTGGCCGCTGGCGATTTTGACGCCGTACGCGAAAACGCCAAGGTGGGCAGCGGCGTGAACTTTCAGGGCGCGTTTGGCACCAGCCCGCTTTTGTTTGCTGCAACGCTTAAAGACCCTACAATCTTCCGCTTTCTGGTCGATAACGGCGCAAGGATCGATCTGAACCTGACCGCAGATGCCTCTGCTGTAACCTGGGCGGCGCGGTATGGCTCTGTCGCGACCATGGCGGCGGTCATTGAAGTGGCCCTCCAACGGGAAGAGCGCTCCCACGCGATTTTCTATCAGGCACTTGAAGGCGCAGCACAGGCCCACAATCCCGCGGCAAAGCTAGATCGCTTGGTCGGCTTTGGCTTTAACTTCATTCTGCAAAGCCCGCAAAAATGGGGGCCAATGCATGTCGCTGCCCGTTTGGGCACAGTGGATGTGATCCAAAAGCTGGTTGATTATGGCCTTGATGTTTCTGATGCTGGCGACGGCGGACGCACACCGCTGCATGTGGCAGTCGAGGCCTCCAACTTTGAGACACTCAAAGCACTAATTTCGCGTGGTGCCGACCTGAACGCACCAGACAATCGCGGCGAAACGCCTGTGTTTTATGCATCAAGCGATGACGGTGGGCGCATGTTTGACGCCTTAGTCGAGATGGGCGCTGACGCCACCGCACGGCGTAAAGATGGCGGAACGATCTTGCACAAAGCCGCAGCAGCTGGCGATGTGCGCCTGTTTGAACGTTTGATTGATAAGGGCATCGGCCTTGAAGATCAGGATTCCAAAGGCAACACCGCGCTGCACACCGCTTCTGCGGCCAGCCAGTTGGTGGCAATGCGCAAGTTGCACGGCTTGGGCGCAGATTTGGAAGCGCTGAATGCCCGCGGGGAAACACCGATTTTCCTGACGATCAATGCGGACAATCCGGCCGCCTTCCGGGCGCTGGAAACTCTTGGCGCCGATCTGACCAAACACCGCAAATACGGCGCCAGCCTGCTGCACGACGCCGCACGCTGGGGTCGCATGGAAGTGCTGCAAACCTTGTTGGAACGCGGTGTAAACGTGGACAGCAAAAACGAGTTTGACGAGACGCCGCTGCACTTCGCCGCCAAGTTTGGCCATGTCGACGTGATCAAGAAACTGCATGAGTTTGGTGCCAATCTCGAATCCGAAAACAAGCAAGGCGAAACTCCGATCAACAGTTCGATGGAAGCACTGGGCCGCGTGTCTTTTGCCACCCTGTCGCAACTTGGCGCCAACACCAAAACACTGAACCGTTTTGGTGAAGGTCTGATCCACTCCTCCGCCCGGTGTTCGGACTTTGAAATCTTCGAAAAAGTGATCGAGGAAGGTGTGGACGTTAACGCCACCTCTGAGATTGGCGAAGGGGCATTCCACTATGCTGCACGTTCGCCGCTTGCACATAAGAAGTTTGAGGTTCTGACTCTCTTGGGCGCCGAAATCGAAGCCGAAGACGATCGCGGTCGCACAGCGATGCACTCCGCCGCAGAAGCCAAAAACATGCCGGGCATCAATGCGCTATATGATATGGGCCTGAGCCCTGTGGCGCAGGACAAGCAAGGCGTGACACCGCTGCATCTGGCTGCTGGGTCCAGCCGTTCCGAAGGCACCAAGGCAATCAAAACCCTGGTTGGCATGGGCGCAGATCCCAACGCTGTGGACAGCAACGGGCGCACGCCTTTGCATGCGGCGGCGGAATCGGGCCACGCCAGCAACATTCGCGCCTTGATCAAGCTCGGCGCAAAGATCGACGTGGTTGATCCAAACAAGAACACGCCCCTGCATCTCGCAATTATTGCAGAGAAAAAGGACACCGCAGATGAGCTGTGTAAGCAAGGTGCCAATATGGATGCGCGCAACGCAGATGAGCGCAATCCTCTGCACCTGGCTGGTCAGGCGCAGACCCGTCGTATGGCGTTGATCAACCTTCTGATTGACCGCGGGGCGGACATCAATTGGCGCACGGGTCTGGGCGAGACCGTGGCGCACATGATTGCGGAAGACGACAATCTGAAGCCTGTGGTTCTGATCCGTCACATGGAAGAACTGGCGGACCTGGGTGTCGATTTTTACTTCCGAAACCGCAAAGGTCTTGGTGCACTTCAAATCGCGCAGGAACACATCGAGAGCTTTGGCGAAGAGTGGGAACGCAAGAAGATTGCTGAGATCCGCAAAAAACGCGGACGTGCCAGCAAGAAATAATCTTACCAGATCCGGCAAAGGCGGCCAATTCGGCCGCCTTTTTTGTGTTTTCTATCCGGGTAGCAAGAACAAAGTAATGGCCGGGAAAGCAACCAGAAGAACGACCCGGACAATGTCTGATCCTACAAACCAAATCACCGCACGATAGGTCTCCACCATCGGGGTGCTGCGATCCATAGCGTTGATAATGAAGAGGTTCATGCCCACAGGCGGTGTGATCAACCCGACTTCCACCACGATCAGCACCAGAATGCCAAACCAGATCGCCACATGCTCCGTGCTCATGCCAAAATCCAAGCCCAGGATCACCGGGAAGAAAATCGGCACGGTCAGCAGGATCATGCTCAAACTGTCCATCAGGCAACCAAATACAAGATAGAAGGCCAGGATCAGGCAGAGCACCATCCACGGTCCAAGTCCAAGCCCAATCACCCAATTGGACAGCTCCTGTGGCACCTGGCTGAGTGCGAGGAACCCATTGTAGATTCCTGCTCCCAAGACAATGAAGAAGATCATCGCAGTGCTGGTGGCGGTAGAGATGATACAATCCTTTAGAATGGCCCACGTCAGGTTGCCTTTGACCAATGCGATCAGGCCCGTGCCAGCCGCCCCCACAGCGGCGCCTTCTGTTGGTGTGAACCAGCCAAAGTAGATGCCGCCCACGACGGCACCAAACACCAGCAGAACCGGCCAGACATCCAGAAGCGCGCGATAGCGCTCAGCCATTGGCACGGCTGGTCGCGTTCCTGCCGCGTCTGGGTAAAGGCGGACATAGATCGAGATCGTTAGCATATAGCCCAAAGCAGCCAGAATGCCCGGGATGAACGCAGCCAGAAACAGCTTCGCAATATTCTGTTCTGTAAGAATGGCGTAGATCACTAGGATCACAGACGGTGGGATCAAAATTCCCAAGGTGCCACCAGCCGCCAAAGTCGCGGTGGAAAAGCCGCCAGAGTAGCCATAGCGGCGCATTTCCGGCAGAGCCACACGGCTCATTGTGGCCGCCGTTGCCAAGGACGAACCACATATCGCACCAAAGCCCGCACAGGCCCCGACGGACGCCATAGCGACCCCCCCCTTTTTGTGCCCCAACCAGCTTTCCGCCGCCTTGAACAACGCCTTAGACATGCCAGACTGCGTTGCGAACTGCCCCATCAACAGGAACATCGGAATGATGGTCAGCGAGTAGCTTGAGAAGGTTGTGTAGGTCTCTGACTTCAGTTTGGCCAAAAACATGTTGGGATTGCCAGTGACCATATAGAGCCCCCCCAATCCACAGAGCATCATCGCAAGTCCAATTGGCGCGCGAAGAAAGATCATTACCAGCAGGACCGGAAACGACAGGTAACCCAGTTCCAAGTTTGTCATTTAGCAGTCTCTCCAATCGCGGTCATGGCGCCGCGCCCTGTAACGGCCGACCAGATGCGCATGGCCGCGCAGTATACGGACACCAATGAGGCTACACAGGCCGCCGCAAAGCTGGTGGCATAGGCCCACCAAACCGGAAACTGCAGCAAGAAGGTGGTTTCGCCATAGGCGTATTTGCTTTGAAGTCCGGCAAACAGACGCCAAGTGATCAGCACGATCACCGCCGCCAGCACACATTCCCAAAAGGCAATCAGATAGCGGTTCGCGCGTTGTGGCAGGAAATTGGTAAAGACATCTACAGTGGCGTGGGCGCCGTGCAGTTGACAGATCGGCAAGAAGGCGAAGATTGCAAAGGCCACACCGGCTTCCAACAGCTCAAAGTCCCCATTGACCGAGCCAACGCCCGACGCCTGCAACCATGTTGCAAGCCCATTGGCGACATTTTCCAAAAACGCGGTATGCGCCAGGGTGGCGATGGTACGCCCCAGAATACTCACACAAGTTAGTAGAATTAACGCGGTGAGCACCAAACCGCCTAGAATCGCTGTGCTCTGCGCAATGGCGCGGATCGCCTTGTGCATATTGCCTCTCCCCCTGCCCTTTGAGGCGCAACCCAAGGCGCGCCTTTCCAGTTGATGCATAGTGCTAGGGGGCCAAGGTCGTGTTTTCCAGCAATTTCACAAAACAGCGCGAAATTTTTTGGCTTTTTGTCAAATACGTCAATGGAAAAACAGAACCAAACGGCAAGAGCGCAACCCTATTTAGGGCTGCGACTTAAGTTTTTGAGGGCGAGCTGTTACAGCCCTTCCACGTTCACACCCACGGTGATTGTGCCGATAAACGCGCCTTCGTGCATGATTGGCGCACTCACCTGGCTCAGATAGGTCTGACTGGATTCGTCAAACTCAACATCGCCAAAATGGATTTCGCCGGTTTGGTGCGGAACCTGCCATTTGGCTTCGTCGCCTTGAAAATAGTCAGAGGTGATATTGCTCTGACCAACGTTCAACCCACGAACTTCAACGACAAAAATTTCGGAAAACAGCTCCGGGGATTGGTACTTATAACCTTTGAGCTGCTCGGACAAAGCGTTGTTCCAAACACCATCGATAAACTGACGACCCTCGGAAGTACCGGATTGCCAAAGCGTGTCCAACTCGGCGACCTGATCGTCTGAATAGTTGGCGGTTGTCTCGTTTTGGGCAATGATCGCCGCAACGACTGCAGGATCTGTGACCCAGTTTGAAATCGTTGTGTCAACGAGGCTGGTCAGCGTGTAGCTGTAAGGATTACCTGCGATGGCCGCACCCGCCATCAGGCAAAGGGCCGCCGATGTGTTCACTAAAGTCTTCATCATGTGTCTTTCCTTCAAGGACCAGATGTCAGAGCACAAATCTTCTCAGACGGCGGCCTTCAATTGCGTGGTCGTTCAAAAATTTGAGTCCAGAACTATTACCGGAATCTGAATTTGCCTTTTGGGGGACAGAAACGGGTCTTTAAAAATGTGGCATCCGTCGCAAAGCGCGCTTAGGGTCAGGACTCATAGCCAGTAAATAACGAGAGCTGCGAGGGCGATGGCGGACAGGAAGACCTTCGGGCATCTGTCGTATCGAGTTGCGACACGCCGCCAATCCTTCAACCTGCCGAA
>Ga0189288_10121_pt1 | contig 81641 bp, 78 predicted proteins | sample UW105minimetaG_FD_130316 | JGI IMG/M metagenome (GOLD analysis project Ga0189288, IMG submission 130316) | Marine microbial communities from the Costa Rica Dome - UW105 mini metaG | ecosystem: Environmental > Aquatic > Marine > Oceanic > Photic zone | place: Costa Rica: the Eastern Pacific...
AAGAAGGGCTCAAGACGCGCCATCTGCGCGTCCGTCAACCAGAAAAGATCAGACATGTTCACCGCTCGTTTTCAAACCGTGAAGCATGCCATTAGACGGAAATCAATGGGTCCTGACCCTAGCGCAGAAACGTCGCTGCAAAATGCCGGTCTCCGGCATTTCCCAGTTTCGGGATGGCATCCGAAATGTTCATCCACACCGCCTTATGTCCCGGCTCCGTGGGTGGGCCAATTTGCAGAGTTGGCATGGCGACATAGATTGTGCAGAGCTTCTCGGCCCAGAGGTCGTATTCTGGCATGAAGGTGAACCGCCGAAACGCGCCCAACCGACGTGGCTTGGCAATGCGATACCCGGTCTCTTCAAACACCTCTCGCATCAGGGCCACCACCGGGCTCTCTCCCGGATCAATGCCCCCACCCGGCAGCTGAAACTCAGGCACTGGTTCGGCCTGATGAGTCAGCAACATCTGCTCCCCTTTGAGCAGAACCGCATAAGCTCCGGGGCGCAATTTATAGGTCACATCCCTTCGCGGCGGTGTCCCGAAACGTGGTATCATGCGTGAAACCCCTTTTTATCGCCCTTGCTGGCCCTATATGGTCGCGGTATGGCAAGGGAAGGCCGATAAGGAAACCCCATGAAAGCTGCAAGCACAATTGCCTGGGACGACACAGTGCTGCCGTTCCAGTTGGACAACTCTGATATTCGCGGGCGCGTGGCCCGCCTCGATGGCGTGCTCTCTGGCGTCCTCAAACAGCATGCCTATCCGGAAAAGGTAGAGGCGCTGGTGGCCGAGATGGCCCTGCTGACCGCATTGATCGGCCAGACCGTCAGCCTGCGCTGGAAGCTGTCGCTACAGGTGCAGACCAACGGTCCGGTGCGCATGATCGCCACTGATTACTACGCGCCGCAAAACGAAGGCGAAGTGGCCCGCATTCGCGCCTATGCCAGCTTTGACGAGGAGCGTCTGACCGATGGCACCCCGTTTGACCAGCTGGGCAACGGCTACTTTGCGGTGCTGATTGACCAGGGCGACGGCATGAAGCCCTATCAAGGCATCTCCGGTCTGGTGGGCGGCTCGCTGCAGGCCTCTGCCGAAGCCTATTTTGCCCAGTCTGAACAGCTGGCGACACGCTTCTCGCTGAAGTTTGGCAAATCCACCGAGCCTGAAGTGGGTGAGCACTGGCGAGCCGGCGGCATCATGCTGCAGCACATGCCCAAGGCCAGCCCCGAAGTCTCCGGTGAAGGCGGCAGCGGCGAAAGCGGCTATTTGCTGGCCAAAGATGTGGTCAACGAAGAGGACGCCGAAAACTGGAACCGCGCCAACATCTTGTTGGATTCGGTGGAAGATCTGGAAATGATCGGCCCCTCTGTGCCGCCCACCGATCTTCTGGTGCGTCTGTTCCACGAGGAAGCACCGCGGGTCTATGACGCGCAGTCGGTCAAGTTTGGCTGCACCTGTTCGGAAGAGCGCGTGCGCCAGTCGCTGTCGATCTACTCCGCGCGGGACATCGAGAAGATGACCACACCAGAAGGGCGCGTCACCGCAGATTGCCAGTTCTGTGGCACGCACTACGATCTGGATCCGGCCACCGTGGGCATGCCGCCCAAGGATCGTTCCAAAGGTGGCAGCGCTGATGCCGCAGGCGCCTGATCCGCTTCATAACATTAAGGCCGCGCTGTCTCGGGACAGCGCGGCCTCTTCTGATTTTGATCTCAACCCCGATGTGGTTTTGCCCAAAGGCCGTAAACTGCGCCCTGCGGGCGTGCTTGTGCCGATCGAGGTCAAAGAGAACATCCCCCACGTCATCCTGACCAAACGTGCCAGCCACCTGAAACACCATCCGGGGCAGATTTCCTTTCCCGGTGGAAAGCAAGATGACGGTGATGCAGATGTGATTGCAGCCGCCCTGCGCGAAGCGCGCGAAGAGATTGGCCTGCCTTCTCACAATGTCGATGTGCTGGGCACTTTGCCCACGCATGAAACCGTCACAAGCTTCATGATCACACCCGTTTTGGGCCATGTTAGAGACGCTTTTGACGTGATCCCGGAACTCGGCGAGGTCGAAGAAGTCTTCTCCGTGCCGCTGGCCCACGTGACTGACCCGGCGTTGTTCTCGATCCAATCCCGTCGCTGGCAAGGACAACGCCGCCATTACTTCACAGTGCCCTTTGGCCCCTATTATATCTGGGGCGCCACCGCCCGCATTCTGCGTGGTTTGGCAGAGCGGGTGTCTGGCACATGAAGGTCACCGGAGATTGGCTTACGGCTGCGCCAACACAAGCGGTTTGCGCCATGTTAGAGTCACATGGTCACCAAGCCTTGCTTGTTGGCGGCTGCGTGCGCAACGCGCTTTTGGGGGCGCTGGTGAATGACATCGACATCTCCACCGATGCCCGCCCAGAGCGGGTAATGGCGCTCGCCAAGGAGGCTGGGCTCAACGCGATCCCAACCGGCATCGACCATGGTACCATCACCGTGGTGGCCGATGGCATTCCGCATGAAATCACCACTTTCAGGCATGATGTGGAAACGGATGGCCGCCGCGCTGTTGTTGCCTTTTCTGACAATGTCGAAGACGACGCCCGCCGCCGCGACTTCACCATGAACGCGCTCTACGCCCGATCCGACGGCACCGTGGTGGACCCCTTGGGCGGCATCGAAGATCTCAAAGCCCGTCGCCTCCGCTTCATCGACAACGCTGAGGAGCGCATTCGCGAAGACTACCTGCGCATCCTCCGGTACTTCCGCTTTCATGCCTACTACGGCGACCCCGCCGAAGGCATGGATCCCGAAGCGCTCGCGGCCATCGCGGCCAACATTGACGGCCTATTGTCTTTATCGCGCGAACGGGTGGGCAGCGAGATCATAAAACTGATGGGTGCTCCTGATCCGGCGCCTGCTGTCGCGGCCATGCGCCAGACCGGTGTGCTCACCGCCATACTCCCGGGCACGGATGACCGGGCCTTCGCGCCCCTCGTGCATTTGGAAGAGATGTACGCGGTGGTCATCGATCCAATCCGCCGTCTGACGGTTTTGGGTGGCGACAACATTGCCGAGGCACTTCGACTGTCCAAAAAGGCTGCGCGCCATCGTGACGTGCTGCGCAACGGGCTTGAGTCGTCCGACACCCCCGGCGCGCTGGGCTATCACCATGGTGGTGAGGCCGCGACGTCCATCTTGCTCTTGCGCGCGGCTGTTTTTGAGATGCCGCTGATGCCAGACGATCTAGCCGCAGCGCATAATGGCGCGGAGGCGCAGTTTCCGATCCGTCCGGCGGACCTGATAGAGCGCTTTCAGGGCGCTGCACTGGGCCGCGCGCTTAAAGAGCTCGAATCACGTTGGATCGCGTCCGGCTTTGCACTGACAAAGCCTGAGCTTCTGGACACGCTGTCCTGACCCCACCACACTGATCTGGTCTGCGTGTTGCGCTGTCAGGTCGCGCAACATCTTGCGCACGTCGTGTTTACCCACTCTGCCGCCACAAGGGCCGCACCTCCGCGATTCAGACGTTATACCGACACGATACCGACGTGCCAAAGGTCAGGTAAATCTTAGGTTGACGCAACCGCAACACTGCGCCAGCATGCCGACAGCTCAAACATGAGAGGGAGTGCATGATGTATCGCGGGATCTGGTTTTCATAAGCCAATCTGACCGCTGTGGCGGCCAGAGATGGCAAGTCACTTCATTTTGCACAATCCACTGTTTTTTCAGGACATTCTCATGTTCAAGTTCTTCGAGACCCTTGTTGACCCTTATTGCGACTACGACGAAGTAGATACACCTCCCACCAAGCTGTGGCCCTTCATGCGCGACTATGCGCAGCCGTTCCGCAAAGTCTTTGTTTTTGCTACAATAATGTCGATCATCGTGGCCGCGGTAGAGATCGGTCTGATCGCTTATATGGGCCGAATTGTGGACCTCCTAAGTGGCGATCCCTCCCAGGTTTGGGCCAGCCACGGCACCGAGTTCATTTTGGTGATCCTTTTTGTGTTGTTCCTGCGCCCCGCGCTGCAAGCCTTTGATGTGCTGTTGCTCAACAATACGGTGCTGCCAAACTTCGGCACCCTAATCCGCTGGCGGGCCCACAAACATGTTTTGCGTCAATCGGTTGGCTGGTTTGAGAACGACTTCGCCGGCCGCATCGCCAACCGGATCATGCAGACACCACCCGCCGCTGGAGAAGCGGTGTTTCAGGTGTTTGACGCCCTCACATTCTCCATCGCCTATGTGGTTGGTGCGGCTATCCTTTTGGCCGATGCCGACCCGCGTTTGGTGCTGCCGATGCTAGGCTGGTTGGTGCTCTATGGTTTTCTGGTGAGATGGACGGTGAAACGGGTTGGTCCTGCTTCACAAAAGGCATCCGATGCACGCTCCAAAGTCACCGGTCGTGTGGTGGATGCCTATACCAACATTCATTCGGTGAAACTCTTTGCGCACAACAAGCGCGAGCTGGACTATGCCAAGGAAGCCATTGAATACTCACGCGAAACCTTTCAGGCTGAGATGCGCATCTTCACTCTGATGGATGTGATGTTGGTTATGTTGAATGGCTTGCTGATTGTGAGCGTGGTGGGCTGGGCCATCTGGCTTTGGATGCAGGGTCTGGCCAGCGTCGGCGTGGTCGCCGCCGCGACCGCCTTGAGCCTGCGTCTGAACGCGATGACCGGCTGGATCATGTGGGCGTTGACGTCTTTCTTCCGTCAGCTCGGAGTTGTGGCCGAAGGTATGGAAACCATCGCCCAACCGATTGATTTGGTTGATGATCCAAGCGCCAAACCGCTTGATTTTGCAGACGGAAAGATCGAGCTGCAGCAGCTCGCGCACCACTACGGTCGCGACAGCGGTGGTTTGGACAACATCTCGCTGACCATTGCGCCAGGTGAAAAGGTGGGTCTGATCGGCCGCTCCGGCGCAGGTAAGTCCACCTTGGTGAAGCTGCTTTTGCGGTTCTATGACGCCGAAAAGGGGCAAATTCTGATTGACGGTCAGGATATTGCCGCGGTCACGCAGAATAGCCTGCGCGACAAAATCGGTATGGTGCAACAGGACAGTTCGCTGCTTCATCGGTCTGTTCGCGATAACTTGCTATACGGTCGTCCGGACGCCTCAGAAGCGGAGATGATCGCGGCGGCAAAGAAAGCGGAAGCACACGACTTCATTCTGGATCTCGAGGATCCGCAAGGGCGCACAGGCTATGATGCACATGTTGGCGAGCGCGGTGTAAAATTGTCGGGTGGTCAGCGGCAGCGCATCACTTTGGCGCGCGTGATCTTGAAAGATGCGCCGATTCTGCTGCTGGATGAGGCCACCAGTGCCTTGGACAGTGAAGTTGAGGCCGCGATTCAGCGCACGCTCTATGGCATGATGGCGGGTAAAACCGTGATTGCCATTGCGCACCGCCTGTCCACGATTGCGGAAATGGACCGCATTCTAGTGCTGGATCAGGGCTGTATCGTGGAGCAGGGTAGCCATGCCGAACTGCTTGCGCAGAATGGCCTCTATGCTGGCTTCTGGGCGCGTCAGTCCGGTGGCTTCCTGAATGCCGATGAGGCGGCAGAGTAAAGTTTGACCTCATGCCCGTCCCCCACTAAGGGACGGGCATGAGCCAGATTGAGATCCAGCGTTTGGGGCTGCACGGCGACGGGATCGCCGATGGCCCAATCTATGCCCCGTTGACCCTGCCCGGCGAAACCGTGGAAGGGGACATTGACGGCGACCGCCTGACCAACATGCGGGTGGTGACCCCGTCCGAGCATCGTGTGAAAGCGCCTTGCCGCCACTTCAAATCCTGTGGCGGATGCCAGTTACAACATGCCTCTGACGCGTTCCTCGCAGACTGGAAAGTGGAGGTGGTGCGCCAAGCGCTTGCAGCGCAGGGACTAGAAACAGACTTGCGCCCGATTGCGACCTCTCCCGCCAACTCCCGCCGCCGCGCCGTGTTCTCCGCACGCCGCACGAAGAAAGCGGCTTTGGTTGGGTTTCATGCACGCGCGTCCGACGTCATCGTCGAGGTTCCGGACTGCCAACTTCTGCATCCGGAGCTTTTGCCTGCCCGCGATGTGATTGCACATCTGGCCCAGATTGGCGGATCGCGCAAAGGGGAGTTGAGTGCAACGGTCGCGCTGTCTGATGCGGGGCTGGACCTGTCCATTGTGGGCGGAAAAGAGTTGGACGGCCCGCTACTGGCGCGGATGGCGCAGGAGGTGGAACGGTTCAAGCTGGCGCGTCTGACATGGGATGGGGAAGTGATAGCCACTCGTGTAGCACCTACCCAAGCTTTTGGCACTGCCGCTGTTGTGCCACCCCCTGGCGCGTTCTTACAGGCCACAAAAGAAGGCGAATCGGTGCTCTTGAGCGCGGTGAAAAGTGCAATCACCCAAGGCGACTTCGGCATTGACCTCTTTGCAGGATCGGGCACTTTTACACTGCCGTTGGCGTCCCAATACCGGATGCATGGTGTGGAAGGTGAGAAGGCGATGATCCAAGCTTTGGATGCCGGCTGGCGCAAATCTCAAGGCCTCAAACAAGTGACTTCCGAGGCACGAGATCTGTTCCGCAATCCTATTGTGGCAGAAGATCTTGACTATGACTTTACGGTGATCGACCCACCTCGTGCTGGGGCAGAGGCGCAGGTTGCGGAACTGGCAAAATCCGACATAGCAGAGATCGCCTATGTGTCGTGCAACCCAGTTACTTTTGCACGGGATGCAGCCGTTCTAATCAAGGCCGGCTATCACCTTGATTGGGTGCAAACCGTTGATCAGTTCCGCTGGTCCAGTCATGTGGAATTGGCTTCAAGGTTTGTTCGGAAATAGCTGCTATCACGCAGCCGTGAGAGGCCAAAACGGCTTAAATCTGTTAAAAGACCTTAAAATGAGGCAGGGTACATAAAGGACCTATATGATGCGTTTGATGTCCGCGTTGTTGATTGCGGTTTTCACGTTTGGCTTGGCGAGCTGTTCCAATAAGTTCATGCGATACAATGGTCCAGAAGTGACCCGCGTGGCCGTCTTTAAAGAGCAGCGTAAACTGTATCTGATGCACCACGACAAAGTGTTGAAATCTTACGACATGCATTTGGGTTTCCAGCCGGTTGGCCATAAGCAGGTGGAAGGTGACGGCAAGACGCCAGAGGGTGATTATTACATCGACCGTCGCAATCCCAACAGCCAGTTTTATCTGTCAATTGGCGTGTCCTATCCGAACGCTGCGGATCGTGCGAATGCGGTAGCATTGGGCAAATCACCCGGTGGGGACATCTTCATCCACGGACGCCCCAAGAAGTATCGGGACGGCAAAGACGATTGGACAGCAGGCTGTATCGCGGTCACGGATCGGGAAATGCGCGAGATTTATGCGATGGTGAACAACGGCACCGTTATCTCGATCTACCCCTGAAAATCGGCGAGCTGCACTCCAGTGCGCTGGCCCATGACCAAAGTCCACCAGATTTTGCCACTTTGTTCCTGGAACCAAGCAAAGCCCATGTCCTGAGCTTTCGGGTCCAGAATCACAGCGCGTGTGTCATCTTGCTGCATCCAGGCCGCGAGGGTTTCGACTTCTGATTCGTAGGTTTCACTGATGGTTTCTCCGGCGAGTGTGCCTGAATAGCCAACGCGGGCAACGCGATCCAGTGGCGAAGATCCGTCAGAGCCAAAGTGCCAGGGGCGATTCTGCAGAGACATATCACGGGAGTGGGTTGCGGCTGCCGCATTAAGCTGGGCATTCAATTCGACGGCCGGAGCTCCCGAGGCGGCGCGCAAGGCGTTGATTGAGTCCAATACCTGATATTGCACTTTTGAGGTGCTTCTGCCGGATATCTTGTACTGCTTGGTGCTGGACACACCTGCACCGCAAGCGGCCAAACCGAAAGCTGCTACCAGCATTAAAGCAATTGCACGCATTGTGTTCCCGTCCCAACAAATTGACTGGCAGAGTCCTACCTCTCCGCAGTTGCCATGAAAACCCACATCGGCGTGACATCGCCTTTTGATACTTGATTGGTTTGCGACTGCGGCATTCCGGCCATATGATTATGTGGTCTTTACCTGTGGTTTCTGGAGGAACAAATGGCTGTTGATCGGTCTGTTAAACTTGGTCGTCGTGCCTTTTTGGCAAGCGGTGCTGCTTTCTTAAGTGCGCCAGCAATTGCCCAAACCGAGACCGGCACTACAGAGGTGGAACGGGATTTGGATGAAATTGTGGTGCGCAACATTTCGAGCTTCCGCTCGCTGGATTGGGCACCTTATTTTGACAATCTCAAGAACGGGGCAGTTCTGGTAGACGTCACATCGCGTGCATTGCATTACTGGTCTGAAGACGAGTCGGTGTACAAACTGTACCCGACTTCTGTGCCTCTTACGGAGGACTTAACTCGCCTTGGGCGCACAAAAGTCGTTCGAAAGGTCGAGGGGCCGAGTTGGCGCCCTACACCATCCATGAAAAAGCGCAATCCCGAGTGGCCGGACTTTGTTGGTCCTGGCCCTGACAATCCGCTGGGAACACACGCACTTTACTTGAGCTGGACGTATTATCGGATCCACGGCACACACGATACGCGTAAAATCGGACGTCGTTCTTCGAATGGGTGTATCGGCCTTTACAATGAACACATATCTGAGTTGTTTTCGTTGACAAAAGTCGGCACACAAGTGTTGCTAATTTGACGACATTTGGACCTTGGTAGGGGCGTTTAGACAAACTTGGGTTTGCAAACCCGACATTTTGCTGTTTAGACATTTCCTACGAGGTAAGTCTTGGGTGCTTGTCATCGCCCTCATTGTATTGGTGGCAAGCGAATTCTGGAGGATACTATGAAGAAACTCGTTCTCGCTGCTGCTCTGACTGCTGCTGCTTCCACCGCTTTCGCGGGTTCTATGGCCGATCCGGTTGTTGAACCTGTTGTGATCGAAGAAGCAGCTGGTAGCTCCAGCAATAACGTATGGGTTCCGCTTCTGCTGCTGGTCGTCGTGGCCGCTGCTGCAGCTGGCTCCTAATAGGCCGCATCAAAGCGATCTGAAATGTGGAAAGGCGGAGCTTAGCTCCGCCTTTTTCATGTTCAATGAATTATGTTTGTGAAAGTACGCGCATGTGTTGGTTGCGCTCATTCCACCCAACCACCCAGGTTTTCATCAATGATTTGGCACAAAGCCGAGATGTGAGGCGCATCACCGTTCAGGCACGGAATGTAGAGAAAGTTCTCGCCGCCAGCTTCCTCAAAGCTCTCTTTTATCTCTTCGTTGATCTCCTCCAACGTTTCGATGCAGTCGGCGGAAAATGCCGGCGCGATCACCGCAATGTTGGTTTTACCTTCTTCCTTCGCAAGTCGTGCTACTTCTTCTACCGTGTAGGGGCGCAGCCAATCTTCCGGGCCAAATTGGGACTGGAATGTTGTGCACAGATCCGTGTCTTCCCACCCCAGCCGTTCTTTCAGAAGGCGTGTGGTTTTCTGGCATTGGCAGTGATACGGGTCACCCTCCATTAGGTAGCGCTTGGGCATACCATGATAGGAAACAACCAGAAGATCAGGACGTTTTTCTGCGTTGCTATATGCTTCTTCCACGGACTTTGCCAAAGCGTCGATATAAGCCGGATGCTCAAAATATGCGGACACGGTACGCGCCGCTGGTTGCCACTTTTCTTTCATCAAAGCACGGAAGAACTGGTCGTTTGCGGTCGCGGTGGTGGCACCTGCATACTGTGGATAAAGCGGGAAGAATAGGATGCGCTCACAGCCTGCGGCAACCATTTCGCGAACTTTTGAGATCGTCGACGGATTTCCATACCGCATACAGAAATCGACCATGACCTGATCGCCGTGTCGGGCTTCCAGAGTCTCTTGGATCTTGGCGGTTTGATCCTTGGTGATCACCATCAAAGGGCTCTCGCCACGCTCTTTGTCCCATATAGATTCATAGGCCTCACCGCTCGAAAAAGGGCGTTTTGTCAGGATAATCAACTGCAGCAGCGGCTGCCATTTCCAAGACGGATAGTCGATCACTCTTTTGTCGGACAAAAATTCGTTTAAATACCGGCGCATTGGCCAATAGGTGTAGTCATCCGGCGTGCCTAGGTTTGCTAGGAGAATGCCGGTTTTGCCACGCGCCACTTTCGGGTGGTCTTTCGGGGCGTGGGCCGGGCATGTAGCTTGGTTCATGTGCTGAGGTCCGTGTAAGTGAGTCACTTTGGCAATTTGAATTCAGACGTGCTGAGCGCGTCCGCGAGACGGGTTGTGGCTGAGCCGGGGCGCAGCGGTTGCGGCTGGCTGGCATCTGGTGCCCAGCCAGTGAGGAAGATCAATTCGAAGGTTGCCGGTATGCGTCCCGAGTCCATGAATGCCTCTACGTAGATTTCACAGGTCCGGATCAAAACGGCGCGCCGTGTCGGGTGCCTCAGGCGATCGACTAGAGCATTCCCTTCTCCCATTGCGCGCAAATCTTTCATAAGCGCCCAAGGAGTTTCGTAGGTCACTGTTAAGGGAACGGTGTCTGCAACGGGCAGCGCCAGCCCTGCGCGTTGCAAAAGTGCACCAAGATCGCGAATTTCTCCCATTGGAGCAATCCGCGGAGACAGGCCACCGGTGATTTCCACCTCGGCCTGTGCCAGTGCGGCGCGCAGTTCATGCAGTGTCTTGCCACCAAATGTCACCGCGAGGAAAAAGCCATCATCTTTGAGCGCGCGCCGACATTGAATGATTTGCCCAACCGGATCATCGGCCCAGTGCAGGCCCAGGCCATGGATCACCAGATCATGGCTTTGGCTTTGAAGATCCAGAACATCATTGTCTGCTACGACCTTCGCATCTGGCACGCACCTCTGCCAGGTACTCTGAAATCCGGTCACGATGGCTGGCGTTGTAAACCCTCTGTTAACCATGCTGAGGCGATCCTGAACTTCGGCAATGGCTGCATCGTGCAAAAACATGCCGGTGTTTAGATCTGCGCGGGCGCGATTTCGGCGCAGTGCATTTGTGTCAGTAAGGCGAGGGTTATTTTGCATGCTGCGGACAATAGGCAGGTGAAGGCGAAGTTTCAAACCGCCATACACTTATTGTTTCCCCCTAGATGTGTGGCTTGTGGCCACATGGTGGAAAGTGATTTTGGGCTTTGTTCTGATTGTTGGGCGGAAACAACGTTCCTTGGTGGAGCTGTGTGTGACAGTTGCGGTCGTCCCGTGACCGCGGAGGCCATGGAGTGTCGCGTTGTGTGTGATGCTTGTTTGTCCGATCCCCCTCCATGGTCACAAGGGCGGTCTGCGATTTTGTATCGCGGCGCCGGTCGCAACTTGATCCTGGCTTTCAAACACGGCGATCGTACAGACATTGCACTACCGGCGGCGCAATGGCTCCACCAAGCGGTACGCCCGCTGCTAATTGGCGTAGACGTGATCGCTCCAGTCCCGCTGCATCGCCTGCGCTTTCTGAAGCGGCGGTATAATCAAGCCTCCTTGCTGGCAGATAAGCTAGCGTCTCTTTCAGGTATTCCGTGCTGCGCCGACATGTTGGTGCGTCCAAGAGGTTTGGGCGGTATGGAGGGTCTAGGTGCGACTGAGCGGGCGGAAAAGCTGCAAGGGGCGATCGAACCCAATCGGCGAAAGGCGCATCTGGTAGCTGGTGCCAAGATCCTTCTTATTGATGATGTTTTGACCAGTGGTGCAACTTTGCGCGCCGCCACGCAAGCTTGCTTCGCGGCAAATGCCAAAGAAGTGTGTGTGGCAACACTGGCGCGCGTTGCAATGGATGCCTAAATGCCAGACAACGGAAAATAGGAAATCACAAGGACACGCCATGCAGCCGGTCGAGATCTACACCAGCCCACTTTGCGGGTTTTGCCACGCCGCCAAACGGCTCCTGTCGCAAAAGAACGTCTCGTTTGTTGAGATTGATGTTTTGCAAGAGCCGGACCGAAAGCCCGAAATGATCACGCGGGCCAATGGTGGCCGAACTGTACCGCAAATTTTCATCGGCGACACACATGTGGGCGGTTGTGATGATCTTTATGCGTTGGAGCGCGCTGGCAAACTTGATCCATTGCTGGCGGCGTAACTGACAATGCGTGCGTCTTTGCTTCAAATGACGTCTTCGGACATGCCTGAGGAAAACTTGACAACCGCCAGCGACATGCTGCGCGAGGCCAAGGCGCAAGGAGCAGAGTTTGCCTTTTTGCCGGAGGTGATGAACTGCCTGTCGACAAGTCGCAGCCATCAGGAAGATGTGCTCAAGCTAGAAGCGGAAGACGCGACGCTCGCCGGGCTTCAAGCCTTGTGTGCGGAGTTGGGAATTTGGTTGCTGGTTGGCAGTCTCGGTTTGAAAACAAACGATACCGACGGGCGTTTTGCCAACCGGTCGTTCGTGATCTCTGCTGCTGGTGACATCGTGGCGCGCTACGACAAAATCCACATGTTTGATGTGGATGTCACACCGGAAGAGACCTATCGCGAATCCGATGGCTACCGCCCCGGTGAACAGGCTGTTGTTGCGGAAACGCCGTTTGGCAAGCTGGGGTTGTCGATTTGTTATGATGTGCGATTTGGACGACTGCACCGCACACTTGCACAGGCAGGGGCGGACATCCTGACGGTGCCGGCCGCCTTTTCACATGTCACGGGCGCAGCGCATTGGGAGACGCTCCTGCGCGCGCGTGCCATTGAAACCGGTTGTTTTGTAATTGCGCCAGCACAAACCGGGAAGCATCCAGCCTCAAAGGGTCAATCGCGTCAAACCCATGGTCACTCGATGGTCGTTGCGCCGTGGGGAGAAGTTTTGGCGGATGCAGGTACAGAACCTGGGGTCGCGCTTGTTGATCTTGATCTGACATTGGTTCAGAAGGCCCGTAGGCAGGTGCCGTCCCTACAACACGACCGAGACTTTAGTGGGCCCTAAATGAGCGACAAAAGCGGATTGGCGATTACGCTGTTTGGCGAAATTCTGATGGTGGACCAGCTTGCGCGCTCCCGTTTGTCCAGAGTTCTACCCAAAGGCATGGAGTTGTCGCATTTCTCGGTGCTCAACCATCTGGATCGCTCCAACGCGGAACGCAGTCCGGCGCAGCTGGCAAAAACGTTTCACCTGACCCGTGGTGCTATGACGAACACTTTGCATAAATTGGAAACCGCCGGGTACGTGCACATCCGACCGGATTGGGATGATGCACGTCGCAAGATGGTAGCGATCAGCCCGGCAGGCCGACAGGCTCGGGATGCTGCGCTGGCCAGTATGGAGCCGATCATTAACGACATGGTCAGTCGTTTGGGCGATGACCGGGTGCGCGCGGCGCTTCCGATCTTGCGCGAGTTGCGACTAAAGCTCGAAGAGTAACCCGTCAGGTTTTAGTGCTTGCTGTCACGTAATTGACGCTCAGGTCTTTGTCCGAAATCGACCATTGCCAGCTGATCGGATTGAACACAAAACCTTTGCGATCCACCGGTGTGAGGCCGGATTGCTCGATCAGGCCAAAAAGCTCGTCCGGAGTGATGAACTTGTTCCATTCATGCGTGCCTTTGGGCAGCCAACGCATGACATATTCCGCGCCCACAATCGCCATCGCAAAACTCTTGGGGTTCCGGTTGATGGTGGAGCAAATGTGCAATCCGCCGGATTTGAGCAGTTGCTGACAAGCGGTCATGTAGCTCAATGGATCCGCCACATGCTCGACCACTTCCATGTTCAAGACGACGTCAAATTGCTCTCCGGCTTCGACCATGGCTTCGGCGGTTGTGTGGCGATAGTCGATATCTAGGCCCGATTGTTTAGCATGAATGCGCGCCACTGGCAGATTGCCACTTGCAGCGTCCGCGCCCACAACGTCGGCTCCTAGGCGCGCCATTGGCTCTGATAGCAATCCACCGCCGCAGCCGATGTCGAGCAGGCGTAGTCCCTCAAAAGGACGCCCGGATGATAAGTCGCGATTGAACTCCGCGGCAATCTGCGTCGTAATGTAATCAAGTCGGCACGGGTTGAGCATGTGCAACGGTTTGAACTTGCCGTTGGGATCCCACCATTCAGCCGCCATGGCTTCAAATTTGGCCACTTCGGCAGGATCTACCGTGGTATTGGTGGCTTGCATTTTCAACTCTCCATGCTCATTTGGGCGTCGCAACCATTATAGGTAGGACATGGACAAAAACTCGGGCCAAAAGCGCGCAGTGCACTACCTTTATCCTCCGGTCGAACCTTTTGACCAGAGGATGCTGGACGTGGGCGACGGGCACAGCATCTACGTCGAACAATCGGGCAATCCAAGTGGTTTGCCGGTTGTCGTGGTGCACGGCGGGCCTGGAGGCGGGGCTAGCCCTGCGATGCGACGCTATTTTGATCCGAGTGTATATCGTGTGATCCTTTTTGATCAGCGTGGGTGTGGCCATTCTCGCCCGCATGCCGAAGTGGAGAACAACACCAGTTGGCACCTCGTGGCGGATATGGAACGTATTCGGGATACGCTGGACATTGACGAATGGATTGTCTTTGGCGGGAGTTGGGGCGCAACTTTGTCGCTGCTTTATGCGCAATCTCATCCCGCACAGACCGTATGTTTGGTTTTGCGCGGCGTGTTTCTAATGACACAATCGGAGCTGGATTGGTTCTATGGGGGCGGCGCCGGTCATTTCTGGCCTGAGCCGTGGGCGCGATTTGCAGAGCTGGTGCCAAAAGAAGAGCGCGGCAATTTAATCGAAGCCTATCACCATCGTCTGTTCTGCGGGGATCGTGCCACCGAAATCAAATATGCACGCGCATGGGCCGGTTGGGAAAATGCGCTGGCCTCTGTGTATTCCAACGGATCCAGCGGTGATGCGCCGGCGGAGTACGCGCGCGCGTTCTCGCGTTTGGAGAATCACTATTTCCGCAACCGAGGATTCCTAGAGCAAGACGGCCATATTCTGGCGAATATGGCGACACTCAAAGATATTCCCGGATACATTGTGCAAGGCCGCTATGACATGATTTGCCCGCCAAAGGCCGCCTATGATCTGGCGTCCGAATGGGGGAAAATGGCCGATCTTCGGGTCATTCGGAACGCGGGCCATGCTTTGTCGGAGCCGGGGATCAGCGCGGAGCTTGTGCGCATCATGGATGATTTGGCGCGGATTTAGCAAAACGGCTGGACATTGGAGCAAGATGGCTTTCTCATCTATCCCCGATCTACCGGAGTTTGACTTTGTCACGCATAAGCAGACGTAGCCTTTTGACAACCGGTGCCGCAGCAGGTGTGCTGGCGGCGTCCGGGCTGGGCTTGGCTGCGGCCACGCCAAGGGCTGGCGGCACCCTGCGGGCAGTGTTGCCTGGTGGGCGTCCAAACGACACTTGGGATGCGCGCAACCACGACAGTCTTTTCATGATGGCGGCCTGTCATGGCGCGGTGTTTGACTGCCTGACAGAAATTGGTCCTGACGGGGCTTTGCGCGGAGAATTGGCGGCAAGCTGGACCGCCTGCTCGGATGCGCGGGTCTGGACCTTTGATCTGCGCAAAGAAGTGCAGTTTCATAATGGTAAAGCTTTTGAAGCACAGGATGTGCTTGAGACCTTTGCTTTGCATATGGGGCAAAAGACATCTCCCGTTGAGCCACTTCTTCGGGATGTATCGGAGCTTAAGGCGGTTGGGTCACATCAAGTTCAGTTCACTCTGAACGTGCCAAACGCAGATTTTCCCTATTTGGTGTCCGACTATCATTTGGTGATTTATCCTGCCGGGTATGTCGAGTTGGCAATGCAAAACGGGATTGGGACAGGGCTCTACAAGGTTGAGGAGTTTGTGCCGGGTCAAGTCTTGCGCGCGCGGCGTGTGTCCAATCACTACAAGGGTGAGAGGGCCGGTTATTTTGAGTCGCTGCATTTTGTGAACCTGACGGATCCATCCGCTCGGTTAAATGCGCTGCTCGAAGGGGATGCTGAGGTCGCCGGGCAAATCGCACCGACCCATGCGCGGCAAATTGCTACCCACAAGGGCATGACGCTTCAAAATTTGACCGGAAATCAGCATTACAGCTTTACCATAGGAGAACATCTGGATGCGCAAAAGGCAGATGCCCTCCGGCGTGCGGTGAAATACGGTATAGATCGGCCTGCGTTTGTTCAGCAAAGCTTGCTTGGGTATGGTCAAGTTGGTTGGGACACCCCAATTGGTCCAGCGAATCCCTATTTTTCTGACCGCTCTGCTTTGGTGAGGTATGATCCGGAGCAGGCCAAAGCACTGCTAAAGAATGTGGGTATTGAGCGGTTGTTCCTTGGTGTGTCACCGCAGTCGATGCGGGATTTTGCGTCAGTGCTAGAAACTTTTGAGGCTCAGATGGCGCGAATTGGTTTGCGCGTCGAGATTGCTCAAAACCCTTCAGCCGCGTCGCTGCATTTTTCAGCAGGTCGTGCGACAGAGGACTGGGCGATGTCGAGCCATCTCGTGAAAGGCGGAATTTTGAAGCGTTCAGCACGGCAAGATCGTCATGCGGACAAACTACTTTCGAAAGCACGGTCTGAAATGGACGTGCAGAGACGACAGGGCCTTTACGACGAACTTCAGTGCCTTGTGCAGCGCGATGGCAGCCTTGTTGTTCCGGCGTTTGCCAATCATCTCCAGGCCACTTCCGAAAAAGTTGGCACCCCCAAAACCATTGGCGCGCACTATGCGCTCGACAACGCGCGTTTCGCTGAGCGCTGGTGGCGGGCCTAGGCATATTTTCTCTGGGGGCTTGCAGACTCGCCCTTGTCAACGTATATCCCTCTCAACAGCGGCGCGGTCGGGTTAGCCTGAACGCTCCACCGGGAAAAATCGACGGGCCGCGGGCCCGTTTTTTTGTGCTTGGAAGACGCCTATGAGTGACCTCATTGCCAAAGCGGCGATTGACCGCAAGCTGGCAGATATTGTTGCCCCAGTCATTGAGGACATGGGGTTTGAATTGGTGCGCCTGCGTTTGATGGGCGGCAAAACCCATACATTGCAGATCATGGCTGAGCGGCCTGGTGGCGGCATCGAAGTGGACGAATGCGCGCAGATCTCCAATGCGGTGAGTGCCATTCTTGATGTCGAAGATCCTCTCGCGGATTCTTATACGCTTGAAGTTGGCAGCCCTGGCGTGGACCGTCCTTTGACACGGATGAAAGACTTTGAGGCCTACGAGGGCTATGAAGCCAAAGTTGAGACCGCTGAGCTCATCGACGGGCGCAAGCGGTTCCGCGGCATTCTGGCTGGCATCGAAGGCGAAGATGTTTTGATCAACATCGAAGACCAAGGCGAGACCGTTACGGTTGGCTTGAACTTTGACTGGTTGGCGGATGCCAAGCTGATGCTGACCGACGACCTTATCAAAGAGATGCTCAAGGCGCGCAAAGAAGCGGGCATTTTGAACGAAGACGAATTTGACGACATCGAGACCGGCGAAGAAGCGTCCGGCGAGTCTGAGGAGTAAAATCATGGCAATCACCTCTGCAAACCAGCTCGAGCTGCTTCAAACCGCCGAAGCGGTGGCGCGTGAGAAAATGATCGACCCTGGTCTCGTGGTTGAAGCGATGGAAGAATCGCTGGCCCGTGCCGCAAAGAGCCGTTACGGCGCAGAAATGGACATTCGGGTGTCCATCGACCGTAAGACCGGCAAAGCGACTTTCACCCGTGTCCGCACCGTGGTTGCCGACGAAGAGTTGGAAAACTATCAGGCCGAGTTCACTGTCGAGCAGGCCAAGCAATACATGGAAAACCCTGAGATCGGTCAGCAGTTCGTCGAAGAAGTGCCGCCTGTGGAAATGGGTCGTATTGCTGCGCAATCCGCTAAGCAGGTGATCCTGCAGAAGGTGCGCGAAGCGGAGCGCGATCGTCAGTACGAAGACTTCAAAGACCGCGCAGGCACCATCATCAACGGTGCTGTGAAACGTGAAGAGTTTGGCAACGTGATTGTCGACGTGGGTGGTGCCGAAGCCGTGCTGCGTCGCAACGACAAGATTGGCCGCGAAAGCTATCGTTCCGGTGATCGTGTGCGCGCTTACATTAAAGAAGTGCGTCGTGAGCCACGTGGTCACCAGATCTTCCTGAGCCGTACAGCGCCTGAGTTCATGGCCGAACTGTTCAAAATGGAAGTGCCTGAAATCTATGATGGCATCATCGACATCAAAGCCGTGGCCCGTGACCCGGGGTCTCGCGCCAAGATCGCTGTGATCTCCCACGATGGCTCGATTGATCCGGTTGGTGCCTGTGTTGGTATGCGTGGTTCCCGTGTTCAAGCGGTTGTGAACGAGCTTCAGGGTGAAAAAATCGACATCATCCCTTGGAACGAAGATCAGCCGACCTTCCTTGTGAACGCGCTGCAGCCTGCAGAAGTGTCTAAAGTTGTTCTCGACGAAGAAGCCGGCAAAATCGAAGTTGTAGTGCCTGATGAGCAGTTGTCTCTGGCGATTGGCCGCCGTGGTCAGAACGTACGTCTGGCAAGCCAGCTGACCGCGCTGGACATCGACATCATGACCGAGGCGGAAGAATCCGAGCGTCGTCAGAAAGAGTTCGAAGAGCGCACTAAGCTGTTCATGGAAACTCTGGATCTGGACGAGTTCTTTGCCCAGCTTTTGGTGTCCGAAGGTTTCACAAACCTCGAAGAAGTTGCTTATGTTGAAATTGACGAACTGCTGGTAATTGACGGCGTAGACGAAGGCACCGCTGGTGAGCTTCAGGCTCGTGCGCGTGACTACATCGATGCCCAAAACAAAGCGGCACTCGATGCCGCTCGTGAATTGGGTGTGCAGGACAGCCTGGTTGCATTTGAAGGTTTGACACCCCAGATGATCGAGGCGCTGGCTAAAGATGGCGTTCTGAACCTAGAGGATTTTGCGACTTGTGCAGATTGGGAACTGGCTGGTGGCTGGACCACCAACGGCACTGAGCGCGTAAAAGACGACGGTGTTCTGGAGCCATTTGGCGTAACGCTGGAAGAAGCTCAGGGCATGGTGATGACCGCACGCATTGTGCTGGGTTGGGTTGATCCTGCCGAGTTGGAAGCGGACGCCGAAGATGGCGAAGAAGGAACTTCCGAGGAGGCTGAGGTCTGATCTCAGGCCTCGGAGGGCATGAGATGAGCCGCGGTGGCCGTCCCGGCAAAAAGGGCGACACGCCAGAGCGCAAGTGCATTGTCACCGGCGCTGTGGCGCCAAAAGAGGGGCTGATCCGCTTTGTGGTCGGCCCGGATGCGCAGGTTGTGCCGGATGTCACTGGTAAATTGCCTGGACGGGGTATGTGGGTGACAGCTTCGAACTCGGCTTTGGCGAAGGCATCTAAAAAGGGTGTCTTTTCCCGCGCTGCCAAACAACAGGTGTCGGTGCCTGAGGATTTGGTGGGCGAGGTGTCCCGGCAACTGGGACGACGCACGGTGGAGCTTATCAGCTTGGCGCGCAAATCCGGCTCTGCGGTGACCGGATATGAGAAAGTGAAGGACTGGCTTGTCAAAGATGAAGCCGAGGTCCTGCTGCAAGCGAGCGATGGCTCTGAACGTGGCAAATCGAAACTACGGCCTCCTTATGGGGGTCACCACATAGATTGGCTCACATCTGCCGAATTGGGTTTGGCATTTGGGCGACAAACTGTGATACATGGAGCGCTTGCGTCTGGCGGACTCACAAAACGTGTTGTAGAGGAAGCCCTAAGATTAAAAGGCGTACGCGAAGAAACGGTGGCAGCGGCCTCCGGGAAGGACAAGACAGCCAGATGAGCGATAACGACGGTAAAAAAACCTTGGGTCTGCGCGGCGGCAACCGCCCCGGCAACGTAACGCAGAGCTTCAGCCACGGACGTAAGAAAAATGTCGTGGTAGAAACCAAGCGTAAGCGCGTTGTGGTGCCTAAGCCCGGCGCGGCCAAGACTGGTGGCGGTGCAGCGAAGCCAGGCGGCGATCCTTCGCGCCGCCCTTCTGGTATTTCTGATGCCGAAATGGAGCGTCGCCTGAAGGCGCTGCAGGCTGCAAAAGCCCGCGAAGCTGAAGATGCTGCCAAGCGTGAAGCAGAAGAGAAAGAACGCGCGGAAGCTCGTGAGCGTCGTCGTTTGGAGGCGGAAGCCAAAGAACGCGAGCAACGCGAAGCCGAAGAGCGTGCCCGCAAGAAGGCGGAAGAAGAAGAGCGTAAGAAAAAGGAAGCCGCTGAAGCTGCTGCAAAACGTGCAGCTGCCGAAGCTGCTGCGCCTGCGCCGTCTTCCACACCGCAAGGCCGTGGCGCGCCATCTGGCAAACCAGCGCCTGCTGCAACGCCGCGCAAAGCGGACCGTGAGCGTGAACAGCGTGGTCGCGGCAACAAAGGTCGTGATGATGGTCGCCGTTCCGGCAAGCTGACACTGGGCCAGGCAACCGGAGGCGAGAACAACCGTCACCGTTCCATGGCTGCTATGAAGCGTAAGCAAGAGCGTGCACGCCAGAAAGCTATGGGTGGTCAGGTTGAGCGCGAAAAGGTTGTGCGTGACGTACAGTTGCCGGAGGCCATTGTGGTGTCCGAGCTGGCGAACCGGATGGCCGAGCGTGTCGCAGACGTTGTGAAAGAGCTCATGAAAATGGGCATGATGGTCACGCAGAACCAGTCCATCGACGCGGACACTGCGGAACTGATCATCGAAGAGTTTGGCCACAAGGTTGTCCGTGTTTCCGACGCGGACGTGGAAGATGTGATTGCCGATATCGAGGACAAGGAAGAAGACCTTCAACCGCGTCCGCCTGTCATCACAATCATGGGCCACGTTGACCACGGTAAGACCTCGCTTCTGGATGCGATCCGCGATGCAAAGGTTGTTTCTGGTGAAGCTGGTGGCATCACGCAGCACATCGGTGCCTATCAGGTGAAAACCGATGACGGTGTGACGCTGTCTTTCCTGGATACCCCTGGCCACGCGGCCTTTACCTCGATGCGCTCGCGTGGTGCTCAGGTAACTGACATCGTGGTTCTGGTCGTAGCAGCAGATGACTCGGTCATGCCGCAGACCATCGAAGCGATCAACCACGCGAAGGCGGCCGAAGTGCCAATGATCGTGGCGATTAACAAGATCGATAAACCTGCCGCCGATCCAAACAAAGTGCGCGCAGAGCTTCTGCAGCACGAGGTGATCGTGGAAGCGATGTCTGGTGAAGTGCAGGATGTCGAAGTGTCTGCTCACACCGGCCAAGGTCTGGACGAACTGCTCGAAGCCATTGCGCTGCAGGCGGAAATCTTGGAGCTGAAAGCCAACCCGGATCGTGCGGCACAGGGTGCTGTGATCGAAGCGCAGCTTGATGTGGGTCGTGGTCCGGTTGCAACCGTTCTGGTTCAGACTGGTACGCTGAAGCAAGGTGACATCTTCGTTGTAGGTGAGCAGTACGGTAAGGTCCGTGCGCTAATCAACGACAAGGGCGAACGTGTCAAAGAAGCTGGTCCATCTGTGCCTGTTGAGGTGCTTGGTCTGAACGGTACACCGGAAGCGGGTGACGTTCTCAACGTGACTGAGACCGAAGCGCAAGCGCGTGAAATCGCTGAGTATCGTGAGCAAGCGGCCAAGGACAAACGTGCCGCAGCCGGCGCTGCGACCACGCTGGAACAGCTGATGCAGAAGGCCAAAGAAGACGAGAACGTCGCCGAGTTGCCAATTCTGGTGAAGGCTGACGTCCAAGGTTCCGCCGAAGCGATCGTTCAAGCGATGGAGAAGATCGGCAACAACGAAGTCCGAGTGCGCGTGCTGCACCATGGTGTGGGCGCGATCACCGAGACCGATGTTGGTCTGGCGGAAGCCTCCGGTGCACCAATCATGGGCTTTAACGTGCGTGCCAACGCATCTGCGCGCAATACAGCCAACCAAAAAGGCGTGGAAATCCGGTACTACTCGGTGATCTACGACCTCGTGGATGATGTGAAAGCGGCGGCCTCGGGTCTTCTGTCTGCAGAAATCCGCGAGAACTTCATCGGTTACGCTGCGATCAAAGAGGTGTTCAAAGTTACCGGTGTTGGCAAAGTGGCTGGCTGTATCGTCACCGAAGGTGTGGCGCGCCGCTCCGCCGGTGTGCGCCTGTTGCGTGACAACGTGGTGATCCATGAGGGTACATTGAAGACGCTTAAGCGCTTCAAAGATGAGGTTGCGGAAGTTCAGTCTGGTCAGGAATGCGGTATGGCATTTGAGAACTACGACGATATCCGCGCTGATGATGTGATCGAAATCTTTGAGCGTGAAGAAGTCACAAGGACGCTGGATTAATCCAGCATCCACACGCAATAGATATTACAAAGAAAAAGGCCGCCTTTTCAAAGGGCGGCCTTTTTCTTAACTATGTTTTGTTCCTAAGAGATCGGCTTCCCAGAGTACACCGTGTCTCCGACGCGGACCGAAACCCGACCATCCGGCAGGTTTTTGATCACCTGACCTTGAATAGAAACACAACTTCCAACTGTGATTGTCTTAAGCATGTCAAAAATCCCCACTTGATTGACATCGATGAAACAGAAAATTGGTTAACATTTGGTTCACGAGCATCCGTCACATGAGTTTCATGTTAGGACACAATTCCAGCTGAGGAAAGATATCGGTTTCTCAATCTGCCACAAAATGTTGCTTAAAAGCTGACCCAATGCACACTTTATATACTTATAGCCAATCCCTGAGAACCGGAATTAGAGGAATGTCGGCGGGCGGCATCTCATAATTTCGCAGATCTTTGGCTGTGACCCAGGCCAATGTTTGCCCTTCCTGTGCAGAAGGAATGCCTTTCCACTTGCGACATGCAAAGAGCGGCATGAGCAAATGGAAGTCCTCGTAACTGTGGGATGCAAAGGTTAGGGGCGCAAGGCAGCTCTCCCAAGTGTCGATACCAAGTTCTTCCTTAAGCTCGCGCACCAAAGCAACCTCAGGCGTTTCGCCTGCTTCAATTTTTCCGCCAGGAAACTCCCACATTCCGGCCATGGACTTTCCCTCTGGTCGTTGGGCGAGCAAAATCCGTCCATCCACGTCAATCAAGGCTACGGCGGCAACAAGAACTGTCTTCATGAGCGGTAGTCTGCGTTGATGGTGATGTAGCCATGGGTCAGGTCACAGGTCCACATTGTGTCCTCTGCATCGCCCAACCCAAGATCGACATGAATGAGGATCTCCTGTCGCTTCATATAAGTGGCGCCGTCTTCTTCTTTATATGAGGGGGCTACCCAGCCGTTTTCAGCCACAAGCACGTCGCCAAATCGGATGCTCAGTAAATCTCGATCCGCCGTGGCGCCGGATTTGCCAATGGCCATCACTACGCGGCCCCAGTTGGGATCTTCGCCGGCAATGGCGGTTTTGACGAGTGGGGAATTTGCGATGGCGCAGGCATGGCTTCGCGCATCGGCCTTTGAAGCCGCTCCGGTCACTTTGACCTCGACAAATTTAGTGGCACCTTCTCCGTCTCGTACCACTTGATGCGCAAGATCCCGCATCACATCGTGCAGTGCGGTTTTGAAGTCATGGGAGGAGCTGGAGACTTCAACCTCTGATGCTCCTGTGGCGGCCACCAACAATGTATCAGACGTAGACGTATCACTATCCACAGTGATGGCATTGAAGGTGACTTCGTTGATATCGGATACCAGTGTTTGAAGCTCCGCACGGCTGATCTTGGCATCCGTAAAGATGTAGACCAGCATTGTCGCCATGTCGGGTGCGATCATGCCGGACCCTTTGGCAATACCGGAGATGTTAACCGTTTGGCCGCCAATTGCGACCGATTTGGACGCACCTTTGGCAAAGGTATCCGTGGTGCGAATGGCTTCGGCGGCGTCCTCGATGCGGTCTTCAGACAAGCTTACGTGCAAATCGTTTAGTTTCGCTGTGATACGATCGTGCGGCAGAGGTTCGCCAATCACGCCGGTTGAAGACGTAAATACACGGCTTTCCGGTAGCCCCGTACACTTAGCGACGGCCCGCGTCACCGTCCGGACAGAGCTTTCCCCATTGATGCCGGTAAAGGCATTTGCATTGCCAGCGTTCACAAGAATGGCTGCGCCGGAGGGATCATCAGATCCAATCTTGGCCTGGCAATCCAACACTGCAGCGGACCGCGTCGCAGACTTGGTGAAGACCCCGGCTATCACGCTCCCCGGCCGCAAAATGGCCAGCATGACATCTTTGCGCCCGCTATATTTTATACCCGCTTCGACAGCGGCAAAGGATGCGCCTTTGATGGCGGGAAGGTCTGGGAAACGCTCCGGTGCAAGCGGAGACACATGTTCAATTTTGGCCATTTATTTGTCCTGCACCGGGTTTGGGTTCAACAGATCGGTTTTGGCCAACACTTCCGGGTCAATTGACTCGGCGCCGGTGCGGTCGACGTCCGCCTCAGAAGCAGTGGTTGCGATGAAAGCATCTACCGCGCGACGTTGTGCGTCGTTTTCAAGCTCGGTGCGTGCGTCCTCAAAAGAAGGTGCAAGCGACTTACGGGCGTCATTCAGCAGGATAAGGTGCCAGCCAAATTGGGTTTGCACTGGCGTAGAGATTTCTCCAACCGCGAGGTCCATCACAGCTTCTTCAAAGGGTTTTACCATTTGTCCCATTCCAAACCATCCAAGGCTGCCGCCAGACGCACCCGAAGGGCCTGTGGACTTGGCCATCGCGGTCTCGGCAAAATCGGCGCCGTCAGTCAGGTCCTTACGGATCGCGCTGGCTTCCTCTTCAGTGGCAACAAGAATGTGGCTTGCGTTGAATTCATCTTCGCCAACAAACCCCTGGTACTTGTCGTCGTAAGCTGCACGCAGTTCATCTTCACTCAGTTCGTTTTGTAGGACAAAGCTTTCGAGGGCCTCTGCTGCGAGAAGTGTACGGCGCTCGTTGTTTAGAGCGATCTCGACGCGCTGCGGGATGTTTTCACCAAGACTTTGAGCCAAAGCGGTTTGTTGTACAAGTTGATCAAGAATGCTGTCGAAAAGCAGATCACTTGGAATTGATTGGTACTGTTCAGGGAGGCCCGCGCGCACAGAAATCATCTCGCCAAGTGTGATAACCTCTCCGTTTACCGAAGCCACTACCGTGTCAAGCGACGGCGCCTCCTCTGCAAAGGCAGGCATGGTACCGCAGAAAGCAATCACGCCGGCACGCAAGAAATTGAGGTGTTTTGACATCGTTTAGTCCTTGGCTTGTGCCGCACGGGTTGGCGGCGTTGACACTGTTCCTGACGCCCCTTACATCGCTTTATGTTCAAGGCAAACAGGCTGTTTCCCCGTTTCTAGGAGCACAGAGCCGGGACAGCAAGAATTAGCCACGCACGAAAGCGTCAACGAAGGACAAGTTATATGCTCGGTTTCGGAAAACTCGCCAAAAAAGTCTTTGGCACGCCAAATGATCGAAAGGTCAAGGCGACGCGACCGATCGTTGAAAAGATCAACGCTCTGGAAGCTGAGTTTGAGAAGCTTAGCGACGACGGTATCAAGGAAAAAACCAAAGAATTGTCAGAGCGTGCTAAAGGCGGCGAGTCCCTTGATGCACTTCTGCCGGAGGCCTTTGCCAACTGTCGTGAAGCTGCAAAGCGTGCCTTGGGGCTTAGGGCTTTTGATGTGCAGTTGATGGGCGGCATCTTCCTGCATCAGGGCAACATCTCGGAAATGAAGACGGGCGAAGGTAAAACGCTTGTGGCGACATTCCCGGCGTATCTGAACGCACTGACTGGCAAAGGCGTGCATGTTGTGACCGTGAACGACTACTTAGCCAAGCGTGACGCAGAATGGATGAGCAACGTTTTTGGCGCCTTGGGGATGACAACTGGTGTTGTGTATCCGCAGCAGCCTGAGGACGAGAAACGCGCGGCATATGCCTGTGACGTGACCTACGCGACCAACAATGAGTTGGGTTTTGACTATTTGCGCGACAACATGAAGGGCGAGCTCGCCGATATGTCCCAGCGCGACCATCATTTTGCGATTGTGGATGAGGTAGACAGCATCCTGATTGACGAAGCGCGAACACCTTTGATTATTTCTGGCCCTTCCCAAGACCGCACGGAAATGTACATCGCGATCGACAAGCTGATCCCAGATTTGCAGGACGATCACTACACGGTTGATGAGAAGTCCAAGAATGTGACCTTTACGGATGAAGGGAACGAGTTCCTCGAGCAGCACTTGCATGCGCGCGGGTTACTTCCGGAAGGTCAGAGCCTCTATGACCCGGAAAGCACGACTATCGTTCATCATGTCAATCAGGGGTTGCGGGCGCATAAGCTTTTTACCAAGGACAAAGACTACATCGTGCGTGACGCGCAAGTTGTTCTAATCGACGAGTTCACCGGTCGCATGATGGCCGGGCGGCGTCTGTCTGAAGGTTTGCACCAAGCTATCGAAGCCAAAGAAGGCTGTGAGATTCAGCCAGAGAACGTGACTTTGGCGCAGGTGACTTTTCAGAATTATTTCCGTCTTTATGACAAGCTCGGCGGTATGACCGGAACCGCAGCCACGGAAGCCGAAGAATTTCAGGAAATCTACGGCCTCGGCGTCGTTGAAGTGCCTACCAACCGTGGCGTCGCTCGTGTGGACGAAGACGATGCCGTGTATCGTACAGCACGTGAAAAGTTTGATGCAATTGTTGAGACGATCAAGGCTGCCCACGAAAAGGGTCAGCCGATCCTTGTTGGTACCACCTCAATTGAGAAGTCCGAGTTTCTTTCCGGTTTGCTTGAGAAAGCAGGCGTGAAGCACAACGTTTTGAACGCACGGCAACACGAACAGGAAGCGCAGATTGTTGCAGATGCTGGGAAGCTGGGCGCTGTGACTATCGCGACCAATATGGCGGGCCGCGGTACCGATATTAAACTGGGCGGCAACGTCGAGTTCAAAGTGCTGGAAGCTATTGCCGCAAACCCGGACGGTGACCATGAGAAAATTCGTGCGGAGATCGAAGCTGCGCATGAGGGTGATGAGCAGGCGGTCAAAGACGCTGGAGGTCTTTTTGTTCTTGCTACCGAACGTCACGAAAGCCGCCGGATCGACAACCAGCTGCGCGGTCGGTCAGGCCGGCAGGGGGATCCAGGCCGGTCATCGTTCTTCCTAAGCCTTGAAGATGACTTGATGCGCATCTTTGGTTCTGATCGTTTGGACAAGGTGCTGTCTTCACTTGGTATGAAAGAAGGTGAAGCGATTGTGCACCCATGGGTGAATAAGTCGCTGGAACGTGCCCAAGCGAAAGTTGAAGGACGCAACTTTGACATTCGTAAGCAGCTCCTAAAATTTGACGATGTGATGAATGACCAGCGTAAGGTGGTCTTCTCCCAGCGCCGGGAGATCATGGAAGCTGCTGATCTTTCCGAGATCGTTCGGGACATGCGTCACGAGGTGATTGGCGACATGGTGGAGCAATACCTTCCGCCAAAAACCTACGCTGATCAGTGGGACACCGAAGGTCTTTACGCTGCTGCAATCGAGCATCTTGGCGTTGATGTGCCGGTGATTGAATGGGCGGCAGAGGAAGGTGTGGATGACGACAACATCCGTGAGCGTCTTGAGGACGCCGCCGATGAGATGATGGCAACGAAGGCCACCAACTTCGGGCCGGAAGCCATGCGCATGATTGAGAAGCAAATCTTGCTTCAGACCATTGATACAAAATGGCGTGAGCATCTACTGACCCTCGAGCATCTGCGCTCTGTGGTAGGCTTCCGTGGCTATGCGCAGCGCGATCCGCTCAATGAATATAAAAACGAAGCGTTCCAACTTTTTGAAAGCATGCTCGATAGCCTTCGGGAAGACGTGACCACAACTCTGTCGCGGGTGCGACCTATTTCCGAGGAAGAGCAGCAACAGTTGCAACAGGAGATGGTGATGCGTCAACAAGCGCTGATGGCGCAATCTCAGGCAGGTCCATCACCGGCACAGGCCGCTCCGGAACCAACCGGCGAAGCGCTGGCAGGCTTTGATGAAAACGATCCATCGACATGGGGCAATCCCGGTCGCAACGAAGCATGCCCCTGTGGATCTGGCAAAAAATTCAAACACTGCCACGGTCGACTGGCCTGATCTGCGCAATAAACCGACAGACAAAAATCAAAAGGGTGCCTTATGGGCGCCCTTTTTCTTTGAGATTTTGCTCTTCGGAGCAGTAGTCAAAGCAGGAGCACCCATGCCCAACCAGAAACACGTCCACCGCAGGTATGCGCTGTCTTTTGCCACAGTTTCGTTGGCGATGTGTATTGGCTTTGTTATGCAATCATCCGAAGCTGCTGTTCTTGCGCATGACGAACCGGTCGAGAGTTTCACGCCGTCGACGGTCATTCCCCTTCCTCAAGACCTAGTTGCACCCCAGATGCTGGGGACCGCTTCACTGCCAAGCTTGCCGAGTGACCATGGTCATGGTGCCGATCTATTGCAGCAACCAGTGTTATTGGCTGTTGCGGATGATATTCCAGTTGGCGTTTTGCCGACGGAAGAGCCCTCGCCAAGATTGGGCTGTGTGCCGATTATGTCGGCAGAGCCTGCGGCTGGTGCCTTGATTGACATGCGTTTGACCGCGCCTTGTCATGGGGGCGATACGATTATGTTTATGCATGAAAATCTGATGTTCCACATGCTGCTTCCGCAGGAGGGCATGTTGAATGTGTTGATCCCGGCGCTGGATGAAGCGGCGGATGTGAGCGCGTCTTTTGCAAATGGAGATATGGTAGAAGCCGCGACAGTTGTGGACAGTCTTGCTTTCTATGACCGAATTGTCATTTCGTGGATGGGGCAAAGCGGTGCAGAGCTTCACGCAAGGGAGTTTGGTGCTGCCTACGGTGAGGTCGGACATGTCTGGCGGGAGCAACCTCGGGATGTTGGCGCACTTGCTGGTGGCCAGGGCGGATTCCTGTTGTCTTTGGGAAATTCGGACCTTTCGGTTTCCGAGAAAGCGGAGGTCTATACCTTCCCAACAGGCATTTCGAGCCAGATTGGCGATGTTAAAGTGAGTGTTGAGGCGGAGGTGACGCAAGCCAATTGTGGTACACTGTTGAAAGTGCAAAGCCGATCCCTACGTCAGGGGCAAGTTGATGACCAACATAACTTGGAACTGCAAATGCCTGATTGCTCGGCTGTTGGTGAATTTCTGGTGTTGAAAAACCTCGTGGAAGACCTGACAATCGCGCAAAATTAGGCTGGCGGTCAGGACATCATCATGATGCAATTTCGTGCGGCGGTTTGCGCCGCACTTTTCGTTTGGTTTGGCGTGTCTTCAAGCTTTGCGCAGGACGTGTTGTTGAAATCGCACGACGGCGAGGTCGAGATTTCCGGCACTTTGCTTGGCTTTGACGGCGAGTTCTATCGTGTGGAAACGGTCTATGGTGAACTTACTGTAGACGGATCTGGCGTGTGGTGTGAGGGGCCGGGATGCCCCAATCTTGTCAACTACGTAGCCGAAGTGGCGATCTCCGGCTCTTCCACTATGGCCGAAGTGTTAATGCCTGCTTTGCTTGAGGCCTTTGCACTCAACGAAGGTTATCTGGTGACACGAGAGAACGAATCTGTGCATCGCTTTACGTACCATCTGAGTGAGCCAGACACGCAGCAAAGGTTGGCAACTTTTGAGTTTTTTGCGAGCAACGCTGATGAGGGGTTTGCGGACCTGCTCGCGGATGAAGCAGACATCGCCATGTCGCTGCGTGAAATTCGCCCTCGCGAAGCGCAGCTGGGCTATGAGGCTGGGCTTGGTGACATGGAGGATGCAAATCGCAGCCGTGTTCTCGCACTTGATGGGATGGTGCCGATTGTGTCGGTCGGGAACCCAATATCTTCCCTCTCTCTCAATCAGTTAGCGCATGTGTTTTCCGGGAAAATTTCCAACTGGAGCGACCTCGGCGGCCCAGATGCACCGATCACGTTGCACCTTCTGACGGCTCAATCCGGGTTTGCTCAAGCTGTGGAAGACCAATTGATGCGGCCGTCTATAATGCTGCTGGCAGACGACATTGTTCGGCATGATCGAAATCTTGCCTTAGTGAGCGCAGTTGAGCGCGACCCATTTTCGATTGGGATCGCTTCCTATGCGGAAACGGGCAATGCCAAACACCTGACATTGACTGGACAGTGTGGCCTCTCTCTTGCGGCGTCTAGGCGCACGATCAAGACGGAAGACTATCCGCTTAACGCCCCGATGTTTCTATATTTTCCGGCGCGGAGGTTGCCAAAGCTGGCGCGAGATTTCCTTAGCTATACGCGGAGCCCTTCGGCGCAAATCGTTATTCGGCGTGCTGGATTTGTGGACCAAACGGCAGAGGAGATTTCCATCAACCATCAAGGCGATCGCTTTGCCAATGCTATCGCGTCTTCGGGAAAAGAAGTGCCTTTGGAGCTTCTCCAAAATATGGTGGGAACGTTGTCCGAGATGAAGCGTTTGTCAATTTCGTTCCGATTTCAGGCAGGATCAACCACTTTAGATGCGCAGTCTCGGTCCAATGTGCAGCAGCTCGCAAGAGCGCTTGAAGCAGGATTATATGACGCCCGAAGCCTATATTTTGTTGGGTTTTCTGATGGGGAAGGTCCTGCGACGGGCAATCTTCAAATCGCAGAAAGACGTGCCAATGTGGCGAAGGAGGCTGTCTTCTCTGCGGCGGAGACGGCAAATCCGGAAAGAATCGATGTGCAAGTGCATGCTTTCGGCGAAGCGATGCCAATGGCATGCGATGACAGCGCTTGGGGGCGACAGGTCAACCGACGGGTGGAAGTGTGGGTCAAATAACCTACAAAAGCCCTTCACTACGAAAGCTGAGTTCCTGGGATTTTCCAATGATTATATGGTCATGCAGGGTGACACATAGCGCCTGACAGGCTAGGTTGATTTGTTGGGTCATGGTGATGTCAGCCTCTGACGGCGTTGGGTCACCGGACGGGTGATTGTGGACCAAAATCAAGGCGCTAGCATTGAGTTCGAGAGCACGTTTGGCCACTTCTCGGGGGTAAACCGGGACGTGGTTTATGGTGCCTTCGGCCTGCGCCTCATCGGCGATCAGTGTATTTTTTGTGTCTAAAAACAACACTCTAAACTGTTCGGTGTCACGGTGTGCCATGGTGGTGTGGCAATAATCCAGAAGCGCCTGCCAATCCGACAGAACACGACGGCGCATGACGCGGGCGCGGGCCAATCGGTGGGCGGCGGCTTCGACCACTTTTAGCTCACAGATCACTGCCTCACCTACGCCTTTGGTTTCGGCCAGACGTGCCGCAGGTGCGCTTACCACAGCGTTAAAATCTCTAAATTTTTCAAGGAGTTTGTGCGCAAGTGGCTTCACGTCCTGACGTGGAATGGCGCGGAAGAGCAGGAGCTCCAGGAGTTCGTAGTCTGGCATCGCTTCCGCCCCGCCTGATAGGAAGCGTGCACGGAGGCGCTTGCGATGATCTGCGACATAAGACGGCAGTTTTCCAGATGGCAGCGGTGCCACAGGGGCTTCGTCCGCTTCAAAAAGCGGGAGCGGCCTTTGCTCAAAGTCTGGCGCCTTGGACATCTCTTAAGAGTGTCTAAACAGGGTAAATCAAAAGTTAATGTTCCCCGAATTTGGGCCAATTTGAACGTCGGTATTACGTCGGTATCGCGTCTGTTTTGCAGAGGTGCCTATTTTGTTAACTTTTGCGACCAGAAACGCGGTTGTGGTGCCTTCGTGAACCTGAGATTGTAGCAACAACAAAAATGAGTGTTTGGCAGGATAGATGATGAAACGTTTTTTGATGCCGCTGTTGGCTGGCGTGTTTTTGGTTGGAGCTGCGCAGGCGCAGACAATTGATCGGATCAAAGAAACCGGACTACTGAAGTTGGGCTACCGCCTTGATGCAGCCCCTCTGTCGTTCCAAGCGGAAGATGGCGGTCCGGCAGGATATACGCCGATGGTTTGTGTGGAACTGGCTCAGGGCATTTTGAACACCATCAAAATCCCAAACATGGACGTGGAATTTGTACCGGTGGGTATGCAGGATCAATTTGAAAAGGTCGCAGCAGGTGAAATCGATCTGTTGTGCGGTGCCACCACGATCACGTTGAAGCGTCGTGAGCTTGTCGATTTTTCGATACCAACCTTTGCAGATGGCACCACGGTGATGCTTCCGATCAATGGATCAGAGGACTTTGCACAGCTCGCAGGCAAGAAGCTGGGTGTGCGCCGCGACAGTACGACTGAGACAGCCCTGAACAACACTTTGGCTTCAACTGCAACATTTGCAGAGGTTGTGCGGTTCAATGACCATGCAGCAGCGATGACGGCAATGGAAAACGGAGAGTTGGACGCCTACTTTGGGGATCAGTCCATCTTGGCGGGTCTTTGGTTGTCGAGCCCGGAGCGCGGGAACCTGAAGTTGAGCACCAACCTGCTGACTATTGAAAAGCACGGCCTGGCAATGGCGCGTGGCGACACGGAGTTCCGCCTTATAGTAGATCGGTTGTTGTCCAATATGTATGCCCGTGGCGTGATGCAGGGGATTTTCCAAAAGGCGCTGCCAGGCGTGCAGCCAGGAGAAATTCACCGTGCGATTTTCACCATGGCACCCATCATTGAATGATGTGACGGAACATGTACAAATAAAAAGAGCGTCAAATATTGACGCTCTTTTTTTGTTCAGGTGGTGGCTAGCAGATTAGCCTTTCATCGAATCCCAGAAGCCTTTCACAGAGCTGAAGAAGCTGCTGCTTTCCGGGTTGTTTTCCTCGGACAGCTCTTCGAACTCACGCAGGAGTTCTTTCTGGCGGCTGGTGAGGTTCACCGGAGTTTCTACCGCCAGTTCGATCATCATGTCGCCGGAACCGCCGCCGCGTAGGGCTGGCATGCCTTTGGAGCGTAGGCGCATCTGACGGCCGGATTGGGAGCCAGCAGGAATCTTTACACGGGAGCGGCCACCGTCGATGGTGGGCACTTCGATGTCGCCGCCCAATGCTGCGCTGGCCATGGAGACCGGCACGCGGCAATAGAGGTTCACACCGTCGCGTTCAAAGATCTTGTGCTGGCTGACCTCGATGAAGATGTAGAGGTCCCCAGAGGGGCCGCCACGCATGCCTGCTTCGCCTTCGCCGGCCAGACGGATACGGGTGCCGGTTTCCACGCCTGCTGGGATGTTCACGGACAGGGCGCGGTCTTTTTCGACACGGCCTTGGCCGCTGCAAGACTTGCAAGGGTTCTTGATGATCTGACCCAGACCCGAACAGGTCGGACAGGTGCGTTCCACAGTGAAGAAGCCCTGTTGTGCGCGGACCTTGCCCATGCCGGAGCAGGTTGGACAGGTCGCTGGCTCTGCACCACCCTCGGCGCCGGAGCCGTTACAGCTGTCGCAGCTGACGGAGGTTGGCACGTTGATGGTCTTTTGCAGGCCAGAGTAGGCTTCTTCGAGCGTCACACGCAGGTTGTAGCGCAGGTCGGCACCGCGAGAGGCACGCTGACGTCCGCCGCCGCGTTGACCGCCACCGCCCATGAAGTCGCCGAACAGGTCGTCAAACACGTCGGAGAAGGCGGAGGAGAAATCACCACCAGGATGGCCGCCACGCGGACCACCGCCACCCATACCACCTTCAAAGGCGGCGTGGCCGTAGCGGTCATAGGCCGCTTTCTTCTCTGCGTCCTTGAGGACTTCGTAGGCCTCATTGGCCTCTTTGAACTGCGCTTCAGCGTCCGGATTGTCCGCGTTGCGGTCCGGGTGCAGTTCTTTGGCTTTCTTGCGATAGCCTTTTTTGATTTCGTCTGCCGAGGCCCCTTTGCTGACGCCAAGCACCTCGTAGAAGTCACGTTTTGCCATGGGGAACTCCTTTGGCTGAACTGAAACGGGCCGATCCGGAAAATCGGACCGGCCCGAATGTCAGTTCGAAGAGAGCGACTTAGCGCTTGCTGTCGTCCAGGTCCTCGAAGTCGGCGTCGACGATGTCATCGTCTGCGGCCGGACCTTCGTCCATGTCAGGCATGTCGCCGCCAGCGTCCTCTTGAGACGCTTTGTAGATGGCTTCGCCCAGACGCATCGCCACTTCCATGACATTCTGGATGCCGGACTTCAGCTTCTCAGCTGTGACGTCGTCTTTTTCCAGCTCGTCTTTCAGTGCGGCCACAGCCAGCTCGATCGCTTCAACAGTGGATGGGTCCACCTTGTCGCCGTGCTCCGCCACCTGTTTCTCGGTGTCGTGCACGAGGCTTTCAGCCTGGTTGCGGGCTTCGATCAGTTCGCGACGCTCTTTGTCTGCCTCGGCGTTGTCCTCGGCATCCTGCACCATCTTTTCGATGTCCTCGTCAGACAGACCACCGGAAGCTTGGATGGTGATCTTCTGCTCTTTGCCGGTGCCTTTGTCCGCGGCGCCCACAGACACGATGCCGTTGGCGTCGATGTCGAAGGTCACTTCGATCTGAGGCATGCCGCGTGGGGCAGGCGGGATGTCTTCGAGGTTGAACTGGCCGAGGATCTTGTTGTCCGCTGCCATTTCACGCTCACCCTGGAAGACGCGGATGGTCACGGCGTTCTGGTTGTCTTCGGCAGTGGAGAACACCTGAGACTTTTTGGTTGGGATCGTGGTGTTGCGGTCGATCAGACGGGTGAACACGCCGCCGAGGGTTTCGATACCCAGGGACAGTGGGGTCACATCCAGCAGAACAACGTCTTTCACGTCACCCTGCAGAACACCGGCCTGAATGGCGGCGCCCATGGCCACAACTTCGTCGGGGTTCACACCTTTGTGTGGTTCCTTGCCGAAGAATTTGGTCACTTCGGAGATCACTTTTGGCATGCGGGTCATACCACCCACGAGAACCACTTCGTCGATCTCGTTTGCGGACAGGCCAGCATCTTTCAAAGCCGCCTGACAAGGCTTCAGCGACGCTTTGATCAGGTCGTTCACCAAGCTTTCCAGCTTCGCACGGGTCAGCTTGATGACCATGTGCAGTGGGGTGCCGGTGGCTGGGTCCATGGAGATAAACGGCTGGTTGATCTCGGTCTGGGAAGAGGAGGACAGCTCGATCTTGGCTTTTTCTGCCGCTTCTTTCAGACGCTGCAGCGCCATTTTGTCTTTAGTCAGGTCGACGTTGTGCTCTTTTTTGAACTCATCCGCGAGGTAGTTCACGATGCGCATGTCGAAGTCTTCACCACCGAGGAAGGTGTCCCCGTTGGTGGATTTTACTTCGAACAGGCCGTCGTCGATTTCCAGGATGGTCACGTCGAAGGTACCGCCGCCGAGGTCATAGACCGCGATGGTTTGGGTGTCTTCTTTGTCCAGACCGTAGGCCAGTGCGGCTGCGGTTGGTTCGTTGATGATGCGCAGGACTTCGAGGCCAGCGATTTTGCCGGCGTCTTTGGTGGCCTGACGCTGGGCGTCGTTGAAGTACGCAGGGACGGTGATAACCGCTTGGGTCACGTCTTCGCCGAGATAGGACTCAGCGGTTTCTTTCATCTTACCGAGGATGAAAGCGGAGATTTGGGACGGGGAATACTTGTCGCCCTTGGCTTCGACCCATGCGTCGCCGTTGCCGCCGTTGACCACGGAAAACGGCATGTTCTTCAGGTCTTTGGCCAGAGCCGCGTCGTCGCGACGGCGACCGATCAGGCGTTTCACGCCAAATACAGTGTTTTCTGGGTTGGTGACGGCCTGACGCTTGGCCGGCTGGCCTACAAGGCGCTCGTCATCCGTGAACGCAACGATGGAGGGCGTTGTGCGCGCGCCTTCGGCGTTTTCGATCACTTTTGGCTGGGAACCATCCATGATGGCTACGCAGGAGTTTGTTGTACCGAGATCGATACCAATCACTTTGCTCATTTTTGATCCCTTCTACTTAAGGCGATATTTCAGGTCGGACCCGTTATGGCATCCAAGCCTGATCCATTTAGCACCACGGCGGGTAAGCCGAAATGCGCTTCGCAGCGTATATAGGGAGCAAGAATTACTGCTGCAAGCATCTCGAATGGGGGATTGTGGCTCAAACGCTACAAATTATGCTGCATTTTAAATATGAGGGCGGAGAATTTGGCAGAACCCATAAAAATTGCAGGTTTTGAGATTTTCAAAGACCGTCTTACCCCTGCGGAACAGGCCGAAATGGTGGCCGATTTGCGCGCGGTGGCGCAGGCGGCACCGATGCGGCATCCGGTGACTCGCTGGGGCAAACAGATGAGCGTGAAAATGACCAGCGCCGGGCGGGTCGGGTGGATCAGTGATCGGCGGGGCTATCGCTATGAGGCCTGCCATCCCGATGGCATGAGCTGGCCTTATATTCCGCAGTCCATCCTCGATCTGTGGCAAAACCTTACCAATTTGGAGCGTGAGCCGGATTGCTGTCTGATCAATTATTACGGTGAGGGGGCGCGTATGGGGTTGCATCAGGACAATGATGAGGGGGATTTCTCCTACCCGGTGTTGTCCGTGAGCCTTGGCGATGACGGGTTGTTTCGAATGGGAGGCACCGAACGTGGCGGAAAGACACAGTCCGTCTGGCTCAGTTCCGGAGATGTGGTGGTAATGGGCGGCGAGGCGCGGCTCGCGTATCACGGCGTGGATCGTATTCGCTTTGGCAGTTCGTCGCTGTTGCCGGATGGGGGGCGGATCAACATCACGCTGCGGGTGGTTGTCGATCCCGCTTAAGTTTTTCAGTCAGTGCATAGAGATGGAACAGCAGCCCGCGTAAAGCGTCGCGCTCTGATCATGATGCAGGAACAGGCCAATCTGGAGGCCAAACATGCGGTCTGACATGCCGTCATTGCATTCGGCGCGGCGTATTTGCGCGGAGGAGTCCGCAAAGCTGACAGCGTAGAGGTCTGTGCGGCCCCTGGCGGGCACAATCAGGCCTGCGCCGGAGATCTCGATTTGAGTTTCCGGTGTTCTAATAGTGACACCTTGACCCTGCGTGATATCGGCAGACCAAAAAGGCTCCGTGCCAAAGCAGGTCAGCGCGTGCGCCAAGGCGTAATCGGGATTGTCTTCGTGGCGGGCAAGATATCGCATCGCGACCCAGCCGCTGGTTTCACCTAAGTTAACGCGACCCCATGTGCCGGCGGCGTTGGTGGCGGTGACCTCTATGTTTTGTTCGTTGTGGGCAAGGGCGCCGCGTTTTTCAGCACTGCCATTGGGCTGGGCGCGGACATTGAGTGTGTCGTTGGCGGCGACGCCCGTGACGTTGAAAAGTGCTGGGAACGGATCTGCCAAAGCAAGGAAGGGCCACAGCACAAACAAAATGACAAAGCGGATCACCGGCGGGCACTCCAGGAGAGGGACGCATGTTTGCGGGTGTAAAATTCGCCCATCAACCCAATCATCAAAAGCACAATGCCTACAGTGATGGGGTATTCGATGGAGGAGTTGCGTGGGAAGTAGTTGATGAAGGCAAAGCCGCGCGCCTGATCGATGCAGTGAAACAGCGGGTTCCAATCAAACATTTTCAGCATGAAGGGGGGTAGGGTGTTGGCGACAAACATCTTGCCTGAGGCGATCATGTTGGCGCGGGCGTAGATGGTGTTGGCGATACCAACAAAGGTTGGGAACCATGGCTTCAATGCGAGAAAGACGGTGCCGATTGCCAGCCCGGTGAACCAAGCAATCAGTAACATGCCAAAGGTTGGTATGGGCTGATCGATGTCAAAGGGTGTAAAGGCCACGTGATAGACAAACAGGATCGCCGCGAGGGACAGCACTTGAATATAAAGCGTTCCAAGTGCCGCGGCCAGAATGGCAATGATGGTGTTCATCGGCGCGTGCTTCATCATCGGCGATGAAGGGCCTTCGGCGCTGACCACGGCACCCATGGCTTTGGTGTGGGTCATGAATAGAAACACGCCGGACATGATGTAGACCAGAAAGTCGCCGCGCATCGCGGCACCGCGCAGGCCAAGCACGGAGAACATGACGTAAAACGCCAACACAAAGATCACGGTTTGCATCATGTTCATAAAAATGGACATGAGCGCGTTGCCGTGGGTCTTGCGAATGCTACGCACGATCGAGTGATAGATCAGCTCTGCGATATTAAGCGCGGATGCGAGCGTCGTTTTGGGTGCGGATTGCTGAAACATTGCCTGTCCGGTTGCGGAGTATCCCTATGATGGCAGGGAAATCTTGCCGTTCTGTTACGCAGCGAGCATAAGGGGCGCGAGGGAAATAAACAACAAATGCCTTTTAGGAGTGGTCTATTGAATTACGAAACGTTGATCCCGGTGATGCGCAAGTTGGCGATCCAAGCCGGTGCAAAGATTATGGAAATTTATCAGGCAGATGATTTTGACGTGAAGGTCAAAAGTGACGACAGCCCGGTCACGGCCGCGGATGAAGCAGCGGATGCGCTGATTTCGGCGGGTTTGCGAGCGGCATTTCCAAATGTGATGCTGGTGACCGAAGAGCAGGCGGACAGCCACAAGGCAAAAGGGGATACCTTCCTGATTGTCGATCCGCTGGATGGTACCAAGGAATTCATCCACCGTCGTGGCGATTTCACCGTGAATATTGCTTATGTTGAAAATGGCGTGCCGCAGCGGGGCGTGGTCTACGCACCTGCGAGGGAGCGGATGTTCTTCACTCAAGCGGACGGGCAAGCGGTGGAGGAGACCGGCGCCTTTGATCCGGACGCTGTGGGTAACTTGAAAGCGATCAACGTGGCGGATAGCGACAATGCGGCACTTTACGTGGTGGCGTCCAAGTCGCACCGTGATCAGGCGACCGATGATTACATCAACAAATACAACGTCAAAGATATGAAGAGCGCGGGCTCTTCGCTGAAGTTTTGTCTGGTGGCAACCGGTGAAGCGGACATCTACCCGCGTGTGGGGCGTACCATGGAGTGGGATACAGCTGCTGGGCACGCGGTGTTGCTGGGTGCTGGCGGGGACGTTGTGCGTTTTGATGACCATACGCCGCTGAAGTACGGTAAAGAGGACTTTGCCAACCCGTTCTTCATCGCCTACGCCCCCAAAGTGGATCTGAAAGAAGCCTGATGTTTGTACTGATCGTTATTCCGGCGCGCTATGCGTCCACGCGCTATCCCGGTAAGCCTTTGGCAGAGCTCAAAGGTGCAACGGGGGAGGTGAAAAGCCTGATCCGGCGCAGCTGGGAAGCTGCCTGTGCCGTCAAAGGTGTGGATCGCGTGGTTGTGGCGACGGATGATGATCGCATCAAGACAGCAAGCGAGGCCTTTGGCGCGGAGGTGGTGATGACCTCACCGGACTGCGCCAATGGCACCGAACGCTGCGCCGAAGCGTTTGACGTTTTGGGCGGCGGTTATGAGATTGTGGTGAACTTGCAGGGGGATGCACCGCTGACACCGGCTTGGTTTGTTGAGGATTTGGTTGACGGCCTGCGCTGTGACCCGATGGCGGAGGTGGCGACGCCTGTGTTGCGCTGCGACGGGCGCGCGCTTAACGGCTTTTTGGAAGATCGTAAGGCTGGGCGCGTTGGCGGTACGACAGCGGTGTTCACCAAGGATCGCCATGCGCTCTATTTTTCCAAAGAGGTGGTGCCGTTCACGGATGCGCGTTTTGCCGATGAGGATGAAACCCCTGTGTTCCACCACGTTGGGGTTTATGCGTACCGGCCCTCTGCGCTGGGCGCATATCCGCGGTGGGAATCAGGACCGCTGGAACAGCTCGAAGGGTTGGAGCAGTTGCGGTTCATGGAACATGGGCGGCAGGTTCTCTGTGTGGAGGTAGAGGCGCGTGGGCGGCAGTTTTGGGAGTTGAACAACCCAGAAGATGTGCCGCGTATTGAGGCGATGATGGCGCAGATGGGCACCGCATGAGCCAGTCCGCCGGACAGCCAACCATCAGCGTGGTGGTGGTGAGCCGGCGGCGCCCGGAGGCGTTGAAGCGCGCTTTGGTGGGCATCTCGCAACTGCGTTACCCGGCGTTTGAGGTTGTGGTGGTTGCTGATGCCGCAGGATTGGCGGCAGCCAAAGACTTGCCATTTGGCGATCAACTCAAAACGGTTGAATACGAGACGCCCAATATTTCCGCAGCACGCAATCGTGGGATTGCTCATGCGGCGGGAGAAGTTGTCGCGTTTGTGGATGATGATGCGGTGCCGGAAACCGGTTGGTTGCATCATCTGGCGGCGCCTTTTGCCAAGCCTGAAGTGGCGGCCGCGGGCGGATATGTGCGCGGGCGCAATGGGATCAGCTTCCAGTGGCAAGCACAGAGCGTTGATGGCACCGGTGAGAGTTTGCCTTTGGTCCTTGGCAGTGAGGAACCGGTTGTTTTGACGCCAAGCGATGGGAGGGCGATCAAATCCGAGGGCACCAATATGGCGTTCCGGCGTGAAGTGCTGGCGGAGATGGGTGGGTTTGATCCCGCGTTTCAGTACTATTTGGACGAGACCGACCTAAATTTACGGCTGTCGGCGGCTGGTTATAAGACGGCCATTGTGCCGCAGGCTGAGGTGCATCATGGCTACGCCGAGAACCGCCAGCGCACAGCGGCGCGCGTGCCGCGGGATCTGAGTCAGATTGGTGCAAGTAAAGCGGTGTTCTTGCGCAAGCATTGTCCGGAAGAGCAGCGCGCGGCTGTTTGGAAGGCTTTCTGCCAGGAGCAACGGCGGCGGTTGGTGCATCATATGGTGGCGGGGAACATCATGCCCGGCGATGTGAGGCGGCTGATGCGGGGTTTGCAAAAAGGTTATGCGGAGGGGCTGACGCGGTCATTTTGGCAATTGCCGGAGCTGACACGCGCCTCAGAAGGCTTTGCACCGCTGGATGTACCAAAGGGCCCGCAAGTGATTATTTGTGGGCGCTACTGGCGACGTAAGGCGATACTCAGCGAAGCCCAAAAGGCTGCAAAGGAAGGCAAGTTACCTTCGGTGTTCCTCTTTTCCCGAACCGGTTTGTTTCATTCGGTGCGGTTTGATCCGGCTGGTTTCTGGCTGCAACGTGGTGGGTTGTTTGGGCGCTCTGACCGGCGTCAGTCGTTGTTCCGCGTTCGCGGTTTTGGCGCGAGGTTGCGTCAGGAATTTCAGAGAGTTGCCGCGCAGCGGCTGCTTTCAGAGACTCTGTTGCCCAAACGCCTTAGGGCCAAATAGAACACACAAGAGCAGTTCTCCCCATCCGCGCCTGATGAGGGGCGGCGCGGGTGAGGTGAGCAGTGCTATTATCCCTCGCCAACAACAGAGAGTGCCGGGGTTTTGGGGAGTGGCGCCGCCGCAACTTCGGTGTCCTCGGTTTCGACATAGCGGCGCAGAGTCGACGTCAGGAAATGTTCGTCGCGTGCTTCAATTGCGCGCCTGAGATCCTGTAGCGCGCTGGCGATTTGCAACTCAGAGAGCATTTTTTCCTGTGCGCGCATGATTTTCGGATGAGGCGTCGTCAGTATGTCGCTACCGATCAGCAACTCCTCGTGCATCTTTTCACCCTCTTGCAGGCCGATGAAGGTAATCGCGATGTCGCCAGAGGGATTGTCTTCGTCTCGAACGGAATGGCCGGCGGCCTCGATCATTTTGCGAGCCACGTCGTGAATTGACACAGGCTCGCCCATATCCAGCACAAACACATCGCCCCCGCGCGAAAAGCTTCCCGCCAACAGTACCAGCCCCACAGCTTCGTCGATCGTCATGAAGTAGCGCGTGACGTCTGGATGAGTCACGGTCACGGGGCCAAGGTCGCGGATTTGTTGTTGGAACAAGGGAATGACCGAGCCGGAAGAGCCCAATACATTGCCAAATCGCACCATTGAGAACTTTGTATGCTCGGAGCGTTTGGCGAGATCCTGAATGACCAATTCCGCCATGCGTTTTGTACAGCCCATCATGGAAGACGGGCGCACGGCTTTGTCAGTGGAGATCAAGATGAACTTGTCGACGCGGGCCAAGCGGGCTTCCTCAGCCAGTACACGCGTACCGATAACGTTGTTGCGAACGCCTTCGAATGCATTGGTTTCCACCAAATTCACATGCTTGTACGCGGCAGCGTGGAGGACCACTTCGATCTGATGTTGCATCAGGGTTTCGCGCATCAGCTCAGGGTTTTCGATGCTGCCAAGGACTGCTGTCATACGCAGTCCCGGGTTTTGTGTTTTCAGTTCATTGGCAATTTTGTAGAGCGCGTATTCACTGTGATCGACCAGAACCAGTTTTTGCGGGCGGCAACGTGCAATCTGGTGACAGAGTTCTCCACCGATGGAGCCACCGGCCCCGGTCACGAGTATGCATCGATCGCGGTAGGTGCTTTCGGTCTGCGGCAACTCATTTTCAACCACGTCGCGTCCGAGCAGTGTGTCAAGCTGAACAGGGGCGGCGGCAGTAACCTCCTCGCCACGCAACACGATATCGGCGAAAGAAGGCAGCGCCAGAACTTCGCATCCAAGCGCCGTCAAGCGTTTGCCAATTTGTAGACGAACGGATTGGCTCGCAGAAGGCATCGCCAATACAACACGATCAATACGGTTCTGGCGCACAATGGCAGCCACCCGTTTAGGTGAGTGCACTTTGAGCCCCAGTATGGTCAATCTCTGGAGGTTCGGGTCATCATCAACAAAGCCGAACGCCTTGAATTCATTGTCTGTCTGGAGCGCTGCAGCCATTTGTTGACCGGTTTGACCGGCGCCATAGATCAACACTTGCTTGCGGGGGAGCTGGAGCGCGTAAACATGTTCCACCAATTTGAACATGCTATAGCGACTGATTACCGACAGCACCACAAACAGGCTCGCAAATCCGGGCCACATGGCTTCGCTGGAGGTGGAAGAACCGAGCGCACGGGACAAAGAGTAACCGATCAGAGAAGTTGCCACGGCAACCACAATGAGTTTGGCAACATCTTCTATGCCAAAGGTGTTGAGTTTGACGCGGTTAAGGCCAAGAAAGTGAATTGTCACCGCCGCAGTGACCAGCACCGCCGGAGCGTACCAAAGGCCGGGTAGCGCAGAAGGCGATTCGCCGTGAAGCAGTGTTGCTACAGCCAGCGCTGTGGCAGCCATTACCAGGTCCACAAGCAACAAGATGTAAGCTTTGTGGAAGTGAGTTAGTGAAGTTAAAACTTTAAAAATCATGACGTTCGTTCACAATTCTGGTTCCAAAATCTAGTTCTAAAATACACGCTGAGGCTTCGCTCAAAATGTGGGATTTCTTGCCTGAGGTGTACTCTTCTGCTTGGGCGTTAAAAGCCCCATTTCTCAATGCATTCGTTATAAAATGCCGAGGCTCAAATTTAAATCGGATTCTGAATGTTTCGTCTGGATTGGCCAAAGTCGCCTAAAAAAGGGGCAGAGTTGCGCAGCCCTGCGGAACTGTCGGGAAGGTGCGTTCTCTATGGGGCCGAAGTGGCACATAGTTGTAAAAGTTAAAATGTGACGCTTGCTTTGCCAAATTCGGTGGGTCACAAGGAAAAAAAATGTGAGGCAGGATATGTGGTCTATGGTTCAAAGAGCAGCTTTATTGCTTGCCTTGCTGTTCGTTGCAGCGTGCTCATTGCCGCGAGGTGGACCTATTGCCTCCGAGATCGTTGGTGAAAATACAGTGCCTGAGGACATTCAGGTCACTGAAGTAACACGTCAGAATATAGCGCAGATTGAGGCTTGGCCGAAGACAGGCTGGCATGGGCATTACCACTGGTTTTCCCGGTCACAGGGACCAAGTAGCCGGGTCATTCAAACAGGTGATTTGGTGACTCTCACGGTATGGGATAACCAAGAAAACTCCTTGCTGTTGGGGCCGGCAGATCGATCGGTTCCATTGCGTCCGGTCGAAGTTACGGAGGCGGGCACGGTTTTTGTTCCTTACGTGAACGACATTATGGTCAAGGGGCTGACACCCTATCAGGCGCGTGAGAAGATTCAGCAGCAGATGACTCCTATTGCCCCGTCAGCTCAGGTGCAGATCGATGTGGTGTCGGGACCAGCGAACTCGGTCAATGTGGTCACGGGGGTTGCCACACCCAAGCAATTGCCTCTGACAGATCGCAATGTGTCGATATTGTCTGTGCTGGCCCAGACCGGCGGTGTGAATGAGACGATTGAAAACCCGCTTGTTCGATTGCAGCGTCAAGGGAAGTCGTATGAAATCCCGCTGGATAGCTTGCTGAAGGATCCGGCGAAGAATGTGATTGTTCGCGGTGGTGACAACATCATCGTTGAAGAAGATGACCGCTATTTCATTGGCATTGGTTCCACGCAAAAAGAAGAGCTGGTGTATTTCCATCAGGAGAAGATTTCTGCCGTGGAAGCGGTTTCACTTCTGGGCGGTCTGAACGATGCACGGGCAAACCCGCAGGCTGTTTTCATCCTGAGGCAATATGCACAGGACCATGTGCGGGTGGATGGTACCGGGCCAAAGTCGTCCCACGTGATTTTCCAATTTGATCTCACCAAGGCGGACCATTTGTTTGGTGCGAGGAAGTTCCAGGTGTTTCCTGGGGATATCGTTGTCGCCAGTGAATCCGCCGTGAAACCGGCGCAGGCCGTGATTGCCTTGGTAGGGTCTCTGTTTGCGATAACCAATGTATTTAATTGATGCGTTCAAAGGTTTTAGTATTTAGACGACAGTTTAGGCAGGGGCGTGAAAACGGCCTTGTTTGTATGGAAACGAGTGGTGAATCGTGCTATCGCCGATGTACGTTTTGAAACGGAATTTTCATCATCTATTTTTTAGTTTTGTGTCGCGGTGTTCGGCGTGCTGAACATAAACCGCAGTGAACAGAGAGAGCAGAATATGCAGCGTAAAGTTACCAAGGCCATTTTTCCAGTTGCGGGCATGGGTACCCGTTTCTTACCGGCAACCAAATCGGTGCCGAAGGAAATCATGACCCTGGTGGACCGTTCATTGATTCAATACGCAATCGATGAGGCGCGTGAAGCAGGCATTACAGAGTTCATTTTTGTAACCTCGCGGGGCAAAGGTGCGCTTGAGGATTATTTTGACTGCGCGCCGCAGTTGGAGCAGACCCTGCGTGAAAAAGGTAAGACCAAGCTGCTTGAGGCCGTCGAAGCCACCAATATGGAGAGCGGTGCGATTGCCTATATTCGCCAGCACAAGGCGATGGGGCTTGGCCATGCGGTGGCCTGTGCCAGTCGTTTGGTGGCGGATGAGCCGTTTGCAGTTATTTTGCCAGACGACGTGATTGCAGGCGAAACATCCTGTTTGAAGCAGATGGTTGACGCCTATGAGGAAACTGGCGGCTGCATGGTGGCTGCCATGGAAGTACCATCTTCAAAGGCCTCTTCTTACGGGGTTTTGGATGTAAAAGATGACATGGGCTCGCTGGTCTCGGTGAAGGGCATGGTGGAAAAACCGGCGCCGGGTACCGAACCGTCCAGTTTGGCAGTGATCGGTCGTTACATCCTGACGCCGGATATTTTCAAAAACCTGAAAAACCAGAATGAAGGTGCCGGCGGTGAAATTCAATTGACCGACGCGATCGCGACAGAGATTTCCAAGGGCGAAAATGTCTATGGCTATCGCTTTCAAGGACGGCGGTATGACTGTGGGTCCAAGGCGGGCTTTTTGCAGGCCACTGTAGCCTTTGCGTTGGAGCGTGAAGACTTGCGAGATGAGCTGGCTCAGTACCTGGAAGAACTGATTGTTGCGCGCCGCGCGGCTGAATAACTCCCCGAAAGGACCAAGACTGTGAACCACGTAATCGTGACGGGCGGAGCGGGCTATATTGGCTCGCACGCGTGCAAAGCTTTGGCGCAAGCGGGCTTTGTGCCCGTCACGTTCGACAATCTTGTCACCGGCTGGGAAGATGCGGTCAAATTTGGACCGTTTGAAAACGGTGATTTGCTTGATCGCGCGCGGTTGGATGCAGTTTTTGAGACATACAAGCCAGTGGCAGTGATGCATTTTGCGGCCCTGTCGCAGGTCGGCGAAAGCATGTCTGAGCCAGCAAAATACTGGCGCAACAATGTACAGGGGTCGCTGAATTTGATTGAGGCAACCGTTGCGGCGGGTGTGCGCAATTTTGTGTTTTCCTCCACCTGCGCGACCTATGGCGACCATGACAACGTCACCCTGAATGAAGATGTCGAGCAGGTGCCAATCAATGCCGATGGCGCGTCTAAGCGGGCGATCGAGGACATGTTGCGGGATTTTGAAGGGCCGTTTGGCCTGCAGTCCGTGATCTTCCGTTATTTCAACGTGGCCGGAGCTGATCCGGACGCGGAGGTGGGAGAGTTCCACCAACCAGAGACACATCTGGTGCCGTTAATGTTGGATGCCATTGACGGGAAACGAGATGCGTTGACCATCCACGGCACGGATTACGAAACGCCCGATGGAACTTGTATTCGCGACTATGTGCATGTCTGTGACTTGGTAGATGCGCATGTTTTGGGACTGCGTTGGCTGCAAGATGGCAATGGCAGCCGGGTGTTCAATCTCGGTACTGGAACCGGGTTTTCGGTGCGGGAGGTGATTGACCATTCCCGTGCGGTGACAAATCGCGCGGTTCCCTATGTCGAAGGCCCTCGCCGCCCCGGAGATTGCACCAAGCTGGTCTCTGGCTCGACACGGGCCAAGAAAGAGCTAGGGTGGGAGCCGAAACGCTCCAAGATGGACCTGATGATTGCCGATGCATGGAGATGGCATCAGACCGGGCATTACGACAAGTAATCCACCCGCTCGACTTCTGGAAATGACGCGGGTGCTGGCTCTCGAGGGGCGCCGCCCGTCTGGCGTGGATCGTGTCTGTCTGGCCTATTTGAGGGCTGTCCTGGCGGATGGCGTACCCTGTTTCGGGTTGGTGCGAACTGGCCTTGGGTATGTGTTGCTGGATCAGCAAGGGATGCTGGCTTGCCTCGAGGCTATTGAGGGGCGACGGGCTTGGCCCGAACCAGATTGGATCTCCCGGTTACGGCACAGGGTAGGCAGTCCGCGACGCGTGCCGGATACGATAGCCCGGCAAGCGGCCATCGCACGGGCGCGGCCTGGCAAGCTGGGCCATATGCTGAGGCGGCATTTGCCTGAAGGCAGCGTATACTTGAATGTTGATCAAACGACGTTCACAACACGAGTGGCGCAGGCGGTGAAGAGCATCCCAGGGGGGCGGGTGACAGTGTTCATCCATGACACTATTCCACTGGATTATCCGCACTTTCAAACGCCTCAGTCAGTAGAAAAGCTCACAGCCATACTGAAGCGTTGCGCCAAATTTGCGGATTTGATCCTGACCAATTCGCAGGTATCAGCCAGTGATATTGCCCGCCATATGGCGCCCTTGGGCCCGGTGCCACCGGTTGAGGTGGCGCACCTTGGTGTGGAAGATGATTTTTTCGTAACTGAGAACAATGCCGGTGAAGCTAAAGTCCCTGCACCTTACTTTTTGTGCGTGGGCACAATCGAACCACGCAAAAACGTTCGCTTTCTGCTGAACCTTTGGGAAGGTATGGCAGCGAGTGTGCTTGGCGGCGAGACACCGCGTTTGGTGATTGCTGGTCGACGTGGTTGGGAGAGCGAAGAGGTACTGCTACATCTCGAATCATCGCCTTTGCGTGGTAAGTTTCTGTTCGAATTTAATGATTTAGACGATGAGGAACTGCGATCACTCATGTCAGGTGCAGCAGGTTTGTTGTTTCCGAGTCATGCGGAGGGGTTCGGATTGCCACCTGTGGAGGCCGCTGCAATGGGCGTGCCAGTGGTGGCGAATGACTTGCCTGTTTTGCGGGAAATTCTCGGCGATTATCCCATTTACGCAAGCGTTTCAGATGTTTATCTATGGGAAACAATCCTCCGCTCTCTCGCAGCTGCTGCGGAGACCGGAGCAGGGACAAACCAGCGTATTAGCCCGTCGACGTGGGGCGCGCATTTCAACTCGGTCTTAAGGGTCACGTGATACACCCTGTAGCTGGACCTTTGGAGCACATGGAAGGTTGGGACAGGAGTGAGCGCGCTGCAATCATATCGGCTTCGGATTCGACGCCGGCATCGTCTTGTGCGCGCCATTCGCAAGCGACGTGAGCTGCGCAGCATGTCCGACCGGACGGCGCAGATCAGATCTTCGGATTTGCTGGCGTTTTCGACCCTGCGCAACGAACATATTCGGCTGCCTTATTTTTTGGAGTACTATCGAAATAAAGGCATCAATCACTTCCTGATCGTGGACAACGACAGCGATGACGGTTCGCTGGAGTACCTGATGGAACAGCCGGATGTGTCGGTGTGGCACACCCGCAAAAGCTACAAGAAGTCCAAGTTCGGGGTGGATTGGCTCAACTGGTTGCAGTTCCGCTACGGGCACAATCATTGGTGTTTGGTGGTCGATCCGGATGAATTCTTCATTTATCCGTTCTGTGATACCCGCCCGATCCGGGCGTTGACCGATTGGCTGGACGCCAGTTCGATTAAGTCATTTAGCGCGATGCTGTTGGATATGTATCCACGCGGGCCAATTACGGAGCAACCCTATCAGGCCGGGCAAGATCCTATGGAGATTGCCTGTTGGTTTGATGCGGGAAACTACACGATGACCAAAAACCCGCAGTATGGAAATCTGTGGATTCAAGGCGGGCCCCGGTCGCGGGTGTTTTTCCCTGATGAGCCGGAGTTGGCGCCGGCGTTGAACAAAATCCCGCTGGTGAAATGGAACCGGCGGTATTGTTATGCCAGCTCGACGCATATGTTGCTGCCGCGTGGATTGAACCAAGTTTACGATGAGTGGGGCGGCGAAAAGGCCTCTGGCTTGTTGCTGCACGCAAAGTTCTTAGACACCTTCACAGCGAAAGCTGAGGAGGAGCTGGTGCGCAATCAGCATTACTCGGCAAGCGTGGAATACAAGGCCTATGCCGAACGGCTGCGCGATGCGCCGGAGCTGTGGTGCAAGTGGAGTGAGAAGTACATCAACTGGCGGCAGCTCGAGATTCTGGGCCTCATGTCCAAAGGGAACTGGGCATGAGCGTTGGTATTCTCATGTTGGTGCACACTGCCTTTGGTCGGGCGGAGCAGGTGGCGCGGCATTGGACCAAATACGGTTGCCCGGTGGTGATCCATGTGGATTCCTCTGTGAAGCCGAAGCTCTACAAGAAGTTTGTGAAAGCGCTGGACGATGTGCCTGACGTGCGGTTTTGCAAACGGCACAAATGCGAGTGGGGCGACTGGGGGCTTGTTGCAGCAAGCCAGTCCGCTGGGGAAACCATGCTGGCGGAGTTTCCGGATGTGCGCCACATCTACTTGTCATCTGGGTCCTGTTTGCCACTGCGCCCGGTGCAGGAGCTAAAGGACTATCTGAAGGCGCGGCCGCGCACTGATTTTATTGAAAGTGCCACGACCGCCGATGTGCCCTGGACCGTTGGCGGGTTGGATGCGGAGCGCTTTACGTTGCACTTCCCGTTTTCCTGGAAGAAGCACCGGTTCTTGTTCGACAAATGGGTCGATATTCAGCGATTTTTGCGGGTGAAGCGGAAGATCCCAAATGGGGTGGTGCCGCATATGGGCAGCCAGTGGTGGTGCTTAACGCGACAAACGTTGTCAGCCATTTTGCAGGACCCGGATCGGGAGACGTTTGACCGCTATTTCAAACGGGTATGGATCCCGGATGAGAGTTACTTTCAGACTTTGGTCCGACTCTACTCCAGCAATATTGAAAGCCGGTCCCTGACGCTGTCCAAGTTCGATTTCCAGGGCAAGCCACACATATTCTACGACGACCACCTGCAGCTATTGCGGCGGTCCGATTGCTTTGTGGCGCGGAAAATCTGGCCGCATGCCAACCGGTTGTATGACGGTTTTTTGCGCAGCCCAGAGGGCGCGATCAAGATGAGTGAGCCCAATCCGGCCAAGATCGACCGTATCTTTGCAAAAGCGGTGGAGCGGCGTACCAAGGGGCGCACCGGGTTGTATATGCAAAGTCGCTATCCCAACGAAGGCTGGGAGAACGGCATGACCTTTGGGCGTTATTCCATTTTCCAAGGCTTCACGGAGCTTTTTGAGGATTTCGAGCCGTGGCTGGCACGGGCCACAGGCAGCCGCGTGCATGGGCACCTTTTTGCGCCGGAGCGGGCGGAATTTGAGGGCGGCCAGCGGGTGATTAACGGCGCGCTGAGCGATGCGCCCAAAAACCGCGACTACAACTCTATTGCCTTCCTGACCAACTTGATTTGGAACACGCGTGGCGAGCGGCAGTGCTTTCAAACCGGCCCGCGAGATGAAGGGGCGCCAGTTTGGTTTTTTGCCAAAGACCCCAATGCGCAGGTGTCTGTGATCAGCGGCGCTTGGGCGATCCCGCTTTTCAAATCCAACTTGAACTTTGCCGATATTCGCAAAGAGGCCGCGCGATTGCAGAAGTTGGAGAATGACCAGTTGTTTGCACTGCGCAGTCCCTATGCGAAGGCGCGGGTGCGCATTTGGACGCTTGCGGAGTTTATCGAGGCGCCAATGGAGCCCTTGCAGACCATCATTGATGAGATAGGTCCGGAAAAGGCGCGGCGGCTGTCGGAGGCGCCTCGCATGACAGATCTGACCGGTTTTGGGCAATTCTTGCAGAACCTGAAAAACCAAGGAATGCACCCTTACCTGATGGGAGATTTCCCGGTATCTCAGGAAGAAACGGATCAGATAAAACCACCGCGCAAACCGTATTTGGTGCAATAGGGGCTGATGAGCAGAGCTTTTGATTACTTTGTGGTCTTTGCGGAGATGCGGACCGGATCCAATTTCCTGGAAGCCAATATCAATGGGTTTGAAGGGTTGCAGTGCCTCGGCGAGGCGTTCAATCCGCATTTCATCGGCTATCCCAACAAAGACGACTGTTTGGGGGTAACGTTAGAGGAGCGAGTGGCAGACCCGCATGCCCTGATTGACAAGGTCAAAGACAACGAGGTCCTGTCTGGGTTTCGGTATTTCCATGATCACGAACCAAGGGTTCTGAATACGATCCTAAACGATCCGCGCTGCGCCAAAATTGTGCTGACCCGCAATCCACTCGACAGTTATGTCAGTTGGAAGATTGCGCAAGAAACCGGTCAGTGGAAACTGACCGATGTGCGTCGGCGCCGTGAGAGCAAAGTAAAGTTTGACGGTCCTGAATTCCGGCGCCATGTCGAAGAGCTACAAGATTTCCAGGTGACCTTGATGCGGGCGCTGCAGGTGAGCGGGCAGACAGCGTTTTACGTGGCCTATGAGGATCTGCAGGACATTCAGGTGATGAATGGTCTGGCGCGCTTTTTGGGGCTTGATGAGGACCTTCCGGAGCTGAACCAGAAGCTGAAGCGGCAGAACCCAAGCCCATTGTCGGAGAAAGTGTCCAATTTTGGCGAGGTGACCCTGGCCTTGGCGGACCTAGACCGGTTTAACCTGAACAGGACGCCCAATTTTGAGCCCCGTCGCGGGGCGGCTGTCCCAAGCTATGTGGCCTGTGCGGTGGCACCGCTGTTGTATCTGCCAATGCGGTCTGGTCCGCAGGAGGCCGTCACCCAGTGGATGGCCCAGATGGATCGTGTGGAGCCTGATGGTTTGATCCAGAGCTTCAGTCAAAAAAGTCTGAGGCAATGGAAAAAGGCGCATAAAGGACACCGGAGCTTTACCGTGATCCGCCATCCTGTGGCACGCGTGCATGCGGCGTTCTGTGAGTGCATTCTGGCTGCCGAGCAGGGTGTCTACAAGAAGATCCGCAACACGTTGCGGCGTGTCTATAAGATGCCGTTGCCGAAGGACCCGCCGGATGCGGATTACACGGCGGAGGCGCATAAGGCGGGCTTCATCGCATTTCTGGGATTTGTGAAGGCGAATCTGGCCGGACAAACCGGGCTGCGACAAGACGCACATTGGGTGAGCCAGATCACGGCGATGCAGGGATTCGCGGATTTGGCGCTGCCTGACATGATCGTGCGTGAAGATGAGATGATGAGCTATTTGCCGGCCTTGGCGATGCAGGTTGGACGCATGGATGCGCCTGATCCCCAAGAGGTTGATCCCGGTCATCCCGTGGCACTGGAGGAGATTTACGATCAGGAGATCGAGAAACTCTGTCAGGAGATTTACAAGCGCGACTACATCGCGTTTGGCTTTGAGGCGTGGACATAAAAATCGCGCCGTCAGCAGGGCTGCGGCGCGATCCCTAAAAACTTCAGACACCGTGTTTAGGCAGCCTGGACTTTGTCGCTTTCGGTCAAAATCGTGAACAGCGTGCTTGCCGTCGGGTTGGCACGCAGTTTGGCGCAGATCGATGTTTCACGCAGGCGGCGTGACACTTTGGCCAAGGCTTTCAGGTGCTCGACACCCGCGTCTTCCGGTGCAAAAAGCGCAAAGGCGATGTCAATCGGTTGCCGGTCTACCGCGTTGAAATCAACAGGTTTCTCCAACAGAATGAAGGCACCGACCACATTGTCGAGACCATCAAACCGGGCGTGCGGCAAAGCCACCCCGTGGCCCACGCCTGTGGGTCCAAGGGTTTCGCGTTCAATCAAGGCTTCGACAACTGCAGGCGCATTGAGCCCATAGGCGGATTCCGCCAGGTCGCCAAATTCTTGCAACAAACGCTTTTTGCTTGAGGCGGCTGTGACAACACGTACCGCCTCAGGCTTGAGGATCGTAGAAAGGTCCATAGGGCCTGTATCTCCGGAGCGCGCTTTTATGCGCTTACTCACTTATGCTTGCGGATCAATCCAGCCGATATTGCCGTCCTCACGGCGATAGACCACGTTCAATCCGTCTTTACCTTCGTTCTTGAAGACAAGCACCGGGGACCCTGCAAGTTCCATCTGCATCACGGCTTCGCCAACGCTCAGGGATGGGATCTTGGTCTCCATCTCGGCAACGATGACGGGCTGCAGGGTGTCGGGCTCGGCCTCATATTCTTCAGCTTCAGGCGCGAGGATATACGAGGAAGCGCCGAAAAGTTCAACCGGGTCCTGACGTTCCTTATGGTGATCCTTCAGTCGGCGCTTATACCGACGCAGTTGTTTGTCCATTTTTTCCGCACAACTGTCAAAAGCGGCGTAGATTTCAGTTTCATGTGCTTTGGCCTGTGCGGTCAGTCCAGTGGACAGATGCACAGTGGCTTCGCAGACATATTCGTGCGCGTGTTTGGAGAACGTAACAGTCGCATCGGTGGGTCGGCCCGCGTATTTGTCGAGCACGCTGCCAAGTTCAGTTTTTACGTGAGTTTGCAGAGCATCACCAACGTCGATGTGTTTTCCGGTAATCTGATAGCGCATCCTGTCTCCTTTTCGATGACATGTCGGACCACGGGCTTGAGATGCCCGTTATCAGTTAGGTCCGAATGCTGGAAATCGACATTGCCAACCCTTGCGGAAGACCGGGCCTTGTTGCGAAGGCCGCCACGGTCACAGCGGTGGGTCGATCAAATGTCATGAGACCATTTGAGTAGGCAGACGGTTAAGAGTCAATGATCGAGCGCAAGAATGTGCGCTTTTCCGCGCAGGTCAGGAGATACGGAAGTTTTCGCCAAGGTAGACGCGGCGCACGTTTTCGTTCTCGACCACTTCGTCCGGGGTACCGGACATGAGCACTTTGCCGTCGTGCAGGATGTAAGCTCGGTCTACGATTTCCAAAGTCTCACGGACGTTGTGGTCCGTGATCAGCACGCCAATGCCGCGTTTTTTCAAGTCCGCCACCAGATGGCGGATGTCACCCACAGAGATCGGGTCCACACCTGCAAAAGGTTCATCCAGCAGCAGGTATTTGGGGTCTGCTGCCAAACAGCGCGCGATTTCCACGCGCCGGCGTTCGCCACCGGAGAGTGCCAGCGCAGGCGCGCGGCGCAGGTGCTCGATAGAGAATTCGCTCAGCAGTTCCTCCAGACGCTCACGGCGCTTGTGCCGGTCCTTATGGGTGATGTCGAGGATGGCGGTTATGTTGTCTTCGACCGACAGGCCACGGAAGATCGACATTTCTTGGGGTAGATAGCCGATGCCCAATTTGGCGCGGCGGTACATGGGTAGAGTGGTGACATCACGACCATCAATGGACACGCGGCCGCCTTCGGGCACCAGAAGGCCTGCAACGGCATAAAACGTGGTGGTTTTGCCAGAGCCATTCGGGCCCAGCAAAGCGACCACTTCACCGCGTTGCAGCTCCATGGAGAAATCACGGATCACCACGCGCTTTCGATAGGCTTTTCGCAGGCTTTGCACCTGCAGTCCGGAGCTGCCTTTGGTAACGGAGAGATCAGGTTTGGCCATGATTACTGGGACTTCAGAACTGTTTTGACGTTGCCGGTCATTTGCGCGGTGTTGGCAGCCAAATTGAGGCGCATTTGATCTGCGGTGATGGTGGTTGTGTCCTGCACAACCGTCACGTTGCCAGTCATGACAACAGTTCCATCGTCGATGTTATAGGTCGCCTCGTTTGCCTCTGCGGCGTCCGGCCCTTGCACAAGCAAGACATTGCCTTCCGCTACCAGTCGAGCGATGGCTTTGGTTTCTTGATTGTAGTGGACGTTCACTTTGTCGGCGGTCATGCGCATTTCGCCTTGAGACACATCGACCTTGCCCTCAAACACAGCGCTGCCGTCAGATTGATTGACCGAGAGCGACTCTGCGGTGACTTCAACAGGAAGGCCGGTGTCTTGTTGCATTTGACCAAAACCAACCTGAAACCCCTGTGCCATTCCCGACATTGGCGCCAACGCCATTAGGGAAACTGCCAACGCACGGAATAAATACACAGAGACACCTCGTTCTATTTTGGGGGCGTGTATACCAGTCGCACACCTTTTGTGAAAAACAAATATATTTCATTGTTTTCCCCAGAAGGGCGCAGGGCCATACGGCCAGCTTCGAGCCGACCGATGGCGCTCTCTGCGGTGACGTCACTGACGGTTTCCGCACGCGCATCTTCCAACCCAAAGATCATGTTTTCAGTGACAATCGTGTACCCTGCGGAGGTTACAATTTCGACGCCACCGTTCAGTTCGACTTCTTGAAAGTTGCCATCCATTTCGCCCGCATCCGCCCGAACGGTGATTTCCGTTCCTGCTTCCGAGGTGATCAGCGCACCGACCTGTTCCGCGATGATGCGGGAGGAGTCTTCGATATCGGGGTGAGCGGTGGCAGAGGTGAGGGTGATTTTGTGGCCGTCATCGGTTTGACCGGTAATATAGGGCGCTGTGATTTGCCGATCACGTAGGCGCTTTTCCAGTTCCACATCCGCAAAGGGTATGGCGCTTTCCAGATCCACTTCGTGTGAGATCAAGAAGAGCGTGGATAGGATACCAAGGGCTGTCAGCGGCAGAAGCACTTTCAGCCAGGCAACCAAATTGGAATATGTCAGGCGGCGCACCACCGGTTTACCCAAGCCCGGCGCGCAGGCAGTCGTGGATATGGAGCAGGCCTTCTGGCGTGCCAGTGCCATTTGGGTCGACCACAAAGAGGCAGGTGATCTTGCGCTGGTTCATGATGGCGACAGCCTCTTCGGCCAAAGCGCCGGGCGCAATGGTTTGCGGGGCGGCGGTCATGACTTCGGTTGCGGTGCGATCCAGCAGGCCATCCATGTGACGACGCAAGTCACCATCCGTGACAATTCCAAGTAGCGCGCCTGTGGCGTCCGTTACGCCCACAACCCCGAACCCCTTTTGACTGATTTCCAGTAACGCGTCGCTCATCGGGGTTTGGGCGTCGATCAACGGCAGAGCGCCGCCAACATGCATGAGGTCACGCACGCGGGAGAGTTGTGCCCCCAGTTTGCCACCGGGATGGAACTCGCGGAAGTTCTCAGGGGTGAACTTTCGGTGCTCCATAAGCGCCACGGCAAGCGCATCGCCGAGCGCGAGGGTCATTGTGGTGGTTGTGGTCGGGACCACGCCAGTGCCGCAGGCTTCCTCGGCTTTCGGCAGGATCAGGCCAACGTCGCTTTGTTTGATCAACGTGCTGTCTGCGCGACTGGCAACACCGATGAGGGGAATGTTAAAGCGGCGTGTATAGGCCACAAGGTCTGCCAGCTCTGGGGTTTCGCCGGAGTTGGAGAGCACAAGCGCAACATCGCCTTGGGCCATCATGCCAAGATCGCCATGACTGGCTTCAGCCGGATGTACAAAATGCGCAGGCGTGCCAGTGGAGGCAAATGTGGCGGCGATTTTGCGGGCGATGTGGCCGGATTTACCCATGCCAGAGATGATTACCCGGCCTTTGGCAGAAAGCAAAAGCGCCACGGCCTCGCCGAACTCAGCCCCCAAGCTGTCGCCAAGGGCGGATAGCGCGGCAGTCTCGATCGAAATCACCCGGCGCGCGGTTTCCAAAAAGGTCTGTTTGTCGGCATCGGTCATTGGGTGGCTCCGTTAGTGCGCAAAGATGTCCTGTTCTGGCCAGCCAGCCAGATCCAGCTTGGCGCGGGTCGGCAGGAAGTCGAAACAGGCTTGCGCCACTTCGGTGCGGTCTTCGCGGGCAAGGCGTTCGTTCAACTTTTCGCGCAGGCCATGCAGGTACAATACGTCGGAGGCGGCGTAATCAAGTTGCGCATCGGTCAATGTTTCTGCGCCCCAGTCACTCATTTGCTGTTGCTTGGAGACGTCGACGCTCAGCAGTTCCTGAAGCAGGTTTTTTAGGCCATGGCGGTCAGTGTAGGTGCGCACCAGCTTGGAGGCAATTTTGGTGCAGTAGACTGGCGCAGTGAGGGCGCCAAAAGCGTGATACATGGCGGCGATGTCAAAGCGACCAAAGTGGAAGAGCTTTAGCACATTTGGATCTTCGAGCATCTTGCAAAGGTTTGGCGCTTCGGTCTGACCTTTGGCGACTTGCACAAGGTGGGCGTTGCCGTCACCGCTGGACATTTGGATCACGCAGAGGCGGTCCCGGTGAGGGTTGAGCCCCATGGTCTCACAATCAATCGCCACAACCGGGCCAAGGTCCAGGTCATCGGGTAGGTCGTTTTGGTAAAGGAAGTTTGCCATGTGTGCCTCAATGTCTCTGATGACAAGCACTTACGGCTTTGTGCTGAGTGTTTCAATGTTTCGCGCGGGATTGTTGATATTCCGGCATCTGGTTGCTCAGGAAGGACGGCTTTACGGCGCGGGCGCGACATCCTAAGTATCGCCAATGGATAATTCAGCCCGCCAAACCGTAAGTGATGCACTGCGCAGAGAACTTGAGACTCTGGCTGGCCAGGACGGCCCGCGTGTTCAGCGGGTTGAGGTCGAAGGACGGGTGTTCTGGATCAAGCGGGTGGAGCAGTTGGGGCTGCGGTATCGCTTGCAGAAGGGGGACCCGCGCAAGGCATTTGAGCGCGAGCGGCTTGCCTATCATGAGATGAATGCCGCGCAGGCTCCGGTGCCGCAGTTGATTGCGGAGGGGCCAGATTTTCTGGTGTTACCGGATTGCGGTGTAAATCTGCGCTATTTGTTGGTCGACGAAGAAGATGTTGCGCACCGACAAAAGATGTTGGTGGATGCCAGTGTGATGTTGGCTGAGTTTCACAAGCTTGGCTTTGCTCATGGGCGGCCCAGTCCAAAGGATATGTGTCAGGTTGATGGGCGCATGCTGCTGTTGGATTTTGAGCGCTACAAACATGCCAATAACACGCCGGTTGGGCAGGCGCGGGACTTGGTGGTGTTTGCGTTCAACGTGGCGGCGCATTCACCGCAGATGCGGGGCAGCTTGCGTGAGGCCATGGCGGCCTATCGGGATAACGCGGACGCAGCGATCTGGCCTTTGGCGCAGCGTTGGTGCCGATGGTTGCGGTGGACCGCATGGGTGACCAAGCCGTTGCAGAATCGGCCGGAGGGACGGGCCCTGGAGTTCAAAGCGATTCCGGTGGTGATGGATTTGTTTCTTTCCCAAGACAAACCGCTGGCCTGAGATGTGGCTTAGGTTTGCGGGGTGATCGCGATCAGGTGGTTGTCCCACTGCAGGGTGTGCTGCGCCGTATCACTTTGTAGGGTGCCGATTATGCCTGTGCCGGTGGTGAAGAGAAACCCGTCTGATGTTGGGCCAATGCCACAGACATCTTTTGCAGAAAGGGCAGCGCTATGTTGGCCGGTCTCGGTGTCAAAGGTATGCAGGACATTGCCGCGCGGCGAGGTGATGGCAACGAGGCGACCGTCGTTTGAGAGGGCCACGCTGCCGGCGTAGCCTTGCATTTGCTGTTGCGCTTTTGGTGGCGCGGTGAGGAGTTTCGCTTCGGTGCCGCGTTGGTGCAGGCCAAGCAGGGGCTGACTGTCGGATTTTCTGCCCTGCCATTGCATGGCGAAGGCCAACAAACCATCCGCGCGGACCGCGAGGTGGCGGATGGAGTTTTTGTGTAGCGCGGCGGGCAGCGAGATATTTTCAAGCAGTGCGCCTGTGGTACTCAAATAGGTGAGATTTGGCGCCATCACCGGGATGTTGAGCTTGCTGCGGCCCATGTCGGGGTGGGTCTCGATGCCGCCGTTGGCAACGACCAGAGTTTCCCCGTCGGGCATGCGTTTGAGGTCATGCGGGCCAACGCCACCGGAGGAAAACTCGCCAATGCGAGTGTAGTTTTGGTGCACATCCCAAAGGCCGATGACGCCTTCGCCTGCTTCATAGTCATTCTCGGACGTGAAGAGTGTTTTGCCGTCTGCAGAGAAAGCGCCGTGGCCATAGAAGTGACGGCTTTCCGGGGCGGTGAGAGTTTTGAGGATCGCGCCGTCACGACAATCCATGACCAGGGCAAAAGTGCCCGGGCGGCGGGCGAAGGCAACGGCCTCGGCCCGTTCGGGATGGGCGGCGGCGGCGTGGCCGCGGGCGGGCAAAGGGATGGTGAAGGTGATGTCGCCGGTCGTGGTGAGACCTGCGAGCAGATAGGTGCCGTCCGGGGCGCGGGCGGCGGAGAGATAGTCCGGCGTGCCCACGCTGCTCCACCCCGCGCTTGGCAGGAGGCTGGTGGCGGCAAGGCCCGCAAGAATGCGGCGGCGGGTGACCATCAGTCGCCGTCCAAGGCGTTGAAACCTGCGGTGACGTCCAGCGCAGGGCCCAGTTCTTGCAAAACAATGTTGCGGATGTTGCCGATGTATTGCTGCAGAATTTCGACACGCAGACGGCCTTGGATGTCGGAAACACCGGCAAAGGCTGGGTCCGTCTCAAGCTCGCTGGCTTGGCCAAGCGCCAGCGAAAAGGCCGCGGTGAGGTTTTGGGCGGGCGTCGGGGTTTGCGCTGCGAGCAGGGTGGCGAGTTGTTCCAAGGCGTTCAGAGACACGGTGATGTTTTGCAGGCTGCGTTCCGAGCGGCGGGCTTCGGCACGCAGGGGGCGGGGTTTGTCGAAGGTGCCAAGTGGGCGGCCTAGGCGGGCGTCTGCGTTGAACTGCAGGCCGGTGTCCAGCGCTTTGAAGAGTTCGGCCACAGCGGCGAGCTCGGTAGTGTAGGGGCCGTTTTCCGACGGGGTGCGCATGAGGTCGTCGTAACCGTTTTGCCAATCCGCCAGGATGGCAGTGGCGTTGCGGTCGATGTCATTGGTGACGGCCTGGATCAGCGTGCAGCGGTAGGCGGCGCTGCCCAAGGTTTGGATGCGGTCGTCAAAGAGTAGGAACTCCAGCGCGAAGAAGCCATGCGCAGCGATGGAGACCTCAGAGAAGGCGTCGGCATCCAATGCGGCGGCGTCTTCGGTGGTGATCAGCTTGGCGAGCGCCTTGGGGGTGAAGCCTTTGGTGTCGGGCCAGAAGGCGAGAGAAAAGGCGCGTTCGTCTTCCTCGGTGGGACCAAAGCGCAGGTGGCTGACCGCCATCCAGGCGTCAAAACCTTGATGGTAGGCGGCGTGCAGGGCGGGGGACTGGCTCGCGCAGTCTTGCGCGGCGGTGTTTTTCAGCGTGCCAGTGGCCTCAGTCAGGGCGGTGAACCCGGGCAGGATATGCTGGTCAATGGCGGTGTCCACCAGCGCGGCGGAGTCCAGCGCCCAAGCGGGTTGGGACAACAGAAGCGAAGCGGTCAGGGCAAGCAGGCGCATAGTCAAAAGCTTTCGATAAATCGGAGGAGAGCGGCGCGGTCGGCAGGCGGCATGGCGACCACGGTGTCACGGGCAGATTGCGCTTCGCCACCGTGCCAGAGGATGGCCTCGAGGATGTTGCGGGCACGACCGTCGTGCAGGAGTTGCGTGTGGCCGGAGACTTGGCCTGTGAGGCCGATGCCCCAGAGCGGCGGTGTGCGCCATTCTTGGCCTGTAGCGCGGCCTTCTGGGCGGTTGTCGGCCAACTCTGGCCCCATATCGTGCAGCAACATGTCGGTGTAGGGCCAGATCAGTTGGAAGCTTTGAGCAGGTTGGTCTGCGAGTCTGTGGGTTACAAAAGACGGGGTGTGGCAGGACGCGCAGCCGGTGGTGTGGAACACTTCTTTGCCGCGTAGCACCTCGGGATCATCTACGTCGCGGCGGGCGGGCACAGCGAGGTTGGCGCTGTAGAAGGTCACAAGGTCGAGGCCAACTTCGTCAACTTCAAAGACGCGCACATCGCCGTCGCCATGGGGGCTGTTGATACAGTCGGCCTGTGCGGTTGTGCAGTCGCCGTGGCCTGCTTCGAACAGCGGCGTGGAGATGCCGATGTCAGCGGCAAAGGCGGCGGCGGATTGCTGGCGCAGGGTGGGTGCGCCCGCCTTGAGGCCAAAGCGGCCCAGCATCGGGCGTTGGTATTCGGCTGACCAGGTGATGTTGGGGCGGCCCGAGATGCCATCACCATCTGCGTCGTCGGGATCAGCGTTTGCGAGTATGTCGTCGGCGGGGATGGCGTCCAGCAAGCCAAGGCCAATCATCTGCGGGGCCACACGCGGGCTGAGCATCACATCCGGGTGCAGAGGGCCGTAGCCAAGGTCTTGCAGCGCATACGATGGACGGCGCAGGCTGGCGCTCTCGCCGCCGGACAGTTCGACCTCGAATTCTTCGAAGGAGACTTCGATGCGGGCTTCGGCGGGGTGCCCGGGCAGGCTGAAATCCTGAATTTGCGATCCGTAGGTTGGCTCTGGCCGTGTGGCGAGAAAGTCTTCGATCTCGTAAATCTGGTCGGCCTGTTGGCCGGGAATGGCCAGTTTGATCGCCAGTGACAGCGCGTCATCATCTGGCCCTTCAGGGGCGTGACCACGTCCGGATTTTTGATGGCAGCCCAGACAATTGCGCGCGTTGTAGAGTGGCCCAAGTCCGTCAGAGGCCAGTGTGGAACTGGGCGCGGAGACCCAAAGCTTGTCAAACATCGCTTCGCCCAAACGGAAAGTCAGGCCATCTTCCTTGCTGAGATTGGCGGAGGGCTGTTTGAAGGCAAAGGCGTCATTGCGCACCGGCACGGTGGCGGCACCGCCGGGGCGGGATTCAAATTGTTGTGGTTTGGAGAAATCGGTGGGCGCGGCGGTGACGCCTTGGACGCGTTTGGTCTCGGCGTCGGTGCGGGGCACCAGATTGAGATGACGGTCATCGAGAGCTTGCGCCGAGGTGGCGGCGAGGAATGCGCAGAAGACCGTGGCTGAAGAAGTTCGCATGGCTGGCCTTGGAATAGAAAAAGGGGCAGCGGGATAGCCGCCCCTTTGAAGTCTTTCGGGACTGTGACCGTATTATTGGAACACGGCATCTGGGTTGTCGAGGCTGTCGGAGCCTTCAAACGCCAGCTGGTCCAGGCCCAGTGCTTTTACGGCTGCTTCGATAGATTTGGTCTGGTCCACCAGACCGTCCACGCCGCCCATGACCAGCGCTTCGCCAGCTGCGTTGCCGCGTTCCAGCATCTGGTCGTAGGAGAAGCCTGCTTCGGAGGCGGTTTTGATGCGGCCGAGGGACATCATGGTGGTGGAGAGCTTGCCTTTCAGTTCTGCATCTAGATCCGCGTTCACTTCTGCCACGAGGTCAGACACGGATGGGCCGGATACAAGGGAACCGTCCACACGCACGTATTCGCCAAGGTAGACGTTCTGGATGCCCAGACCGTCGTAGTAGTGGCTGTTGTGGGTGTTGTCGGAGAAGCAATCATGCTCTTCTTCCGGATCGTTCAGCAGCAGGCCAAGTCGCATACGTTCACCAGCTTGCTCACCGTAAGACAGGGAGCCCATGCCGGTCAGGATGGCGACGAGGCCAGCGTCTGCGTCAGCAGTGACGGTTGCGCGAGCGTCGCCGTCTGTGGACCACTGTGCAGCCATGAATTCCAGATCGGAGACCAGCAGGCCGGTTGCGGCTTTCAAGTAGGCGCCACGGCGGTCACAGTTGTCGCCGGTGCAGGCGTCGCCCGCTGCGAAGTCGGTCCAAGGGCGGTCACCCGCGCCGTGGTTGTGGCCGTTCATGTCCTGGCCCCAGAGCAGGAACTCGATGGCGTGGTAGCCGGTGGCCACGTTGGCCTCAACGCCGTCTGCTTCGTGCAGGCTTTCCAGCAGGGCTGGGGTGATTTCTGCGGCGTCAATGGTTTCGCCGGAGATTTCAAAAGACGCGTTGGCGATCACGTTTAGCGCGGCCAGCGGGTTTTCGTCAGAGGGGCCACCGTAGGCGGCGTCTACATAGTCGATCAGGCCTTCGTCCAGCGGCCAGGCATTCACTTTGCCTTCCCAGTCATCCACAGCGGCGTTGCCAAAGCGGTAAACTTCGGTCTGCTGGTACGGCACGCGGGCGGCGAGCCATGCGCCCTGCGCGTTGTGCAGCGCTTCGGCGGATGGGTTTTCGATCAGCGCGTTCACGGCCGCTTGCAGTGTTTTGGCGGTGATCAGGCTGTCTTCGTATTTCGCGGCAGCAATGTCGGCGTAGTTGGCAACAACATCGGCTTTGTTGGCGGCAAATGCAGGCGCGGTCAGTGCGATCACAGCCGCGGAAGTAGTCAAAAAGTGACGTGTCATGGAATCCAATCCCTAATAGCGAATTTGGCACATAACTGACTAGTTTTGTCGACTACGTCAATCCTGATTATTTTACTTTGTTTAATCTGCCGTGACTTTAGTCTTCAAGTAGGTGCTCGTAGCGCGCGTCCGTCAGGGTTTTGAGGAAGGCAACAATGGCGTCTACGCGCCGGTCGTCCAGCGCTGGCCCGTGGGTGAGGTCTTCAACAGCCAGTGTTGCTGGCACGGCGGGCATTCGGAAGGTTTCGCCAGTTTCCGGGTTGGTGCGGCGTTTCACATCGGTGGTGTTGAATTGATTGTAAAACAGCACCACGGTGCGCAGGTCTTCAAACACGCCGTTGTGCATATAGGGACCAGTGACGGCGACATTGCGTAGAGTTGGCGTTTTGAATTTGCCGCGCAGGGTCGGGTTGTCGTCCATGTCCGGATGCGCGGCGAGACCAGCATCCACGGTGCCACGAGGCACGCCGTTCATCTCCCGCAGGGCCAGGTTCTCTGGCACGCCGATGTTGTGGTATTCGTAGTTGGTGAAGGTCTCCTGCGGGTCCAATTGACTTTGTCCAAGCTGGTGGCAGAGGTTGCAATTGGTAAATTGCTCGGAGAAAAACAGCACGCGGCCAAGGTCTTCTTCGCGGGTCAATTCGACCTCTCCACGTAGGAAACGGTCGTATTTGCTGTCAAATGGCGCAAAGATCTCGGTGCTTTCGAAGGCGGCGATCGCGTTGGTCATGGCGGTGTAGCCGGTTTGCGGGTCGCCCAACACACCCTCCTCAAACAACGCCGAAAAGGCTTGGGTGTAGACCGGATCTTCCAGAAGGCGCGCGATCACCGCCGCCTCGTCCACCATCCCCATCTCGATAGGATTGAGCGGCGGGCCGCCTGCCTGATCTTCCAAACGGTTGGCGCGGCCATCCCAGAACTGGCCGCCTGCCCAAATGCCATCTGCGTTTTTGTGAAACTCCGGTGTGAAGGCGGCGTAGGCGGCGCTGGGGGCGTTTCGATCCCCCAAAGACTCGCCGTCGTCGCCAATAGAGGCCATGCCGCGCGGATCGGCAAAGCCGTGTTCCGGATCGTGGCAGGAGGCGCAGGATTGCGTGCGGTTGGCGGAGAGGTTCACATCAAAGAACAGACGTTCTCCGAGGGCTTCGAGGGTGGTGGGGACGTCTTCCGCCAAAGTAGGCGAGGAGGCGAGCACACATGCAATGGCGAGAGAGCGATACATTTGAGTGTCTCATTTCTGACTTCTTTTGTCAGTTTTGCGCCTGTTTCTGGAAATGGTCAACGGACACTCTTGTCGCAGGGGCTAGTTTGCACCCATTTCCCGACGATCGGCATGGCGGCGCACGGCGCCCGGCGGAATGCCAAACACGCGTTTGAACGCCCGATGAAAAGTCGGTTCGGAGGAGTATCCCAGTTCGGCTGCAATGGCGCTGATGGGCTGTGTGGTGCGCAACAGCTGGTCCCGCGCCAGATGCATGCGCCACATAGTGAGATAGCGTTTCACGGACATATCAATTAGGTTCGCGAACTTTGCCGAGAACGCAGAACGGGACATGCTTGCCACCTGAGCCAGAGAGTGCAAGCTCCAGTCTTTGTCAGGGCATTGATGAATTTGCACCAGTGCCCGGCCAATCTGCGGATCCCGTACAGCACGAACCCAGCCGCTTTCCACGCCGCCGCGCGTGTTGAGCCAAGTGCGGATGGCTTCGATCACCAACACATCTGCAAGCCGCGTGATCACCATTTCTCCGCCCGGGCGCTGCTCTTGCGCTTCATCTGCGATGAATTGCATTGTCCCTTGCAGCCAAGCCGTGCTGCTTTGAGACCAACGGCTGATGTGCAGTTGATCCGGCAGCAGCGCCATCAAGATACTGCTCGCGGCATGATCCGGCCGCATCACACCATACATGAGTTGCGCTGTTTCGCCGCCGCCACCAAAGGACAGAGTTTCGTACACCTCAGACACAGGCTCAACGGGCAGCTGATCAAGAGGGGTTGCTGTACAATTTGGGTTGCTGAGCACTTCATGCGCCTTGCCAGCGGTCAAAAGTAGAAAATCGCCCTGCGCTAACGCCATATCCGGCGCACCGCTTTGGCGCAGATAGCACCGGCCTCGTGTCACTACCAGAAATGTCATGACGTCTGGCATGGCGGGTACGGCAATGCCCCAAGGCGCTGTAAGCCGTGATTGGCAATAAAATGTTCCCGTCAATTTCAGCAGATGAAAGATTTCGCCAAAAGCATCGCGTTTCACCGTTTGCGATTGGGCGGGATCAAAAGGAATTGGGGAGCGTGTGTTCATGACAACTAAGACAACACCTAAATCAGCTTTCGTCTAGATATTCTGGACGAAAAGCTAATAGTTCAGCAAAAAGGGGCATTAATCGTCGATATTTGGCGTTCTAGATCTGGCTTTTTAGTCAAGAAAGGAACACCCAATGACTTCTCTCTTTACCAAAACCGTCCTTCTATTAAGCGCAGTTGTCGCCCTCGCCATCGGCGGGTTGCTGCTGTTCTTCCCGGATGTGTTGCACCACTCCGTCGGCATTGCCGAAGTGTCTGACATCAACCTGCGCAGCGAGTTGCGCGCTCCGTCCCTTGTTCTTTTGGCTGTCGGAGCCCTGTCCCTCTGGGCCATCTGGAATTCCAGTTGGACAATGGCCGCATTATCGGCTGCGGCAGTAATCTACTTTGGATACGGCGGCGCTCGCATGGTAGGTATGTTGCTGGACGGCCTGCCCAATGCCGCTTTGATTCAAAGCACCGTGATCGAATTGGTGTTGGGAGCCCTTTGTGTATTGGCACTAAGGCTGCAGGGTGAAACCGCAACCCAAGCGGCGTGAATATCCCAACCGCACGCAAAAAAAGGGCCGTTCCCCTTCGGGCGGCCCTTTTTGATGTGGTCAACCAACCGATCAGCGGTCGCGGAACTGCGCTTCGCGCTTTTCCATGAAGGCTGCCATGCCTTCTTTCTGATCTTCGGTCGCAAACAGAGAGTGGAAAGCGCGGCGCTCAAACAGCAGGCCTTCGCGCAGGGAGCTTTCAAAGCTGCGGTTCACGGCCTCTTTCGCGGTGCGCGCGGCGATCAGAGATTTCTCTGCGATCTTATGTGCGGCACCCATGGATTCTTCCATCAGCTTTTTGGCTGGCACAACGCGTGACACCAAGCCGGAGCGTTCTGCTTCTTCCGCATCCATAAAGCGGCCGGTAAGGTTCATGTCCATAGATTTGGACTTGCCTACAGCGCGGGTTAGGCGCTGGCTGCCGCCGATACCAGCGATCACGCCGAGATTTATCTCTGGTTGGCCAAATTTCGCGGTCTCAGACGCAATGATGAAGTCACAGGCCATGGCGAGTTCGCAGCCGCCGCCCAAGGCATAGCCTGAGACAGCCGCGATAACGGGCTTGCGGATGTCTTGGATACGGTCGCCAAACTCAGCAAATAGGTTGGAGAGGTTCACGTCTGCAAAGCTCATCGAGGACATCTCTTTGATGTCCGCGCCTGCAGCGAAGGCTTTCTCAGAGCCGGTGATCACGATGCAGCGCACTTTGTCGTTGGCATCCGCACTTTCCAGAGCGTCCTGCAATTCGCCGATCAGTTGTTGGCTGAGCGCGTTCAGGGCGTCCGGGCGGTTGAGTTTGATAAGGGCGACGTGGTCTTCGATTTCGACGATGATCGTCTCAAAAGCCATGAGTAATGCTTTCATTGTTCCGGTCAGGAGTGATTGATTATCATTTGATACATATGGATCAAGCTATCTTTGGCATTGCGCACAGTAGAATGACGACCGGCCTGATTGGGTGATTCGGCTGATTTTGTTAGTGCAATCGGGGGTTTTGCAGGGTTCCCCCTCCCGTCCGTAGACATCAAAAGTGTGTTGAAAATATCCCAGTTCGCCGTCGGCTTGGCGAAAGTCACGCAACGAACTTCCCCCGGCTTCGATGGCCTCCTGCAGCACTTGGCGGATGATGGGCACAAGACTGTGTACGCGCGTTTCCGAGATGGCCCCAGCTTTGCGTTTTGGCGCTATCCCTGCGCGGAAAAGGGCTTCGCAGACATAGATGTTGCCCAGGCCGGCCACGATGCGCTGATCCAGCAAGGCGGATTTGATGGGAGTATTCTTTCCGGTGAGTCGTTCGGCCAGATAGGATTCGTGAAAGTCGTTGCCCAGCGGTTCCGGGCCAAGTTTGGCAATGAGCGGGTGGGTTTCGGTGTTGTTTGACGGCAAAAGGTCCATGGCACCAAAGCGACGAGGGTCGTTAAAGGTGATGCGCGCGCCGTTGTCCATGTCAAACACCACGTGATCGTGTTTCTCGGTCTGTGGATGGTCGTGGGCAAACTGGCCCAGCGGATCGCCTGAGACTGTCATGCGGCCAGACATACCAAGGTGAATGAGCAGGGTCTCTTCCGTGTCAAGGTCCGCTAGGATGTATTTGGAACGGCGGCGCAGTTGCGTGACCTTGGCGCCGGTGAGCCGTTCGGCCATGCGCTCGGGAAAAGGCCAGCGCAGGTCGGGGCGGTTGACTTGCGCGCGGGCAATGGTGGCGCCTTCCATGGCCGGTTGCAGTCCGCGGCGCACGGTTTCGACTTCTGGCAGTTCGGGCATTGGTGCTCCTAAAGATCATCTTGGCAAAGAATGCGCAAAGACTTGCAGGATACGCAAGCGACGGCGATTTGGTTTGCAATTGCGCGGCGCCAAATCAGCGCATTGTACCTGTTTGGACGGCCCTATATGAAAGGGACAACCAAGAGGATTGCGCGCGATGGCGGACAACGAAAACACCACCCACTTCGGCTTTGAAACCGTGCCTGAGGCTGAAAAAGCCGGGCGTGTTCAAGGTGTGTTTGGCTCGGTGGCCTCCAAATATGATGTAATGAATGACGTCATGTCGATGGGCATCCACCGCATTTGGAAAGACGCGATGATGGATTGGCTGGCGCCACGTCCGGGACAGAAGTTGCTTGATGTGGCTGGCGGCACCGGCGATGTGTCGTTCAAGTTCTTGAAGCGTGCTGGTCATGGGCATGCCACAGTCTGTGATCTGACGGAACCGATGTTGGTGGAAGGCCGTAAGCGCGCTGAGGCCGACCACATGTCTGACAGCTTGGATTGGGTTGTGGGCGATGCGATGGCGTTACCGTTTGAGGATAACACCTTTGACGTCTACACAATCAGCTTTGGCATCCGGAATGTGACCCGCCCCCAAGAGGCGTTGAATGAAGCATTTCGCGTATTGCGCCCGGGTGGGCGTTTGATGGTGTTGGAGTTCAGCCAGATTCCGAACGACCTGATGCAGAAGGTCTACGACCTTTATTCTTTCAACATCATTCCGCAGATGGGCAAGGTGATTGCCAATGATCGCGATAGTTATCAGTACTTGGTGGAAAGCATCCGCAAGTTCCCGGATCAAGAGACCTTCCTCGACATGGTGAAGGCGGCCGGGTTTGAGAACGCAAAGTATCGCAACCTGACCATGGGCATTGCCGCTCTGCATTCGGGTTGGAAGCTGTGAGAGGTCCCCACAATATTATCCGGCTGATCCGCACCGGTGCCACGTTGGAACGCACGGGCGCGATGAAAGTGGTGATGGACGCCTTTGAGGCGCCCACCTTGGTGCGCGTCGTGCTGCGCGGGTTGGTCTGGCCGTTTCAGTGGCTGGGCTACAAGGGTGATCCGAATGCGCCAGCTCTGCCCCGGGCTTTGACGGCTTTGGGGCCGGCCTACATCAAGTTTGGTCAGGTGTTGTCGACCCGTCCTGATGTGGTGGGTGGCGATCTGGCTGGTGAGTTGCGGGTTTTGCAGGACAAGCTGCCGCCGTTTGATATCGCTACTGCCAAGGCAGAAGTTGAGGCCGAGCTGGGTCAGCCCGTGGATGAGATTTTCTCGGAATTTTCAGCGCCGGTGGCGGCTGCGTCGATTGCGCAGGTGCATCGCGCGCGGTTGCGGGAAAACGGTGAAGAAGTGGCCGTGAAAATCCTGCGGCCTGGGATCGAGAAAGCGTTTCGAAAAGATATCGACGCATTTTATTTGGCGGCCAATACCATTGAGTTTTTGTCGCCCGGCTCCCGCCGTTTGCGGCCACGGGATGTGATTGAACACTTTGACCGAGGTGTGACGTCCGAGCTGGATCTGCGGCTAGAGAGTGCAAACGCCAGTGAGTATGCCGCAAATTCGGCTGAAGACCCGGGCTATCAGGTGCCGGCCATCATGTGGGAGCATTCTGCGCGCCGCGTGATGACGCTGGGCTGGGCGGAAGGCACACCCATTGGCGATAATGATGCGTTGGATGCGGCGGGGCATGATCGACATGCGCTGGGCAGTCGTATTTTGGAACTGTTCCTGAACCATGCGTTGCGCGACGGGTATTTCCACGCCGACATGCATCAGGGCAATATGAAAGTCGCGGCCAACGGCGACATCATTGTCTATGATTTTGGAATCATGGGGTACATTGATGAGTATACCCGACGGGTCTATGCGGAAATCCTCTATGGCTTCATTCAGCGGGACTACAAACGTGTCGCGGAGGTGCATTTTGAGGCGGGCTATGTGCCGGCGGACCAAGATGTGGACGAGTTTGCGCGCGCACTGAGGGCGGTGGGCGAGCCAATCTTTGGCATGGACGCAACGCGGATTTCGATGGGGCGCTTGCTCAGCTACCTGTTTGAGGTCACGGAACGCTTTGGCATGGCAACCCGCACCGAGTTGATCCTGTTGCAGCGGACCATGGTGGTGGTGGAAGGTGTGGCGCGATCGCTGGATCCGCGCGTGAACATCTGGGATGTGGCGAAGCCTGTGGTGTCCAACTACATTCAAAAGAGCATCGGCCCACGCGCTGTTTTGGGCGATTTGGCAAAGACGGCGCGGGTGTTGTCACGTTTTGGTCCCCGGTTGCCAGCCATGGTGGAAGCGGCGTTGATTGCGCAATCTGAAGAGAAGGTAGACGCCAAACGATCTGTTTGGCCTTGGATTGTGACGGGTGTTGGTTTGGGGGCTGTCTTCGGTACCTTTGCGACTTTGGCCGTTGGATTGATCCTTTGGAGCTAGATACCGGGGAAACAACCGGCAACTAAAAAAGGCGCCCAGTGAGCGCCTTTCGTTTTGAGACAAGAGCCTCGAGTGTCGCACTGTCTTAGAGCAGACCTGCGTGGGCCATGGCGGCGTCGATCTGTGCCTTGGTGGTGTCGGTCAAACCGGTCAGTGGCAGGCGTACCTCTTCGTTGCACATACCAAGGCGGGACATGGCGTATTTCGCGCCCACCAGACCGGGCTCGACAAAGATGGCTTCGTGCAATGGCATCAGCTTGTCCTGATACTCCAGCGCTTTTGCGTAGTCGCCTGCCAGAGTGGCGGCCTGGAATTCGGCGCAGAGTTTTGGCGCCACGTTGGCTGTCACGGAGATGCAGCCCACTCCGCCGTGCGCGTTGAAGCCCAATGCGGTGGCGTCTTCGCCGGATAGCTGGATGAAGTCAGCGCCACAGGTCGCACGCTGCTGGCTTGGGCGGGCCAGATCGCCGGTGGCGTCTTTCACACCGACAATGCGTGGCAGCTTGGCCAGTTCGCCCATGGTTTCCGGGGTCATATCGATCACGGAACGACCTGGGATGTTGTAGATGATGATCGGCAGCTCACAGCAATCATGCACAGCGGTGAAGTGTGCGATCAGACCGCGTTGTGTCGGCTTGTTGTAGTAGGGCGTTACCACGAGGATGCCGTCGGCGCCCACTTTCTCGGCGTGTTGCGCAAAGCGGATGGCTTCCAATGTGTTATTGGAACCTGCACCTGCGATCACTGGCACGCGACCGGCGGAGGCCTTAACAACCTCTTCGACAACGGTTTCGTGCTCTTCGTGGCTCAGCGTTGGGCTTTCACCGGTGGTGCCAACAGGCACAAAGCCATTGGTGCCTTCACCAATGTGCCACTCGACGATCTTCTTGAGCGTTTCCAAATCCAGCTCGCCGTTCGTAAACGGCGTGATGAGTGCGGGGTAGGACCCTTTGAACATGGCACGCTCCTTTTTATGCGTAGCTGGGCGGAATTGCCCATTTTGGTAAATGGCGCGGACCCTAGCGGGAAGTTGCCCACTTGCCAAGATTGTGAGTTGAGGCCTTCGGGTGCGCGGCGTATCGTGCGGGTTCTATCCTGTCTGGCATAGGAAAATGCAAGCCATGTTGCGTCTTTTTCTGACTCTGTTTGTGGCCTTGCTGGTCGCTGTTCCCGCAAATGCGCAGTTTCGCGATGAACTTCGTGCTGCGATGACCTCAATCCGCGCCAAGGATTGGGAAGGCGCGGCCAAGGCGGTGCGAGAGACCGATCAGGTGACCCGGGACATTGTGGAATGGCACCGGCTGCGCGCGGGCGAAGGCTCAGCGGATCAGGTCTTGGCGTTTCTGAATCGGCGTGGCGATTGGCCGGGTTTGCCCTATTTGCGCAAGCAGTCGGAAGCGGCGTTTGAGGACGTGAGCTATGAAATGGCACTGTCATTCTTTGTGCATGGTCCGGCGCAGACCGCCGAAGGGGCGCTGGCACAAGCCAACGTCTTGATGAAAGCGGGAGAGGAGGGCGCGGCGCAGGCCACGATTGTAGAGGCCTGGCGCACCATGGCGATGAACAGCACGACCATGGCGGACTATTTGGCGGGACACGGCGATTTGTTAGCGCCACATCACACGGCACGGTTGGATGCGATGCTTTGGAAGAATTGGACGTCCAACTCTGAGGCGATGTATGTACATGTGCCAGAAGGCTGGGTGGCTTTAGCCAAGGCCCGGCTTGGGCTGCGGGCGATGGCCAAAGGGGTCGACAGCTTGATCGCCGCGGTGCCGGATAGTTTGCAGGACGATGCGGGGTTGGCGCATGAGCGGTTTGTCTGGCGGCATAGGAAAGACCGGAACGACAGCGCCATTGAGTTGATCCTGGCGCGCAGCAAAGCGGGCACGTTGGGGGAGCCTGAGGAATGGGCCCCGCGACGCCGCTCCTTGATCCGCAACCAGATGCGGGCGGGGAACTACAAAACAGCCTATGCGCTGGCTTCGACACACAAGCTGACGCCGGAGGCGGGCTATGCCTATTCTGATTGTGAGTGGCTGGCCGGGTATTTGGCGTTGCGCTTTCTGGACCGTCCTGAAGAGGCCGCCGCGCATTTCCTGAATTTTGCCCAGTCGGTGGAAACGCCCATTTCGCTCGGGCGCGCGGGCTATTGGCTGGGCCGTGCCTACGAAGCGATGGGTGACAAGACCACCGCGCAGCAAGCCTATGTGGCTGGCGGTGCGCATCAAACCAGTTTCTATGGGTTGTTGGCTGCAGAGAAGGCAGGGATTGCCCACGACCCCACTTTGGCGGGTACCGAGACGTTTCCGGATTGGCGAAAGGCGGGCTGGACCACATCCAGTGTGCATAAGGCGGCGCAGGTACTGCTGGCCGCAGGCGAGTTGAGCCTAGCGGAGCGGTTCTGGGTGCATTTGAGCGAGACGCAGGATCGCACGGGGCTGGGCCAACTGGGGCAGATGGCGCTGGATCTGGGGCAGCCACACATTGGGGTGATGTTGGGCAAGCAGATGGTGCGTATGGGCGTGACCTTGCCGGGGCCATATTATCCGCTGCATCCTTTGGTCGATCAGAAACTGCCCGTGGCGGATGAGTTGTCCTTGGCCATCGCCCGTCGGGAGAGTGAGTTTGATCCGGTGGTGGTGAGCCATGCGGGCGCGCGGGGGCTGATGCAGTTGATGCCAGGCACGGCGCGGGATGTGTCTGCGGAGATTGGTGAGATCTATGTGTTGGGCAACCTGACCGCTGATCCGGGTTACAATGCGCGGTTGGGAAGCGCTTATCTCGCGGGGTTGGCGGAGCAGTTTGACGGCAACATCATCATGATTTCGGCGGCTTACAATGCTGGCCCGAGTCGCCCTGAGCGATGGATGGCGAGCAATGGCGATCCACGCGGTGGATCGGTTGAGGCGATGATCGATTGGATCGAGATGATCCCGTTCAATGAAACCCGCAACTATGTGATGCGCGTGTCGGAGAGCCTACCGGTGTACCGCGCGCGGCTGGGCAAGGACCCGCATCCGGTGCCGTTTGGCCAGGAGGTTATCGGCGGCACCATCAAGGTGCGCTAAGGCTTCAGACGGATTGGCGTTCCCGCCACCAAGTGAATAGCCCTGCGGCCAGGACGATTCCCGCGCCGATGGCCACGTTCAGGCGCAGGGTTTCGCCAAAGGCGGCCATGCCAAGGGCGGCAGCGAAGGGCAGTTGCAGATAGGCGAAAGGTTGCACGGCGCTGGCCTCCGCCACTTCATAGGTACGTATCAACAGCCAGTGGCCGAATACACCGGTGCAGCATAGCGTGCCCATCCAAATCCAATCTCGGCCCGAAATAGTTTCCCAAAAGAACAGGCCAATGGCGGTCATGACGATGCAGCCAATGACTCCGGTGTAGAAAAAGCTGGTCTGACCGGTGTCACCGCGGGCGACGTAGCGGGTCATTAGCCCGTAGACGGCAAACATCAGCGCACCGATAAGCGGCACAATGGCGGCTGGGCTGAAGACGCCGGAGCCCGGTTGCAGGATGATCAGCACACCGATCGCGCCTACGCCAATAGCGGCCCAGCGGCGCCAGCCGACACGCTCGCCCAAGACAGGGCCGGAGAGGGCGGCGATGATCAACGGATAGCAGATGAAAATGGCGTGGCTTTCGGTGAGGCCCAGCAGGGTGAAGGCCACCACGGTCACACAGATTTCCAGCGCCAGCAGCGCGCCGCGACCAATTTGCAGCAGCGGGAATTTGGTGCGCGCGACCGCCTTGATACCGCCGGGACGGCGAGAGGACAGCGCAATGACAAAGAGCGCAAAGAACCAGTAGCGGATCATTACGACGAGGTAAGTGTTGTATTCGCTCGCCAAGTGGCGGGAGATGCCGTCTTGCAGCGCAAAGACCAGCGTGGTGAGCGACATCAATAGAATGCCGAGGCGGTTGTTGGGCTGTGTCATAAGGCGGGCTTTTCACATTGGGTCATGTGGCGTTTGCGGCCAAAGCCCGGGGTGCGGGTGACGGTGAAGCCTGCGGCCTCCAGATTGCGGCGCACAAACCCCGCGGCGGTGTAGGTTGCAGCGGTGCCGCCTGCTTTTGTGTGCGCGCCGACTTGGGCCATCAGGTCCGCATCCCAAAGCTCAGGGTTCTTGGCAGGGGAAAACCCGTCGAGAAACCAAGCGTCTGCCTCAAAGCTCTGCGTCGCGAGAGTTTCGCGCGCGTCTCCAATCACCACGCGGGCTTGGATGCCGTCGAGCGTGGCGAGGGTTGGGTCATCGGCATAGGCCGTGACCAAGCGGGTGGCGTAATCGCTCAGTTCCGGGAAGGCGGCGAGGGCTTTCTGCATTTCCGCAGCACTCATCGGGAAGGCTTCAAAAGTGGTGAAAGACAGCGGAGTTGTTTGGCCGCTCTCGTCCCAGGCCTTCCAAGCCGTCAGCAGATTGAGACCGGTGCCAAAACCCAGTTCGGCGATGTAAAAACCGGGAGCAAAGCGGGCGGGCAGTTGGTTGCCGTCCAGAAACACGTGTTGTGTTTCGGCCAGCCCGTTGTCGAGACTGAAATACGGGTCATCAAACCGGGTGGAGACCGGGATGACGTTGTCTCGCCAATCGAGATCCGCGTGCTGGTCGCTCATGTCGCTTTGCCTTATGGAGGTGACGGCGCATTTGACCACAAATGAGGGGATTGGCAATGGTGGACGTGACCGTGATGGGAGCCGGAGCCTTTGGGCTTTCCGTGGCCTGGGGCTGTGCCAAACGGGGGGCCAAGGTGCGGGTGATTGATCCCGGGGGCGTGGGTGCGGGCAGCAGCGGCGGATTGGTCGGCGCATTGGCACCGCACACACCGGAAAACTGGAACGTGAAGAAGGCGTTTCAGTTTGAGAGTCTAATCATCGCGGAAGGCTGGTGGGCTGACGTTGAAGCGGCTGGCGGGGTAAGTGCGGGCTATGGGCGCACGGGGCGCATTCAGCCTTTGAAAGATGAACGCGCGTTGGAACTGGCACAGGCGCGGGCGGAAAGCGCCAAAGAGCTTTGGCAAGGCAAGGCGCAGTGGCAGATTGTGGCGCGGGACGCGTTGGGCGACTGGGCACCGGAAAGTCCGACGGGGTGGTTGATTCACGACACGTTGAGTGGACGCATGTTTCCACGCCGTTCCTGTGCGGCATTGGCGGCAGCGTTGCGCGCCAAGGGCTGCGAGATTGTCAAAGACGGCACTCCGCTTGGGAAGGTTGTCTGGGCGACGGGCTGGCAGGGCTTGCTCGATCTTTCGGAGGACATGGGCAAGCCGGTGGGCAATGGCGTTAAGGGCCAGGCGGCGCTGTTGCGTCTGGATCAATCCGCCGCACCGCAATTGTTTGCCGACGCAGTGCACATCGTGCCGCATGCCGATGGCACCGTTGCGATTGGCTCCACCAGTGAGCGGGATTTTGACGATCCATCAAGCACGGATGCCCAGCTCGACGATGTTTTGGCACGGGCCTATGCGGCGGTGCCTGCCCTCAAGGGCGCGGAGGTCATTGAGCGCTGGGCAGGCGTACGCCCCCGCGCCAAAAGCCGCGCCCCGATGCTGGGCGTACACCCTACAATTGATGGGGCGTTTATCGCCAATGGCGGGTTCAAGATTGGCTTTGGCATGGGGCCAAAGGCCGGTGAAGTGATGGCCGATTTGGTGTTGGAAGGTCGGGATGAAATACCAGAGGCATTCCGTCCTGAAGCCTCGCTTTAGGTGTTGGTTGACGCTTGTTCGACGTCAGTTTTGAGCGCGTCCATCAGCGTTGTGACCGAAGCCGCATAGCGCTCGCTCACAAACTGGCCGTTGTCGTCAAAGGCATTGCCGCTGTCAGAGATTCCCACTTCCGGTGCCAGTGTGATGCGGGGGCGAAACGCCACCAGGCACGTCCGGAGCATGGTCTGGGCCCGCACGCCGCCAGCGCGCCCAGCGGCAGCACTCATCAAGGCCGTGGGTTTGCCAACCATGGGTTTCTCGGAATGGCGGCTGATCCAGTCGAGTGCGTTTTTCAGAACGCCTGTGATCGCGCCGTTGTATTCTGGGGTGGAAATCAGCACTGCGTCGGCTTCGGCAATTTGCTGCACCAGATGATTCACCTCTTCAGGGAGACCACTGTTGCTCTCAAGGTCGCCGTCATACAGCGGGATGTTCAGATTGGCCTCAGCATAGCTGTCTGCGCCGTAGAGCCGAGCGGCTTCGCGCAGAAGTTTGCTGTTGGTAGAGTCCGTACGCAGGGCACCAGAAATTCCGAGCAGTTTGTGAGGCATAGGCCAATCTCCTTGTTCGCGTGCCCTCTAAGTAAGAGAAAAGGCGCCGTAATCAAGCGACGCCTTGCAAACATTGGTTGTGCGAATTTGCGAGCGCTTAAGTGGCGGTGGGCAGGATCACAATCTCCACACGACGGTTCTGGCGGCGGCCGTCCTCGTCGAGGTTAGAGGCAATTGGTTGATCTTCGCCGCGGCCAATCGTGTCGATCCGGCCAAATGGGACACCGTTGTCCATCAGAACATCAGCCACAGCGTTTGCGCGACGTTCAGAAAGCCCTTGGTTGTGGCTGGCGGAGCCCGTGTTGTCGGTGTGGCCCAGGATCTGCACGGTGCTGTCTGGGTATTTGTCCAGGCTGGTTGCCACTTTGGCGAGGTCGTCTTGCAGGCTGGCGCTTACGTTGTAGCTGTCCACGTCAAACAGGATGTCTTGCGGCAGGGTCAGGATCAGGCGGTCGCCGGTGTTTTCGATGAGGACGTCATCGTCCAGCTGGGCGCGCAATTCGGCTTCCTGTTTGTCCAGTACATTGCCAATGACCGCGCCCGCACCTGCGCCGATAGCCGCACCAAGAAGTGGGTCGCCGTCTGTGACTGCAGCCAAGCCAGCGCCCGCAAGTGCGCCGAAAATGGCACCGTTTTTGGTTTTGCGGTATTGGTCGCGGTCCTCTGCGGAGCCAGACACATACGCCGGGTCGGTACAGGCGGTCAGGCCCAGCAATGCGACGGCGCTCAGGGAAAGGGTACGTGTTTTCATCTCGTTGCCTCAAGTATTTATCGCCGTTTTCGGCTTTTGATGCTTGTATACTTGGTTTTAGGCCGCGTCCCAAGCGAAGAGGCGCGTGGTATCGGCAAATTGATGCCGAAAGATGATCTAGGCTTCGGCGCGGGCGGACTCATAGGCCAGCAGCGCGCGTTTTACTGGTAGGCCCCAGTGGTAACCGCCCAATCCTCCTGATTTGCGCATGGCACGGTGGCAGGGGATCAACCAACTAACGGGGTTGCGACCTACGGCGGTGCCCACTGCGCGTACAGCGCGGGGATTGCCGATGCTTCGGGCAATCTCGGCGTAGGTTGTGACCTCGCCAGATGGGATTCGCATGAGAGCTTCCCATACTTTGATCTGTAACGCAGAGCCGATCATATAGACTGGTACTTTGTCGTGATCGGCCTGTTCCGCTTGGTAGGCGGCAAGCACCCAAGGGCGCAGGAACATCGGGTCTTCGACAAAGTTGGCGTTGGGCCAGCGGGAGAAGAGATCTTCCATGGTCTCCTCTGCGCCAGTTTCGGCCGCAAAGCCGATGCCGCAGATTCCTTTTTCCGTGCCCGTGACCAGCGAGAGACCAAAGGGGCTGTCAAACCATCCCCAGTAGATGGTCAGCCCCTCGCCGCGTTTGGCGTAGTCCCCGGGGCTCATGGCTTCCCAGCGCAGGAAGAGGTCATGCAGGCGGCCAGACCCGGAAAGCCCAACCGAATTGGCAGTGTCCAGAGTGGTGAAATGGTCATGCAGCAGTACCTTGGCGTGGCCCAAAGTGAGGTATTGTTGGAACCGTTTCGGGGAGACGCCTGCCCAGCGTGTAAACAGACGTTGGAAATGCGCGGGGCTCATGCCCATGGCCTTGGAGAGGTCGTCGAGAGACATGTTTTCGCCGCCCTGATCGATCAGTTCAATCGCACGGCGCATGACGTTGTAGTGATAGCCTTCGGTCATGTCATTCATCTGTCGCACTCCTGTCTTGAGCGTATCCTAAATGGCGGTTGGTGGAGCGGCGACCCGAAAATTGCGCAAAGGGCGCCTCTTGACTTTGCGAGAAAATGAGACATCTATGTCTCATGTTGAGAAAGTCAGAAGCCAAGATCATTGAGGCGGGGTTCACCGTCTTCTCCGCAAATCCCACAGCCACCTTGGCGGATGTCGCCAAAGAAGCGGGTGTGGGGCGTGCGACGTTGCATCGTCACTATGCCGGGCGCGAGGACCTTATGGCCGCGTTGGCAATGATCGCCATGCAGGAATTGGATGATGCCATAGAGGCGGCCACCAAGGATGCGCCGAGTTACACGGAAGCATTGCGTCTGAGTCTGGAGGCGATCATTCCGCTGGCCGACCGACAGATGTTCCTGGCCAATGAGCCGCTGGATCATGTGCCGGAGGTGCTGGAGGCCTACACCCGGCAACTGGAGGAAACCGCCGAGGCCGTTGACGCGGCTAAGGAAGAAGGTGGGTTTGACGCCAGTGTGCCGACCGCCTGGATCGTGCAGGCGATCGAAACGCTGACCTACGCCGCCTGGACCGTGCTTCGTGATGGCGATGCCACGCCGGAGGAAGCGGCGGCGCTGGCTTGGCGGACGTTGCAATCGGGTTTGACGGGGGGTGCCAAATGATACCGGAGCAATTTATAGGTTTGGCCGAACAGGTGGACGAGGTGTCCTTCCTGATCGGGGTGGCGATCCTCGTGATCGAGATTGCAGAAGCTTGGTTCAAAGGGTCTTTGAGAGGCAAAACCTGGCTTGAGATGTTGGCGAGTGCGTCGACGCAGGTGCCTTATCTGTTGCTGGAAGCGACAATGATGACGGCGCTTTATTTTGGGCTCTACGTCTTTAGCGAAACCGTGGTGAACTGGCATTTGCCAACCACAATGCCGTGGATTGTGCTCGCCGTGTTGATCGCGGATCTGACCTACTATTGGGAGCATCGGATTGCCCATCGAGTCCGGCTGCTGTGGACGCAACACGCGGTGCATCACTCCAGTCGGGACTATAACATTGTGACGGCGGTGCGCTTTGGTCCGCTGGAAAGCCTGTGGTCCTTCATTGCGCATATTCCCATGATCTTGGTTGGGTTCAGCCCCGATGTGGTCTTGGGATCGGTGATTCTTGTGCAGGCTTATCAGACCTGGTTGCACACCGAGCTGATTGGCAAACTGGGGCCGCTGGAGTGGGTATTGAACACGCCGAGCCATCACCGTGTGCACCACGGGTGCGACAACAAGTATCTGGATAAGAACTACGGGGGCATCCTGATCATCTGGGACCGGCTGTTTGGCAGCTTTCAGGTGGAGGAAGAGCGTCCGCGCTATGGGCTGACCACTGACTTTGACAGCCAGAATCCGGTCAAGGTTTGGTTCTCCGAATTGCCTGGACTGTGGCGAGACATCAAGCGCGCCAAGACTGGGCGTGAGCTATGGGGGCGGCTCTTCGGTCCTCCGGGCTGGAAACCATAAATCCATTGAAACGAGGGGGCGGGTTGCGAAGACCCGCCCCCGTCACCTATGTAGCGCGCAACCGATGTTGAAACGCGCAATTTTGAGATCCCACCCATGAGCCTACGCGACAAAATCGGGGCGTTTATCGACCGCTCTGCCTTTCGCAACGCCATCCTCGGCGTGATCCTGTTCAATGCTGTCATTCTTGGCATGGAAACCTCCAAGCCGCTGATGGAAGCCATTGGGCCGGTGCTGATCACATTGGACGCGCTGTGTCTCGCGATCTTTGTGGGGGAAATCCTCGCCAAGCTCTACGTGCAGCGTGGCAAGTTTTTTCGCGACGGCTGGAATCTGTTTGACTTCATCATTGTGGGCGTGGCTCTGGTGCCAGCGGCCCAAGGGCTGTCGGTGCTGCGAGCGTTGCGGATCTTGCGCCTGTTGCGGGTGGTATCTGTGGCACCCTCGTTGCGCCGGGTGATCGAAGGACTGCTCAATGCGCTGCCCGGCATGGGGTCCGTTTTCCTGCTGATGGCGCTGATCTTCTACATTGGTGCGGTGATGGCAACCAAACTGTTCGGCGCCGCCTTCCCGGATTGGTTTGGCACGCTTGGAAAATCTGGCTACTCACTGTTCCAGATCATGACGCTGGAAAGCTGGTCCATGGGCATCGTGCGCCCGGTGATGGAGGTTTACCCCTACGCCTGGATGTTCTTTGTGCCGTTCATTCTGTTGACCACTTTCGTGGTGCTCAACCTCGTGGTTGGTCTGGTGGTGAACTCCATGCAGGACGCGCACCATGTTGAGGCGGAGGCGGAGACGGGCAACTACCGGGATGAAGTTCTGGCGCGATTGTCTGATATTGAAAAGATGCTGAAAGAACGCGATGGGCGTTAAAAGCCCGTTGCTCAGCAGCAGAAAAAGCACCGCCTGAATGTATCAGGCGGGGCTTTTTGTTTTAGATTTTCAGATTGCGCGCCGAATCTTTGATAGCGTCGTATTGCCCGGACGGGCGGAAACGCCAGAGATAGTCGGGCATGATAGCCTCTGGGGCCAGTGGCTTGATACCAAGCGCGTCGAAGCCTTGCGCCTCGTCGCTGACCACATTGTCGATTTTTAGCAGTTTCAGTTGGTCCTTGGTGATCACGGAGTTGTGGAACAGGCCAAAGGTCAGGGTCTGCAGTAGGCCAAAGCCGAACGCCATCAGGTTGCCAATAAAAAACGGCAGGTTGGCGACAAGCTTACGGCGGTGAATCACCTCAAGCATCTCGGTAACCCAGCCGCGCAGGCTGTCGACCTCGGGGCCGCCCAGTTCGTAGGTGCCTGCGGCTTCGCCTTTGATACCCTTGACGGCGGCTTGCGCGACGTCATCGACGTATACAGGCTGGAATTTGGTTTCACCGCCCACAAGAGGCAGCACTGGGCCGAGGCGAGACATAGACGCAAAGCGGTTAAAGAACTCGTCGTCCTGTCCAAAGATCACAGACGGGCGCAGGATCATGGCGTTGGGCATATGTTGTAGCACGCCCTCCTCGCCCAGGGCTTTGGATTGGGCGTATTGGCTGTCGCTGTCTTTGTCGGCGCCGATGGCAGAGATATGCACCATGGTCTCGACACCTTCGGCGGCAGCGATACGGGCGACGCGCTCCGCCCCTTCGTGTTGCACGGCGTCAAAAGTGTTTTTGCCGCGGTCTGACAGGATGCCCACACAGTTCACCACCGCGTCAGAGCCCTGCATGACCGCTTGCACAGAGGCGTCATCGCGGATGTTGCAGAAGACGGGTTCCACCTGGCCTACAGAGCCATAGGGTTTCACGAACATTGCTTCGTTGGGGCGGCGTACCGCGACCCGCACCAGCCAGCCTTCTTTTGCCATGCGGCGAGCGATGTGACGCCCGACAAAGCCGGAACCGCCGAAGATGGTGACAAGTTTGGACATGGGTTGCCTCCGAGGTAGACCGTTTAGGGATGGGATAGCGCCGACAGCGTTTCAGAACAAGTTCCAAAGCTGTGGCCGCGACAAGAAACCCCTGTGTTTTTTGCCAAATTTATAGGAGACGGCGAAGGGGTGTTTTTATGGTTCGGAGAAAAACCAAAAAAGTCTGAGAATCGCGTTGACACCCCCCTCGGCTAGGCTTAAACGCCTGTCTCACCAACCCGTGCCCAGATGGCGGAATTGGTAGACGCGCTAGCTTCAGGTGCTAGTGTCCGTATGGACGTGGAGGTTCGAGTCCTCTTCTGGGCACCACTCTCCAGATAGAACTATTCTTTTTCAAATACTTGCGGTGTTGCCGCCATTTTGTTCCCCGAATATTCCCCATTTTTGTTGGGATTGCTTGAAGCAAGTCGGGGCAGGAAAAGCACTCTAAAGTCAAGGTTGCTCACTCGTCGCCTGTTCCAAGGTCTCGCCAAAGGTTGTTTGAAAATGCCCTAGTCAGGCCATGCAACGAATGCATTCCGGAATTGCCAAATGCAGCTCAGAACGCATGTATGAGGAATGGCTTTGTGCTTGTTCCGAATATGGGCCACGGCCGCTTTGATCCTCCCCCACTGAAGTGGTCCGCCGCTATGTTTAGAAAACGGAGGATTCACGATGGGAAATAAGCGACACAAGCCCGAGGAAATTGTCACGAAGTTACGGCAGGTTGAGGTGCTTG